>Ga0075425_100002779_pt1 | contig 17564 bp, 14 predicted proteins | sample SoiMethybrSBSTD4_FD_75300 | JGI IMG/M metagenome (GOLD analysis project Ga0075425, IMG submission 75300) | Bulk soil microbial communities from a Populus tree surrounding site in Tennessee, USA - Soil MetaG P. TD hybrid SBSTD4 | ecosystem: Environmental > Terrestrial > Soil > Tree plantation... | reverse complement strand
CATGGGACTTGTCGACCCAGGGCGCCCACACCTGCGGCATCCTGGAGAAGGAGGGTAAGCTCGAGAAGCTCGATCCGGCGATCGTTAACGACGCAGGCGTACCGAAGGACCTAAAGACCGAGTATTGGATCTCCCAGATTGTCTATTCGATTGCCATCGGCTGGCGCGCGAAGGCCTTCGGTGACAAGAAACCGGCAGGTTGGGCGGCCTTTTGGGATGTCAAGAATTTTCCCGGCCAGCGCTCCATGCGCCGGCACCCGATCTACAATCTCGAGGCGGCACTGATTGCTGACGGCGTACCGCTGGACAAGCTTTACCCCATCGATGTTGAGCGCGCCTTCAAGAAGCTCGAGGAGCTGAAGCCTCACGTGCTTGTGTGGTGGAACTCTGGGGCCCAGTCCGCTCAGATTCTTCAGGACGGGGAGGTCGACATGGTCGGAGCCTGGAATGGCCGCATCCAGGCCGCCATGAAGGAGAAGGAGACAAAAGGCGGGCCGCTCGCCATTACCTTCGAGCAGCAGATGCTGGTTTCCGATTGTTGGCTGATCCCGAAGGGTGCCCCCAACAAGGACCTTGCCATGAAGGCGATCGCCATCATGATGCGCCCGGATGTGCAGGCACGCCTGCCGCAGTACATAAACTATGCGCCGGCGAACCTCGCTGCTTTCGAGACCGGGTTGATCTCCAAGGAATTGGCGGCCCAGCTTCCCAACTCGCCCGAGAACATCGGCAAGGGCTTCCTCTTGAACGTGGATTGGTGGGTCAAGAACTCTGACGAGATGGTGAAGCGCTTCGACGCGTTCACGCAGAAGTAGGCGCAGCCGCGACCCTCTCGTGAAGACCGGGCGGGCACGTCGTGCCGGCGCGGCCGCCCTGCATGGCGAGGAATGCCGCGTTGACGCGCCGATGAAGAGCACGACAATTTCCCTGCCGATCTCGATTGGCGACGTCACCAAGACGTATGGACGAACGGCCGCGCTCGACAATGTCAACCTCGAGATCGCGAGCGGCGAGTTCATCACCCTGCTCGGCCCGTCCGGATCGGGTAAAACGACGCTGCTGATGGTGCTTGCGGGTTTCATTCGCCCCAACAGCGGGCAGATCCGGTTCGGTGACCGCGAGGTCACCCTGTTGCCGCCGCACAAGCGCGACGTTGGCATGGTCTTTCAGAACTACGCGCTATTTCCGCATATGACCGTGGCCGGCAACCTCGCCTACCCACTCAAGCTGCGCGGCATCGCGCGCGCCGAGGTCGAAGAGCGTGTCGCCCGCGCCCTCGACATGGTGCAACTGGTGGGCTTCGGTGAGCGCCAGGTGGACCAGCTTTCCGGCGGCCAGCGGCAGCGCGTGGCTCTGGCGCGCGCCATTATCTTCGAGCCGCGGATCCTGCTAATGGATGAGCCGCTGTCGGCCCTCGACAAGAAGCTGCGCGAACAGATGCAGATCGAGGTGCGCCACCTGCACCAGCGCTTAGGGATGACCACGGTGTATGTGACGCACGACCAGCGCGAGGCGCTCACCATGTCGGATCGCATTGCGGTGATAAATCACGGCCGCTTCCGACAGATCGATAAACCGCAGGACCTTTACGAGCGACCGAACGACCGGTTCATTGCCGAGTTCATCGGCGAGTCGCATTTCCTGCCGGTGGAGGTCAGGGGCGGCGCGGCCTACCTCGGCGAACGCGCCATGCGGCTTGCTGAACCGCCCCGGCACCAGGCCCCGGCGCAATTTCTGGTGCTGCGACCGGAGAAGCTGAAGATCGTCGAAGCAACTGAGGCTGCCGACCTCAACGTCTTTTCCGGGCAGGTCAAGGAATTCGTCTACCAAGGCGAGAGTTCGCTGCTCTATGTCGCCTTGGCGGATGGTCAGCCGATCGCGATCCGCCAGCCCGCCGGCAATGCGCAGCGCGCTCCGCTGCCGGGTTCGCCGATCACGCTCGGTCTCGCCCCGGCCGATACGATCATCGTTCCCTCGGAAGAGCCCTGACGCCATGCCAGCGGCGGCCCAACCGGCCCTGACAGAACACCTGGCCCATCACCGGGCCGGCCGGAACGCGGCCGAGCTGCGGGCGCAAGACCGCGCCGAGCAATGGATGCTGGGCAGCCTGGCGTTGCCGGGGCTGCTCCTGATCGGCATCGTCGCCCTTGCACCGATCGTTTGGCTGTTCTGGCTGTCGTTCCGCACCGCCGATGGCATGACATTGGCCCACTACGAGCGATTGCTGCATCCCTCCTATCTGATCACGCTCGGCAGCACGTTCGAACTGTCCTTCCTCGTGACCGGCGTTTCGATCCTGCTCGGCTATCCGCTGGCCTACATCATTGCTCAGGCCCGGCCCCGGATCGCCGCCCTCCTGCTGCTTCTCGTGCTGTTCCCGATCTGGACCTCGCTGCTGGTGCGCTGCTACGCATGGCTCGTCCTGCTGCAGCGGCGTGGTCTCATCAACACATGGCTGTCCGACCTCGGTTTCATCGACGGACCGCTGCGCCTTGTGCACAACTTCACCGGTACCAGCATCGGCATGGTGCACATCATGCTGCCCTTCATGGTGCTACCGCTCTATGCCTCGATGCGCGCCATCAATCCCGACTACATGCGAGCCGCCGCCAACCTCGGGGCATCGCCGGTGCAGGCGTTTTGGCAGATCTTTGTGCCCTTGTCGTTGCCCGGCCTCGCCGCCGGCATCGTCATCGTCTTCGTCTTGTGCCTAGGTTTCTATGTGACGCCGGCTCTGCTGGGCGGCGGGCGCGTGATGATGTGGTCCATGCAGATCGAGCGCAACGTTTCCTACTACGGGGACTGGGGTGCGGCGAGCGCGCTTGGCGTCGTGCTGCTGGTGATGACGCTCGGCATTTTATGGCTGCTTGGCCGCGTGATCGGCTTCGACAAGCTGACCGGAGGCCGCTGACATGCTCGCCAGACCAGCAACGGATACCCAGATTACGCACCGGCGGCGATTGTGGCTTTACGCACTCGTCGGCCTCGTCGTCCTGTTCCTGATTGCACCCAGCCTGCTGGTCGTTCCCCTGAGCTTTTCGGATTCGCGCTATCTGACATTCCCGCCCCCGGCCTGGTCGACGCGCTGGTACACCACCTACTTCGGGGCCATCGAATGGCGGGAGGCGACCTATGTCTCGTTCATGGCCGCGATTCTCACAATGCTGCTTTCGACCACCTCTGGCACGCTTGCCGCCTACGGTTTGCATGCCCTGCGCAGCCGCTGGTCGGCCCTTGCCTATGCCGCCTTTATCCTGCCTCTGGTGATTCCGGCAATCCTGATCGCCATCGGCATCTTCCTGCTCTATGCCCAGTTGGGGCTCAACAACACGCTCGCCGGAATCGTGCTGGCACATTCGGTGTTGGCCATACCCCTCGTCGTGATCACCGTCGCCTCGAGCCTCAAGAGCTACGACATGAATCAGGAAATGGTCGCGCGCAGCCTCGGTGCGACGCGCTTAAGAGCATTCCTCACGGTGACACTGCCGCAGATCCGGATTTCAGTAATCTCGGGCGCCCTGCTGGCCTTCATCACCTCCCTCGACGAGGTTGTGATCTCGTTGTTCATTGCCGGTGGCGACAAAGCAACTTTGACGAAGCGCATGTTCAATGCGTTGCGCGACGAGATCGATCCGACTATCGCCGCGATTTCCACGCTCCTCATCGCCCTTTCCGTGGCGCTGCTGGGCATGAGCCAGTTCGTGCAATCGCGCGACAAAACTTGATTGCAGTGGGCGCGACCATCCTGGCCGCGGCGCCGGCCGCGCCGCGACGAGGACCAAGCCGGCGCCCCTTGGCCTTGTTAACTGTCATTCCTTGGCGGGGAACCCGGCCTCACCCCCCGCTAGCGCGCTCGAAAAATCTCGGCCAGCGTTCGCCGCGCGTATGCCGCCCGGGGCGCTGGGTTCGCCGCTTGCCCGCGCGCTCGGCAAGGAGCACCGAGCCAAAGCTTGCACATTGATGTTGCCTCGGACAGCGACGTTGCCGTCCGCTATAGTGCGCAACCCGATCCGGTTCTTTCCCCTCGGTCTTCAAGGAAGGAACAGTGAATGGAGACCAGCAGGATCCGACGCAGTGCGATCGTGACCGCCACGGTGTTTGGCGTCATTCCGTGCCTGTTGGGTCTCGGTATCGCCCAGTACTTGCGCTGGAGGGGGACGGTTTGGCTGACGAGCGCCGGCGCGTTCTGGCCCATCGTCTCCTTGGTGACCTCGGTCGCCGTCCTGGTCACATTGGCCGTATCTTCCTCAAGAGACAGGACCGCGCGCGTTTGGGGCTGGCTGATCGTCACCTGGACGTGGCTCTATTTTCCCCTTTGGCTAACCGCACGAGAAATCCCCCAATCATCGGCGGTTGTTGCCTGGGATGGCCGTGTCTTTGTCGCCGGCGAATGGGCGCGCCAGCCTTCGGACAGGGTATGGCTCCTCACCGGGCGCGCCGAAGACAAGATTATTCACAATGTAGCGGGTACGGCCGCGGTCAATGCCGCAGATGTGCAGTACCGCTACGCGGAGCCCTACATTGCTGGGCGAAGTAATGGGGAAGACCTGTCGGCACCTATCATAACCGCAGCCGGCGCAATACTGACGGAAGAGGCCAAGAAAACCCGTTCATGGCGAATAGCGCTGTTCGACAAGCGCGAAGTGCACGAGCAAATGCTCGGCAAACTTTGCCGCGCCATCGTGTCAACCGAAGCGAAATGCCCCTTGAAGCTCAGCCTCTCCCCGCAGGCCGAGGCGACGCTCCCGGGTGCCGTTTGGAGCAAGTTCTACACCGAGCAGGAAGCGATCGATGAGAAGCACCTGCCCACCCTGGTGCAGCTGCTGACGGACGACAATTCACGCCTGCTCGATCGCGATCGAGCTTTTGCGCTGTTCATGGATCTCGCAAATAGCCCCGAAGTGCTTGCCACGGTAGCCCGCAAGTCGAGTACCCTGACCGCATCCCAGTTTGACGACTTGATCAAACGTATTCTGGCCTCGCCCGGCTGCGGCAATGAAGCCGTCGCCATCCTCTCGAAAGTGAAACGCTTGACGGATGCGCAGCGCCATGACCTGCGCGCCAAGGTCTTTCGTGAGGCGAGCCTGTCCATCGTTGCCAAAAACGCCACTGCCTTGCGGATCTCGGATTTCGAGATCGCGCAGCTCGCCTCGCGCATGCACGCCTCCTCGGAGTTGACGCCCGAAGTGGCCGTACTGGCGCTGGAAATATTCGGCGAGAGATTGCCGGAGCAAGTGCAGCACGACGCCATTGCTGCGATCGTTAAATCCAACGCTTCGCACGCCTTGGCCGCCCTGAGACACGTAAATTTTTCAACGAGCTTGCGCGAAGAGCTGCTCGGAAAAATCGTCAGTGACGCGACCTATGAGGACTTCGAAGCTGCACGTTTGTCACGCGAAGCATTGGAAGAGGTTCTGACGCCGGCCGAGATGCGGAATTTGATCGCCACCTTAGTGAAAAGAAGCGAGACGTCGGCAAAATGGCTAGGCTTTGCGGTGCGTGTGCTGCCGGTGTACGCCATGACGCCGAGCGAGCGCAAAGCGCTTCTCACTAGTCTCCTCTTCGAAAGCACCAAGTCGGCGCTGGAGTTTGCGAGCGAACAAAGACATTACCTGGCGGCGGAGGACGTCAACGAGATAACCTACGATTATACCAAGACGATCACCCCCGATTTCTGTCTGCACTTGTCGCATCGCAACAAGAACCGCAAGACCGATTACTTCAGCGAAACCCAGCTTCAGATCTTTCGGGATTGCGCAAAGTCGAAATAGCGTTGGCTCCCGTCGAGGGCAGCTAAGCACCGCAGCCTCGGCCGCGCGCGCCCAGCTAGCGCCGCAGCGCGCTATTTAGCGGTGCAAGCGACCCCGCTCGGGGCGCTCAAGTCTTCTCCACCTTAATGATCGCCCGCCGATGCGTGCCGTCACCGACCTTCTTGTGTTCGTCGAACGCCTCGACCTTGAAACGAAGCTTGCGACCGTCAATGTCCAGGAGCTCGGCTGTCACCGTGACCTTCTCGCCCTTGGGCGTAGCGCCAAAGTGCTTGACGTTGACCTCGAAGCCGACCGTGGTGTGCCCCTCGGGGAGATGCGCCTGCACGGCCTCGATGCCCGCGCGCTCCATCAGCATGATCATCGATGGGGTCGATAGCACGCCTTCGCCCCCCATGTGCTTGACCACCAACTTGTCGTCGACCAGCGTCTCGATCTTGCCCAAAAGCCCGGGTGTGAGCTGCTCCCTCGCCATCGTGAGGTCCTCCTGTTTCACTGCCGGCGAGCTTAAGCAGAGTTTCGCGAACGCGCCAACGCTGCCTGCCGCAGCCTCAACGCGGCGGGCCTGCCCTGGCGAACACGCCTTGGGGAGGCATGACCGGCCTCGACCGCACGGGCGGCCGCGGCAAGCGGAACCTCGCATGCGAGGAGCTCAGGAGCCCGTTTTACGAACGGCGCCTTGGGGTATTGACGGAGGGCCGCGAGCGTCGGCGACCATGTCGCCGAGAGCGTCCACGTGGCCCAGCATCTCATTGAAGCCCTCGGCGGCGCGCTCGAGCTCTGTACGATCACCTTTGCGCTGAAACGCGTCCATTGCCTGCTCGACGACGTAAAGCAGGTCAAGCAGTTGCGAGATCGTCCGACGCAGCTTGGCGGTGTCGGTTCTTCGTGGCGTCGGGGCAAGCATGGGCAAAAAAATGGGAACCATGGGGGTAGGCTTCAAGCCGATCAAACATGACAGCTTGGTAATCTGGCCGACGACCGCCCGGCGAAGCTTGGGCTTGATGAATGCGGGTGGCGGGTCGCCCAGGGCGTGCGGAGGGCACGTTCGATCCTACCCGCCGTAAGCAATCCTGCGACCCCGTTCCCCTGCTCGTGCCATGGGTTGCGCCGCGGCTGCTGGCCGGCTCGTGCTGGCGAAGCCAAACACGACCGCAGGCCGGCCCGCGCCTTGCTCGGGCCAAATCCCCTCATCACAGTGCCGAAGCTATGGCATGGGAGGGGACACGATGCAGCGCGGCATCCTCTTTGTTGCCCTGTTGGTGACACTGATGACGGCGTGGGGGGCAAGCGCCGGGGCTCAAGAGCCGGAGACGATTGTCTCGCTCACGCGCCAGGTGCAGGAGAGGGTTGCCGCGGGTCGGGTCGGCGAAGCGCTGCCTTTTGCGCGCCGGGCGATCGAACTCATGGAACACGAACGCGGGCCCGACGACCTCGAGCTCGGCACGGCGATGCACACACTGGCTCTCCTGCACGTGCAGCTTGGGCAATACGCAGACGCCGAGCCGCTCTACAAACGGGCGCTGAGCATCCGTGAAAGGGTCCTCGGAGCCGAACAGATCGAGGTCGCCTCAACGCTGCATGGACTCGCTGCGCTCTACGTCTACCAGGGCCGCTACGCGGATGCAGAGCCCCTCTACCAGCGCTCGCTCGGCATCAAAGAAAGGCTACTGGGACAGGAGCACAGCGAGGTTGCTACCACGCTCCACAATCTGGGGGTGCTGCTTGCCTTGGAGGGCCGCTACGCGGAGGCCGAGACGATTTACGAGCGGGTGCTTGCCATCAAGGAGAAATCGCTGGGCACCGAGCATCCCGATGTGGGGACCTCGCTTTATGCGCTTGCCGAACTTTATGTCCGGGAGGGTCGATTTTTAGAGGCCGAACCGCTCGGTAAACGCGCGCTCAGCATCAAGGAGAAGGCGCTGGGGCTCAACCACAGCGAGGTCGGCACCACGCTCTATGGGCTGGCGGCCCTCTATGTTTACCTGGGCCGCTACGAAGAAGCTGAGCCCCTCTATCGGCGAGCCCTCGCCATCAAAGAGGCCCTGCTCGGGCCCGAGCACAGCGAAGTCGGCAGTTCCCTGCACAATCTGGCGGTTTTGCTCGCCTTGCAAGGGCGAACGTCCGAGGCCGAGGAGCTCTATCAACGGGTCATTGCCATCAAGGAGAAGGCGCTGGGCCCAGAGCACACCGACGTGGGCAGTGCACTCTTTGGCCTGGCCGAGCTTTATGCCGATGAGAGGCGCTATGCGCAGGCCGAGCCACTTTATCGACGTGTGCTCGCCATCAAGGAAAGAGCGCTGGGACCCGACCATACCGAGGTTGGCACTACGCTATTCGGGCTCGCGGGTCTCTACGCCGCACAAGGCCTTGCCGAGCAGGCCGAGCCACTCTATGAGCGCACACTTGCCATCAAACGGAGGGCGCTGGGCCCAGACCATCCCGAGGTGAGCACCGCGCTCATGGATCTTGCCTTGTTGCATTGGCAGCAAGGACGCTTACGGCAGGCGGTCGAGGAATGGCGGCAGAGCGCCGCCATCATCATTCGCCGCACCAGGCGCGGCACGGAGCGGGCCGCGTCTCCTCTCGCAGGCAAAGGCCAAAGCGAGGCGCAGCGTGCGGGCTCTCAGTTCGCGGGCTTCATTAAGGTCGCGCGCCGCCTCGCCGAATCGGAGCCGGCACAAGCAGCAGAACTCGCGCGTGAGATGTTCACGATAGCGCAATGGGCGCAGTCCTCGGAAGCCGCCAAGTCGCTGTCGCAGATGGCAGTGCGGCAGGCAAAAGGCGATGGTGCGCTAGCCGGGTTGGTGCGCGAGCGTCAAGACCTGCTGGCGGAATGGCAGGCAAAGGACCAGACGCTGGTCGCCGCTCGCGCCCAGCGGCCGGAGCTTCGGGACGCAACTATGGAAGGCGTCCTGTCGGCGCGCCTTGCCGGCATCGACAGACGTATCAGCGAAATCGATCAGCAGCTGGCGCGCGAGTTTCCAGAATTTGCCAGCTTGGCCGCGCCGGAAGCGCTCGACATCGCCGAAGTGCAAAGCCTGCTTGGGGAGAAGGAAGCGCTGTTGGTCATCCTCGATACGCCGGCCTGGGCGCCGTCCGCCGAGGAGACATTGATTTGGGCCGTCACCAAGAGGGATGCGCGCTGGGTAACCACCGCTCTCGGCACCAGCCAACTCAACGAGCGGGTAACCGCATTGCGTTGTGGTCTCGACGCGGCAGCATGGGAAGATGGCGGCAGGCGCTGCAAGCAATTGTTGGGCGATAGAGCCAGCACTGCCCGGCGCGGACTGCTGCCGTTCGATCTCGACCGTGCCCATGACCTCAACCAGCGATTGTTTCAGCAAGTTGCCGATCTGATCGAGGGTCGCGCGCTGCTGATCGTGGCTTCGGGCCCCCTCAGCGCCCTGCCGTTCCAAGTGCTCGTGACAGAGAAGCCCAAGCTGGCGCTGCCCAGCGACGGTGCGGGATATGCCAGCGCCGCTTGGCTCGCCAAAACCCATGCGATTAGCGTGCTGCCGTCTGTCGCCAGCCTCAGGGCGCTGCGTCAGTTCGCCAAGGCGAGCCGGGCGACACAACCGTTTTTGGGCTTCGGCAACCCGTTGCTGGTAGGCCAGAGCGGCATCGATCGGCGTGCCTGGGATCGGCAAACCTGCGATGGGCCCGCCGTCGTGCAAGTGGCCCAGCGAGGGTTGCGCGGCTCCCCCGCGCCATTCTATCGCGGCGGTTTGGCGGATGTGGCGATTGTGCGTGCCCAAGCACCCCTACCCGAGACCGCCGACGAGCTTTGCGCTGTCGCCAAATCCATCGGAGCTGGCGAAAGCAACGTTTATCTGGGAGCCAAAGCCACCGAGCAAACCATCAAGAGCCTTTCGGCGGATGGGACCTTGGCGCGCGCTCGCATCGTTCACTTCGCCACACATGGTTTGCTTCCCGCAGAAACGGAGATGCTCACCTCCTCCAGAGCCGAGCCCGCGCTGCTTCTGACGCCGCCGGATCAGGCGACAGAGGAAGATGACGGGTTGTTGACCGCTTCGGAGGTGTCGCAACTCAAGCTGGATGCGGATTGGGTGGTTCTGTCCGCGTGCAATACCGCGGCTGGGGAGAGCAGCAAGCCGGGGGCAGAATCACTGTCTGGGCTCGCCCGCGCGTTTTTCTATGCAGGAGCACGCGCCTTGCTGGTCTCGCACTGGGCGGTGAATTCCTATGCGACGGTGCGGTTGATCACCGGGGCGTTCAACGCCACGGCTCGAGGCCAGGTCGGACGCGCTGAAGCCCTGCGCCAGTCCATGCTGGCGTTGATCCGAAGCGGCGGCAACAATGCGCATCCCTCGCTGTGGGCGCCCTTCGTGCTCGCCGGCGAGGGCGCCCTCTAAAGACCGCTGTCCCTAACCGCGACAGGATGGGCGAGGGCTGGCGTCCGGCGCGCACCCCACGGCCTCGAGCCGACGCGGTCAGACCTCCACGGCAGCGCCGTGTCGGCCCGACAATCCCCAAGCATTGCCATCGCCAGCGAGCCACCCCCGGGATGGGAAGCACGCGATCTGGCGCGCGTTCTCACCCCAAGCACGCGGGGCGTGCGCCTCCAGCGTCGCTGGCGAAGCCTTGACCAGGTCCTCGGCGCATAGAAGAGTAGTTGCGGGGAATCCATGCACGAGGCTGATATGGGAGACGATCCTGCGGGCGAGCTGACGCAGGCAGAGGTCGAGAGCCTGCGGCGGCTGGCCGGCGTCATGCTCCCCTCCAGCCAGGCCTATCGCGTGCCGGGCGCCGACGACCCCGTGATTTTCGCCGATATCATCCGCTCGCTCGGCCGCGATGCCAAGGACGTGCGCAAGGCACTGGCCATGCTGCAGGCAATGGTAAAGGACGATTTCGCCACCATCGATGCCAGCAAAGCGGAGACGGCAGCGACGGCGTTACTTGCTGGCGTTGGACCGGAGATCACGGCCCTCGGGCGTGCGGTTCTGCAATGCTACTACCGCGACGACCGAGTGCTCAGGTCATTGGGTCTGGAGCCACGTGCGCCTTTTCCGAACGGCCATGCTCTGGCGCAAGGCGACTGGGCATTGCTCGAGGCGATCCGTGGCCGGCCACCCATGTGGCGCGACGTCGAGCGCAAGGGCGGCGGCCAATGACCGCCGCAGAGGGCCCCGACGCCGTGCGACCGACGGACGCGATCGTCGACGTGCTCATCATCGGCTCGGGGGCGTCGGGCGCCGCAGTGGCCTGGAGCCTTGCTGAGACGCGCATGAAGATCTTATGCCTCGAGCAGGGCGACTGGATTGACCCCGCCGCGTTTCCCAGCAACGGCCGGGATTGGGAAGCGCGCCGCTACGCCGATTTCGATATCAGCCCCAACCGCCGCCAACGCGACACGGACTATCCCATCAACGACGATAACTCCCTGATGAAGGTCGCCAACTTCAATGGTGTGGGCGGTGGAACGGTTCTCTTTACGGCGCATTTTCCGCGCATGCATCCGTCGGACTTCCGGGTGAGGACGCTCGACGGCGTGGCCGACGACTGGCCCATCGATTACTGGACGCTGGAACCCTATTTCGCCGAAAACGATCGCATCATGGGGGTCGCCGGGCTTGCGGGCGACCCGGCCTATCCCGCCCACGAGCTGACCATGCCGCCGGTGCCGCTCGGCAAATCCGGCACGCAGTATGCGCGAGCGCTGAACAAGCTTGGCTGGCACTGGTGGCCATCCGAGATCGCGCTCGCCACCGTGGAGTACGACGGTCGTGCCAAGTGCATTAACCTGGGCCATTGCACGCCGGGCTGCGCGCAAGGAGCCAAAGCTAGCGTGGACATCACCTATTGGCCGCGCGCGCTCCGCGCGCGGGTGGAATTGCGCACCCGCTGCCGCGTGCGTGAGATCGTCACCAACGAACTCGGCATGGCCTGCGGCGTAATCTACTACGACCCCAAGCGCGTGGAGCGGTTCCAGCCGGCCGAAGTGGTGATCCTCGCCGCCAACGGCATCGGTACCCCGCGGCTTCTGCTCAACTCCACTTCCGGTCAATTCCCCAATGGCCTAGCGAATTCCTCGGGCCTTGTTGGCAAGAACCTCATGCTGCATCCGTGGCCACAGGTGACCGGCTACATCGATGAGGAGTTGGACGGCGACCGCGGGCCACAAACCGTGCTGTGGAGCAAGGAGTTCTACGAGACCGATCGATCGCGCGGGTTTGTTCGGGGTTATACGCTGCAGTTCGGGCGCGGTACCGGTCCGGCCAACGAGGCGATCACCAATCTCGGTACCGGTCGGCTCCCCTGGGGTAAGGACCATCATCGGGTCTATCGTACGCTGCTTTACCATCGACTGCTGGTCGGCGTCGCCTGCGAGGACTTGCCGGAGGAGCACAACCGCGTCACGCTTGATCCGCTGCTCAAGGATAGTCACGGCATCCCCGCCCCGAAGATCGACTACACCATCAGCGAGAACACGCGATGCATGATGGAACATGGCATCGCCCGTGCGACGGACATCCTCACCGCGGCCGGCGCGAGGCACATCTTTGCCTCGCGTACCCTGTTGAACAGCCCGGGACACCTATTGGGTACCGCGCGCATGGGGTCAGACCCGGAGCGTTCGGTGGTGAACGAATGGGGCCGCTGCCACGATGTGAAAAGCCTCTTTATTGTCGACGGCAGCATTTGGGTAACCTCTGGAGGCGTGAACCCGACATCGACCATCCAGGCGCTGGCGCTCTACGTCGCCGATAACATCAAGCAGCGGCTGGCGACGCTCTTCGACTGATCAACGTCGCGGCGCCCGCATCATTGACCGCACCCATGGTGAGCCCGCAAACGATGTACTGCTGCACCATCAGGCTCAGCAGCAACTGCGGTACGGCGGCAACGATCGTCGCCGCTGCCATCTGGCCCCAGAGCACCTGCTCATAGGAAATGAACTGAATGGCACCGACCGTAACCGGAAAGGTCTGTCGACCGGCGAGCATCAGCGGATAATTGAAGGCATTCCAGCAAAACATGAAGCCGAGGATAAGCGTGACCGAGATCCCCGGCGCGCTGAGCGGCAGAATCACGCGCCCGAGCACGCCCAACCAGGAACAACCGTCGATCTTGGCCGCCTCCTGGATCTCCAGGGGGATCTCCATGAAAAAGCTGCGCAGCATCCAGACGGTGAACGGCAACGTGATTAGCTGATAGGCGAGGATCAGGCCGGCATGGGTGTTATAGAGGCCGAGGCGCTGATAGAGGATGTAGAGCGGGATCACGAACGCGATGAACGGCACGAAGCGGAAGCTCAGGAGAACGAAGGCCAGCGCGTTCTTGCCAGGGAAGCTGAAGCGCGCCAGTGCGCAAGCGGCGGGAATGCCGGCGGCGACGGACAATGCAACCGCGCCCAGGGAGACGATTAAGCTGTTCATGAAAAAGCGGGGGAAGTCCGGACGAGTGGAGGAGTATTGTCCCCGTTGCTCGCCGACTACCAAGGCGGAGTAGTTATCGAGGGTTGGCGTAAACACGAAGCTCGGGGGCACCGAAATGATGTCGGCCGGGCTCTTCAAAGACGTCAGCAGGATCCATAGGAACGGAAAGACGGTCCACAGGAGAAGCGCGATCGAGGCCAGCGCGATGGCGACCTGCCGTACGAGCCGCTGATAGGATTTCGCCGCCGACGTCATTGGGTGCTCTCTGAAGCACGGTTCCACAGACGCATCAGCAGATAGCTGACCATCACGACGAGAAGGAGCAGCACGACCGCCTGCGCCATGCCTTTGCCCATCTGGTACCACTGGAAGGAATATTGGTAGGCCATGATTTGCAGGTTGGTGGTGGCATCGTTCGGTCCACCCGCGGTTGTCGCGTAGATCACGTCGAAGATGCGGAGCGAGTCCATTGCTCGGAAGGTGACGGCGAGCACGATAATCTTCCACATCAGCGCGGTGATGACGGGCGGTATCATCAACGGCATGAGCATAAGGGCGCGGATGGCGCTACGCCCGGGAATGCGCGCATGCAGGAAGAGCGCGACCGCCAGGCTCAATTGATCGCTGTGCGGCCGAGGCAACGCCGGTCGAACGCTCAATGGGCGTCTTTATCCCCTTCCTTCGCGCGCCGATGCCAGCGCTTGAAGGCCCGCCTCGTTCCCTCATCCATCGGAAAAAAGCATTCGATGCGCAGCTCCTGCACGGTGATATCCTGTGGCGTGCCGAGCGTCGCAATCGTCGTGAAGAGTTGCAGCGAAGTTCGATCCTTCTCGAAGCGCAACGGCAGAACCGGCGCGCCAGCCCGTTGGTTTAGGGGTGCTGCCATAGCCTCGCGAACATTCGGGTAGCTCAACAGCCGGTCTCGGAGCGTCGCGGTTTCTGCCGTTCCGTCGGTTGCGGCGTCGCCCTCGATACTCCGCACGAAGTAGTTGACGACCTCAGGCCAGTTCTTGAGATGTGGCCGAAGCATGTCCGGCGCCACCAGCGCATCGGCCAAGTTGATCAGGATGCCGGGCGCAATCGGCCCGAGCAAGAACTCCACCAGTGTAACGGCACCCTTGTTTACCTGAATCAGGTTCCAGCGCCGGTCGACCACGACGGCGGGATAGGGTTCCTGTTGCGCCAGGATGAAATCGAGCGCTTGCTGGATCGGGCCCAGGGCTTCGGCTCCCAATGCCGTTTCGCTCCAGACCGGTGCGAAGCCTGCCGCCAGCAGGAGCTCGTTTGACTGGCGCAGCGACAGGCCGAGTGCCATGGAGAGACGCTCAACCATGTCTCGGCTTGGCCGCGTACGTCCGAGCTCGAGAAAGCAGATGTGGCGTTGTGAGCAGTCCGCGGTTGTTGCAAGTTGAAGCTGCGAGACACCGCGCTGCTTGCGAAAACCCGTCAGTCGTGAGGGGAAGCCGGATTTGCTGGCCATGACTACCCGGCATGTAATTGAATACCGCCATGCTTGCCGCAATACTGCCTTTCGAGGCTCAGCACCACAAGCGCCGCCGAGCGCGAAGGGAACGAACGCATGAAAGTTGCATTCGCCGGATCGTTTGCGGCGCAACTGGCCGAGCCCGTGCGCGAGCGGCTCAAGGCGCCTTGCGAAATCGTTACGGGTGACGAAATTGGCATCCTTGATGAGCTTGGCGACGCCGACGTATTGGTGTCCATGCGTTTTGACAATGCCATGGCATGCGCAGGTCCGCGGCTCCGCCTGGTGCAGGTGCCGGGAGCAGGTCTCGATCGCATCGACCGCTCTCAGCTTCGCCCCGGGCTGGCGCTAGCCAATGCCTTTGGACACGAGGTGGGAATCGCCGAGTACACTATTGGCGCGATGATCGCGCTTACGCGCTCGTTTGGTCGCCTCGACCAGAAGCTGAGGAGTGGCCAATGGGAAAGTCAATGGGCGCTCGGCGCGCCCGGGCCCCCGCTGTGGCCCGAGCTCGCCGGGAAAACGCTGGGCATCCTGGGTTTCGGCCATATAGGCGAGGCGCTCGCGCGCCGCGCTCGTGCATTCGACATGAGGATCTGTGCGATTAGGCGCCAGGCGCAGACCAAAGCACCGGACGGTGTAACGTTCGTCGCCGGACCTGAGCGGTTGGATGACGTCCTGAGATCTTCGGATTATCTTGCAATTACCCTTTCTCTTTCTGACGACACGCGTGGCCTTCTCGATCGGCGCCGGCTCGCTCTCATGAAGCCATCAGCCTACCTGATCAACGTGGCGCGGGCAGAGATCATCGATGAGCGGGCGCTCTATCAGGCACTCGCCGGCGGTCGGCTTGCGGGGGCCGCGCTGGATGTCTGGTACCGGTATCCCACGAGCGCTGGCAACGCGACGCCGTCGACCGAACCCTTCCATCGGCTGGACAACGTTATTATGACGCCGCACATCTCCGGCTGGACGCAGGGGATGTTCGAGGCGCGCGTTAACGTGATCGCCGAGAACATCGCGCGCAGCGTGCGCGGTCAACCGCCGTTGAATGCCGTTGCTGGGACCGGTTGAAGCGCGAGATGGAGCGATCTGCGCGACATTGGTCGGCACGACTGCCGTTCTACTACGGCTGGCTCATCGTCGGCGTCGCCTTCGTTACCATGGCGATAGGTGTAACCGGGCGTACCGCCTTTTCGCTGCTCCTGCCGCCGCTGATCGAAGAATTCAAATGGCATCGCGGCCTCGCCGCGGGTGCGTTTTCGTTTGGCTTCCTGGTATCCGCAGTCCTGAGCCCGATCGTCGGTCGCGTCATGGATGTGCACGGTCCCCGCATCGTGATCCTGACCGGGATCGCCATGATGTCCGCCGGCTTGCTGCTGGCGCCATGGGTCAGCACTCCATGGCACCTCTACGCCACGCTTGGCGTGGCTGTGGGCGGGGGTGCCAACCTGATGACGTACACGACCCACTCGCAGTTCCTACCGAACTGGTTCGTGCGCCGACGCGGGCTGGCAATCAGCATCGCTTTTGCTGGCGCCGGGATCGGCGCCATCGTGCTTCTACCCTGGTTACAGAGCATCATCCTTGCCGAGGGCTGGCGTGCGTCATGTGTCGCCATGGGACTGCTGGTTCTCGTCGTGATCACGCCGCTCACCTTGATGGTACGCAAGAGCCCTGCAGAGGTCGGCCAGCTTCCGGACGGAGCTTCCAGGACAACGGATATGGCGAACTCCCACGGCAGAGCCGCAATCGTCGATCGGGTTTGGGCCTCAACCGAATGGACCTTGGGCCGTGCGGCGCAGACCGCCCGCTTCTGGTGGATCGCGCTTGGCTACTTTCTAGCGCTGATCGCCTGGTACGCCGTGCAGGTACATCAGACAAAGTATCTCGTCGAGGTGGGCTTCACGCCGGTGGTGGCCGCGTGGGCACTCGGCGCCGTCAGCATCGTTGCAATTCCCGGTCAGATCATGCTCGGCGCCCTGTCGGATCGCATTGGCCGCGAGTGGATCTGGACGGCGGGGTGCCTGGGTTTTGCGGTCTCCTATGCGTCACTAATCGTGTTGGAGCAGTCGCGTTCGAGCGCGTTGCTCTACCTCATGGTGTTCAGCCAGGGCTTCCTTGGCTACGCGTTGACCTCCGTGATGGGCCCCATCGTCGCGGAAATATTCGAGGGGCCGCACTATGGATCGATTTTCGGTACCATCACAATCGCGCTGATCGGCGGTGGCGCCGCTGGGCCGTGGCTGGCCGGCGCCATTCATGACGCGACAGGCAGCTACCAGCTTGCCTTCCTGCTGATCATCGGATGCTGCGCCATCTCAGCCATTGCCATCTGGATTGCCGCGCCACGCAAGATCCGGCGCCTTACCCGTCGAGCGCCGCGGAGGTGACACGAAGGGTTTCCGCAGGGCGCCCGTGCTTCCAAGGAATTAATTAATGCCATTAGGGTGTGCCTTAGCCCGCAGCGCTCGACCCGAGGATCGGCGATGAACTGCTTGCCGCAAGCTTGGATGCGCTTTACGCGCCGGCGCTTGCTCGGGGGCGGGGGCCTTGCCTTTTCCGCTATGCGCCAAGTGAGGGCCGCGCCGGCTTCAGCCAATTGCGGCTGAAGTCGAAAATGGAGGTCGCGGCACGCACCGTTCTGTCTCGCATTTCATCCCGGCCGCTGCGGCCGGTGTGTTCTGCGCAGACGCAGCAACACGGCTCGCTACACGGGCCGACCGCTCAAGAGCGTGGTTGGAGGGGCGGCGCACACCCCGTCGATTAGGCCCGGGAGCCCGTCACGGTGCCGGCGCCGACGGCGGCGAATGCTAGCACGACCGCGCAGGCCGTCTTGATGTTCCACGGCATGTGTTTCCTCCTCCATCACGGCTGCGTATGGCCTCACGATACGTGAAAGCTCCGCCC
>Ga0075425_100002777_pt1 | contig 17567 bp, 14 predicted proteins | sample SoiMethybrSBSTD4_FD_75300 | JGI IMG/M metagenome (GOLD analysis project Ga0075425, IMG submission 75300) | Bulk soil microbial communities from a Populus tree surrounding site in Tennessee, USA - Soil MetaG P. TD hybrid SBSTD4 | ecosystem: Environmental > Terrestrial > Soil > Tree plantation... | reverse complement strand
CAATTCGTAACCGGTCATGCGCGGCATCTCAAGGTCCGTGATCACCAGGTGACAACCGTGTTGCGCCACCAATTCCGCAGCTTCCAGGCCGTCCGCAGCCAACTTGATCCGGTAGCCATTCTTCTCCAGCATGCGGCCAACGAATTTGCGCACGCTGATGGAGTCGTCCGCGATCACGATCACGCGTTCCTGCTCCACGCGATCGATTGCATCGGTGGGGATGGTACCGCGAGCCACCGCCGTCGATCCTGGCGCGAATACACGCGCGGCACTAGCGCTCGCTTGAATCGCGCGCCGTTCGTTGGGTTCGCTGGCCACCATGCGGTTCAAATCGATCAGCAGAATCAAGCTGCCGTCAGGAGCGATCGTGGTACCAGGGAAAAGCTTCACGCGGCGCAGGTATTCGCCAAGGTTCTTGATAACGATTTCGTCTTTGCCCAGAACCTCCTCGACGACCAGGCCGATCTGACGGCTTCCCGCGTTCGCGACCACCATCCGGAAATAGCCATTGATGGGCTCCAGCGGCGGCAGGCCCAAATAAGAATCCAGGCGCACGACTTCGGTGACCACGTCGCGGACCTTGGTAAGCAGCTTTCCGCCGACGTCTTCGATTTCGTCGGCGCGGATGCGGCGGATCTCCTCCACCACCGCCAATGGCAGGGCAAAGTGCGTCGAACCGCAACGCACGAACAGGGCTGGCGAAATGATCAGCGTCAGAGGCACTTTTAGCGTGAACTTCGTGCCCTGTCCGCTGGTGCTCTGCACTTCAATTTCACCGTTCAGCGCATTTAAATTGGAGCGCACCACATCGAGTCCGACGCCGCGGCCGGCTAGTTCTGTTTTTACGGAAGCCGTGGAGAAGCCTGGGTGAAAGAGCATTTCGCGTAGGTCGCGTTCGGTCAGCCGTCCAGCCGTTTCCTGAGAGACCAGCCCGGATTCAATGGCAGTCTGCTTTACGCGTTCGTAATCGATGCCGCGGCCGTCGTCCTCCACCTCAATGTAAATGTGATTGCCGCGGTGATAAGCGCGAAGAAGCACTTTGCCCTGCTCGGATTTTCTCGCCAGGACGCGATCTTCCACGCCTTCGATTCCGTGAGCCACCGAGTTGCGCACCAGGTGGACAAGAGGATCCGAGATCTGCTGAATAATATTGTTGTCGAGTTCCGTCTCGCTGCCGGAGAAATCCAGTTCGACTTGTTTCCTGGCCGATTGTGCAGCGTCGCGCACCGTGCGCGAAAGCAGGGAATACAGCGTTCCAATGGGGACCATTCGCGCCGCGGTGATTTCATCTTGCAGATGGTGCGCCAGCTTCGTAAATTCGTCGATGTCGCCTTCTACGCGGCCTATAAAGCCGTCCAGTTGCGACAGTACTTCGTTCACGTCGGCGGAGATTTCCGTCATGGACCGCGACAGGATGTTGAAGTCGTCGTAACGGTCCATCTCGAGTTCCCCGAACTCTTCCCAAAGCGCTCCTTCGCCCGCGGCCGCGTTGTTCAGTATCTGCTTGGTCTGCTTTGCGGCCCATGGCGTTCCCAGTTGCGTGTTGCGAATGCGGTTGAACTCGTACTTATCCTGAAATTCGCTGACTTTCCCTTGCAGCCTTTCCTTCGAAAAACTGAGTGTTTCAATCAGCTTTTCGAGTTCGGCGACGCGACCAACCATCTTGGTGCGGTTGATCACCAATTCGCCGACGGTGTTCATCATGCGGTCCAGCCGGGCTAGTGCTATGCGGACCGACTTTGCCACCGGCGCAGGTTTCTTTCCGGCCGACTGCGGAGTCTTTGCGATGACTTGTGTTGTCGCCGCGGCAGCCGCATCCTCTTCTGCTGTAAACTCAGGAGCCGCGACTTCGACCGATTCCTCTTCGGCGTTTTGCGGCGCGAATTCCGCGACTCGGCCGAGCAACGAATCCACACCGGCGCGCATTTCGGCTTCGTCGGCCCACTCGCGGCGCAATGTCTTCTTCAGTACATCGACGGAAGCCAGACACAAATCCACAACCGCGGGCGAAGGCTGAATTGCTCCATCGCGCAGCCGTCCAATCAAATCCTCCACGCGGTGCGCAATCGCACCCAGACGCTTCAGGCCAACCTGCGCTGCGGAGCCTTTCACGGTATGAATCGCGCGGAACAAGCGATTCACTTCTTCTGGATTGTTGTTGCCTTCCAGAGAGAGCAGACAATCGCTCACAACTTGCAGATGTTCTTCCGCTTCCGGTTGGAAAAATTCCTGGATTTCTTCGGGGACTTCATCGTCAGCCGGCAGGGCATCGAAATACGACCCGGTAAGCCCAGTCTGCGCTCCCGCGGGTTCTTCAATCGAGTCGTAGAGACCAGCGGGCCTGTGCTGCTCTGTGGCTTCCAGGTTAAGCGGCGGCGGATCCGGCGGGAACGCAAAGCGGTAGCGCTCCTTGAATGTGGCCACGTCCTCGACATTTTCCTGACCGGTGTCGCTGATCTCGATCAGGCTGGTTTCGAGCAAGGAAATGCCATCGGATAGGAATTCGGTCAGCGGCCCGTGAAGATCGTCGCCCAAAGGTGCATTCAGCGCATATTGAAAGATGTGCGCAAGTTTGCCGGCCACCTCAGAAAATCTCGGAAAGCCGTAGCTCGCCGAAGTGCCCTTCAGCGTATGAGCAGCAATAAACAGCCGCTCCATGTCTTCTTTCCGCGGAGTAACCTCTTGCAACACGCCGACGTACTCCCGCAGATACTGCAGGTGCTCCGAAGCTTCCTGGAGGAAAAGCTCGACGGCTTCGCGATCCGGCGTACTCACGCGCGTCCCTCCGCTACCAGTTCCCCCTTGTACAATTCCTCTGCCGTTGGTTTCCGGTACATGATGCAATCGCCCAGCACGATGGCCTGAAATTTCACGGGCATCTTGGAAATAGATTCGGAATGCCCCAGAAAGAGATATCCGCCAGGCTCCAACGCCTCGTAAAAGCGCTGCACCAGGCTCTGGCGGCGTTTTTCCGTAAAGTAGATCAGTACATTCATGCAGAAAATCAGATCCATGCGGCCGAGATACACCGGCGACGCCAGATTCATCTGTGCAAACGAAATCATTTTCCGCAAGCGCGGTTTCACCTGATATCCGCCGTCGACTGGCGCAAAGTGAGCGGCCAGTTGCTTCTCGCTTACGCTGCCGATGCTGCGACCCGAATATGTAGCGCGCTCGGCGTGACGCAGAGCCTGCCGGCCTACGTCTGTAGCGAGGATTTCGACGTTCCACGCGTCGGCAAAGGAAAGGGAATCCACGATCGTAATCGCGATGGAATAAGGCTCTTCACCGGTGGAGCAGCCGGCGCTCCAAACGCGCAGCGTTCGCGGATTCTTCCAGAATTTCTTGGTATGCAGCTCGGGCAACACGCGCTTTTCAAATGCGTCGTACACCGCGGGATAACGGAAGAACGATGTCTCCTGCGTCAGCAATCGCTCCAACAGCGCCTCATATTCCAAATTCGATTTGCGAATGGTCCGCAGCAGGTCGCAGCCGCGCTGCTGCTGCTTCGCGTGCAGATGCTCACGCACTCGCGTGGAGAAGAATCTCTCTCGCGACTCGTCGAAATGAATCCCCGTCCGCTCTTCGATCAGCATGCGGATCTCGCTCAATTCGTGTTCGCTCAAACCGTGTCCCGCCCCGTGGCGTTCGCTCATGGCCGTCCCACTCTAGCTCCGGCGTATTCTCCGGTTACTCGAACTCGTTGCTACCGCAAAGCACCCGCTGGGACGGGCTGGCGTGGCTCTTCCATCGTCGAAGCATTTGCTTTCGACTGAGCCCGGAATTGCGCCAGCGCTTCGTTCAATTGATCCGACAGTTTCACGAGCTGGCTGACCGTCGCCACCGTTCCGCGTGTTCCCTGGGAAGTCTGGCGAGTAATGTTGGAAATGATTTGCATCGCGTGCGCCACGCCTTCCGTGCCGCGCACCTGTTGTTTGGAAGCGAGTGAAATCTCCTGGACCAGCTCGGCGGACTGGCGCACCACGCTGGAAATTGCGTCCAGCGCCCGGCCCGCTTGATCGGCCAACGTTGCACCCGATTCCACTTCCTTCGTGCCTTCTTCCATGACCACCACGGCTTCGTTCGTCTCGGCCTGAATCGCCTTGATGAGTGCCGCGATGTCTTTCGTCGCGCTGCGGGAGTGTTCGGCCAGTTTGCGGACCTCGTCGGCGACGACTGCAAAGCCTCGGCCCGCTTCTCCTGCGCGCGCCGCCTCGATTGCCGCGTTCAAGGCCAGCAAGTTGGTCTGCTCCGTGATGTCGTTAATCACGTTGATGATTTCCGAAATTTCCAGCGAACGGTCGCCCAGCGACTTGATTTTCTTGGCGGTTGCCTGCACGGAGGAACGGATTCGCTGCATGCCTTCCAGCGTGTCGCGCACCGCGCGGTTGCCTTGTTCGGCGGCGTCCAACGCGCGGCGAGCCGCTTCGGCGCTTGCTTCGGCGTTGTTGGATACTTGCTTCATCGATACGGTAAGTTCTTCCACCGCGCTTGAAGTGTTGGTGATTTCCTGGTCCTGTTGCGTGGCGCCCGCCTGCATCTCGTCGGCTGCCACAAGAATATTGTTGGAGCACGCCGTGACCTCCATCGCGGCTTTGCGCACGCGCTCAAGCACCTTGGTGAAATTGTCGAGCATGTAGTTGATGGAATCCGATACATTGCCGAGCGCGTCGTTCGTCACCTTGCCGCGCAGGGTCAAATCGCCGCGCGCCACCTGATTGATGACTGCCAGCAAGTCGGTGATGCTGCGCTGCAACGCTTCGCTGGCTTCCTGATTGCTCGAAGCCTTCGACACCTTGGCCACCGCGCGGTTTAGATTTTCCGCGATGAAACCGAACTCATCGTTCGAGTTGACATCCGCCCGCACCTTGGCGTCACCCGCGGCTAGTCTTTCCGAGAACGCCGCCAACTCGTTCACCGGCCCGAGAAAAGCGGCGCCGAGTCTCCAGGCCAGTACGATGCTCATGCCCAGGGCGATTACGCCGGCAAAGATGAGCCCGCTGCTTTCGAACATGGACGCGCCGTTCGATTGCCGCCCCGCGCTGAAGGCCAGGCCCAGTACAGCGAACAAGGCCAGGCCGTTGAAGATCGTCAGCATCCAGATGGTGCCACTGAGTCGCGATTTCATTACCTTCCTCCCAAACTCTTCCCCTGAACTCTTCAAATACTCGGACCCGGATACACTTCCAACAGCCGGTGCAGATCGATCACCAGCGCCAACCGGTCGTCGTGACGAAGCATGCCGATGCAGTGAGGCACGTTCTCCGGCGCCTGTTCCAATAAATCTTCCGCGTCGTTCACCGAATAAGTCCCGACAACTTCATCTGCCGCGATGCCAATCCTCAAATCCTCGTGATGCCCGCCGCCGCGCAGTGAAGCCACCACCACATGCTTGGGCAGCAGTCCTGGCCGCCGCCCTTCCGTCATCGCAATATCGATCAGCGGCACAATCGCGCCACGCAGATTGAAAATACCCAGCACGTACGCCGGAGCAAGCGGCAGCTTTGTCACCAGCGGCCACTCCAGAACTTCTTCGACATCCAGCACCGGGAAGCAGAACCGTTCACGCCCGCTGCGGAATACGCAGTACTGCGACTCCGCCGACCGCTCACCAAGCGGTCCCAGTGACTCGAGCAAATCGTCCATCTCCGCGTCAGCGGGAAGAGGCGCCAGATGGAAATCTTCATTCATTCGCTAAGCCCTCAGCTCCTAGACAAAACGGCGTACCGCCCGCAGCAAATCTTCGCGAGTAAACGGCTTGGTGACGTAACCGTCCGCACCTTGCTGTTCACCCCAATACTTGTCACTGGGCGTGTCCTTCGAGGTCACCAGGATCACGGGAATGGCGTTAAACTCCGCGTTGCCCTTCAACTCCCGGCAAACCTGGAAGCCATTGCGCTCTGGCATCACCACGTCCAGCAGAATCACGCTGGGCCGGTCGCTGGCCAGAAATTCTTCTACGCGTTTCGGATCGTTCAATCCGACTGGTGCGTAGCCTTCCGGTTCCAGAAGCCCCTGAATGAACTTCACTTGAGCCGGCGAATCATCGACGATGAGCACTTTTTTCTGCACAAGCTTCACTCCACATGGTTCTCCACGACGGAAAAATGCACGTCAGCGGCCAGCTTGGCGGTTCCGTGGTAAAAGTTGTCCAGTTTTCTTAACGCAATGAAAATGCAGGTGTTGCGCGCGGTCTGGGCGGCGCTATCGGCGCGGAAATAGCGACGCCGATGCTTCTTCCGTCTCAGCTTGAGAAGGCGTCTCAGCCTCTCGCATCTCGCTGGCAAGCGATGAGAATCTTTGCATAATTTCATTAATGCGTAGCGCCATGGTGTGAATGGTTTTCAACTGCGCCAGCGACTGTGCCGAAAGTTCGCCCGGCTCCAGCAGCAGCAATTCCGCATTTCCCAATAGCGAAGTCAGCGCGTTGTTCACGCTGTGCTTCATGTCCATCATGTAGCGGCCCAGCATGGCATGATTTGCATTTAGCGTTGCGCGATGCTCTGCCTGTTTCGCCAAGCGCTGCGCTTCGGTGCGGCGAAGCGATTCGCCCGCCATCAGCAACACCACCTGAGTCCAATCCTCGCGCAGCGGGACATGCAGCAAACGCGGATAACGTTTGCGCAGCAGTCCGAATTCCTGCGCCTCCGCCGGCGCACAGAGAATCACGGCCGTGTTCGGCTCGATGCCGCGCAGTACATCTGCCAGCTTGGTATCCTTCAGCGGTCCGACAACGAGCAAGTCCGCACTCAGGCTCTCGCCGTGCGAGCAAAAGTCGCCCGTCAAAACCGAAATCCCCGGCAGTTGGCGTTCGGTCTGCCAGCAGGCCGTCAACAACCGGGCGAATTCACTGTCGTCGGTGAGAATCAATACATTTGTATTTCGCAATGGAACCGTGCTCCCTAACTGTTTCTCTTACGCCTGCCGAGCCCTGCAGCAGGGAATCAAAGTTTTTCGGCTTCATCCAACGCGGAAAGCAGGCGCTTTGTGCTGATGCCAAGATTCACTGCCGCCTCTGTGTCTTTTGCCTGTTTGGCAACTTCCACGCGTTCCTGCAAGCGCGAAACCTCAACACGTGCGATCGTCAGCGCGCTCTCCAGCCCAGAGTTATTGCCCGACTGCTTGGCCTGTTCCAGTGCTGCGGTCACCAGCGCTCGAGCAACGACTGCCCGGCGCAAATCTTCTGCCGCCGGCCCGTCTTCGCTCACGAATGCCGCCACCTCCCACGAGGACATCAGCAAGCGCGCCCCGCCCAAGCGAACGGTGGTCATGGAGCGGCCGCGCGAGGGTGTTGCCGCAATCAACTGCTCCCAGATTTGTTCCATGCAGGTTTCGAAATCGAGCGCCGGAGTGCCGTCTTCCTTCTTCGATGACTGCGAACCCGCTGTGCTTTCGCTTTTTCCCGTGCCAGCGGATGCGCCGGTTTGGCGCGACGCGGGCGTTGCTGGGGCTGAAATTTTTGGCGCTTCCACCGGCTTGCCCAGCACTTTTTCCATGGTGCGCTCAACGTCTGCGCGCAAAGATAGCAGCTTGTCAAAAGCCTGATTTACCGAGCGTTCCGTGTATTCCTTCTGGAATGGCTGCTTCCATTCGTCCGCAAGTTGCCTCACTCTCGCGATAGGTTCCGCTGCGCTCAAGCCGAACGACTGACAGTCCACCGTGCGCGTCCCCGCCGATTCCAGATGAGTCAAGCCCGAACGAACAAAAATCAAATCGGCATGCATCAATTCAATCAACGTGCGCCTCAGCAGGAAGTTAAAACGCACAAACGCCAGCATCGCCGAAGGATCGTAGAACATCCCCCCGGCACTCTCCTTCACCCGGCGGCCTTGATCGATGAAATTGGTTTTCAGGATGTCGCGGAGGCTCTTAAAGCTTCGTAACGAGGCAATCATTTTTTCCAGGGGCTCGCACCACGGCAGCGGGGCAGTGTCCACCTCTCCCAGCACCGGTTTCATCACGTGAGCCACGTCACCCAGTTCAATTTGCTTGTGGTAGGTTTTTGCCGGCGCGCAAAGCGCAAAATACTGCACCAGCAGGAAGTCGATCTTGTCCCGGTCAGTAATGGTCTTGGAAGGTTTCTTCAAGTGCCGCATGATCAACGCGCGAAGGCCGCTTTCGCTCGCATTCAGCGTGGTCATTTGCAGCAGGTGGCGAAGCTGATGAACCAGGACACGCTGATCCATAGAGTCCAGCCACGTGTGCACTTGAGTGAAGAGATCGAGCTCTGCCTTTTCCGGCAGTACCCGCTTGTTCGGTGGAAAGGGAATCTCAATCTGCAGGTGTTTGGCTAGCGCAAGATAGATGGGGAAAACCGAGCGATTTTCCTCCCATTGCGCTTGACGCGAGTTGTCCATTTTTGGCGGTGCCGGTATATTCAGCGTTGTCATTTTGTTCACGGCTGCATCCAGTCGCAGGGGCCTTGCAGAAATCTGACGGCCACTGCCTTACGTCCTTCGTGGTACTGCAGGGCGATCACTGCGGCTTCCGCCCCACGCCCATTGCCATCCCGAATCACCCTGACACGTTCATCGAACTCCATCGGCAGCGTGGAAAGGAAAATGGCGTATTCCGACGCGCCAAATTCCACCACCGTCGACTCCTGCAATTTCGACTGGCCGGGCCGCAGCGATTGCACTCGCACAGGTATGCGTACTGCCGGGAGTGTTGGAAAAAATCGCGCGAGCTGTTCCGCACATCCCCGCTCATTCGCAAGCAATGCCATCATCGCTTTACCCCGGCGCCTATGGTCTGTTCGAGCTACGAGCTTCGGCCGCAATGAATGTGGAAGCGCACACACGGCACGGCCGGGAACACAATGTCCCGAGGAGGGAATTGCACGCAGAGCGCCACACGTCACAACGGATACTGGATTTGGAAGTAACGGAAATGAAGGGGCTTATGAATTTCCCATTTCGGTTCAGTTAACGAATGTCTCAGGCTGAAACGCTACTGTCTCATTCCCACTTGCGACAAACGCGCCATTTCCTCGGCCGCTTGAGACGCTGTCAGCGTCCAACACCACGTGCCTGCTCTTGTTCTGTGGGACTATCTGGCGCTCCGCCGCGAAGCGGAATGTTATACCGTTTCAGCTTTCGGTACAGGGTGGCGCGACTGATCCCCAACATTTTTCCCGCCAGAGCTTTGTCCCCGTTGGCCTGCTCAAACACGCGCAAGATGGTCATTTTCTCCATCTCGGCTAGTGCCGTAGTGGAAAGACTGGCGGCGTCTTGGGGTGTCATCGCTTGGCCTGTTGGCTGCTCGGCGCGGATGGAGGGCGGCAGATCTTGCACGTCGATTACTGCCTGATCTCCCAGCGTGACGCCGCGGGCAATGCAGTTTTCCAGTTCGCGCACATTCCCCGGCCAGTCGTATTGCAGCAGACTCTTCATGGCGGCCGGCGTCACCTGAAGATGCGTCGTGGGCGCGTAACGGTTCAGGAAGTGGTGTACCAGCATAGGAATATCGGAGCGGCGTTCCCGCAGCGGAGGCAAATGAACGGTGACCACGTTCAAGCGGAAGTAGAGGTCCTTACGGAATGTGCCTTCACGATACGCGGATTCTAGATCACGATTCGTTGCTGCGATCACTCGCACATCGACGTTTACCTTGTCGTTGCTGCCCACGGGCCGTACTTCCTTTTCCTGTAGCACCCGCAATAGCTTCGTCTGCATCTCCAGCGGCAATTCGCCAATTTCATCCAAAAACAGCGTTCCGCCATTTGCCGCCTGGAAAAGGCCGGACTTCGATCGAGTCGCGCCAGTAAATGCGCCTTTTTCGTAACCAAACAATTCGCTTTCCATCAGCGTTGGCACCAAGGCACCGCAATCGACAGCGACGAAAGGCGCCTGCGCCAAGGCGCCGCGGAAATGAATCGCTCGCGCCACCAGCTCCTTTCCGGTGCCGCTTTCTCCGAAAATTAAGACCGCCGTCCGCGTATCCTTCAGCCGCGAAATCATGCGCAGAACGTCCTGCATCCCCGCAGAAGTTCCAATAATTCCATCCAGGTTCTCTTCGGTGTTCACGCGTTCCCGCAGAAACGCATTTTCATTCACCAGCCGTACCTTTTCTGCCATGCGCTGCAGCAGAAGGCGCATTTTTTCTACGCGGAACGGCTTTTCAATGTAGTCGTACGCTCCCAATTTCATTGCATCGACCGCTGACTCAATCGATCCATGGCCGGTCATGATAGCGATTTCCGTGCGTGGCAATATATTGCGAACCTGCTTCAGCAGTTCTACCCCCGACTGGTTGGGCAGCTTCAGGTCCGTCAACACCAGGTCCGGCGGATCGGTTTCCAGCCGGGTGACCGCGGATTCCGCGCTTTCGGCTTCGTTGCACGTGAAGCCCAGGGAAGTGCCGATGGTCATGCACAATCGCCGGATGCTCTGCTCATCGTCCACTACCAACAGCTTGGTTTTCAGATCTTCGCTCATGGTTTTCCGAATGTCGTCTCCACTATCGAAATCAGTTGTTGGACCCGAAAAGGCTTTTCAATGCACGGTGTCGCGCTGTCGCGCAGCAGCGTCTGCGTCTCGCTGTTGGCGGTATCCCCGCTGATCAGAATGATCCGTCCACCTAGGTCCGGCCGGTTTTTCTTGATCCAGTGGTGCACATCGGCCCCGTTGATGCTTCCCGGCATTCGAATATCGGAAATCACTCCTGCATATTCCCCCTCTGCGAGATGCTCCAGCCCTTCCGCGCCCGAAGAGGCTTGCACGACGATATAGCCGCGACGCTCCAGTGCCGTGCGCACGAAGGCCCGCACCGAGGCTTCATCCTCGATAAGCAAGATTGGCGAGATCGCTTTTGTCACGCCGATGGATTCGCTCATCTACCCGCCTCTTTCGCCGCTGCGGCCGCAATCGCGTTCTCCGTGGCCTGCGGCAGGCGCACCACGAACGTGCTGCCTCGCTCTTCCGTTTCGGGATTGTTCCAGCAGAAAATCTCGCCGCCGTGGGCGCGCACAATGCCGTAGCAGATGCTCAGGCCCAGTCCGGTACCTTTTCCGGCTTGCTTGGTTGTGAAGAAGGGATCGAAAATGCGCTCGGGCTCAGCAACGCCGGTTCCGTTGTCGATGAACGCCACTTCGATGGAATCCTGCGTCCGGCGCGTGCGAATGCGGATTTTGCCGTGGTTTCCGGACTCCTGTATGGCGTCGTAGGCATTGTTCAGCACGTTCAGGAATACCTGCTGCAACTGCTGCGAGTCGCCCAGTGTCGGGCCGATTCCCTCGTCGAACTCCTCCACCACGTCCACGCCATGGCTCGAAAAGTCGTAGCTCCTTAATTTAATGGTTTGGCGCAGGATGGTATTCACTTGAACCGGTTCACGCTGCGTGGGTTTCTGCCGGGCGAAACTCAGTAAATCCTGCACAATTTCTTTCGTTCGCTGGGTTTCTTGCAGAATGATCTTCAAATCCTCGCGCGCCGATTCCGGGACAGCAGGGTTTTCCAGCAAAAGGTCCGTAAAACCCAAAATGGCTGCCAACGGATTATTCACTTCATGGGCCACGCCGGAAACCAGGCGCCCGAGCGTCGCCATTTTCTCCGAGTGCGCCAGTTTTGCCTGTAGCAATGCGGCGTCGGTGATGTCCGTCATGACCACCACAACATTGTTCACCTGCCGACTCTCATCCCGCATCGGGCTCAGGCTGATGGAAAAATGTCCCATCGAGCTATCACTGCGCCTCACTCGCAGCTCCAGATTCTCCACTTGCTGTCCTTGTGCCGTGGTCTGCAGCGCAGATTCGAAGTCCTGCCGGTGCGACGCTTCCACCCACTCTTCCAGTCGATGACCGATCATTTCATCTTCTTGATAACCCGCCTCGTAGCAGCGCCGGTTCGCGTAGCTGATCAGCCCGGCGGTGTCCAGGACCAGGATCATGCTCTGCGTGGTGTTCAAAATCTTTTGGTTGAAGTCGCGCTCGCGTTGCAGTTGCGACTGGAACATCTTCTGCTCCGTCACGTCCAGCATCAGCCCGCGCGTCTGCACCACATGTCCCTGCGCGTCTCTTACCGCGCTGATGTTCTGCATGGTATGCAGCAAGCTGCCATCTTTCCGGCGTAGCGTCTCTTCATAGTTTCGCAACATCCCACGTTCCGCGATGGCCTCCACAAACCGTTTCTTTGCGGCAACGGTGGGATACAGATGAGGACTGACATCGGCGCGTAGAAGTTCGTCGCGCGAATCATAGCCCAGCATGCGCACCATGGCGTCATTGACGTCAAGAAACTGTCCGTCGGGCGTGGCGAAGAATAAGCCTTCTTGAATGCTGTCAAAAAGCTCTCGATAACGGCGTTCGGCTTCCAGGCGGTCGGTAATGTCCTTCAGGACGTGAATGGTGCGAGCATCTTCTTCTGTTGTTCCTCGTGTGCGCGACGTTGACACCAGAAATGTGCGGCCCTCGGCCGTAGCGGTGTACTCCTCGCGCGCCTCGGTGGTATTCCGGCAGAATGGGCAGGGCAGCGCGCTGCCCGTCTCCGCAATGTGCCGCAAGCTGTTCACTAGTTCACCGACCAGCGCAACAGGCGAGACTCCCAGGTGAGTCGCCAAAGAGCGGTTCGTGCGCACGATCCTCCAGCTCTGATCGTGCACCACGATGTAGTCGCTGATCGCGTCGATATCCTCGACCCACTGCTTTTTTGAGCGCTCCAACTGCGAAAATCGCCGCACCTTCTCCATGGACAGCGCTGCGTGGCTCGCCAGCGCGGTCATCAATTTTTCTTCCGCGGCAGAAAACTTGGCGTTCTCTCGAATCACGCATAGCGTGCCCATCAGTTCACGATCGCTGGCGTAAATCGGAAACATCCCGCAATAAGCCGCGCGCTCCGGCAAGCGTGCCACCTGCAAGCCGTTTCGCTTGGCTGCTATGTTCTCCAGCAGCCACTCCCAATCTTCCTTGCCGCCCGGGAAGTCCTTCACCGGGGAGTACAATTGCACGCGATTCCCCGAGATTTCCCCGACGCCGCCCCATTCCCCTCCCAACATCTCCGCTGCGCGCGAAGCAAAGGCGGCCAGAAACGCAGGCAACTCGCGTGAATTGGCAGCCGCCACCGCCAAATCCATTAATTCTTCTGCATGATCGATTTTCGCGCGGTTCGGTAACTTGCGGCTGTTGGGAGCCGCACGGCGACGAGCGGAGATAGACTTTCGTCCACGCATGGGAGGGTTAGGGGCTCTGCGTGCGTCTCAATTTAGGAACCACGCACCTCCAAGCTACTTAGCAATCTCATTCTGAGTCAATCCCCGTTCCCATCCGGAGTTCGCATGCGTTACCCTGGACCTAGCGCCAGACGGTGCCACCGTCTCAGCCTGAGATCAGAGCATAGCTCTGCTCGGCCGTTTGAGACGTTTGGCGAATCGCCTTCCGCATCACGCCGTTTTCATTCTATCTGTATCTGATTGCAGAGCAAGCGTTTGCCATAATTGTTTGGCTGGTTTTCTGTTTCTTCTGGGCCTCCTACATCCTGGCATTGCACTTGCCTTCTCTCCGGTGGGGTAGTTTCCCGCCGAGGAGGACGCAGTGTCCATTCACAGTGGATGGGGGAAGGCGATTCTCGCGTTGGTCGCGACGGGGGTGTTGGCCGGGTCCTTTGCGATTGCACAGCAATCCAACGTCGAAGAAAGCAAGAGAAAGGTCAAGACAAGAGCGAATCCAACGTTCCCAGAGTTGGCCAAGCGGCTGGGTATCGGAGGGAAGGTCAGGATCGAGGTCGTTATTGGCACGGACGGCAAAGTGAAGAATTCACGCGCCGTGGGCGGCCATCCGGTTCTTGTGCAGGCTGCGACGGATTGTCTCCGAGAGTGGCGATTCGAGCCTGGACCAGAGGAAACCACCCAGGTTGTCGAGTTCGAATTCAAGCAGCAGTGAGGGTCGCGCAACGACGCGTCGCGAGTTGGCCGAGGGGACAGCGCTTCAATTGGTTGTTAGGGGAGCGGAGGAAGTAACGCAATGACGATCGAAAAACAGCTGTACCGAAGTTTTGGAGCGATTGGGGCCATTCTGCTCATCCTGCTTCTGGTGGATATCGGCACGATCTGGAAGGCCAGTCGGGCCAGCAGCGAAGCATCCGCGACATTGGAGAGCGTGAGAACCACGGAAGCTGTGCGCTACCAGATCATGCAGAATCGCTTGAATTTGAATAACTTCTTGCTCAGCGGCGACCCTCGTGACGAAGAGAAGGTCAATCGCGGCTTCACCGAACTCACCGATCTGGTCAAGCGTGGGCAATCCGAAACCAAGAATGACCTGATGCGCACCGCATTGATCCAGGTGGAGAGCACGGAAGCTAGTTGGGCCGACAATTTTGGCAAGCCGTTGCTCGCCAAGCGCCATCAAGTTGATTCCGGGGATGCCACGGTCTCGGATCTACAGATCTTCTACTTGCAGAAGGATCCCGCATCATGGCTGAACAAATCCTCCACCGTTCTCGATCAGGCCAATTCCGACATCAGCAGAGTCTTGGTAGATTCCCAGAAGGCAGCGGACCGCGCCAGCTTATATAGCTATGCGGCGATTCTGATTGGTTCGATTCTGGCCCTGGCGATGATCATTTACACCGCGGTCAGGACCGCCCGCTCCATCACGGAGCCTCTGCAGCACTTGATTACGGTTGCCCGCGAGATTGGCGATTCCGGCGACCTTGACCAGAACATTGACATTCACCGCAATGACGAAATCGGCGCGCTGGCTACCACCTTCAACAATATGGTCGCCTACTTGAAGGAAATGGCTAGTGTATCCATGGCCGTGGCCGAAGGCGATCTCACGGTTGAAGTGACGCCACGTTCCAAGCGCGACACCCTGGGCAACGCGTTCATTCGCATGGCGCACGGTTTGCAGGAAATCGTTCGCTCCACACGCGACGGTGCCTCGCAGGTTTCGGCTGGCTCCAATCAGGTTGCTGGCGCCGCCGACGAATCCGCCAAGGTCAGCGTGCAAGCCTCCTCCGCCATCGAAGAAGTCACCAGCACCATGCACGAAATGAGCATCAACGTGCAGAACGTGGTCAAGAACACCCAGGTGCAGGCCTCCAGCGTTGCGGAAACCTCTGCATCTATCGATCAGATGGTCACTTCCATCCAGCGGGTCGCGGATACCGCCAAGGTCCTGCTGGATATTGCCAACCGCTCGCGCGAAGAAGTCGTTACCGGTATCGCCACGATGGAGAAGACCACGGATGGACTGAACCGCACCAATCGTGCCATCCAATCTTCCGCGGAAATTATCAACATCCTCGGCCATCGCGCCGACGACATTGGCAAGATCATCGAAGTCATCGACGACCTTGCCGAACAGACCAACCTGCTGGCCTTGAACGCGGCCATCGAAGCAGCGCGCGCCGGTGAACACGGCCTCGGCTTCGCGGTGGTCGCCGACGAAGTCCGCAAGCTCGCGGAAAAATCCACGCAATCCACCAAGGAAATTGCCGACCTGATCCAGAGCATCCAGCGCGAGGCTCGCCAGGCCGTCGAAAACATGGAACGTAGCACGCGAATCGTCGAAGAAGGCCTGAGCCTCGGAAACGATCTTGGCACCGCGCTTCACAAGATTTCCGACGTCGTCACCGAAGTCTATAAGTTCTCCCAGGAAATCGGCGCCGCCACCAACGAACAGTCCGTTGGCTCCTCACAAATCGCCAAGGCTACCAGTCGCCTGACCGAAATCACCCAGGAGATTAACTCTGCCGTCGAGGAGCAAGCTTCCGGCGCGCAGGCTGTTGTCCGCGCGATGGACAAAATGCGTGAACTGGTGCAGCAGTCCGCTTCCAGTTCCACCGAGCTTTCCGCTGCTGCCGAACAAATGCTCAAACTTTCCCGCAACCTGCTCGACAATATGGACCGCTTCGTGATCGACCGGGCCGGCCAAACTCGCCACCGCCGCGAGACCGTTCCGCCGCGCCGGCAGCCCAATTCCGAGTCCAATGAATACGAATTTGCCGAAGTCGGACGCAACTGACGCGGAGACCACCACATGGAGAAAGACTACCAAGTTGTTGGTTTTCGCATCGGCAATGAAACGTACGGCGTTCGCATCGGAGCCGTGCGCGAGATTGTTCGCGTCCCCGAGATTACTTCGGTACCCAACGCGCCGGATGCCATCGAAGGGGTCATCAACCTTCGCGGAAAAATCATTCCGGTGATGGATCTGCGCAAGCGCTTCGGCATCGAGGCAGTTCAGCCCGACAAGAAAAACCGCATTCTCGTCGTTGAACTGGAAAACAAGCTTCTCGGATTGATCGTCAGCTCCGCTTCCGAGGTGCTGAAAATTCCTCCCTCGGAAATCGCTGCGCCCAGCACGGTCTTTGCTGAGGGCGAATCCAGCTATGTCACTGGTGTCGGCAAGCTGAAAGGCCGACTCATTATTCTCCTGGATATTGCCAGGCTATTGCGTCAACCGGAATTCAAGAAGCTTGAGGAGGCCGCGGAACCCGTCGCAGTCGCGCGTTAGTTGCTCTGCTGTGGGAGCCGCGGGCTGTACGAACGTTGCACGCACCCAGTATGGGAACCATTACTGCTCAGGTTCAGCTCACAGAAGCGGAACTCAAGCTCCTGCAGACGCTTGTATACCAGGAGTGCGGCATGTATTTTGATGAACGCCGCGCTCATTTCCTGAAGGACCGCCTGCAGCGCCGGTTGAAGGCCTGCCAGCTCGATTCTTTCTACAGCTATTATCGCTTGCTTACCAGCCGCGAAGGCCGCGCGGAACTCGCCCTGCTTCTTGAAAACCTTACCGTCAACGAAACCAGTTTCTTTCGCAACCGGCCACAGCTCGATCTCCTGCAGAAATCCGTTCTTGAGGAAATTCTTCGCCACAAACAGGAGCGCCGCGACTGGAATCTTCGCGTGTGGAGCGCCGGTTGTTCGGCGGGCCAGGAGCCCTATTCCGTCGCCATCCTGATCTGTGACGCTCTCGCGTACTACTATCTCCGCAATCCGCTCCCGTTTGAGATGCCTTCTCCCAAGCCGCTCATTCCTCCGCCATGGAAACTCGAAATCGTGGCTTCTGACATCAGTTACGCCAGTCTTCGCACTGGCCAGGAAGGCCTGTACACGGAAATTCAAATGGAGCCTGTCGACTACACCACACGACTCCGGTACTTCGAAAAAGCCAGCGACAAATATTCCGTCAAGCCGCAACTTAAAGAACTTGTTCAGTTCGACTTCCACAACCTGAAAACGGAATTTTTGCCCCGGCGCAATGACATCATCCTTTGCCGCAACGTCATGATCTATTTCGACGAGGCGGAGCAGAAGCGCCTGATTGAAAAGTTTTGGCATTGCTTGAATCCTGGAGGATATCTATTCGTTGGCCACGCGGAAAGCCTCTTTGGCCTTACCCAGAAATTCAAGATGGTTCATGAGAATAATGGTACGGCCTACAAGCGTCTTGAGGTGAATCCGTGAGTTTTATCCCCGAGGACCGCGGATTGGAGCTTCGCGCGCTTTTCTTCGAAAGTGCTGCGGAACTTCTCCAGGTCATCAACGACGCCGGGCTCGAACTCGAAAAGCGCCCTGCGGACGAGGATCTCATCCGCGGTGTGCGCCGCGCCGTGCACACTCTG
>Ga0075425_100002773_pt1 | contig 17574 bp, 15 predicted proteins | sample SoiMethybrSBSTD4_FD_75300 | JGI IMG/M metagenome (GOLD analysis project Ga0075425, IMG submission 75300) | Bulk soil microbial communities from a Populus tree surrounding site in Tennessee, USA - Soil MetaG P. TD hybrid SBSTD4 | ecosystem: Environmental > Terrestrial > Soil > Tree plantation... | reverse complement strand
GTCGTCGATCCCGAGACCGGCGCCGAGTCGATCGAGCCGAGTTTCAATCCCATCTACATCATGGCCGACTCGGGCGCGCGAGGGTCGACGCAGCAGATCCGGCAGCTGGCTGCCATGCGAGGCCTCATGGCCAAACCGTCGGGCGAAATCATCGAAACCCCAATCACGGCGAACTTCCGCGAGGGTCTCTCGGTGCTGCAGTACTTCATCTCGACCCACGGCGCCCGCAAGGGTCTCGCCGACACCGCTCTCAAGACCGCCAACTCGGGCTATTTGACGCGCCGGCTCGTCGACGTCGCTCAGGACGCCGTCATCAGCGAGTACGACTGCGGAACGCTCGACGGCATTCGCGTCGCCAAGCTCGAAGAGGCAGGGGAGGTCATCCAGCCGCTCGGCGATCGCATTCTCGGCCGCGTCGTTCTCGACGACGTCGTCGACCCGCTCACCGGCGAAGTGCTCGTTCAGCACAACACCGAGCTCGACGAGCCGACCGTCAAGCAGATCGAGGAGGCCGGCATCGAAGAGGTCGTCATTCGATCGGTGCTCACCTGCCAGACCAAGCGAGGCGTGTGTGCGCGCTGCTACGGGCGCGATCTCGCCCGCGGCTACCGGGTCAACATCGGCGAAGCGGTCGGCATCATCGCCGCCCAATCGATCGGCGAGCCGGGCACACAGCTCACGATGCGCACGTTCCACATCGGCGGCGCCGCAGCGCGCGGCAAGATCGAGCAGAGCTCCCTCGAGGCGCGCACCGAGGGCTTCGTTCGCCTGCGTAATGCCGTTCTCGCCAAGCGTCGCGACGGGCGCCAGGTCGTCATGAACCGTCATGGCGAGCTGGTCGTGATGGACGATACGGGTCGTGAGCGCGAGCACCATCGCCTGGTGTACGGAGCCGAGCTCCGCATCGCCGAGGGCGACAAGGTGAAGAGCGGCCAGCTGCTCGCCGAGTGGGATCCATTCGCCATGCCGATCTTGACCGAAGTCTCCGGGCAGGCGAAGTACGGCGACCTCGTCGAAGGCGTCACCATCACCGAGAAGCTCGACGAAGTCACGGGCCTCTCGCGCAAGGTCGTCATCGAATCGCGCGCCGCCGACTTGCGGCCGCGCATCTCGATCAAAGATCCGCAGACCGGTGAGACCAAGAAGATCGCCGCGGCATCCGACCTCGAGGCTCGTTACCTCTTGCCGGTCGGCTCGAACATCGTCGCGCAGGAGGGCGATCTCATCGATGCCGGCGAGGTGCTCGCGAAGATTCCACGCGACACGACGAAGGTACAGGACATCACCGGAGGCTTGCCGCGGGTGGCCGAGCTCTTCGAGGCTCGCAAGCCGAAGGATCACGCCATCATCAGCGAGATCGACGGCGAAGTCTCGATGGGCAAGGACACGAAAGGCAAGCGCAAGGTCGTCATCACGCCGGTCACCCCGGAGGGGACCGCGCAAACCGATCTCGCGCGCGAGTACCTCGTCCCGAAGGGCAAGCACATCCAGGTGCAACCCGGTGACCGCGTCCGCGCGGGCGATCCGCTGCAGGACGGGCCCGCCAACCCGCACGACATCTTGCGGGTCAAAGGCGAGAAAGAGCTGGCGGCCTGGCTCGTCAACGAGATCCAGCAGGTCTACCGCCTACAAGGTGTGGGCATCAACGACAAGCACATCGAGGTCATCGTGCGTCAAATGCTGCGACGCGTTCGCATCAAAGACGTCGGCGACACGAACTTCCTGGTCGACGAGCAGGTCGAAAAGTACCTGTTCGAGCGCGAGAACCAGAAGGTCATCGAGCGCGGGCTTCGCCCCGGTATCGCCGAGCCTCTCTTGCTCGGCATCACCAAGGCATCGCTCTCGACCGAATCGTTCATCTCGGCCTCGAGCTTCCAGGAGACGACGAAAGTGCTCACCGAGGCTGCGATTTGCGGCAAAACCGACGATCTGCGCGGTCTCAAAGAGAACGTCATCATGGGACGTCTCATCCCCGCGGGCACGGGGCTACCCGCCTACAAGCGCCTCAACCTCATCGTCGAGGGCGAAGAGCCGGGGGCGACCTACGAAAGGCCCCGCCGCGAGGAACCGCTCGCGGTTGTCAACGAAGAATAAGGACGACACTGTAGCGGTCTGGCTCCGGTCCGAGTTGTCTCCGGCTGAACGGCCGAGACACACATCCAACGCTGGCTGTCCGACGTTCGTCGGACAATGCACGGTTGAAGGGGGCGAGCCCCTGCCGTACGCTCATACATATGCTGGCCCACGGCGCCCTTGGGGGGCGGCGCCTCCTCCTAGTCGAAGACGATGGAGAGCTCCGGAGCTCACTCTCGGAACTTCTGCTGAGTGATGGGTACGATGTCGTCGAGGCCTCGAACGGGTCCGAGGCGCTCGACTGCTTGCGCCGCGCGCCGGCACCCGATCTCATCTTGCTCGACCTGATGATGCCGGTGAAGGACGGCTGGCAATTCCGCGTCGAACAGAAACGCGATCCCGCGATCGCATCGATCCCGGTTGTCGCGTTCTCGGCCGACGATACTCCGAAGGCCGTCGCGATCGACGCCGAGGCGTACATCAAAAAGCCGTTTCAATACCCGGCCCTCGTCGAGACCGTGCGCAGGATCCTCGACACCAAGAAACTCGCGCACCTCGATCGCATGGCGTCGCTCGGCACGCTGGCGGCGGGGATTGCCCACGAGATCAACAATCCGTTGACGTATGTCATCGCCAATTTGCAGCTTCTCGAAGAAGAGATGCCGCGGCTCGTCAACGATTACGTGAATGCGGTCGACATCCCGGGATCGGAGCAAGCGCCCGACCCCCAGGCGGCGGTGACGATCGCTCGTTTGAACGAGCTCGGTGCACGCTTGCACGATGCGCTGGAGGGGGCTGAACGAATCCGCGGGATCGTCCTGCACGTGAAGACGTTCTCGCGCGCGGGCGACGAGCACCGTACGTTCGTCGACGTGCGGAGCATCCTCGACTCGTCGATCAAGGTGGTTTTCAGCGAGATTCGGCAGCGGGCGCGGCTCGTCAAGGAGTACAACCACACGCCGCTCGTGCTGGCCAACCCGGGGCAGCTCGGCCAGGTGTTCTTGAACTTGCTCCTCAACGCGGCCCACGCGATCGAGGAGGAAGATCCGCAGAAGAACTCGATTCGCGTCGTGACACGCACGGCACCGACCGGAGAGATCTTGATCGAGATATCCGACACCGGGCGCGGCATCCCAGTCGAAGTACGCCAGCGCATCTTCGATCCGTTCTTCACGACCAAGCCGCTCGGCGTTGGCACCGGGCTCGGCCTTTCCATTTGTCATGGCATCGTGCGGTCGCTAAATGGCACGATCGCCGTCGACAGCGAAATGGGGCGCGGCACCACGTTCCGAATTCTGCTGCCGCCGTCGGCCGACCACATCGCGACGCCCAAGCCAGGGCCCATTCCACTGCCAGAGCTCCGCGGCCGAATTCTGATCGTCGACGACGAGCCGCGACTCGGGGAGGCCATCAGGGACATGATCGGCGCCGAGCACGAGACGTCCGTCGTGACGACCGGTGCCGAGGCGCTCACGATGCTGATGCAGGAGCCGGACGAGACCCACTTCGATCTCATCCTGTGCGACCTTCACATGCCCGAGATCTCGGGTATGGACCTCTACGAGAAGCTCAGCCAGCTCCGCCCGGCCACCGCCGAACGGATGGTGTTCATGACCGGCGGCGCCTTCACCGAGCGCTCGCGCGACTTCGTGAGCCGCGTGAAAAATCACTGCATCGACAAGCCGATCGATATGCGTCAGCTCCGCCAATTGGTGAAGATGACGCTCATTCGGCGCCAATCTTGATGCAAAAGAACGCGGGGGATTAAAATTGGATGCGCTCCGGGTGGGCGTAGATGCTCATCGCGCCGTCGCGCACGAAGGATGCGAGGGTCACGTTCATCTGGAGAGCGAGATCGACCGCGAGCGAGCTGGCAGCCGACACGCTCGCGACGACCGGAACGCCCGCTGCTGCAGCTTTCTGCACGATCTCGAAACTGGCGCGGCCGCTGACCAAAAGAACGCGATCGTTGGCGGGAAGCGCGCGCGCCAAAATGAGCGCGCCGATGACCTTGTCGACCGCATTGTGACGTCCGATGTCTTCGCGGACGATGGTCGGCCCGCCGGCCGGAGCGAAGAGCGCCGCCGCATGTACGCCGCCCGATCGGGCAAACAAATGCTGCTCGGCCCGCATCGACGCGCACAGGCGCGACAGCGCGGTCGCCTCCACGCGAAAATCGTCCCGCAACGGTGAGCACCGCGCTGCGAGATCGCCGATCGACGCTCGGCCGCAGACACCGCACGACGAAGTGGTGAGCGTGCCGCGTCGCGCACCGACGACGCGCTCGGGTGCGAGCACGATGCCGGGAGCCGGGAGGACTTCGATGACGTTGCCGAATCCTTCGTCGCCGGGGCGGCCGCAGTGGGCCACCGAGCCGACGTCGTCGATCGACTGGATGACCCCCTCGGCGTGCAGAAATCCCAGCGCGAGCTCGCGATCGTCGCCCGGCGTGCGCATGGTGACCGACAGGGCATCGCCGGCAACCCGGATCTCGAGGGGCTCCTCGACGGCGACGTCGTCGCCTTCCGGCGCCCGCGAGAGACTCTTGTACGCTTCACGGCGCACAAGGCCGAGTCGGGGCGTGGTGGGCATGGCCCCATTGTGGCACGCTCCGCGTCGGCGACGAAACCCGGTTGCCGGCTCGAGATTGGGTTACGGGGGGGCGACGGTGGCTTCGGGCTGGGGTTCGCGGGCGGTGCGGACCCAGTCTTTCGGACGATCGGCCTGGCGCATGCGCAGCCAGAGTTTCCACGCCACGTAAAACGGCGCACATGCGAGCTCGACGAGACCACGCGCCCCCGTTCCCGAGAGTGACCAGCCCCGCAGCACGTAAAGGACGAGCGCAACCAGGTTGGCGATCCAAATGCGCATTGAGACCGGCTGCGAAAACAGGATGCCCGACAAGAGGGCGGCACCGAAACCCAAGATGACCCACGTCGCCAGCGTGCTCAGCGGCGGAAGCAGGATATCGACAGCGAGGTCCAAGAGGACGAGGTCGCGCCGCACGAAAGCCGTTCCGAACAGGGGCAACCCCCGCGTGCGAGCCAGCGCCGCTCGACCCCGCTCCCATCGCTGTCGCTGCGACTGGGACGCGCGAGAGGAAGACACCATCTCGCCGTAGACGTGCGCTTCGGCTGCGTAATAGACGCGATGTCCCGCTTCGCCGAGACGGATACCGTACTCGACGTCTTCCACGATCGAGTAGGCGTCGTGTGGAACGAGCGAGAGGACGCGGCTCGTGAAGCACATGCCGTTGCCACGCAGCCCCGACGACAGCCGCAATCGCTCGCGCGCGAGCGATCGCAGCACGTGGAAAGCCCCGAAAGCGATCGCCATGAGGCGTGTGCGCCAGGATGCACTGGGGTTGCGCACCGCGTAGTCGGCCTGGACGGCGAGCGCTCCCGCCTCGATTCGAGCTGCGAAAGCCCGCAGCAAGTTGGGCGATACGACCGTATCGGCGTCGACGACGACGAGAGCATCGACGCCGCCGGCGAGACGTTCGAACGCATGGGCGAGCGCGTAACCCTTGCCGCGCCGCTCTCGGTCGTGCCGGACGATGACCTGGGCGCCCGCCGCCTCGGCGCGCGCGGCGGTTTCGTCGGAGCAGTTGTCTGCGACGACCGTGATCGAGAATCGATCTTTCGGATAGTCGACGGCTTTCAGGTTCGCAACGGTGGCGGCAATTCCTTCTTCCTCGTCGTGCGCGGGCACGACGATCGCGAACCGGAGCTCGGGTGCCCCGTAGACGAGCTGGGCGCGACGCTTCGAGAGCAGCGTCAACGACAGGAGATAGGCGTTGGCGACCGAGACCGGCACCGCCAGGATCGACAGTACGATATCGATCGTCGTCAACGAGATCTCCCAGACGAAACCCAGCTCGCCAAGCCTATTTTCCTACTTTCACGGAGGCCACTTGTCAAACCCGAAGCCCCGCCCCATTGGCGGATTCTTTTGGTGGGACTCGCCGCTCGGTGAGAAGGCACCTAGTGCCTCGATGGACGGCTAAAAGCTGGCGATATTCCTCGGAATCTAAGCCAGGTCGCCGAGGACGACGACCCGACGGATGGGCTTGCCGCGCAGAGCTTCTTGCAGCACCATCAGGCCGAAGGGCGAATTTCCGACCGGTTAGAAACACCTGCGCCGCAGGCTGCGGCACTGGGGTCATGCGATGCAGGACAGAGCATTTTCTTCGCCGGAAGCGGGTAGGAAGTCGCGCCCACGCGAGCTGGAGGTGGCACCATGACTCTGCCCCCCGCCTTTATCGAGACGTTTCGCGAGTCGATGCCGCCGTCCTACCGGCAGCAGCAAAGCGCGGACGAGATCCGCGCCCACGCGCAGATCGTGTGGCGGCGCGGCGACGAACCGGCGTACGCCGAGATCTGGACCAAGCGCGTCAACGCCGTCGTCGTGTGCATCGTGACCGACGATCGTCCCGGCCTCTCTTCTCTCATCCGAGCTACCATCGCCGCGCACGGCATCGACGTCATGGCTGCGCAAGCCTACTGCCGAAAAAACGAGAAGGGTCAGGCCGAAGCCGTCCATTTTTTCTGGCTGTCGCCGAAGCGCGACGGCGCCGAGGGGGGCGTGGGCGAGGACGATATCTCGAATATCTCCGTCTCGCTCTCGGCGCTCTTGCGAGGACAGACCGATCTCGGCGCCATCATCGAGCGCGCATCGATGGCTCCCCCCTCCCGCCCGGCTCCCGTCGTCGACGTGGGTTTCGCCGAGGACGTCGACGCCGAGGGAGCCGTCCTTCTCACGGTCGACGCGACCGATCGACCGGGCCTCCTCGCGACCATCACGTCGGTCCTCTACGCGAAGGAGGTCAGCGTGCTTGCCTCGGACGTCACCACGAGCGGCTGCGTCGCGCGAGCTCGCTTCCATATCGTCGAGGCCGACGGGGCGCCGCTCTCGCAAGGTCGATCTCGCGAAGTCGCGAGCGCCGTGCTCGACTCGTTACAGCCGAGCGAGCAGTGATGGGTGGACGGGCTGCCCGGTCTCCGTTGGGTACGGCGAACATCGGGACGACCCTGGGAAGTCCCACCCCTTCGGGTGTTCCACCCCTTCGGGTGTCCCACCCCTTCGGGTGTTCCGCAGCGGCTCGCAGCGGCTCGCAGCGGCTCCGGCGGGGGAGAAGCGCATCGCTGGCCGAGGACGCCCCCCTCGTCGCGCTGGCGATCGCCCTCGTCGCATGCCGCGCCGAGCTTCCTCCCCCGACCCCCTCCGTTGCGCCCGTCGTCGCCCAGCCCCCCGCGATGACCGACGCGGCGCCGGCCGCGCCGGAGACGCCCGGTACGACGTATCCGCTCGCCCGCCGCGTCGACCAGATCGACGAGCTTCACGGTGTACGCCTCGCCGATCCGTACCGCTGGCTCGAGGACGGCACCAGCGACGAAGTCAAGAGATGGGTCGACGCCGAGGACGCCTTCGCCCGCGCTCATCTGTCGAAACTTCCAGAGCGCAACGCGATCGCCGCGCGCCTGAAAGAACTTCTCTATGTGGAGAGCACAGGTACGCCACACCATCGAGGCCAACGTTGGTTTTTCTCGAGGCGTGACGCAGGAAAGGAAAAAGCGGCCGTTTACTACCGCGAGGGCAAAAGCGGCGCCGACAAGGTTTTGCTCGACCCGAACGCGTGGTCGGCCGACGGCAGCGTGGCGCTCGGCAACTGGAGCGTGTCGTGGGACGGCCGACGCACGGCTTACGCCAAGAAGAGCAACAACTCCGACGAAGCCACGCTCTACGTTTTGGATGTCGCCTCCGGCAAGAACAGCGACGTCGACGTCATCGAGGGGGCCAAGTACGCGTCGCCCGCTTGGACGCCGACCGGTGACGGCTTCTACTACACATGGGTCCCCCCGCCGGGCGCGGTGCCCACCGCCGATCGCCCGGGCTATGCCGAGGTGCGATTCCACAAGCTCGGGACCGAACCGAAAAAGGACGAGGTGGTGCGCGAGCGGACCGGGGATCCGAAAACATTTCTCGAGGTCGCCCTCTCGAAAGACGGGCGCTGGCTCGTACTGACGACCGACCACGGCTGGTCGCGGACCGACGTCGAGATCAAGGATCTGCGCGCCAAAAAAGCGGCGTGGATCCGGCTCGCCGTCGGACGCGACGCCATCTACGACGTTCACGTCGATCGCGACCGCATCTTCCTCCATACCAACGATGGAGCCCCGAAGTACCGCGTCTTCCGGGTCGATGCTGGCCACCCCGAGCGCGACAAGTGGACCGAAATCGTCACCGAGCGCAAGGACGCGACGCTCGAGCGAGCCGCGATCGTCGGTCACCGGCTCGCGCTCGTCTACTTGAAGGACGTCGTGAGCCAACTGGAGGTACGCGACGAAGACGGCAAACCAGTTGCTACGCCCGAGCTGGCGACCCTCGGCACGGTCGCCAACTTGAGCGGCCAGCCGGACGATGACTTTTTTTATTACTCGTTCGAATCCTTCACTCACCCGACCGAGATCGTCGAGGCAAGCGTCAAGGCCGGAAAGACGAGCATCTGGTACACGCTCAAGGTGCCGGTTGACCCCTCCAAGTTCGCCGCCGATCAGCTCTTCGCCACGAGCAAGGACGGAACGCGGGTGCCATTCTTCGTCGTGCACGCCAAGGATCTCGAGAGAAACGGGGCCGCGCCGACGATCCTCTTCGGCTACGGCGGCTTCCAGATCGCGGAAACGCCGTCCTTCAACCCCGCGGCTTACCCGTGGCTCGAGCGTGACGGCATCTGGGTGGTCGCCAACCTGCGCGGCGGCAGCGAGTACGGTGAAGAGTGGCACCGTCACGGCATGCGCCGCGAAAAGCAGAACGTCTTCGACGACTACTTCGCCGTCGCCGAAGAGCTCGTGAAGCAGAGATTCACGAGGCCCGAAAAGCTCGCCGCGCTGGGCGGCTCGAACGGCGGACTCTTGGTCGGGGCCGCGATCACGCAGCGACCGGATCTGTTCCGCGTCGCACTCTGCGGCGTCCCCCTTCTCGACATGGTGCGCTACCATCTCTTTGGGTCGGGCAAGACCTGGATCGAAGAGTACGGCTCGTCCGAAGACCCGGACGATTTCAAAGCCATCCTTTCGTACTCGCCGTACCAGCACGTCCGACAGGGAACCAAGTACCCGGCCACGCTCATCATGAGCGCCGACAGCGACGACCGCGTCGACCCCATGCACGCGCGCAAGTTCGCCGCCGAGCTTCAACGCTCTTCGAGCGGCGGACCCGTGCTACTTCGCGTCGAAAAGCACTCCGGCCACGGCGGAGCCGACCTCGTCAAGGCGACGGTCGAAAAACTCGCCGACCAGTGTGCGTTCGCGCTGGACCAGATGAAAGACTGACGAGTCTCTTCAGCGCGCGACGGGCAGATATTCGCGAAGGAAGTAAGCCACCCCAACCGGGACGACCGCGTCATGCGCCTTCTGCCCCTCGCCGGTGTCGACGATCAGGGCGCGCAGGATCCCATCCGGATCCGCGGCGCAGCGATACGGCTGCGAGCGAAGCGGCGCATCCGGAAGATGCTTGGGGCATTCTCCCGGGCCGAGCCCTGCCGGAGCATAAACAGCGCCATAATCATACTTCCCGTCGTACTCCCGCAGTCGGCGCGGCACGACGCCGGCCGTCTCCACACTGTGCATGATCAGCGTCGGCACGCGCGCTCTTCGTAGCGCGCGCAGCTCGTCACGAAACCCGGGGCCGATGCACGTATCGAAGAAACCGACCGCGGCCGGCTGCATCAGGTGCGCGTGGTTCAGTCCATCCCCTCCGCAACCCGCCGCCCCGGAATGACCAACGACGTAAACGCTTCCCGCAACGATGCCCTCTTTTTGGAGGAGCGCTTCGACCTTGGCGCGGAACGCCACGAGGTCGAAAGCCGGCCAGTTCACTCCGCCAAAACGAAACACCGGCAACGCCAGGACGAGCGGCTCTACCTCACCCTTTTGCACGAGGTCACTCGTGACATCCAGCACCTTCTGCCGAAATTCATAGCTGCGGGGATTCTGGCCATGTTTCGGCTGCCCGTGCAGCGCGATCACGACCGGGAAGTTTCGCGTCCCGGCGCCCCCCACGATCGCGATCTGATGTTGATCCTCTGGTTCCGGCATCGCGTAAGCCGCCGCGTCCCCGCCGGGCGGGCTCCACGCAAAGCGAATGACCCGCAGCTCGAAATCTGCGTCGACGCCCGCCGCTTCTACCCGCGCACTCGGGGAGGCTTCGACGAGATTTTCGGTGGTAGGCCGGCCGCTACCTTGCGCGCCTCTCGATTCGCAGGCTGTAAGGCCTGCGTTCAGGATTCCGAGGAGGAGAATTCCGGTGAGCTTCATCGAGCGTCGTCGACGGGCGTCCCCCTCGAGGGGAGTCGCGGCGCCCGGGCGCGGAGTGTACACCGATGACCCGCCCCCACCTCGACCCGTGCATGCCGTCGCATCTTGACAACGAGGGAGTCGCTAGTATGCTGCGCGTCCCCTCGGATTTCGGGCGCTTAGGGGGTTTTACCGCCTCGATTCGCCGGGGAAGAGCCGAAAAACTGCCCTAAAGCCGACCGAATGCCCACCATCAACCAGCTCATCCGCGAGAGCCGCGAAGCCGCCCGATTCAAGACGGCGTCCCCCGCCTTGAAGTCCTGCCCCCAGAAGCGTGGCGTCTGCGTGCGCGTTTACACGACGACACCGAAGAAGCCGAATTCCGCCCTCCGCAAGGTCTGTCGCGTTCGCCTGACCAATGGAATGGAAGTGACGAGCTACATCCCCGGCGAAGGACACAACCTGCAAGAGCACTCCGTGGTCTTGATCCGCGGAGGCCGCGTCAAAGACCTGCCGGGCGTCCGCTACCACGTCGTGCGGGGCACGCTCGATGCGTCCGGCGCCGCCGGTCCTTCGTCGACCAACAAAGCCACCCGCAACCGCAAGCGCTCGAAGTACGGCGTCAAGCGGCCGAAAGCGTAACCGCAGGCGGGCCGATAGCCGCGCCGAGTAACACACGAGACCACCCACCATGCCGCGCCGCCGCGAAGTCCCCAAACGCCGCATCATCCCGGACCCGAAGTTCAAGGACAAGCTGGTCGCGAAGTTCATGAACTCGCTCATGGTCGCCGGCAAAAAGGCGACGGCCGAGGGGATCCTCTACGGCGCGTTCGAGATCATTCAGCAGAGGTACAAGGAAGAGCCTCTCGAAATCTTCCGCAAGGCGCTCGACAACGTCAAGCCGAAGCTCGAAGTCAAGAGCCGGCGCGTCGGCGGCGCGACGTACCAAGTGCCGGTGGAAGTGCGACCCGAGCGGCGCGTCGCTCTCGCGATGCGCTGGCTCGTCCAGTACTCGCGCGACCGAGGCGAGAAAACGATGAAGGAGCGGCTTGCGTCCGAGTTCGTCGACGCGGCACAGAATCGCGGCAACGCCGTCAAGAAGAGGGACGACACTCATAAAATGGCAGAGGCGAACAAGGCGTTCGCTCACTATCGCTGGTAAGCATCGCTCGTAAGCTATCTTTGACGGAGACAAGAACGAACAGAATGGCCTTGATTACATAAATACCGGGTTTAGGTCTTCTCACCGCACCCCGGTACCCCTTCCGGAATGACTCTCGCTCCTCGAAAAGAGAGGGGCTTCGGGCCGGAGGGGGTTTTTTGCATCCATCAAGGAGACAGGTTCAAGGAGACAGGTCGTGGCCCGCGAATATCCGCTCGAAAAAACAAGAAACATCGGAATCATGGCCCACATCGACGCGGGCAAGACGACGGCCACCGAGCGCATCCTTTATTACACCGGCGTCAACTACAAGATCGGTGAAGTGCACGAAGGCGCAGCGACCATGGACTACATGGTCCAGGAGCAGGAGCGCGGTATCACCATCACCTCGGCTGCCACCACCTGTTTCTGGGAGCCGGAGGCCGGCCCGCACAAAGGGGACTCGCACCGCATCAACATCATCGACACCCCCGGGCACGTCGACTTCACGATCGAGGTCGAGCGCTCGCTGCGCGTGCTCGACGGCGCGGTGGCCGTGCTCGACGGCGGCAACGGCGTCGAGCCCCAGACCGAAACGGTTTGGCGTCAGGCCGACAAGTTCAAGGTTCCTCGCATCGTATTCGTCAACAAGATGGACAAAGTGGGCGCCGACTTCGCCATGAACGTGGCGTCGCTCAAGAGTCGCCTCGGCGTGCACCCGGTTCCCATCCAATGGCCGGTCGGCGAAGAGGACGCGCACGTCGGCGTGGTCGACCTCATCGGCATGCGCGCGGCCATCTTCGACGAAGAGTCGAAGGGGCAGAAGTACGAGTGGGTCGAGATTCCCGAGAACCTGCAGCACAAGTGCCATGAGATGCGCGAGAAGATGATCGAAGCTTGCGCCGACATGGATGACAACATCATGCACAAGTTCTTGGAGGGGCACGCCGATCAGGTGACCGAGGCCGAGATCGTCGCCGCGCTGCGCAAGGGGTGTTGCTCGTTCAAGCTGATTCCGGTGCTTTGTGGCTCGGCCTTCAAGAACAAGGGCATTCAGCTCCTACTCGACGCGGTCATCAACTACCTTCCTTCGCCCATGGACGTTCCTCCGGTCGAAGGCATCAATCCCGACAACAACAAGCCCGAGATTCGCAGGGCCGACGACTCGGAGCCTTTTGCCGGGTACGCCTTCAAGATCATCAATGACCCGCATGGGAATCTCACGTTCTTCCGGGTGTACTCGGGGCAGCTCGAGAGCGGAACGATGGTCTCGAACTCGACCCGATCGAAGCGCGAGCGCATCGGACGCATCCTCCGCATGCACGCCAACAAGCGCGAAGAGCTGACCGAGTGCCACACGGGCAACATCTATGCAGCCGTGGGCCTACGCGACACGCGCACGGGCGACACGCTTTGCGACGAAGACAAGCCGATCATCCTCGAAAAGATGGTGTTCCCCGAGCCTGTCATCTCGATCGCCATCGAGCCGAAAACGAAGGTCGACGTCGAAAGGCTCGGCGTCGCGCTGCAGAAGCTCGCTTACGAGGACCCGTCATTTCGCACGTTCACCAACGAGGAGACGGCGCAGACGATCATCGCCGGCATGGGCGAGCTGCACCTCGAGATCATCGTCGACCGCTTGAAGCGCGAGTTCAAGGTCGAGTCGAACGTCGGAAAACCCGAGGTCGCTTACCGCGAGAGCATCTCGAAGAAGGTCGACGCCGAGTACAAGTATGCGAAGCAAACCGGCGGCCGCGGGCAGTACGGTCACGTCCTCATCACGGTCGAGCCTGGCGAGCGTGGCTCGGGCTACGTTTTCGAAAACGAGGTCGTCGGCGGCGCCATCCCGAAGGAGTTCATTCCGGCCGTCGAGAAGGGGATCCGCGAGGCGATGGACCGCGGCGTGCTCGCAGGTTTCCCGGTCATCGACGTCAAGGTCGAGCTTTACGACGGCACCTACCACGAGGTCGATTCATCGACGCAAGCATTCGAGGTCGCGGGCTCCCTCGCGTTTCAAGACGGGGCCAGGCGGGCGGGCCTTCACCTGCTCGAGCCGATCATGAGCGTCGAGGTCGTCACCCCGGAAGAATACATGGGGGACGTCATCGGCGACTTGAACGCGCGCCGCGGAAGGATTCTCGGCATGAACCAGCGCGGTAACGCGCAGGTCATCGACGCCGAAGTTCCTCTCGCGACGATGTTCGGCTATGCGACCGACCTTCGTAGCCGCACGCAGGGTCGCGCGACGTACACGATGCAGTTCGCCAACTACTCACCAGTGCCAGTCCAGATCCAGGAGGAAATCGTGGCCAAGGTGCGCGGAGCTTGATTGGAACAGGAAGAGACCTCTTCCTGTTCCACCTCTGAGAGCGTAAAAGAGACTGCATTTCGCCAATAGGGAGAGACTTTCATGGCCAAGGAAAAGTTCGTTCGTTCGAAGCCGCACGTGAACGTGGGGACCATTGGGCACATCGACCACGGCAAGACGACGCTGACGGCGGCGATCGTGAAGGTGCAGTCGAAGAAGAACCTGGCCAAGGAAATCAAGTACGCCGACATCGCCAAGGGCGGAACGGTGCGCGACGAGACCAAGACCGTGACCATCGCGGCGGCGCACGTCGAGTACGAGAGCCCCAAGCGGCACTACGCGCATGTCGATTGCCCCGGGCACGCCGACTACATCAAGAACATGATCACGGGAGCGGCGCAGATGGACGGCGCGATCCTGGTGGTGTCGGCGCTCGACAGCGTGATGCCGCAGACGCGCGAGCACGTGCTTTTGGCGCGCCAGGTGGGTTTGAACCAGATCGTCGTGTTCTTGAACAAGTGCGACCAGGTGGACGACCCGGAGATGCTCGACCTGGTCGAGATGGAGGTGCGGGAGCTTTTGAACAAGTACCAGTTCAACGGCGACAACGCGCCGATCATCCGGGGTGCGGCGCTTCCGGCGCTGCAAGGGGACGCGAAGTGGGAAGAGCCCATCGCGACCCTGCTCGACGCGCTCGACAGCTACATTCCCGAGCCCGTTCGCGAGGTCGACAAGCCGTTCTTGATGGCGATCGAGGACATTTTCTCGATCAAGGGTCGAGGCACGGTGGCGACGGGCCGAATCGAGCGTGGGAAGATCAAGGTGAACGAAGACGTCGAGATCGTGGGCTTCACCGAGACCAAGAAGACGGTGGTCACCGGCGTCGAGATGTTCCGCAAGCTGCTCGACCACGGTCAAGCGGGCGACAACGTCGGTTGCCTCTTGCGCGGCATCGAAAAAGAGCAAATCGAGCGAGGGCAGGTGCTGGCCAAGCCGGGGACGATCACCCCGCACAAGAAGTTCGCCGGCGAGGTCTACGTGTTAAAGAAGGAGGAAGGTGGGCGGCACACGCCCTTTTTCAGCAACTACCGTCCCCAATTTTACGTTCGGACGACGGACGTGACCGGAACGGTGGAGCTGCCCGAGGGGGTCAAGATGGTGATGCCCGGCGACAACGTCCAGATGCTGGTCACGCTTCACACCCCGGTCGCTCTCGAAGATCAGATGCGTTTTGCCATCCGCGAGGGGGGCAAGACGGTCGGCGCCGGTGTTGTCACCAAGATTTTGGAGTAACGCATGACCGAACCCACGAAGATCCGCATCCGCCTCAAAGCCTTCGACCACCAGCTGCTCGACAAGTCGACGACCGACATCGTCGAGACGGCCAAGCGCACCGGCGCGCGTGTCGCGGGTCCCATTCCTCTTCCTACCGAGATCCGGCGCTACACCGTGCTGCGCGGGCCGCACGTCGACAAGAAGTCGCGCGAGCAGTTCGAGATCCGCACGCACAAGCGCCTGCTCGACATCTTGGAGCCAACGCAGCAGACGCTCGACGCTCTCATGAAGCTCGATCTGTCAGCCGGCGTCGACGTCGAAATCAAATCGTGACCTAGGAGAGAACATGCCCAAGGTCGATGTTTTCAATCTGAAGCGCGAAAAGGTAGGCGAGCTCGAGCTCTCGGACGACGTGTTCGGCGCCGAGGTCAAGGAGCAGCTCTTCTACGAGGTCGTGAAGGCCCAGCTCGCCTCGCGGCGCGCTGGCACCGCGGCCGCCAAGGAGCGGGCAGCGGTGAGCGGCTCCACCAAGAAGATCTATCGCCAGAAGGGCACCGGGCGCGCCCGACACGGCTCGATCCGGGCTCCGAACTTCGCGGGCGGTGGACAAGCCCATCCGCCCAAGCCTCGCGACTGGAGCTATCGGCCGCCGCGCCAGATGCGCATCGGCGCCCTCAAGAGCGCGCTCTCGCTCTTCGTCAAGGAAGGCCGGCTCATCGTGCTCGACAACATCGAGCTCGGCGAGATCAAGACGAAGGCGCTCGCCGCGGTGCTCGACAAGCTGCAGATCGCGAGAAAGGCGCTCGTCGTCGACGGCAGCACGAACGAGAAGCTCAAACTCTCGATTCGCAACATGCAAGACCACCAATACCTTCCCCCCGAGGGAGTGAACGTCTACGACCTCCTCCGGCACGACCACCTGGTCGTCAGCAAGGAAGCGGCCAAAGCCCTCGAGGCTCGCTGCCTCAAGTAGCGGAGTATCTCATGCTCACCCCCGAAAACCTCGTCCGCCGCCCGATCATACTGACCGAGAAATCGAACCGCCTACGCGAGAAGAACCAGGTCATCTTCGAGGTCTCTCCGACCGCGAACAAGATCCAGATCAAAGACGCCATCCAGCGGCTCTTCAAGGTGACGGTCGTAGGCGTCAACACGATGCACTACCGCGGCAAGGAGCGCCGGATGGGCCGCGGGTACGCCAAACTCCACAACTGGAAGAAGGCGGTCATCACCCTCAAAGAGGGCGACCAGATCCAGTTCTTCGATTCAGAGGGCTAGCTCATGGGCATCAAGTCTTTCAAACCCACCAGCGCCGCGCGCCGCTACTATTCGGTCAGCGACTTCGTCGAGATCACGAAGAGCGAGCCCGAGCGAAAGTTGCTCGAGCACCAGACGTCGACCGGCGGCCGCAACCACCACGGTCGCATCACCAGCCGCTTCCGCGGCGGCGGTCACAAGCAGCGCTACCGCCTCATCGATTTCCGGCGGCAGAAGATTGGCATTCCCGCGAAAGTGGCGTCGATCGAGTACGATCCGAACCGCAGCGCGCGCATCGCGCTCTTGAACTACGTCGACGGCGAGAAGCGCTACATCCTCGCGCCCGACGGGATCAAGGTCGGCGACACGGTGGTGTCGAGCCGCAACGCCGACATCAAGCCGGGCAACAGCTTGCCTCTGCTCGCGATACCGCTCGGTACCTCCATCCACAACATCGAGCTGAAAAAGGGCAAGGGGGGGCAGCTCTGCCGTTCGGCCGGCGTCGCCGCGCAGCTCATGTCCAAGGAGGGCGCGTGGGCGCAGATTCGTCTGCCGAGCGGCGAGGTTCGCTTGGTCCACCTCGACTGCCGCGCGACGATAGGCCAAGTTTCGAACGCCGATCACCAGAACATCTCGATCGGCAAGGCGGGGCGAAGCCGCTGGCTCGGCCTTCGTCCGCACAACCGCGGAGTCACCATGAACCCGGTCGACCATCCGATGGGCGGGGGCGAGGGGCGCACGAGCGGTGGGCGGCACCCTTGCTCGCCCTGGGGCCAGCTCGCAAAGGGGCTGAAGACGCGCAACAACAAGAGGACCGACGGCATGATCATCAAGCGCCGCGGGCAGAAGGGCTGACCAAATGCCGCGTTCCGTGAAGAAGGGTCCGTTCATCGACGGGCACCTCATCGAGAAAATCAACGACGCCGTCGCAACGAAGAGCAAGAAAGTCATCCGGACCTGGTCGCGCCGTTCGACGATCGCGCCCGACGCGGTCGGTCTCACGTTCGCCGTGCACAACGGGCGAAAATTCGTCCCGGTGTTCGTGACCGAGAACATGGTGGGTCACAAGCTCGGCGAGTTTGCTCCGACCCGCACGTTCCACGGGCACTCGGGCGACAAGAAGGCCAAGGTCAAGACGAACCCGGCCACCGGCAAGAAGTAGCCGCAGGCCCGCGCCGAGTAACACAAGCCGCAGGCGGGGCCGCAGGCCCGCGCCGAGTAACACA
>Ga0075425_100002772_pt1 | contig 17581 bp, 18 predicted proteins | sample SoiMethybrSBSTD4_FD_75300 | JGI IMG/M metagenome (GOLD analysis project Ga0075425, IMG submission 75300) | Bulk soil microbial communities from a Populus tree surrounding site in Tennessee, USA - Soil MetaG P. TD hybrid SBSTD4 | ecosystem: Environmental > Terrestrial > Soil > Tree plantation... | reverse complement strand
CGTTGCGCGCTCGCGGATCAATGTGCCTGTGTCGTTCGAAATCTTCATCGACTGATCGGAGTCAGAGGTCTTGATCAACCATAATTCAAACCATCTGATCTGATTCTTCAATGCCTGGAGGCACGCTCCGCCGCTCATATCAGATTTACTGAACACGTTGTCAAACCGTCCGCTGGCTCCAGCCTGATGAACGCGCAAGCTCAGAATGGTGAAGACAGCATTGGTCACCGTATTCTGAATCGGAGCGACATAGGAGCCCTCGCCTAGATAGTCTGTTTCGGGGTCGGGTTGCGACGGGCCAATGATCGGCGCATTCCATATCCCACCGGGTGAGTAGCGAGGCCTCCGTTCCATCTTCTGGTCTTCGGTGGGAGGCGGATCGGCTGTCCACGTTTGTTCGATATCGTCCCAGACGTTCGGCGCACCCCGATTGGTCTTATGCGCTTTCGCGAAATCTTCCCAGCCCGGCAGATCGGCATCGGTGAACGGGTAGACCGCTTTATTGCTCTGTGACCAACCGGGTCCGTACATATAGGCCCAGCAGTTGATGGCGATCTTAACGAACTGGTCAGTGAACTTCGGGAAGAGGTTAAGCTCGGCCGCGCGCAACGCAGCAATCCCAATCCAGCCAAAATCATCCCACCAGTTTCCCTTCTTGGTTGGATTGAGAGTGTTGATAGCAGTGTCTCCGTACTGCGCGGGGTTGTCGACCTCACACACTGTGAAGTAGTCGAGAATCGTGTCCATCGCGCATCCATTGCGCCAAACATTGTCAGAGTTTTTCCAGAGGTCCAGGATAACTGTGAATAAACCATTGGCTGCTTTCTTGTAGTCGTCGATTGATTGTGGCATTGGGATCTCCTCTTGGTTGCATTGTTGATTGAGGTCGCTGCTGCAATGGGACTTAGTGCGCGAGCGATTATATGAAGATTCAAATGGCAGTTGCAATCAGAGGAATGTAATTGAGATCACTTCATTGGACGCTTGGAACCTGTGAGACGCAATACCCACAACTTCAGAAGGTATGAAAAAATTCATCCTCTCCACGCCGGTGGGGTGTCATATTTGTAGAAGTGGAGTTCAGCGGCTCGGCACCCCAGCGGGATGCAATATCTGTGGGAGCAAAAGTGAGCATGATTCAACCGACTGGTGCGCCCGTGACGGTAATTGGCTTCTACAAATATAGCACCCGCTGGGGTGCGGCTCCCCACACGCCGCTTTCTACAAATATGCACCCCGGCTGGGGTGGAGAGGATTTTTTCACACCTTCTGAAGTTGTGGATATAAAGAGCGTGCCCGTCGCTCGTCGAAATTGAAAAACCAGAACTGAAAGTTATGGGGGACATCAATTCGTTAGAAGCTCTTCTTGCTATCCAGCAAAATGGTAACCGGGCCATCGTTACTCAGAGTCACCATCATCATCGCCTGAAAAATTCCGGTTTCGACCTCGACTCCGTTCGAGCGCACTCGTTCGACAAAATATTCGTAAAGCTCTTTACCTTTCTCCGGAGACGCCGCGTCTGAGTACGAAGGTCGTCTCCCGCGCCGCACGTCTCCATAAAGCGTAAACTGCGATACGATAAGTGCCGAGCCTCCAGCTTCGAGGACTGAGCGATTCATCTTTCCATCCTGGTCATGAAAGATCCGCAGATTGACAACCTTATCGGTGAGGTAGTCGGCATCTGCTCGGGCGTCGTCCCGCCCAACCGCTACCAGGACAAGGAGTCCGCGGCCGATTTTGCCAACCACCTTATCTGAGACTTCAACTGAGGCGTTGCGCACGCGCTGAACGACGGCCCGCATGTTTTGAAATTGTAACAGACGGCTAGGTTGGGGAAGGAAAATTAGAGCTGAGGGCAGAGGAGCAGAGGAGCTGAGGAGCGGAGAGGCGCGTCGAATCTTCGTGGACTTTCTCCGCCGCTCGGCTCAACCAAAACCTACAACTCTCAAGATCGCCTCAAACTCCGGAGCCGAACGGATCGGATCGAGACGCGGATCTACTGTTAGATAGATCATCCAACCGGAATGCTCCTGACACGCCTTCTCTAACTGACCAACCGCCTCCGCTCGCTCGTCGAGTCCGAGATGGATCATCGCCAAATCGTAAGGCGAGATGTATTTCAGACTAGTCTCCGCTAGTAACTCGTCACGTATTTTTATCGCCTCAGCCTTGTAGCCGCCTCTCGCATACGCGTGCGCCAGCGCCGCTCGACTCTCGATGCCGACGGCCATCCTGTAATGTAAGATTGCTTCATCGAAGAGGTTTTCTTGCTCGTAAGCCGCGCCCATCCAATGATGAGCCCGATCAAAGTTCGCTGATAATTCCAGCGCCGCCTGAAACCAGTCAATCGCCTGATCGTATTCGCGAGCAAAGTAATGAATGACGCCTACGTCGTTTGTTATTGAAAGCGACAGCGGATCCAGCCTCAGCGCTCTTCGAATCTCAGGCTGAGCCTCCTTCAACTGCCCGTTGAACGCCAGATAAAATGCGTTCAATTGTCTCGAGTGCGCGTAGTTGGGGCCCAGTTCGATCGCGCGATCAAACGCTTGTCGAGCTTCAGCCCATCGATAGCAGTGCATATCGATGTGCGCGAGCGCCGTGTGACCTTCCGCGAGCCTGTCGTCGAGTTCGATTGCCGCGAGTGCGGCTTGTCGAGCGGCCGTGAATGCATCGAGCGGGCGAATCGCCGTCAACCCGACATCTCCGAGGAACGTGTAAGCGTCCGCCAAACCGGCGTAAGCCAAAGAGTAGTTTGGGTCCAGCTCAATCGCTCTTTTGAAACACTGAATGCTTTTCTCGATCCCTGCGCTGGTGCGACGGTTCCAGTGGTAACGACCGCGAAGATAGAGCTCAAAGGCGTCGATATTCTCGGTATATCTTTTTGAAAGCTGCTTTTGCTCTTCGCCGCTGAGTCTCAGCGTGAGCGCTCTTGCTACCTGATCCGATATCGAGTCTTCGACCGAAAATACATCTGTAAACTTTTCATCGAACTGAGCCGCCCACAACGGGTTCTCGCTGCTGGTATCGACTAGCTGGACCGTTATCCTGATTCGATCGCCCGATCTCTGGATTGATCCGTCCAGGACGGCTTCGACCCCGAGCTCTCGTCCGGCTGTTGCGGCATTTACGCTGGTGTGTGCGTAACTCATAACGCTCCGGGTCGGACGCACTGTGATTTGTCGGATGTTGCTCAGCTTTGTGATTAACGCATCTGCGAGGCCGAGACCCAAAAAATCGTTGTCGTCGCTTTTGTCCAGAGGCTGGAACGGCAACACGGCGATCGAGCGGACCGCCGGTTCCAGCTGCTGTTCAATGACCAACGACGCTCTGGTATGTCGCGCAAGAACGATGTCCCGAGATGGCGGATCGATCCTTCGTACATCGGCGACAAATCGATATCCGGACTTCGGCACGGTCTCGATGTACTTCTCGCCAGTAAAAGATTCGCCAAGAGTCTTCCTCAAGTCGGATATGTTTCGAGCGAGAGTTGCTTCTTCAACAAATGAATCGGGCCACAGTCGGTTGATCAGATCATCTTTTCGCATGAGCCGCCCAGGATTCTGAACGAGAGTCAGCAGCGTATCGAAAACCTTTGGTGGCAAAGAGACCAGTGCGCCGTCGCGAGTCAGCGTGCGCTCCGCTGAGTCAAGGCGAAACGGTCCAAATTCGAACAAACCCGCTGGCTGTTTTGGAGTCTGTGTCATCAACTGAAAAGACTATCGATTCTCGAGACCAACGCGACGAACCAGGCTCTCGTAACGCTGATCTCCGCGGATGCTGTCGAACATCGGTTCTACCGCGAGGGTAAACAAATCAACCGAGTGACGATCAAATGATCTCTCGAGCAACAGAAACGTTTCATCCAACTTCTCAAGACCTGCGTTGATGATCGCCAGATGATACGGCGGCACGTAGTCTTTCTTTTCCTGAGCCTTCAACTGACGTAGCGTGTTCAAAGCGTCGTCGGTTCTCCCGGACGCAGCGTACGCGAATCCTAAGAATGACAACGCCTCGGTGCCCTGTGAAATCTCGAACGCTTTCTGCAGCGCTGCTATTGCTTCAGTGTGTCTGCCTTGCTGAGTAAACGCCCGCCCGAGATTCAGGTATGAAAGCCAGAAGTTGGGGTCCATCTCCAGGGTCTTCGCCTCCTGGGTCTGGACCTGATCATACCGACGCGCGTAGTAAAACGCGCGGCCGAGGTCGGCGCTAATGATCAATGACAGGGGATCGAGCCCGGCCGCGAGTTCCAACTCGGCGATGCTTTCATCGCATCGCCCCATCGCAGTCAGATGCTCGGAGTACCAGTGATGTGCAGATGGATAACCAGGATTCAACTCGATGGCCTTTAGTAGTTTTTCTTCGGCGTCATTCCATTCCCAGTTGTGCAGCATTGCGTGCCCAAGAGACGCGTGAGCTTCTGCGAACTCCTCATCGATCTCCAGCGCGATCGCGGCACTTGCCTTTGCTTTTGCGAATCCTGCATCGGGTGGCAAGGCCTCGCGTACCACGAGCAGGGTGTAAGAATCGGACAGACCTGTGTGCGCGGAAGCAAAGCCGGGATCGAGATCGATCGCCTTTTTGAAGTATTCGACTCCTCTCTTGAGCGACTCTGAAGATCGCTTGTTCCAGTGATAACGACCGCGAAGATACAATTGGTAGGCGTCGGTGTCGTTGGTGTATCGCTTGCGCAGCAGTTTTTGCTCATCAGCAGTAAGTTCCAGCACCAGAGACCGAGCGACCTGTTCGGAGATCGAGTCCTCGACCGCGAATATCTCAGTAAACCTTTCGTCGAATTTCTCTGCCCACAAGACTGATCCGGCGTTTACATCAACCAACTGCACCGTGACACGAATCCGATCGCCGGCTCTTTGTATCGTTCCGTCCAAAACGGAATCTACGCCGAGCTCACTACCAACTTGAACGGGGTCCGGGTTCACGCCGGCGTAACGAGCTATGGCGCTTGTAGGTCTGACACTGATACGGCGAACTTTGGTCAGCCGAGTGATGAGCGCATCTGCAAGCCCGAGATCGAGGTAGTCGTCCATTGCGCCGGCGGTGAATTGTTTGAAGGGCAACACCGCGATGGATCTAACCGACTGGTCTTCGCCGATTTCTTCAACTGTCACCCTTGATTTGGTTCGTCGATGTACTATCAGAGTCGAGTTCGTCTCAGCGGACGATTTCACTTGCGCCACAAAGCGATAGCCCACTTTTGGCACGGTCTCAATGTATTTGTCATTACCTGAGCCTTCGCCCAGGGCCTTGCGAAGATCCGAGACGTTTCGTGCGAGAGTAGCCTCCTCAACAAAGGAGTCGGGCCAGAGCGTGCGCATCAACGCATCTTTGGATAGGAGTTTGCCGTAGTTTTCGACCAGCACCACCAACGTGTCGAAGACTTTTGGCGCGAGCGGAAGGGGAATGCCGGAACGCAGCAGTTGCCGCTCTGCTATGTCGAGCAGATAAGGTCCAAACTCGTAGGAGGTCTGCCTTTGCTTCATAAGTTATGCGCTCACCGGCAAAAGCCCACCGATGAATGGATCGTGTGAAACACTGGTGAACAGAGCAGCGCAGTTGGTGGATAACCCTCCGTCAGGACGGGCATGTTTGCATACGCGAACGTGGGAGCGATCGCCCTCCGCAAGGAGGGCCATGTAAACATCACGCTATATCAAATTGGCTAACGTGATGGAACTCCTGACGGAGCTTGAACGTCCCTCGCCCGCAACTACAACATTGAATCCCTGACGGGGTTAGGCATCACGTCTAATAAGAATCCGCTTACGAAGGATTTCGCGCTGAGACCGATGTCAACAACTCACTAAACCCAAGTGTTGAACGCACGCTATCAAAGATCGGATCTGTACAAAGTCGGCTCAACCAACAGGAGCGGTCCTGCACCGCCGTCTCGAGCTTTTTGACTGCCCGCTGTTCTTCTCGAAGCGCCGCATCGACCGAAGCCAGATAGTAAGAATCGAGGTAGACGCGATCCGGCAGTTCGACAAGCTCGAGAAGGATCTTTTGTGCCGCCTCCGTGTTTCCTGAGAGAGCATGAGCTCGCGCGAGCCATTCCAAAACGTAAGGACTCTCGTCAAGACTCGCGGCTGACTGATATTCGGCTATTGCCTGCTCATGCATTCCCAACTGTTCATACGCGCACCCGAGCCACATACGCGCGCGAAAGTAGTTCGGATCCATCTCAAGCGTCGATCGACACTGCTCGATCGCAAGATGATATTCGCGTGCGAGATAGTGGATCATTCCCTTATCTGCACCAATGATCAGCGAGACGGGATCAAGACGCTGCGCTCTGCTGATCTCTGATAGCCCTTCTTGCCCGCGTCCACGCTCAGCCAAAAAAACTGCGTACCAGTGATGAGCAGTTGCGAAGCTGGCATTCAGCTCTATGGCGCGGTTGTAGTGAAATTCCGCTTTAGTCCAGTTCCAATCGTAGATGTGAGTCAAGAGACCCATTGAACAGTGGCTCTCGGCGAGCGAGTCATCGAGACGGAGAGCCGTCGCCGCAGCGGCTGATGCCTGTGGCATTATTTCGCCAGGTCTGATCGTGCCGAACCTGCCAAGCATCGAGTAGCAGTCCGCCAGCCCTGAGTAAGCCAGCGCGTAATCCCTATCTCTTTGAATCGCTTGATTGAAATGCTCGATGCCCTTTTCATATCCTTCTCTTGTTCGTCTATTCCAATGAAACCTGCCGGTCAGATAAAGCCTATGCGCTTCGGCGTCATCAGTCCCGCGCCGCGCGATCAAAAGCTTCTCTTCACCAGTAAGCTTTAATACAAGAGCCTGGGCAACTTGTTCGGATATGATGTCTTCGACGTTAAAAATGTCGGTGAATCGTTCATCGAATTTTCCGGCCCAAAGCGATCTTCCATCTTCAACGCTGACAAGCTGAGCCGTCACTCTAATTCGATCCGCCACTCGTTGAATTGTACCGTCCAGGACATGACTTACACTCAATGCACGACCGATTGGAGAACAGTCGTGCTCCAATGAGTTGTACTTCCGCACCGAGCTTGTGGGGCGTACGACGATCTGGTTTATGTTGCTCAGACGAGTGATGAGCGCATCTGCGATCCCGAGTTCCAGAATTTCGTCACGACCTTCAGCGGTAAATGGCCGAAAAGGCAGCACCGCGATCGACATTACTGCGTCGGCTTCTAGTTTCACTTCCTCCTCGATCACCATTCGAGTTCTGAGATGTCGCTCTGAAACCAAAACAATCCGATCTCGGGTGTCGCATTTTACGAAAGCAGTGAATCGATATCCACGTTTGGGCACCGTCTCAATAAAGTTCTGATCACTCGCCGATTCGCCGAGCACTTTTCGAAGATCCGAAATGTTGCGGGCTAATGTCGCCTCTTCGACGAAAGTGTCTGGCCAGAGCGTGGATATTAGTTGATCCTTCTCAATCAACCTCCCGCTGTTTTTGACAAGGAGAACGAGGGTTTCGAAAACCTTCGGAGCGACAGTGATCCGCTGGCCGTCGCGCAAAAGAAGACGTTCCTCGGGTATCAGCCGGTACGGGCCAAACTCGTAAGCGATTTGAGTTTTTTCGCCGAACGTCACTCCGAAACTTCCTCAACAAAAAATCAAGAAATCCTCAATGGGCCGTAAAGACTTCCGAACAGATTCGATTTATTCTCGTGTCCACAGCAGGGAAGACGAGGCAACGGCTGATGCCTGGCGGTTCGCTCATTGTAGGGCGAAGTTCGGCGACGGGCAATTGTAATTGATTGCAAGTTATCGCCCAATCAGCCTCATCAAAAAGACCAGGAAGGAGTCGCAGACGTGATCAATTACCTGTTTATCGAGACTCGAGAACCCTTTGAGTCCAGGGATGTGAGGTTCGTTATCGAGACCGCGGCCGCTCTCAAGCAACGCGACAACGAAGTCACCATCTTTCTGGTCCAGAACGCGGTATTGGCAGCTCGCGGAAAGGCGACCGGATCCGAGTTGCGAGAGTTGCCAAAGGCGGGAATCCGTCTGATGGCCGATGAGTTCTCGCTGCACGAGCGAGGCATTCTCATCGACGAGCTACTGCCGGGAATTCACATATCCAACATTGATTCAGTAGTCGACATCATCGCTCGCGAGAACACCAGAGTCATTTGGCACTAACAAACCAATGGAGGGCTTAGCAAGATGAACAGCGTGATGGAGCGCACATTGACCATCGTATTGATGGATCCGCCTTATGAATCGACTAACACCACAACCGCGTTCAGGATCATCGCCTCGGCGCTCAAAAAGAAGATCAAAGTAAACGTGTTCGCTTACGAGGGCGCGGTCAGCCTCTCGTCTCGTGATCAAATGCCGCACGCGAATCCAGTAAAAGGAACAACAATCGAGGAAGAGCAACATCCGACCACCAGCCGATTTGTATCCGCATTGTTTGACCTGGCTCATGACTCGGCCCATCTGAACTGGGTCAACTGCGGCCTGTGTGTTGATGAGCGTGGCGCCAACAACTCGGTCGATGGAGTCAAACGCGGTAGTCCAGCGGATTTCCTCAGGATGGCTCAGGAATCGACGAACACTTTAGTAATTCCGACAAAGTAAGACCGGAGATCATGATGAAAATCTTGAATGTAATTGAAACCGCATATCGCGCCACACTCGAGGAGCAGGACGATCCGGTTCTTTGGCTCACAAGAGCATTGCAAAACGGCGGAGCCGATCTGTCGTTGCTGATCCGAGGAAACGCGGTCAACTATATCGTCAGCCAGGAGTGCCCGACGCTTCAAATCGGCGCCGAACAGATCAACCATCCTGCGACTCCGAACAACGACATTCAGAAACTCGTCGACAAAGGAGCAGTGGTGTTTGTAGTTCGACAAGATCTCGAAGAACGGGGAATCGAACTCAAGGCTTGTCTTTCGAACGTCCAGATCATCGGACGAAATGAGATAGCCGCGGTATTCGAGCAGCACGATCAAATCTGGCACTGGTAGCGACCCAATAAACAATCACCAATCTAACTCTGGCGGGCGTGTGTTCCGTTCAGGCGGAGCTCTGTCCGTAAAAAGGAGAAAATCTATGAATCGCATCAAAACGAGACCGTATTCGATACTGATGACTCTGGCCCTGATCGCGATTTGTCTGTTGCTATCGGGATCACTTGCAGTTGGCTTTGCCTCGAAGAGTCGTAGAGCGAAGGCGCTGGATGACGAAGAACGAGACAAGTACCTGTTCGTATGGACGGGCGATCAAGCTCGTCAGCAGCCGGACTTCCTGGCGGTGATCGACTTCAATGAGAATTCGCGCGACTACGGAAAGGTGATTTCCACAGTCCCGCTTCCGGGTGCCGGTTCCACTGGAAACGAACCTCATCACGTCGGGCTGTCGCGCGATGGTCGGGTCCTGGCGTGTGGCGGATTGTTGAGCGTGTTGAAGGGGCAGAAAGAGATCTTCTTTTTTGACGTCTCGCATCCTGAGTCGCCCGAGTTTATTTCATCCGCCGATCCGCCGCTGTCGGCGATCACCGACGAGTTCTATCCGCTGCCCGGAGGTGGATTTCTGGTGACGATGATGGGTGGGGCGAACGGCGCGCATCCGGGGCGCGTCGCCGAATTCAACAGGAGTCTTCAGCTAGTAAACGAATATCCGGCGGACCCGCCTCACGACGGTTTCAACCCCCACGGCATCTCGGTGCGTCCGGAGCTCAATTTGATGGTCACCAGCGATTTTGTCTGCCCATCGACTACGCTTCATGCAGTACCGGGCGGGCTCGATCTTAGAGGCAGCGTCAGGTTCTGGGACTTCAGGAAGAGGACGATCTTCAAGACGGTTACGCTGCCGGGACCAGCCGGGACCATCGACGTAAAGTTTATCCCCGGCGACTTCAAAGCAAGGGCTTACACCGCGGGTATGGCGGACGACAAGCTTTATCTGATCGATCCGGTGAGCGGAACAGCAAAGATTGTCTTCGATTTTGGCAGCATCACTCCTGGAGGAGCGCCGCAATTGATGAGGATGACCAGGGATGGCAGCCGACTTTTTATCTCGATGAATGCGGCCGGCAAGATTGTAATGTTCGATACCAGCCGTCCGCAGAATCCGGTGGTTCTGAAAGTGCTCGATCTGGGTCCCGGTTCCGGGCCTCACTACATCGCGCTCACGGAGGATGAGAAACGACTTGTCGTGAGCGACTATTTTCTGAACGAGGACGATTTTGGAAAGGTTCATGCCGAAGGGGATCACAAGATCCATGTCGCCAGGGTATTTCGAAACACAATGGTACTGGATCCTCGATTTCAGCTCGATTTCAACACGGCATTCAGTGCGCCCGCGCGACCACACGGTCTGGCCCTCAAATAAGCGACGCACTGGAGAGGACTGAGTGCGAGAGGAAACACACTCAGTCCTCAATCCAACCGCCCTCGAATCGGAGGAGAGACCATGAAGATGATCAGACGAATGGAAGTCACCGTCGAGACCGATGAGATCACAATCATTCGTGGCCGGCGCGAAGAAGAATCAACAGTGTGCCCTGAGTGTGGTGCCTCAATGATGCCGGCGGGCAGCGATCGTAGTTATGATTTGATCTTTCCAAATCGATCGACCATTGGGGGCGATTTCAGAAGCGCGACGAACTTGTCGATCGGTAACGCTTCGAGCGTTTCGGTGACTACCAGCCCTCGTGCAGCGGCGGATAGCAGCGACTTGCCGATTCCCGAGCCGTCGGGGTACTCGGTGATCCAAAGAAAATCATAGTGACCTTGAAGAGCATAGGCGCCGAGCACCTTGCCGCCGTCTTGGGTGATCCAGCCGGCCGCCTGTTCAACTGCGTTTCCGAAATCACTGATCTCTTTCGCGCCCTGCGCGGTGTTCTTTAGAAGCGTTACATAGATTGGCATGACAATTTTCTCCTTAAGAATTTGATCTCAAGTCGTGTATACGGAAGGTTGATCGCGTGTGGATTTGTTTTTGGAGTGCGCCGCCCTCTACTGTAACATCGCTCAGCTAAAAACACCGGCGGCGCTTTGGATTAGACTGGCGTATGCAGCAGTTTGAGTATTAGTCCGATCGATCCGGCAGTTTAAATCGACTTTTCTGTTACCAGATCTTACTAACGGTGAATCCGAATTGCGGGATAAGTCTATTTAATCCAAAGCGCCGCCAGTGTTTTAGATGAGCGGGTTTTACGAGAGGACGGCGCACTCCAAATGGGCGGTTTTGTGCCAGATTCACTTCATCAGCAGAACGCCTTCGCCGCTGCTGAAGATGCCGGCAATACATCCAGTCATCAATGTCGCAAGCGTTGCAGCGACGAGTGCCCTCCATCCGAGCGCCGCAAGATCATCGCGTCTGCTCGGCGCAAGCGCGGCTGTCCCGCCAACAAAAATGGCGACCGACGCGACGTGCGCAAAACCGCATAACGCGTAGCTCAGGATCACTACCGTCCGTCCATCGGTGACCTGGCCGTTAGCAATCAACTGCGAGAGATCGTTGTAAGAAACAACTTCGGTGAGGATCACTCGTTCGCCGAGCAGGCGAGCCGCCATTGGAATGTCACTCGACTGAATTCCTAACAGAAACGCGAATGGACGAAAGCTCCAGCTCAAAATTCTGACGAGCGACAGTGGCTCGGCCATCCCGAACCACGAGCTTCCGAGCCCGAGGATTTTGTCGCCGAGCGCCACGAGTCCAAGTATCGCAATCAACAGAGCTGAAATTCCCGCCGCCAACTTGAGACCGTCCATCGAACCTTCGATGACGGCGCTCATCAGGTTCTTAGCCCGAGCGCTCTCGTCCTCCTCAGGAACTCCCAGGGCGGTCTCTGGAGTTTCTGTCTCGGGAACGAGAAGTTTGCAGACAACTATTGCTGCAGGAATGGCGAGCACCGACGCCGAAAGCAAATGACCAGCGATCTGTGGGAAGACTCCGGTGAGAAAAGCTACATAAATTCCCAACGTGCTCGAAGCCACTGTCGCCATGCCGGTGGTCAACACGGTCAGCAACTCTGAGCGGGTCATCTTATTGAGATAAGGTCTGATCACCAGCGCAGATTCGACGCCTACAAAGATGTTCGCCGCGCCGCACAATGACTCCGCTCCGGAAATTGCCATCGCGCGATGAAACACTTTTGCAAAGATGCGGACTACCCATTGCAGCAAGCGAAGGTGATAGAGCAGCGCAGTGAACGCGGCGAAGAAGATTGCAACCGGCAGAACTTGGAACAGCAGAATGAAACCGACCGATCCCGTTTCACCCGGGCTCGCGGCGAGAGGTCCGAAGAGGAAAACCGTGCCAGCTTTCGAGGCGTTTAGCAGCGCCAGTACGCCATCGTTCAGCCACAGAAAAGGAATGCGCGAGGCGGGCACTCGGAAGATGAGGAAACCGATCACCAGCTGGAGCACGATTCCCCAGCCCAGGGTCTTGAGCGACACGTACCAACGATTCGTTGAAAGCAACCATGCTATGCCGATGAATATCAAAAAGCCTGCTGCGGAGATCAGGTGATAGACCATTCCGAATTCCGTCCTCGAGTGGAGTTTGGCAAGGGGGTTAGATTACGAAATGATGAAGCGTGAAAGCAAATTGTCGTTGTGGTGCCGGACGTACAATTCTGCAATAGTTCAACATCTAGCATCCAATTGCAACGAATCAGAATCGTGCGAGCGGGATGGTAGACAGCTAAGACGTTTTTTCTCGGGTCACAGCGTTTTATTCAGGGACTAGATATAGATCATGGGGATGGCCGAATAGTGCCATCGACGGAGAGCGGTTATCACCGTTAGGCCGCTCTGATGCCCAGTGCCGCATAGAATGCGTGTCACTTCTGAGGGCAGAAATTCAAGACTCACGAACGGAGGCAGTCAATGGCAATGAACGATCTCGATAGAGCAATCGAGCAGAGCCACGCGGCTTTAGACGCGATCTTGAAAGGCGATCCCGGGGTTTACCAGTCGCTGTACTCGTATGCAGATGACGTGACTCTGGGCAATCCGTTCGGCCCGTACGCGCGCGGTCGCCGGAACGTTGAGTCAACTCTCGCCGGTGCCGCGTCGCACTACCGCGACGGCGAGGTCATCGGAGTCGAACTCATTGCGAAGTATGTCTCGGACGAGCTTGCCTGTGTCGTCGAGCTTGAACGCGGGCGAACCAAGGTCGGCGGCGGCGCCGAGTTGGTCTCGGTAGCTGTCCGCGTTACCAGCGTGTTTCGTTTAGAGCAGAGTGAGTGGAAGCTTGTTCATCGCCACGCAGACCCGATCACCACACCACGCCCCGCAGCGTCTGTTATCAGCAAGTAGGCGAGGAGGTCGTGCGTGCTGTTGCTCGTACACCGCGGCCTAACTTATTGTTCCAACCGACGGACTATGGTCGCGGCTGAACTCGAACGTTAGGCCCTGCGCCTAGCAAATTGCATCAACCGGAGCGCCGCGAGAGAGTTTCATATGTTTCCATCAGTACTCTTCGCCGCGCTCGGCTAAACAAAGCGTTAGGGTCACAAGGTGCCTTAGGAGACCGATTACCCAGCTCAGATTAGAGTGCCGAAGGAAGGAGGATTTATATGGCGAAGCTAGTCTTTGGCATGAACCAGTCGTTGGACGGCTACGTCGACCACACTGCGTTTGCGCCGAGCCCCACGCTCTTTCGTCACTTCATCGAGCAGGTTGACGGCCTGGCAGGTAGTGTGTACGGCCGCCGGATGTACGAGGTGATGCGGTATTGGGACGATGACCAGGCCGAGTGGAGCGCGGAAGAACGCAAATTTGCGGCGGCGTGGAGAGGCCAGCCGAAGTGGGTCGTGTCGCGCTCATTGAAGTCGGTCGGCCCCAACGCGACGCTCATCCAGAATGACGTCGAAGGGGTGATACGCGGGCTGAAGGCTGAGCTTGACGGAGAGATTGACGTTGCGGGGCCGGAATTGGCGCGAAGCATCACAAACCTCGGCCTTATTGATGAGTATCGCATCTACTTGCACCCTGTCGTGCTTGGTTCCGGCAAGCCGTTCTTCGCCGGCCCTCGGCCGCCGCTGCGCCTTAAAGCCAGCGAGCGAATGGACGAGGACGTGATTAGATTGGCGTACGTTCCGGGTTAAGTGGTTGATTTGCAATGACAGTTTCTCGCACAAATATGGCGCACAAAGTTGGGGCATTGAACAATGCGATCCCGACTGAGCTGCGTGACGAGCTGATCGCGTCGTTACATAACGGGCCCTAACTCTGGGTGCACTGGAGGCGCGCGGGTTGGTTTCTTATAACCTATCCTCTTGCTTGGGTTGCCCTGGTAGCAAGGCGCGTGACGGTGACGTTAGGCTGTCGTTTTTGTTAGTGAGGATTCCATGTCACGAACTTCTGCGCAGGTTCTGGCTCTCCTGCTAAGCCTTGGGGCGGCGCTGGGCGACGAAGTTCGGGTAGCCAAACCTGACACGGTGCTCGTGCGAAGCGGCGACCTTGTGCTCAAGGCGCTGCTGTGGCGCCCCCAAGGTCACGGCCCGTTTCCCGCCGTCCTGTTCAATCACGGGAGCGGACATGCATTGGGTGCCGACGCTTCCGGGCTTCCCGATAAGCGTCATCCGGAACTGCTCGGGCCGGTTTTCGCGAAACACGGCTACGCGTTCCTTTATCTTTTCCGACGTGGAGACGGCCTGTCGCGGGGACAAGGTGTACCGAGCGGGGATCGGATGGACAGTGCGTTCCTAGCGGGCGGACCAGAAGCGCGCAATCTCGTGCAGCTGGAAATCCTCGAGAACGATGAGCTCAGCGATGCACTCGCAGGCCTTGCTTACCTTCGCACACTTCCGGAAGTTGACTCGCGACGGATCGCTGTGATCGGTCACTCCTTCGGTGGATCGCTGACGCTGCTGCTGGCGGAACGGGAAAATATGGTTCGAGCCGTCGTACTGTTCTCCGTAGCCGGCTATAGCTTCGATCGGTCGCCCCAGTTGCGCAGGCGACTCACGACAGCGGCTGACAACATGACGGCGGCTGCTTTCTTCCTCAACGCCCGAAACGACTATTCGCTCAGTGCGGCGAAGGCGCTGACCGCCGCGTTGACGCGCCTCGGCAAGCCGAGCCTCTCAAAGGTGTACCCATCCGTCGGTGGAACGGCCCACGACGGTCATGACTTCGTTCATCTGGCGGTGTCGACGTGGGAACCCGATGTGTTCGCCTTCTTGGACAAGCGCACGCGCTGATTCTGAAGCTCCAGCTTGCGTGTTGCGAACCCATTCTCTTTGGTACGCTGCTGGGCTCACTAAACGAGCTATAGTAGGGTGACGCCGGACGCAGCGTTGCGCGGGATACGCGCCGTTCATACACTCGTGTGGGTGATCTTTGCTGGCAGCATCATCCTGATTCCCATTTTTGCGCACCTGGGCGCTACGTCAGTGCCGCGTGGTTGATCGGGTTCGTATTCATCGAAGTGCTGGTCCTTGTAGGCAACCGGATGCGGTGTCCGCTGACGGATGTCGCCGGGCACTATACTAGCGATCGGCGCGAGAATTTCGACATGTACTTGCAGCTGTGGCTGGCCCGTCACAACAAGACGATCTTCGGCACGCTCTACGGGATTGGATTGACACACGGGTTTCTCACCACAAGGGGCACGCATCAGTAACGCGGACAATCAAACCGAGCAGGAGATTAGAAAACTGGCCCACGAATGGCTCGACGCTGTGGCGCGACGAGATCGCACGGCACTCGACCGCATCCTGGCCGACGACTTCATGATTTCGGGATGGCAACCCGAGGGGCGGTTGGCGGATAAGCAGTTCTACATCGAGGATTGCCTCAGGCCGGTTGAGATTCAGAAAGGCTCGTATCAATTCGACCGCTGGCAGGTGCGAAGGTACGGCGACACGGCGGTGGTCAACTGCGTCCTGGAGATTCATGCGATTGTAGAGGGCGCGAAGTGGGGTGGGGTAGTTCTGATTACGGATGTGTGGGTACGGAAGGACGGACTGTGGCGAGTGGTGACCCGTCACACGAGTCCAATAGAGTGAGTTGAGGAGAAAGCGAGTAAAGCCCAGGTCCAATGATAGCGGCAAGGCTTGGTGGCGGCAGCGACGCAATCTATCGAAGCATAGCTTTGGCATGCAGTGGAGCGGTTCACGTCCGTGCGGGTCGCCGGTGAACCTGAGGTTAGGCGTTTATAATTGCAGCGATGAAAAAGTATAAAGAGGAGTAGGCTTGATCACGACGTACGAACTACATATAGAGGATATCATCGAGGCAGACCCTAAGGCGGTGCTCGACAGTTTCATAGATATGTACGGGAAGAAGCGTCCGGCCTGGATCCATCGATCTCAGCTGGATCTACGAGTCGGCGGTGAATGGAAGGTTGACTTCGGCCCTCCCGGCCCGCCGGCATTTCACGAGGACCGGGTGATTACTGCGTACGAGCCAGAGCGACGGTTAGCTTACGCCATGACTGCGACTTACCCTGATGCTCCACCGCTGCAGACCACGGTGGAAATCGAGTGCGAAAGACTCGGCGAGAAGACTTTGATCGGGTTGACGCAGCGTGGTTTTCCAACCGTCGAACGACGGGACCAATTTGAAAGCGCATGGCGTGATGTCCTCGCTCTGCTTAAGAACAGTGTTGAAAGTAGCAAATGAGTTAACACCCACTGTGTTGGAATACTCGTCGTGTCCTCGTGCCGCATCCCGGATCATCACATCTCTGTTCTAAGCTTTCGAGTGCGACGCAGAACAACAGGGATCGACCGACGCCGTAAACAAATCCCTAACAGATGGGTCGACCGAAGCGTGCAAAGCGATGTTTGGCTGTATTTGCAACACATTTTGCGCCTGATCAACTTTGTAGTCCGTCCGATTGTTGACTGAAGAGGTTTATGAATGGAGGGTTCGACAACAGGCAGGGCAATTTGCTTCGACGCGTAATGCATTACGTCCCCGTCCCGTGGGTGTTCGTGCTGGCATACCTGTGTGGCGTTGCTCTGGAGTATGCGATGCCGACGCGCCGGACCATTGAAGCAATTGCTGCCGTCAACGTGAGTGGGGCGGTACTGTTCATGGTCGGAGCGGCGCTGGCCGGATGGGGATGGCTGACGTTCCGGCGCGCGCGCACGACCACGGTACCGGGGCAGGCATCGTCACGGCTGATCACGTTTGGACCGTACCGCATCAGCCGCAACCCGATGTATGTCGGCCTCAGTATCGCCTATGTCGGGGAGGCGGGGCTTCTGGTTCAGATCTGGCCGCTGCTACTCCTGCCATTGGTGTTGGCGTATCTGAATTGGGTGGTTATCCCGGTTGAGGAGCGAAAGCTCGTGGAAGTGTTCGGCGATGCGTACGAGCAGTATCGGCGGCGAGTGCGTCGCTGGATTTAGCGATACGCGCTGAGCGGCGGCCAAAAGTGAAGATAGAGCTAGAATTGACCACAGGAATCTGTACGCTAAGAGGACGACGATCGGATTGAGTCAATTGCATCGCCAGCCGAATTCTGTCGTGTAGCGGAGCGCGGGTCGGAATTCTCTGTTATACGAAAGCTATGTTGCGCGCCGCTGACGCCTGGAGCTGGACGTTGTGACAAATAGAGCGGAGGCCTCTCGCCAAATGCAAGAAAATTGCGAAACTGGGAATACTGATTGAGATG
>Ga0075425_100002771_pt1 | contig 17584 bp, 19 predicted proteins | sample SoiMethybrSBSTD4_FD_75300 | JGI IMG/M metagenome (GOLD analysis project Ga0075425, IMG submission 75300) | Bulk soil microbial communities from a Populus tree surrounding site in Tennessee, USA - Soil MetaG P. TD hybrid SBSTD4 | ecosystem: Environmental > Terrestrial > Soil > Tree plantation... | reverse complement strand
GGATCTCTTGCGACAGCGCCTCGGCGCGAAAGCCGAGCATCAGCGAGCGCGGGAACGGCCAGGGCTGCGACGACTGGTAGGTCATCGCGCCGGTCTCGATGCCGGTTTCCTCGAGCACTTCGCGACGCACGGCGTCCTCGAGGCTCTCGCCCGGCTCCACGAAGCCGGCGATCGTCGAGTAGCGCCCCGCCGGCCAGGACGGCTGGCGGCCGAGCAGCGCGCGCTCGCCGTCAGTCACGAGCACGATCACCGCGGGATCGACGCGCGGGAAGAATTCCGTCGCGCAGCTTTCGCGCTGGCAGACCATGACGCGGCCGTTCTTCTGCGGCGCGGTCGGCGCCCCGCAGCTGCCGCAGAAGCGGTGCCGGTGCCGGAAGGAAATCATCGCGCGCGCGTAGGCGACGAGCCCGGCTTCGTCGTGCGGCAGGAGCGCGGCCGCGAGGCGGAGGTCCGCAAACTCCGCGCCGCCATCGAGCGCGGGCGGGCTGTCGGCTTCGATCTCCGTCGTGAAAACCGCAAGTCCCTGGTAGTCGCCGAGCAGCACGAGCTCGTCGAGGTCAATGCCGGCGAAGGGCCCATGATCGAGCGGCATCAGGACGGCGGAAGGAGACGGCCCCCGGAGCACGGGAGCGCGCGACTTCCACACCGGAATCAGGCGGGCGTTGCCCTCGGCGATGGCGCGCGCGACATCGCCCGCATCGGCGTTGGCGAGCTTGAGCCGATCGACATGCGGCCCCGCAAAGACGTTCGGGCGCATTCCTTCCAGGTCCTGGCGAGCAAAAAAGCCATTCTAGCAGTCGCCTACCGCGAGGCCGGGGCGCGCCGGCGGCCTCGTCGACGCGCAGAATTCGCAGGCTTTCGGCCGCTCGGCGTAACGCAACACGACGAGCAGGCTCCCGCATCCCTCGCAATCGTCCAGGCAGATCTCGTTCTGCCTCTCGAGCGAGCGCAGCAGGTGGCAGGCGTGCTCGAAGGAGATCTGCGGGCGTTCGTTCAGGCTCAGGAAGGTCTCGTAGGCCTCGCAAAACGACTCGCCGAAACGCAGCTGCTCGACCGCACCGGGCGCCGCGGCCGCCTCGCGCCGAAGGAGGCCGAGGACGCAGAGGAGGGTGGCAAGCCCCGCGGCCTCGCGACGGATGCCGGCGTTGCGCATGAAGAAGGCGCTCTGCCGCGGGCTCTTGCCACGGTGCCGACGCACATCGCGGCGCCCGCCGTCGGCGACGTAGGAACGGTAGAGCTTGCGGATGCGGTCGTCGGTGAGCCCGGTCCAGCTGCGGATCGTGCGCGTGCGCGCCTCGTGCCGGATCAGGCGCAGCGCGAGGTCGAGCCTGAGGCGATCGCGCGTGTATCGGTCGTCGGTGATGCGCATGTGAGTTGCCTTGACGCCAGTATAAGCCGCTGGTAGTTTCACACCAGTTAATCCTAAGCCGGCCCCAGAGCCGGCGATGCGCGGAATGGCACGTCATCGGGGAGAAATGCCATGAATCGCCAGCAGCCTCTTGCGCTCGCGCCGCCCGCGGGCGATGCCGACTGGGCCGAGCAAAGCCTTCTCGACGCCGCGACGCGCCGCGCGCTCTGCTCGATCAACCTCGCGTTCCTCGACCTCGCGGTCGAGCTCGGCGAGGAAGGACGCCTCAAGCAGATCGCGGGCTTGCCGCCGCGCGCGATCGACGCGCTGATCGATCCCCACGCGGGCCCGCGCCTCGCCGAGCGGCTGCCTTACGCGCTCTTCGACCTTCGCTTCGCGGACGGGAATTTCTGGGCCGCGGAGGTCGCGGCCGCCGGCGGCGTGCAGGACGCCGCGGGACCGACTGCCGTCGACGAGCGCGTCGTCGCATTCGCGCGAGCGGCGGTCATCGTGGTGTGGCACCTCGCGCAGACGCGCACCGCCGGCGCGCGCCTTGTCTTCGGCGCGTCGCCTGCGACGATCGCATCCGTCGCGGCGATGCCGGTCGCGTCCGTCGAGCGGCTCGCCCGGCGGGTGGCGCCCGTGCTTTCCGCCCGGTTCGGATCGCGCACGCGCTTCTGGCTTCAGTTCGAGGGATGCGCGGCACGGCCGGACGAGCGGTCCGTGGACCAGCTGCGCCGCCTCGGCCTCCAGATCCAGGGCGCGGACAGCGCGCGCGGGCAGGCGCTGCAACGCCGTCACCGGCGGAGTGCCGCGTGAGATAATCCCGCGCCTCATGCAGGCGCTCTCGATCCGCGGACTGACGAAGACCTACGCGAACGGCGTCCAGGCGCTCCGCGGCATCGACCTCGACGTCGAGGAAGGCGACTTCTTCGCGCTGCTGGGACCGAACGGCGCGGGAAAGACGACGACCATCGGCATCATCATGTCGCTCGTCTCGAAGTCCGGCGGCGCAGTCAGCGTCTTCGGCCACGACATCGACCGCGAGCTGGACCGCGCCAAGTCCTGCATCGGCCTCGTGCCGCAGGAAATCAACTTCAACCAGTTCGAGAAGGTCCACACGGTCATCGCGAACCAGGCGGGCTTCTACGGCATACCGAGGAAGCTCGCTCTCGAGCGCTCCGAGAAGTACCTCAGGCAGCTGCAGCTCTGGGACAAGCGCGAGCACATCGCCCGCTCGCTGTCGGGCGGCATGAAGCGGCGCCTGATGATCGCGCGCGCGCTCGTGCACGAGCCGCGCCTCCTGATCCTCGACGAGCCGACGGCGGGCGTCGACATCGAGATCCGCCGCAGCATGTGGGCCTTCCTGCGCACGATCAACGGCCAGGGCACGACGATCATCCTGACCACGCACTACCTCGAGGAGGCGGAGAGCCTCTGCCGCCACATCGCGATCATCGACGGCGGGCGCATCATCGAGAACGACACGATGGCGGGCGTCATCCGCAAGCTCAGCCAGGAGACATTCGTGCTGAACTTCCGCTGCCCGGCCTCCGTCGTGCCGCAGCTCCCGGGCTACGCGTCGCGGCTCGTCGACGACCACACGCTCGAGATCGAGGTCACGCGCGAGCAGGGGCTGAACGACATCTTCGCGAAGCTCTCGCAGCAGGGGATCGAGGTCGTCAGCATGCGCAACAAGGTCAACCGCCTCGAGGAGCTCTTCATGCGGCTCGTCGAGCGCAAGGACGCTCAGGCGGCGGGAAGCTGAGATGGAGACCCAGCCGCTCGGGCGAATCCGCCGCATCGGGTTCCAGACGATCATGCGCCGCGAATTCGGGCGCATCGTCCGGATCTGGGGCCAGACGCTCGTGCCGCCCGCCGTCACGGCCGCGCTCTATTTCCTGATCTTCGGCAGCCTCATCGGCCGGCGCATCGGCCAGATGGGCGGCTTCGACTACATGCAGTACATCGCGCCCGGACTCATCATGATGGCGGTGATCAGCAACTCCTACGGCAACGTGGTCTCGAGCTTCTTCGGCGCGAAGTTCGGCAAGCACATCGAGGAGCTGCTGGTGGCGCCGCTGCCGAACTGGCTGATTGTGCTCGGATACGTGTCCGGCGGCCTGATGCGCGGGCTGCTCGTCGGTGCGGTCGTGCTCGCCGTCTCGCTCTTCTTCACGCACGTGCCGGTGGTGCACCCGATGCTGGTGGCGGGCTCGGTGATCCTCACTTCGATCGTGTTCGCGCTCGGAGGGCTCTTCAACGCGATCTTCGCGAAGAACTTCGACCAGATATCCTGGTTCCCGACGTTCGTGCTGACGCCGCTCGTCTACCTCGGCGGCGTCTTCTACTCCGTCACGCTGCTGCCGCCCTGGGCCGAGAAGCTCTCCTACGTGAACCCGATCCTCTACATGGTCAACGCCTTCCGTCACGGCTTCCTCGGCACGAGCGACGTCGACCCGGGATTCGCCTTCATGATCATGGGCGCATTCGCCGTCGCCATGTACCTGGTTGTCGTCGCCCTGATGAACCGCGGCACGGGAATCCGGGAGTAGGCCGTGTGCGGGCGCTATGCATTCTTCTCACCGGCCGAGGCGGTCAAGCGCGTCTTCGCGCTCGACGACGTTCCTGCGCTCGAGCCGCGCTACAACGTCTCCCCGACCCAGGACGTGCCCACCGTGCGCGCGGGCGAAGAAGGCGCGCGCGCCTTCGCGCTGCTCCACTGGGGGCTCGTGCCGAAATGGGCCAAGGAAAAGGCGATCGGCAACCGCATGATCAACGCGCGGGCCGAGACCCTCGCCGAAAAGCCCTCGTTCCGCGACGCGTTCCGCAAGCGACGCTGCCTCGTGCTCGCCGACGGCTGGTACGAATGGCAGGTCGCGCCGGGCGGGAAGCAGCCCTGGTTCGTCCGGATGAAGGACGCGCGCCCGTTCGCATTCGCCGGTCTCTGGGAGCGATGGAAGGACCCCGCGAGCGGCGCGCCGCTCGAGTCCTGCACCATCGTGACGACCGACGCCGCGGAGTCGATCCGGAAGATCCACGAGCGCATGCCGGTCGTGCTTGCCGAGGCGGACCAGGACCGCTGGCTCGACACCGCCTTCTCGGACACCGACAAGCTGTCGGACCTGCTTCGTCCCTGCGATCCGAAGCTGCTCGAGGCCTGGAAGGTCGGCCGCGAGGTCAACGCGCCGAAGAACCAGGGGCCGGAGCTGATCGCCGAGGCCGACTAGCCGCGGATCACTTCTTCGTCCAGGCGCCCGCCTTCGACTTGTAGTACCAGCCCGAGCGCGCGTTCGCGATCCAGCGCTCGGCGAAGGTGCCGCGGATGTCCGCTTCCCACTCCGGGTGCCCGTTCGCGCTCGCGATCTCCCGGTAGAGCGAGTTGCGGTCCGCGTTGTCGTCGGCGACGAGCTTGCGGACCTTGTTGCGGTCGGCGAGGGGAACGGCGTTCGCGTCGCGGATCTCGACGAGGCCATCGGAGGTGAGGCCAATCGCGCCCGAGCTGTAGAAGGCCTCGAGCTCGCCCGCGCGGCCCTTCATGGACGCGGTCAGCGCGCGGATCGCCGGGCTCGAGATGTCGATGTCCGCCTGCGCGTTCGCGACGGGCACGACGAGCTCGAGCGCGCCGCGAAGCGCCGCAACGAGCACCTCGCCGGTCGCGCGCCCGAGCGAGCTCTGCGGGCTGGCCTCCGGCTTCGGCGGCTGCTTGTCCGCGCCCCAGATGTCCTCGATGATCCGGTCGGCCGCCTTCTCGGCGGCGGCGGCCGGAAAATACACGTTGATCGTGACGCAGGCGGCGAGCACCAGGCAGAACGCCGCGAGGCCAGCGGTAATCCAGCGCGTCATGAGATCCTCCTTGGTACTCCCTGACCGGTCGCGAACCATGCTCGCGGCCGGCCGCTGAACGGATCCTGAACCGATTCTAGCGCAGCGAATCGCGCTACTGGACCACGATTTCCGACTCCATCATCGATCCGAGCTGGCGCACGAGCGTCGTCCACGCGACGCGCGACTGGCTGCCGATCACGTTGATGCGCGGCAGGCCCGAGCCCTTCACGATGTAGTAGCCGCCCGGCGCCGGCAGCACGCCGCCCATCACGCAGACGTCGTTCGCGAGCCGGCAGGAGAGGCCGAGGCGGTCATAGCCGAAGTCGTCGAAGAAGCGGAGGAATCCGCCCTGCAGGGCGGCCGCGACTCCGCCGCCGCTTCCGCCGCCGATGCTCGAGAGGTTCGTCACCGCGCGCTGGCTGATGCGGTGCTTCGAGCGATCGCCGGGCGGCGAGTAGAGAAAGGCGTCAAACGCCTCGGGCATCCAGTCGAAGGTCTCGAGGTCCGAGATGTGGCCCGACAAGCGGCCCGTGATCGAGCCGAACTCGAACGTGCGCGTGACGAGCTCGAGGTCGAGGCCCTCGACCCCGATGTTCGCAAAGAGCCGCGGGTACTTGCCGAGCGGATCCTGCAGGCGCAGCTCGCGGACGGCGACGCGCCCGTCGAAGACCTTCGCCTCGAGCGCGCCGTCGAGCGTCACGACGCCCTGCCGCAGCTGCAGGCCCGGGATGCTGCCCTCTAGCGTCCCCTGGAACTCCGGCCAGCCGAACGCCCGGGAAATGCGTGCGACGTCGATCGGAAGGATGTTCGCGTCGAAGCGTACGTACATGTCGTCGGTCCCGGCATGGCGAACGCGCAGCGTGTCGATCGCGAGCCCGCCGTCGAAGACCGGGATCTTCACAGGAGCGAGCAGCCGGAAGTGTCGGCCAGTGGTCGCGAACGGCAGCGTCGCCGGGCCGATCTCGAGGCCCCAGAGGCGGCCGGACTTCCAGGCGAGGCTCGACTCGAAGAGCGTGTCCTCGATCGCACCCGCGAGCTCCGTGCGCGAGGCGTCGTCGAACCAGTTGAGGCGGCCATCAAGCCCGGCGAGAGAAACGGACGCGGTATCGCTGCCGAATGCGACGCCATCGAGCTCGAGCGCGGCGCGCGTCGGCAGCCCGCCCGCGACCTCGACGTCGCCTCGTACCACGCCCGAACCCGTGACGTCGCGGAACGCGGTGTTGATCAGGAAGGGCTGGACGTAGGCAGGGAGCGCCGCGGCTAGACGGAGCGAGTCGACGTGAACCTCAGCCGTCGGCAGCAGCGTCTCGCCCGCGAAGTCGAGTGTCGCCTTGCCCGCGGCCGCGAGCACGTCCGCGTGGTCGAGCGCGAATCGGCTTGCGGTGAAGCGCGACGCGGCGGTGTCGAGCACGCCGTCGAATTCGAGGCCGGCGCGGTGCGCAGCGAAGTCGAGGAAGACGGGGTCGCTGTAGGCCTGGCCCGCGGCGAGCGTGATGCTGCCGCGCGCAGGCATGCGGTTCGATGCGTCCGCCGTCGCTTCGATGCGGAGCGTCCCCGCGAGCTTCTCCCCGGCGAACGTACCCGCCGCGTCCGAAAAATCGAGCGTTGTGATCGTCGCATCCGCACTCGCCTCGCGGAGTGCATCGTCGATGCCCGCCGCGCGGAACTCGCCCGACGCGCGTCCGGCGACGGTGAAGTCGGGCGGCAGCGGGATCCAGGACCGCGCGACGCCGGCCGCCTTCCCGAGATCCAGGTCGGCCAATTTCGCGTCGGCTCGCCAGCGCGGCCCGTCCACCTCGACGTCGAGGCGCCCGCGACCGCCCGCGATCGAGAACGCGTCGAAGCCGATCGACAGCCTGCCGTCGGCATGACGCTTCGCCGCAAAGCGCGTGTCCTGCGCGCCGAGCGATCCCAGCGAACCGGAGAGCCGGCCGCGATCGCAGCGGACTTCATCGCCGGTGACGACGAGCTGCGGGCAGTCGAGGGCGAACTTCGCGAGCGGCCCGGTCGCGGCGAGGCCGCGAATCCTCGCGGCCCGCAGCGTCAACGCGCCTTGCGCACCCGCGGATGGCGACCAGCTCGATGCCAGCCCGTCGATCTCGAGCCCGCCGAACTCGACGCGTCCCGCCTCGATGCTCACGGCGCCGCCCCACGCGCCGGAAGATCCGAGCGCGAGACAGCCGCATGCGACGAATCGTCCCATCATCCCGCGAGACTAGCGATGAATGGGCTAATCTGCATCCAATGAAAGGAGGCATGCCATGGCGCTCAAGTTCGAAATCCACGGAAAGGTCGCGCGGCCGGTAGCGGCGGTATTCAACGCGGTCGCGGATCCGAAGGAGCTGTCATCGTACTTCACGACGGGCGGCGCGAGCGGGCCGCTGCGTGAAGCCGCGACGGTCACCTGGGACTTCGCGGATTTTCCCGGCGCTTTCCCGGTCAAGGTGACGAAGCTCGTGCCGAACGAGCGGATCGAGATCGAGTGGGCGGCCGGCGAGGGCGGTTACGACACGCATGTCGTGATGACCTTTGAAGCGGTCGACGCGAACACGACGCTCGTGAAGATCTCGGAATCCGGCTGGCGCGACAGCGCCAGGAGCCAGGAAGACTCCTACCGGAACTGCTTCGGATGGAGCCAGATGTTGTGCTGCCTCAAGGTCTGGGCCGAGCACCGGATCAACCTGCGCCAGGGATTCTTCTAGAAGATTCAGTCGCTTCCGCGTTTTTCGCGCGGCATGTCGATCGGGAGGCCGTCCGATCGACTATTGGTTGTCATGAACCCAGCATATATGGTCGCTGCCGCGCTCTCGGTTCTTGCGCCGGGCCGCCGGCGGGCCATCCAGGAGGACCCGATGCATTACCTGTGCCTCATCTACGAGGATGAGAAGGAGTGGCAGAAGCTGCCGCCCGCCGATTCGGCGAAGATCATGGGCGAGTTCAAGTCCTATACCGATTCGATCAAGAAGAGCGGGCACTACGTCGGCGGCAACGCGCTGCAGCCGACGCACACCGCGACGACCGTGCGCGTCCGCCAGGGCAAGGTCGCGACGACGGATGGCCCGTTCGCGGAGACCAAGGAGCAGCTCGGCGGTTACTACCTGCTGCAGGCGCGCGACCTCAACGAGGCGATCCAGCTCGCCTCGCGCATCCCGGGCGCGCGGCTCGGCTCGATCGAGGTGCGGCCCGTCATGGAGATCAGCGCATGAAATTCGTCTGCCTGGGCGCCCTCGACAAGCAGGCCTGGAGCAAGCTGAGCCCGAAGGAACAGGAGGCGATGGTCAAGGCCTGCACGGACTTCGACGAGGAGCTTTACGCCGGGGGACACTTCGCCGACGGCTTCGCGCTCCAGGACACCGCGGCCGCGACCACGATCCGTTGGAAGGGAGGCAAGGCCACGCTGACCGACGGCCCGTTCGCTGAAACCAAGGAGATGCTGGGCGGCATCCTGATCCTCGAGGCGAAAGACAAGGAAGAGGCAGTCCGCATCATGAGCCGGCATCCCGGCATCCGGATGGGCCCGTTCGAGATCCGCCCGGCGGACGAAGCCTTCATGGACCAGCACCCCGTCATGCAGAAACTCAAGGAGAATGGAAGATGAGTTACGTCGATGGCTACGTCCTGCCCGTCCCGCGCAAGAAGCTGGCCGCTTACCGGCGCATGGCAAGCGAGGCCGGCAAGATCTGGCGCAAGTACGGCGCGCTCCAGTACGTCGAAACAGCGGCGGACGACGTCAAGCCGGGCAAATGGACTTCGTTCCCGCAGAGCGTGAAGCTCAAGAAGGGCGAGGTGGTCGTGTTCTCGTTCGTCGTCTACCGCTCCCGCTCGCAGCGCAACCGAATCAACAAGAAGGTCATGAAATTCTTCATGTCCGACCCGAAATGGAAGAAGTACATGGACCCGAAAAACATGCCGTTCGACGGCAAGCGCATGTTCTGGGGCGGCTTCAGGGCGATCGTCGAGTACTGAGATGCAATACATGCTGATGTGCTGCATCGAGGAGAAGCGCTGGCATGCGCTTCCCGACACCGAGCGCGACGAGGTGATGCGGGATTACGGCAAATGGATCGCGGGCCTCGAGCGCGCGGGACGGCACCGGGCGACGGAAAAGCTCGCATGGGCGCCGTCCGCAAAGACGCTCCGCGTGCAGGGCGGCCGTCCGGTCGTCACCGACGGGCCGTACGCCGAGACCAAGGAGCAGTTCGGCGGCTTCCACATCGTGGAGGCCGAGGACTTCGACGAAGCGCTCTCGATCGCAGCCGGGATCCCGACGCTGCGCGTTGGCGGCACCGTCGAGGTGCGCCCCGTGGAGCCCCGGGCCTGATCGACTTCGATGCGCTGTACCGTGACGAGTCGCGCCGGGTCCTCGCGACCTTGATCCGGCTGCTCGGCGACTTCGACCTCGCGGAAGAAGCGCTGTCCGAGGCATTTGCCGCCGCGATCGAGCAGTGGCCCCGCGACGGCGTGCCCGACAACCCGCGCGCCTGGCTGGTCTCGGCCGGGCGCTTCAAGGCGATCGACGGGATCCGCCGGCGCGCGCGCTACGACACCGGGCTCGAGGGCATCGTCGAGGAGCTCGAAGCCGCGGAGGGCGATCCTGCCGAGGCCGCGGACCAGGCGCTGCCGGACGACCGGCTCCGCCTCATCTTCACCTGCTGCCACCCGGCCCTCGGACCCGACACGCAGGTTGCGATGACGCTGCGCGAAGTGTGCGGTCTTACCACCGAGGAGATCGCGAGCGCATTCATCGTGCCGCCGGCGACGCTCGCGCAGCGCATCGTGCGCGCGAAAGCGAAGATCCGCGACGCCGGGATCCCGTACCAGGTGCCGGGGCCGGCCGAGTTGCCGGAGCGGCTCGACGCGGTGCTGCGCGTGCTCTACCTCGTCTTCAACGAGGGCTACGCCGCATCGAGCGGCGATGCGCTGACCCGCGCGGACCTCTCCGCAGAGGCGATCCGCGTCGGGAGGCTGCTCGTCGAGCTCCTGCCCGAGCCGGAGGCGACGGGTCTCCTCGCGCTCATGTTGCTTCAGGATTCGCGCCGTGCCGCGCGAACCTCGCCGGACGGCGACATCGTCCTGCTCGACGAGCAGGACCGGTCGCTGTGGAACCGCGCGCAGATCGCCGAGGGCCTCGCGCTCGTGCGGCGCGCGCTCGCCTCGCGGCGCTTCGGTCCGTACACGCTGCAGGCGGCCATCGCCGCCGCGCACGCGGAGGCGCCGACCGCCGAGTCGACCGACTGGGGCCGCATCGTCGGAACTTACGACCTCCTGCTCGAGGCGGAGCCTACGCCCGTGATCGAGCTCAACCGCGCGGCAGCCGTCGCGATGCGCGACGGACCAGCCGCCGGTCTCGTCCTGGTCGACGCGATCCTCGCGCGCGGCGATCTCGCGGACTACCAGCCAGCCCACGCGGCGCGCGCGGACCTCTGCCGGCGCCTCGGCCGCGCGCGCGAGGCGCGCGCCGCGTACCGCCGCGCGCTCGAGCTCACGAACCAGGGCGCCGCGCGGCGCTTCCTCGAGCTCCGGCTCAACGGGTTGCCGCGCGAATAGACCTGTAGAATGCGCCGATGCGCGGTGTCGTCTCGATCTCTGCACTCACCAAGACCTACGCGAACGGGCACCACGCCCTGAAGGGCGTTTCCCTGGAAATCCGCCAGGGCGAGATCTTCGCGCTGCTCGGCCCGAACGGCGCCGGCAAGACGACGCTGATCAGCATCGTCTGCGGCATCGTCCGGCCGACCTCGGGCACCGTGCTGGTCGACGGGCACGACATCGTCCGCGAGTACCGCGCCGCGCGCGAGATCATCGGGCTCGTGCCCCAGGAGCTCGCGATCGAGGCGTTCGAGACCGTGCGCGCCGCGGCTTCGTTCAGCCGCGGCCTGTTCGGCCGGCCGCCGGACCCCGCGCACGTCGAGCGCGTCCTGCGCGACCTCTCTCTGTGGGACCGGCGTGACGACATCCTGATGACGCTGTCAGGCGGCATGAAGCGGCGCGTGATGATCGCCAAGGCGCTCGCGCACGAGCCGCGCGTCCTGTTCCTCGACGAGCCGACCGCGGGCGTCGACGTCGAGCTCCGGCGCGACATGTGGGCGCTCGTGCGGCGGCTGCGCGAGTCGGGCGTGACGATCATCCTCACCACGCACTACATCGACGAGGCCGAGGAGATGGCGGACCGGATCGGCGTCGTGAACCACGGCGAGCTGGTCGTCGTCGAGGAGAAGAAGGCCCTCATGAAGAAGCTCGGAAAGCGCCAGCTCACGCTGACCCTGCAGGCGCCGCTCGCCGAGATCCCGCCGGAGCTCGCCGACTGGAAGCTCGCACTCAACGCGGAAGGCCACGAGCTCCAGTTCACCTTCGACGCCGCGCTCGAGCAGACGGGCGTCGCGCCGCTGCTGCGCCGCCTCGAGCAGCTCGGGATCGTCTACCGCGACCTCAGTACGCGCGAGACCTCGCTCGAGGAGATCTTCGTGAACCTGGTGGCGCGGGGGGCGCGGGCATGAGCGCGCCGGCCTTCAACCGCCATGGAGTCTGGGCAATTTACCGGTTCGAGATGGCACGGTTCGTGCGCACGATCATGCAGAGCGTGCTGACCCCCGTCATCACGACCGCGCTCTTCGTCATCGTGTTCGGCGCCGCGATAGGCTCGCGCATGTCCGAGGTGAACGGCGTGAGCTACGGCGCGTTCATCGTGCCGGGTCTCATCATGCTCTCGCTCTTCACGGAGAGCATCGCAAACGCCTCGTTCGGCATCCACTTCCCGAAGTTCACCGGGACCATCTTCGAGATCCTCGCGGCGCCGGTCGCGGCCTTCGAGATCGTGCTCGGCTACGTCGGCGCTGCGGCCACGAAATCCATGCTGCTCGGCCTCATCATCCTCGCGACGGCCTCGTTCCTCGTGCCGGTCACGATCCTGCACCCGTTCTGGATGGTGACGTTCATGGTGCTGACCGCGGTCACGTTCAGCCTGTTCGGCTTCATCGTCGGAATCTGGGCGAAGAACTGGGAGCAGATGCAGCTCGTGCCGATGCTGATCGTGACGCCGATGACCTTCCTCGGCGGCGCGTTCTACTCCATCGACATGCTGCCGCCGGCGTGGCGGACCGTCACGCTGTTCAACCCGGTCGTCTACCTGATCAGCGGGTTCCGCTGGAGCTTCTTCGGCATGTCGGACGTCGCCGTCGGGATGAGCCTCATGATGACGCTGCTCTTCATGCTCGCCTGCGTCGCCGTCATCGCGTGGATGTTCCGGACGGGGTACCGCCTGAAGCAGTGATCGCGCCCGGAAGCGCATCACCCGTCACAATACGCCCGTCGCGGGCTGCGATACACTCGCCGGGGCAAGGAGGCCGCATGATGCCGGGCAAGCGAGCGCTGGTCGTCGATGACTCGAAGTCCGCGCGCGTCGTGCTGTCCCGGATGCTGGAAAAGTACGGCATCCTCGTCGATTCCGCGGACTCCGCGGAGGCTGCGCTCGACTATCTGAAGAGCCGCCGCCCCGACGTCATCTTCATGGACCACCTGATGCCGGGCATGGACGGCCTGCAGGCGGTGCGCGAGATCAAGGCGACGCCCGACCTCGCGGCGATCCCCATCATGATGTACACGTCCCAGGAGGGCGAGATCTACGCCGGCCAGGCGCGCGCCTCCGGCGCGGTCGGCGTGCTGCCGAAGTCGATCCGCCCGATCGACGTGACCAAGGCGCTCTACCAGCTGCAGCTCCTGCCGGACCGCCGCGACATGGAGCCCTCGCTGCTCGAGCCGATCGGCGGTGCGCCCGCGCGCGAGGCCGCGCAGCAGGCTCCCGCGGAGGCTTCCGTCGAAGCCCTGCTGAAGGAACAGAACCAGGAGATGCGACGCTTTGTCGTCACAACGCTCGACGCGTGGATGCACCGCGTCGTCGCAGACCTCCGGCCGAAGGACGCGAAGGTAATCGTGGACGGCGAGGAGGAGCCCACGGCGGCGCCGCCGCCGCGCCAGCGCGTCTGGCCGTGGCAGCTCGCGACCGTCGCTGCGGTGATCGCGGTCCTCGCGCTCGGCGCGCTCTACTGGCAGGCGCGAATCGCGGCAGAGCAATCCGAGCGCGCCTTCCAGGCGGTCAGCTCGTCGAACGAGACGCTGACGAAGGCGATCGAGAAGTGGCGCATCGCAGGCGAAACCTCGGCGGATGCCGCGGCGCAGGAAGGTTTCCGGCCGCTCGTGCTCGCGGTTCCCTTCGGGGAGCAGTCGCTGAGCCCCGCGCGGCTCGAGCAGGTACGGACACTCGTCGCCCAGCTCGAGCGCGCCGCGATCAGCGGCACCGTCCGCATCGAGAACTTCGGAGGCAACTTCTGCCTCGCAGGCTCCGGCTCCGAAGGCTGGTCGCTGGAGCCTCCGTCGACGCCCGCGTCGCGCTGCGACCAGGTCGGCAACCCCTTCGACGAGTCGCAGGGCGGCGAGTCCCGCCAGCCGCTCGGCTTCGCGAACCTCGCGGCTTCCGTGAAGCAGCGCACGGAAGGCGCGATCCTGCTCGAGCTCGTGCCGGGGCCGCGCGAGCGGCTCGCGGTCGCTTACCCGGCGATCGAGTCCGCGACGGCCGGGCAATGGAACGCCGCGGCCCAGGCGAACAACCGGATCGAGATCAGCATCGTCGAGCGATGAGCGGGCGCCTGCTCGTCTACGGTGCGAACGGCTACACCGGCGAGCTGATCGCCCGGGAGGCGGCGGGGCGCGGGCTCGCCCCGGTGCTCGCGGGCCGCTCGAAGGAACCCGTCGCCGCACTCGCCGAGGAAATAAGCTGCGAGCACCGGGTGTTCGACCTCGGCGACCCGGAGCGAGTCGCAGCGGGTCTCGAAGGCTGCGGTGTTGTTATCCACTGCGCGGGGCCGTTCTCGGCGACGGCGGCGCCGATGATCGAGGCGTGCATCGGCGCGCGCGCGCACTACGCGGACATCACCGGCGAGATCGAGGTCTTCGAGCATGCGTGGCGGCAGGACGCCGCGGCGCGGGCGGCCGGCGTCGTCCTCTGTCCCGGGGCGGGGTTCGACGTCGTGCCGACCGACTGCCTGGCGTTGACACTGGCCGAGGCGCTGCCAGGCGCGGTGAAACTCGCGCTCGGGTTCGACAGCAGGAGTCCCCTCAGCCGCGGAACGACGGCGACGAGCATCGAAGGCCTGGGGCGCGGCAGTCGCATCCGTGAGCGCGGCGTGCTGCGGCGGATCCCACTTGGCTCGCGCGCCCGGCGGATCGACTTTGGCGCGGGCGAAAAACTCGCGACCGCGATTCCGTGGGGCGACGTCAGCACGGCCTACCGGACGACGGCGATCCCGAACGTCGAGGTGTACATCCCCGTCTCGCCGAAGGCGCTGGCGAACCTCCGGAGGCTCGGGCGGATCGGCTGGCTTCTTCGCCGCCGCACCGTCCAGAACTTCCTGAAGGCGCGGGCGTCGAAACGCGCGCCGGGGCCCGATACCGTGACGCGGGACGCGACGCCGGTACACGTCTGGGGAGAGGCGGTGGATATCGCTGGGAACCGCGCGACGGCCTTTGCCGTGGTGCCGAACGGCTACACGCTCACGAAGGACGCCGCCGTCGCGATCGCGGAGCGCCTGCTTCGGCGCGGCGGTCCCGCCGGGTTCACGACGCCTGCGCGGCTCATGGGTAAGGAATTCGTCACGACGTTGCCGGGAGCCTCGAAGATCCGCCTTGAATGACCTGAGCGCAGATTTCCGGCCGCCTGCATGGCTCGCCAACCGGCACCTGCAATCGATCCTGCCGAGCCTGCCGCTCCGGCGGCCCGCGGTCGAGCGGCGCAGCGCCGCGGTCATCGCCGCGAGCCGGCCGCTCGTTCTCGAATGCGGCGACGGCGTGCGGCTGCTCGGCCTTCACGCCGCCCCCGCGGCGGGCGCGGAATCCGTGCCTCGCCGACTCACTGTGCTTTTGCACGGCTGGGAGGGCAGCGCCGATTCGCTCTACGTGCTCTCGGTCGCGCAGCTACTGTTCGAGCGCGGCCACGACATCGTCCGCCTCAACCTGCGCGACCATGGCGGCACGCATTCGCTCAACCGCGACCTCTTCCACTCCTGCCGGCTGCCCGAGGTCGTCGGGGCCGTCGCGCGCCTGCAGGCCCACTTTCCCGCGCACCGGCTCCAGCTCGCGGGATTCTCGCTCGGCGGGAATTTCTGCCTCCGCGTCGGCGCGAAGGCGCGCGACGCCGGCATCCGCATCGAGCGGATGGTCGTCGTCTGCCCGGTGCTCGACCCCGCGACGACGCTCGATGCGCTCGAGCGCGGGCCCGCGGTCTACCACCGCTACTTCATGAACAAGTGGCAGCGCTCGCTGCGCCTCAAGCAGGAGGCCTGGCCCGACCACTATGACTTCGGCGACATGATTGGCGATGCGTCGCTGCGCCGCATGACCGAGCGCATGGTCCTCAAGTACACGGACTACCCGGACCTGGCCACGTACCTTTCGGGCTATGCGATTACGGGCGCTGTGCTCGAATCGCTCGAAGCCCCGACGCATGTCATTACGTCGGAAGACGACCCGATGATCCTCGCGCACGACCTTTCGCGCATCGCACGTCCGGCGGCGCTCGAGATCACCGTGACACCGCGCGGCGGGCACTGCGGATACATGGATTCGCTGCGCGGGCCGAGCTGGATCGACCGGAAGATCCTGTCGGAGCTGGCGCGCGGATGATCAGCCGCCGTTCGCGGCGTCGCGCATCAGCGCGAGCCACTTCAGGTAGCGCGCCAGGAGCCGCTGGTCGGATTCCGGCTCGAAGCGCTCGACCGGCGGGCCCTTGAATACGGCGGGCGATCCCGCGACGAGGAAGGCGAGGCCGCGCGAGGTCGCCTCGCGGTCGCTGCCGCGGTCCACCGGAGATTCCGCGAGGCAGGCGAGCATGCGGCAGAGCAGCGCATTCCCGGCGAGCCCGCCGCTCACGACGAGGCGCACTGCCGCGGGCCGGTGGCGATCCATCTCGTCGAGGTTCGCCTTGATCAGGAAGGCGACGCTCTCGAGCACCGCACGGCACTGCTGCAGCTCCGTCCCTTCTCCGACGAAGCGCGATTCGAATTCGGGGCGCCAGAACGGCGAGGCGAGCCCGGCGACGCCGTTCAGGAAGAACGGTGCGCCGTCGTCGGCGAGCTCCGCGCGGGCCAGCAAGCCGAGCAGGCGGTCCGCCGCCGCGCCCAGGTGACGCTCGAGCCAGTCGAGCGCGGCGCCCGCGCCGTTCACCGATCCCTCGAGCACGAAGTCGAAATGCTCGGAGTCTGCGCGGATGACGCTCGTGAGGAGCGGCGGCGCGTGGAGGGCGTCGCTCGTCGGCCGCAGCACGAACGCGCCGGTGCCGAGGTTGACGTAGGCTGCGTCGAAGTCGAGCGGTCCGGCGGCGAACGGAACGACCGACTGGTCGCCGTTGCACACGACGAGCGGTATCGCCCGTCCCTCCGTGACAAGCGTTCCGAACTCGTGCTGCGTGCCGGTCGCGCGCGGCAGGATGGCGCGCGGGATGCCGAAGAGCTCGAGGAGCTCATCCGACCAGTCGCGCTCGAAGGGCGACCAGAGGAGCGTGCGCGCGGCCGTCGACGCGTCAGCGAGGCAGGGCCGCTCCTCGAGCAGGCGATGCAGCAGGTAGCTCGCGAGCGGGCCCGCGCGCAGCCGAGACTGCGCCGCGGCGCTCCTCACCTCCGGCAGATGATCGAGGCACCATCGCAGCTTGCTCGCGCCGTAGTGCGGCGAAAGCGTCAAGCCGGTCAGCCGCTGGACATCCGCAGCGCGACGGCCGAGTCCGCGGAGCCACGCGGCGCCGCGCGTGTCCTGCCAGGAGATCACCGGCGCGAGGGGGCGGCCGCTTCCGGCGTCCCAGCAGGCGATACTGGATCGCTGGACGGCGAGCCCGGCCGCTGCCCAGCGCTCGACGGGCACGAGCCGCGCAAGCTCGGCGAGCGCCGTGCGCGCGCTCGCGACGACCTCGTCCGCATCGTGCTCGACGTGGCCGAGCGCGTTGCGCTGCGTCGCGATCGTGACGAGCGCCGCGCCTTCCAGCTGGCCGCCGACGGTGTAGGCGCTTGCGCGCGTCGCATGGCCGCCCTGGTCGACGGCGACGAATACCGGTTCCGTCATGCGCTCTCGGCCTCGCGCGAGGCAAGCTCGGCCGCGAGGCGCAGTGGCGCCATGGTCTCGACCATCGCCGCGCCGCGGCTGGCGAGATCGAGCGCCTGTCCGGCGTCGGTCACTTCGTAGATGACCCAGGTCCAGGGCCCGGCGGGCAGCGACCGGCCCGCGGCCAGCCGCCGGTGATCGCAGAAGACGTACTCCGGTTGCATCAGGTCGAGGACGGGCTTCAGCTGCACGGGATCGCCCTCGAGCACCCAGCCGATGGCCACGCCGCCCGAGGTGCGCGCGAGCCGGCACGCATCGGCGTCGAAG
>Ga0075425_100002770_pt1 | contig 17586 bp, 18 predicted proteins | sample SoiMethybrSBSTD4_FD_75300 | JGI IMG/M metagenome (GOLD analysis project Ga0075425, IMG submission 75300) | Bulk soil microbial communities from a Populus tree surrounding site in Tennessee, USA - Soil MetaG P. TD hybrid SBSTD4 | ecosystem: Environmental > Terrestrial > Soil > Tree plantation... | reverse complement strand
GATCGGCACGCCGTGCAGCGGCCCGCGGTAGCGCCCCGCGGCAATCTCGCGGTCCGCCTGCCGCGCTTGTGCGCGCGCCGTGTCCTCAAAAACCGTGATGAACGCGTTCAACGTGCCATTGCGGTCGGCAATGCGGCGCAGACAACGGTCCACAACCGTTTCAGATGTCGTCTGCCGTGACTCGAGCGCGCGCGCGAGCTGCGCGATGGTGTGTGGCTCAGCGCTCATTCCGGCGGGGAAATTGGAGTTCGCCTGTCGCGTCGGCATTCCATTCGGCAGTCCGCAATGCGGATGTCGACTTGGCGAGCGCTTCCAGCAGCGGCTTCAATTCCGGCAGGCCGCGCCGCTCCGCATCGTGAACGGCCATTTCAAGCCAGGCTTTGACGGTCATCAAACGTAGGTTACAGGTTTCAGGCGTCAGGCGTCAGCAGCCGACTTGCGAGTGCGGATTCGTGCCGAAAGCGCTGCCATTGGCGTGTGTGCCTGATCCAGCAGCCAATGCAAGATGCCACTCGTGAAGACCTGTCTGACATGAGTCTTCGACTCTCCGTATCAATGTGCGCAAGATTTGCACTGCCGACGCCGGCCGACGGTCGGCCAGCTCTAAAGCACGTTTGATCCTGGCGTTCCAGTCGGCATGTGTCATAGCTCAGATGGTTATACCCTGACACCTGAAACCTGTACCCTGTGACTGCTGGAATGCGGCAAACAAAGATTGTGGCGACGGTCGGGCCGTCCAGCGACAGCGACGAAACGATTCGCGCGTTGATTGCGGCAGGTACCGATGTATTCCGCCTGAACTTCTCGCATGGCACGCACGAGACGCACGGCGCCGCGATGGCGCGGATTCGTGCCGCCGCGCAGGAAGCGGACCGATACGTTGCCATTATGCAGGACCTGAGCGGGCCGAAGATCCGCACGGGCGAATTGAAGAACCACCAGCCGATTGAGCTCACCGCCGGCAACGCCCTGCGCATCGTCATTGGTGACGAGCCGGGCGACAGTTCGATGGTGTCCACGACTTACGATCTGGCCAAAGCCGTCTCTCCCGGCAGCGCGCTCCTGCTCGACGACGGGCATATTCAACTGCGGGTTGAAGGTGTCGAGGGGCATGAGCTGCGTACGTCGGTTGTCGAGGGCGGGACCCTCGGCGAACACAAAGGGATCAACGTGCCGGGCGTTGTCCTTCCCGCAGGTGCATTGACTCCGAAGGACGTCGACGATCTGAATTTCGGCGCACGCGCCGGTGTGGACTACGTCGCGCTCAGCTTCGTGCAAACCGCCGAGGATCTGCGTCAGGCACGCGCGGCGCTGGCGAAGGCAGGGACCCCGCGCATTTCGCTCGTCGCCAAGCTTGAACGGCCGGAGGCGGTGGCGCACATCGACGACATCCTCGCCGCGTGCGACGCCATCATGGTCGCGCGCGGTGACCTAGGTCTCGAGCTTCCGCTCGAGCGCGTGCCGCGCGTGCAGAAGGAGGTCACTCGCAAGGCACGAGCGCGTGCAATTCCCGTCATTGTCGCTACGCAGGTGCTGGAGTCAATGCGCACCGAATCGCGGCCGACGCGCGCCGAGGTCAGCGACGCAGCGAATGCCGTCGATGACGGCGTGGACGCGATCATGCTGGCGGGCGAGACGGCGGCGGGGAAGTTCCCGGTACGCACGGTGCAGACGCTCGATCTGATCATCCGTGATGCTGAACAGATGCCGCCCCATGTCACATCGATGCTCGAGGAAACGCATCTGCTTTCTGGCCCGGGTCGCGCGTTATGTGAGGCTGCCCTGACGCTCGCCGGCCGCAGCGACGCCGCCGCCATTGTCGCGGTGACGCGAGGCGGGAAGACGGCGCGAGTGCTGTCGGCACTCCATCCGCGTGCACCGATCTATGCGGCAACCAACAGCGCGAACGTGGCGCGGCAGCTGGCCCTCGTCTGGGGCGTGACGCCGCTCGTCTGCGATCTCGGCTTCGACACGCGGCTGGCGATCGATCGCATCAGCGAGATGTTGGTGACGCGCAGCTTCATCGCGCCGTCGTCGGTGATCGTCGTCGTCAGCATCTCGCCGGACCTGTCGCACGGGTCGTCGAATTTCTTGAAATTGGAACGCGTGTAGGCCGACGGAATTCGGCCGACACGTGATGTAGAGTCGGCCTCTGCGTTTACGAAAGCGAGCCGCGCTCGACGTACTTCTTCAGCGCCTCGAGCGCCCGGTGCCATCCGGGGCCAACGACCTCGTAGTAGCGGCGCCACCGGGGCCCTTCCTCGTAGCCCGATTGTCGTACGTGGAGCTGCGTGCCCCACGTGTGACGGCTGCAGGTCACTTCGAGCGCCATCGGGCCGATCGGGTCTCCTTCCGGTGGCAACCAGTACGTGTCAGCGAGAAAGAACTCACGTCCGGGCTTGAACTCCATCACCGTCCCGTGCAGTGCACCTCCAAGGCGGCCCAGGATCTCGTCGCGATATTCCGTGGGGTCCCACGCCACCGCATAGCTCCCGAGCGGCCGCGGCACGCACACCGCCTGCTTCGCCTGCCACCAGATGGCGAGCGCTTTCGCATCGAAAAATGCGTCGAGCACCTGTGTAGGGGGCGCGACGATGACGATGTCGGTCGTGAACTCGAGCACGTCTCATTGTGCCACCCGCCCTGAGCTGCCTGAAGGCGTCGCCTACGAACGATGGATAATCGGGGGATGGGTTCGCAGCCGAAGGCTTACCTCGATCACACCTTTCTGAAGAGCGAAGATGCGCGCCCCATCCGCATCCTCGCCGAATACCTCGAGCCACAGCGCCGCTTCAAGCTCCAGAACATCCAGGACACCGTCGTGTTCTTCGGGTCGGCGCGCATTCACAGCCGCGAGGCGGCGCAGCACGCGCTCGACCAGCTGATGCAGGTGCACGGCGTCGGCACAACCGGCGACGTCGACGAGATCGTCGCGCGAGGGCGGCGGGCGGTCGAGTGGTCCCGCTACTATGAAGAAGCGCGCGAGCTCGCGCGCATGCTCACGGAGTGGTCGCTCACCATCAGCGCGGAGCACGAACGATTCGTCGTCACCTCAGGCGGCGGACCAGGAATCATGGAAGCCGCGAATCGCGGCGCGATCGACGCCGGCGGCAAGACGATCGGCCTCAACATCAGCCTTCCCCACGAGCAGGGGCCCAATCCGTACATCACCGACGGTTTGCATTTCGAGTTTCACTATTTCTTCATGCGGAAGTTCTGGTTTGCCTATCTCGCCAAGGCGCTCGTGATATTTCCTGGCGGCTTCGGCACGCTCGACGAGATGTTCGAGATCCTCACGCTGATGCAGACCGAGAAGCTCGCCAAACAGATTCAGATCGTCCTTTATGGCAGCGAGTACTGGGATCCGATCCTCAACATGAAGCCGCTCGTCGAGTGGGGCGCGATTTCACCAAAGGACGTTGATCTGCTCAGTCGAGCCGACACGCCGGATGCCGCCTTCGAGCTGCTGAAGGCGCACCTCACGAAGTACCACCTGCGCCCGCACACGGCCCAGGAGAAAAAGGCGCCTGGTATCGCCAAGACGCAGTCTGGCGCTCAGAGCTAAAGGAGGCCGCGCCTTGTCAGCCGCGCCTAGTACAAGAGATAAGGCGCGCGCAGCCGTTTGAATTCCGCCTCATCGTCCGCCCAGCTCGCAGCGATCTCATGAATCGGCACGCCTGACTCGATTTGCTGCCTCAGCGCGTTGGAGCCCGCGAGGATGTCGATCGGCATTTTGTCGTGCTCGTACTCGTACGGCGGCTGTCGCCACGCGAACTTTGATGGGTTGAACCGTCGGAACATATCGTTCAGCGCCACGCCGGTAATCACCGGTTTGAAGGCGGCGCGATCCGTAACGTGAATCTGGCAGCCACCGCACGGCTGCTTCGCGTGTTTCTGGAACGTCGGCTCGAAACCAGCAGGCCGGAAATAGGTGCCGGGAAGGCCGGCGTCGTTCATGGCGGCGGCAAATTGCTCCGCGTCAATCCATGGTGCGCCGACCAGCTCGAACGGTCGAGTTGTGCCACGTCCTTCTGACAGCATCGTTCCTTCGAACAACACAGTGCCCGGATAAACGATGGCGGTGTCGAGCGTCGGCATGTTGGGCGACGGCATCACCCACGGAAGGCCAGCATCGTCCGCGTACATCTCGCGGTTCCAACCCTCCATCTTGACCACTTCGAGGGGTGCGTTGATACCAAAGGCAATATTGAAGAGCTTCGCAAGCTCGCCGATGGTCATACCGTGACGCATCGGGATAGGAAATTGACCTACGAACGATTCCCAGCCTTCACGCAGCGTTGCGCCCTCGACTTCGACGCCCCCAATCGGATTCGGGCGGTCGCAGACGATAACGGTCACCCCGTGTTTGGCAGCGGCCCGCAAACAGTTGGCCATCGTGTAGATGTAGGTGTAGATGCGCGCCCCAATGTCCTGCAGGTCGATGATGAGCGCATCGAGGCCTCGCAGCATCTCAGCCGTTGGCTCGCGGGTTTCGCTGTACAGGGAGTAGAGAGGCACGCGCCGCCTGGGGTCGTCGCGGTGCGGGGTTTCCACCATGTTGTCCTGCACATCGGAGCGGAAACCGTGCTGCGGGCCAAAAATCGCGGCGAGCGTCACTCCTTCGCACCTCGCCACGCGGTCGATGACGTGCAAAAACCCACGGTCGATCGACGCGTGATTGCAGACCACACCGACGCGGGTGCCTTTGAGGCGGTTCGAGCAGAGAAGAACGTCGGATCCGAGGCGGACGGAGACGGGCATCCCCTAAAGAAGTAACACGATGCTGCCGATAGAGCCGCCATGCCCCACAATCGAAAGGTTCGGGTTCTTGCGGCAGCCCTGCTCGTCGCGCTGATTGTTCCTTCCGCGGCGATGGCGCAGGATGCGTCTCGAGGACGTCTCTACTGGCCGACGATTGCCGCGGGCAGCGCCGCCACCGCCGACTGGGTCACCACCTATCACGCGCTCAAGTTCTATCGCGTTCAGGAAACCAACCCCCTTCTGAAGCCGATGCAGACGACTCCGGCCAAGATGATTACGGTCGGAGGCGTGATGGACGTTGCGGGAATCGCTGCCTGGAACCTGACGATCGGCCCCAAACACGACAAACTCGCTGCCGCCGGCCTGTGGACGATGACGGCGTTCCGCGTCTATCTTGCCGTGCACAATCATCTGAACGAGCATCGGGCCGAACGCAGGTAAGGTCCAAGCTTCAGCGTTCTTCCTTCCAACCGCGGCGCTTCAGCGATTCTCGGAGCGCTTTCGTCCGCGCGAAGGCGCGCGGGTGCATGTCGAAGCGCTCGGTGAGAATCGTCGCCTTCGCCGACTCCAGCCGCAGCTCCATCCCGCTGTCTCCGTGATACACGACGCAACGCAGGATGCTGTCGTCGAAGCGCAGGTTCCACAGGGTAGCCACGCGCCGATCGCGCGGGACGCTCATCGCGGCGCTATTATCGCCTTCAAATGAGCTGGTTCGCGCGTCTGGCTCGGAACCTCGCCGCCCGACTGCCGGGAGGACGCCGCCTGAGCGTCGAACTCGAACAGAGCCGCCGCCGCATCGACGCGCTGCAGAAGCGGCTTCACAGATCAGAGCAGGAGGCGGACTTTCTCCGTGCACGGCTCAATGCGCGGCGGGACCGCGAGCGCGCCGTACAGCCTGACGAGGCGGTGCTCGAGCACGTGCTGCCGCTGCGGCATGCGGCGATGCTCGCGGCAAACCATGACTTGTCCCGCGTCGCGCGCGAAGCCGATTTCACCGCCCGGAGCGCGTCGTATCGCGAGACGCTGGCGCACCCAGAGGCGCCGCTGCCCGGCAACGTCGAGCAGGTCGTTCTTGCCGGCCTGACATGGCGGCTTCCCGCGCAGGCGGAAGGCTCCGGTGGGATTGCCGAGCGCATGAGAGGCAAGCGGCGCCTTCCGCTGGCGGAGATTCTGGAAACGCGGGAGCTTGCGGTCGGCCGCGCGATGATCGACATCGGTGCGAACGTCGGTACCACATCGATTCCACGTGCTCTGCTGGGCGACTTCGCGTACGTGTACGCAATCGAACCCGACCCCGCCAATTACGCGTGTCTCGTGCGCAACATCGTGAGCAATGGCGTGCGTGGACTCGTTTTGCCGGACCGCGTCGCGATTGGCGACACGGTTGGCGACATGACGCTGCGGAGCATGCAGAGTGGCACGCATCACCTCGTCACACGTGCGTCGGACATCAGCGAAGCCGAGCGCGTGACTGTCCCCTGTCTGACGCTGGACGCCTGGGTCGATCGTATGGGTATCAATTTGTCGGATGTCGCATTCGTCAAGTCCGATACGCAAGGGTGGGATGCGCATGTCCTTGCGGGTGCACCACGCGTCCTCTCGCAGAAGCACATCGCATGGCAGATCGAGTTCAGCCCGGCGATGCTCGAACGCTCCGGCTGGTCGATCGACGAGGTGTTCGCGCTGCTGCAGCGGCACTTCACGAACTTCATCGATTTACGCGGCGAGAGCGGTGTGCGCGTGCGGCCGACGTCGGAGCTGCGCGAAGCACTCGCATATGTTGGACATCGCGAGCGGAAGTACACGAATGTGTTGCTCTACTGCGCCGCTGAGGCGCAGACCACCTGATAAAATCGCTGCTCACCATTCATGCTGTCGAAGGTCAAGACTGGCGTACGTGCGCTTCTAGGCGGAGGCGGATTCGCCGCTCCGGCAACGCCGAAACCAGCGAAGCCCGCCGCGGCGGCCATCGATGGTGAAACCCTCACCTACGACGCGAGGAACGACACGCCGTGCCCAGCCGGACCGATTCTGTCGCTCGACACCTGCCCGGTGTGCGGCGGCACCGAATCCACGAAGGTCAGCCGTTACAACCGATTCATCCTGTTCGACCACGTGCCTGATGCTCAGGCGCCTCTCTACAACTACTCGCTGTGTCACAGCTGCGGCGTCGTGTTCGCGCGGCAGCGGCCTGGCGGCGAGCGATACCGATGGTTGCTCGAACGGTTTGAAGAGACGCTCGGCCGGACCGAGGTGGGAGCGCCGCGGCCCGGGAAGTTCGCCCTCAGCTCCTCGGCGCTGAGCGATGAGGAACGCGAGCAGCTGCGTCGGATGATTGGCAACGGAGTGTTTGTGTCGGCGCACAGCGGCCTGACGCGCAAGGACTACCTTCCGTCGTTGATGAACGATCGGCTCGCCAGCAGCATGCATGTCGAGATTCTCGGAGCGCTGCTGCCGCTCAAATCCCCCCGTGTGCTCGAGATTCGATCGCGGCTGGCGTCGATCTCCGCGATGCTCCAGCGTCTCTACGGCGCGGACTGCTGCGCGATGACGATCTTCGAGAATCAGCGGTTTCTCATTCAGGAGGTCTACGGGTTTCCGGCGCGTTGTCCGATCGACTTCGACGCGTTCGGCATTCCGTTCGAGGGGCACTTCGATCTGATCGTCAGCAATCACATGTTGACGCACTCCGTGCGCCCCAGAGATTTTCTCGCCACGGTGCGCGAGCGGCTGGTGCCGGGCGGCTATCTCTACCTTTACAACGAGCCGATGGAAGGCGAGTTCCTCGAACGCGGAAAGTCGATGTTCAACACCTTGAATCCGTTCCATCTGCAGACGTTCAATCAGCCGTCGGCAGTGCGCGCACTCGAAGCCAACGGGTTCAAGGTGATTTTCTGTACGGTGCGTGATGATCTCTTTCTCGCCGTTGCCCAGGCGATCGAGCGGACGGATGACAACTGGCAGCGGATGAGCGACAGCGAGCGTTCGAGGCGGCGGTCCGCCTATCGTGTTGCGAACGACACGGCGATTCTTCGCGTGCCCGAGCATCTCCGCGGCCCATTTGCGGCCGATTGGGATGCCATCGTCGAACGTTCGCTGGCGAGCGGTGTAGCCACCCGCACGAAGGACGGCCGCATTCGCGTCCGGAAGGTAGAAGAGTAGCCGCCAATTTGTCCATGACCAAAGCCAGTTTGAACGCGGACTATGTCCGCACCGAAATCAGCCGCTGGCAGTCGAGATCGATGACCATCTCGACGCGCGGCATCGTGGCTGCGGAAAATCCGCTCGCGGCGCAGGCAGGCGCGGTCGTGCTGGCGCGTGGTGGCCACGCTGCCGAAGCTGCAATCGCAGCGAACGCGGTGATGGGCGTAGTCGCGCCGATGATGAACGGCGTCGGCGGGGACCTGTTCGCCATCGTTCACGAGCCGGCAAACGGTACCGTCTACGGTCTGAACGCGAGCGGCTGGTCGCCGGCGGGACTGAGTATCGAGTTTCTCGAGTCTCGTGGACTGAAGGCGATGCCGCAGACGGGCATCCACTCGGTGTCGATTCCCGGCGTGGTCTCGGGATGGACGGCGCTGCACGGGAAGTTCGGACGGCTGAAGCTCGACACGATCCTGTCCGCTGCAATCACCCACGCCGACAACGGTTTTCCGGTTTCCGAAATCACATCGCTCGAGTGGTCGGGCAGCGTGCCCGCACTGCGTAGCGATCGGAACGCGACCGCCACGTATCTTCCAGGCGGTCACGCACCGCAGGCGGGCGAGGTGTTTCGCAATCCCCATCTGGCGCGCACCCTCAGCGCCATCGCACGCGACGGCGGCGATGCGTTCTACCGCGGCGACGTGGCGCAGTTGATTCTCAAATGCAGCGCCGAGCACGGCGGCACACTGGCACCTTCGGATCTCTCGGACTACAAGGCCGAGTGGGTGACGCCGCTGACAACGAATTACCGCGGATGGGACGTCTATGAAATCCCGCCGAACAGCCAGGGCATCGCAGCGCTGGTCATGCTCAACATCCTCGAGAATTTCCCGCTGGGCGAATACGGTCGCCTGACCGCCGATTCGCTGCACGTGATGATCGAGGCGAAGAAGCTGGCCTATGCCGACATGCAGCGGCACATCGGCGATCCGCGATTCACGAAGAACATTCCGATCGAGGCGATGCTGTCGAAAGCCTACGCGCGTCAGCGTGCCCACCTCATCGATCAGCGGCGCGCGAAAGAGAGCGTGGATGCGGGACAGCTGCCCACGCATGGCGGAGACACGACTTATCTCTGCGCCGTCGATGCGGATGGCAACATCTGTTCACTCATCCAGAGCAACTTCGCCAACTTCGGATCCGCAGTCGTGCCCGAGGGCGGCGGCTTCGTCCTGCAAAGCCGCGGCGGTCTGTTCACTCTCGACCGCTTGCATCCGAACGCGCTCGCGCCGCGCAAGCGCCCCTTGCAGACCGTCATCCCGGCGTTCATCAAACGCGATCAGGTCGGCATTGGCTTCGGCGTGATGGGCGGGTGGAACCAACCCCAGGCCCACGTCCAGGTCATTACCAACATCGTCGATTACGGGCTGAACATCCAGCAGGCGCTCGAGGCGCCGCGGTTTGTGAAGCTGACGTTCCCGGGCACTGACGTGATGATGGAATCGCGCGTGCCCGAGAGCGTGCGTCAGGCGCTCGAGCGTCGCGGCCACGACATCGATTTGCAGGGCGAGTTCTCGAACATGGTAGGCGGCGGGCAGGCGGTGATGCACGACGCCGGCGCGAAGGTGAACTACGGCGGATCCGATCCGCGCAAGGATGGGTGCGCCACCCCCGAGCCCTTGTTATGAAGTCACGCTGGACGCAGCTGCTGCTTGGGCTCGTCTGCATGGTTGTCATTTCGAGCCCGCAATACGTCTGGACGCTGTTCACACAGCCGCTGATGTCCACCGCCGGCGCGACGCTGGCGCAGATTCAAATCACCTTCTCCATCCTCATCGTCATCCAGACCTTTCTTGCGCCCTGCCAGGGGCTGCTCGTCGATCGCTTCGGTCCGCGTGCGCTGCTGTCGGTCGGGGGAGCGCTCACGGGTCTCAGCTGGGTGCTCGCCGCACGCGCGACGACGCTCGCCGGTTTGTATCTGACGTATGGCGTGCTCGGCGGGATCGGTACCGGCATCGTCTACGTCGGCGTCGTGGGCCACATGGTGCAGTGGTTTCCCGATCGCCGCGGTCTCGCCACCGGCATCGTCGCCGCGGGCTACGGCATGGGCGCGCTGCTGACGACATTTCCGATCGCGGAGCTGTTGAAAGATGCGGGCTACCAGGCGGCGCTCGTTCGCTACGGTGTGATTTTTATCGCGGTGGGCGTCGTCGCTGCTCAGGGTTTGCGACCGGCCAGGACCGACTCCCGAACCCCGAATCCCGCATACCGACCGGGATACAACCCTGCGGAAATGCTGCGCACACCGATCTTCTGGCTGATGTTCGTCATGATGACCATGATGTCGACGGCCGGGTTGATGGTGACGTCTCAGATGGCGGCGTTCACGCGCGACTTCGGCATGGCGAACGCCGTGGTGTTTGGATTGCCGCTGCTTCCGCTTGCACTATCGATCGATCGCATCACCAACGGCCTGACCCGGCCATTCTTCGGCTGGTTGTCCGATCAGATCGGCCGCGAGAACACGATGGTCATTGCCTTCACACTCGAAGGCGCGGCCATGACAGCGTGGCTGTTCACGCGGTCGCATCCGGCGCTCTTCGTCGCGATGTCTGGCGTCGTGCTGTTCGGATGGGGCGAGATCTTTTCGCTCTTCCCGTCAACGCTCACCGACACATATGGCACGCGCCACGCGACGACGAACTACGGATTCCTCTACATGGCGCAGGGAGTCGGGTCAGTACTTGGCGGTCCGGTGGCGGCGCTCGTGCACGACGGCTACGGAACGTGGATGCCCGTGTTCGGCATCATCATCGCCATGAACTTCGCGACGGCGTTTCTCGCCGGCGTGGTGTTGAAGCCGATGCGTCAGCGCTGGCTGGCGGGTGGCTTCAGCGCATCCGCCGCTGCGCGAGCCATTCCCGCGCCGTAACGACATCGCGCTCGGTCAGCTCGTGGCCGCTGTTCTGCCACGACACCGTTACGTCGGCGCCTGCCGATCGCAGCAGGCTCGCGAGCTGCTCTGTTTCTTCCGCCGACACGAGCGGATCCAGCCGTCCATTCGAGATCAGCGCCGGGGTGTGTGCCAGCCGTGGCAGTTGTTCGGGGACGAGAGGGACCATCGCGCGAAACATCACGGCCGCGCCCAGCGCATCAGGGCGCAGCAGCAGTAGCGCGCCGGCGATGTTCGCGCCGTTCGAGAATCCGACCGCCGTGAGATCGCGCGTGGAGAAATTGTGTGTCGCGGCCGTTTCGCTGATGAAGTCGGCGAGCTCCGCCGCGCGGAACTTCAGATCCTCGATGTCGAAGACGCCTTCGGCGAGGCGGCGGAAGAAACGCGGCATGCCGCGCTCGAGCACCTTGCCGCGCGGACTGAGGACGCCGGCTTCGGGCAGCAGCACTTCGGCCAGCGGTACGAGGTCGTTCTCGTCTCCACCGGTTCCGTGGAGGAGCAGGAGGATTGGTCCGCCGGACCTGGTCGGCGGTTTGAAGAGATGTATGAAATCAGTCACGCGCGCCGACGGCGTGATGCATTTTGAGCGGTGGAAGCACTTCCTCGATGCGCGGCCGCGCCGGCTCGAGCCAGGGCGGCAGCACCAGCGTTTCGCCGAGACGCGCCGCATCCTCATCGACTGCGAAGCCTGGTCCATCGGTCGCGAGCTCGAACAGCACGCCGCCCGGTTCCTTGAAGTAGACCGACTTGAACCAGAAGCGATCGATCACCGGTGTCGGATGATGGCCCGATGCTTCGACGCGCGATCGCATCTCGTGCTGGTGCTCCTCGTCATCGACTCGCCAGGCGAGGTGATGCACGCATCCGACACCCCATGCACCTCGTCGCCCTTCGGGCGTCTCGCGGACGTCGAGCACGCCCGCCGCGCCCTCGAATCCGTAGCGGATGAGGCCACTCTCCTCGCCGAGCCGATCGAAGCCGAGCACATCGGTGACGAAGGTCTCCGTCATCTCGGCTTCGCGTTCCCACACCTGGGCACCATACAGGCCGCGCACCTGCCGTTCGTGCGGCACGCTGCTGCCATCCCACGGTGTGAATGCGCGCGCGGGAACACTTCGCGGCTCGACGAGTGCCACCTTGAGTCCGTGCGGGTCGACGACTGGCAGCAAACGATCGCCGAAGCGTGTCTCGATCGCACCAAGCGGGACGCTGTATTTCTGAAGGCGCTCGCCCCAGAACTCGAGGCTGCCGACGGGAATTTCGAGTGCGACTTCCACCGCCAGGCCGTAGCCGATGCGCGGCGGCGCCATCTCGGCCCAGGGAAAGAACGTCAGATCCGATCCGGGATGGCCTTCGGCGTCTGCGTAGAACAAGTGATAGGTTCCCGGGTCATCCTGATTGACCGATTTCTTCACGAGACGCATGCCGAGGATGCCGGCGTAGAAGTCGAGATTCTCCTGCGCCGGTCCGGCAATCGCGGTGATGTGATGAAGTCCGTTCACGCCGTCCATAGAGGTTAGGCTAGCACGCGTGGTGTAGTATTGCGGACTCGTTAAAGGAGCGAATCAGATGCGCAAGTTGCGACTCGTGTTTGCGCTCGTCGCCCTGTGTGCGACGGCATCGATCGGCGATGCGCAGTGGTTGTCAATTCCGCTGCCCGGAACGCCGCGTACTCCTGACGGGAAGCCCAACCTCAACGCTCCGGCGCCAAAGGCGGCTGATGGCAAACCGGATCTCTCCGGCATCTGGAAGGCCGACTCGATGCGCTACAACGACAACCTGCTGCCTCCGGGGACCGACGCGCCGATGCTGCCGTGGGCGGCCGAGGTTTACAAACACCGCGTCGAGACGATGGGGTACGAGCGGCCCATGACGTACTGCATGCCGCACGGCGTTCCCGACGCGTTTACGCCGCCGATGCCGTTCAAGATGATCCAGACGCCCGGCGAGACGATCGTCCTCTTCGAGGAGTTCCACAAGTACCGTCAGATCCACACCGACGGCCGCAAGCAGCCCGAAGATCCCGATCCGGCGTGGTACGGCTACTCCGTCGGTCGCTGGGAAGGCGACACGTTCGTCGTCGACACAGCTGGATTCAAGGGCAGCGGAGACGGGAAAGAGGGCAGTTGGCTGGATAACAACGGGCATCCGCACACCGACGCGTTGAAAACGACGGAGCGGTTCCGGCGGATCAACTTCGGCCGCCTGGATCTGGAGGTGGAGATCAACGATCCCAAGGCGTACTCGCGGCCCTGGAAGTCGGATACGATCCATTTCCTCCTGATGCCGGACACGGAGCTGATGGAGCATCTCTGCGAGAACAATCGCGATCTGCAGAGCCTGCAGGAGTACTGGGGGAAGAAGAAATGATGCGGACGAGAGTGGCGATCGCTGTTGCTGGAATGTCACTGGCGCTGGCCGGTCGCGCATTGGCGCACCATTCGTTCACTGCGGAGTTCGACGCAAGCAAGCCCGTCACACTGACGGGCACGGTGACCAAAGTCGAATGGACCAACCCGCACACCTGGTTCTTCATCGACGTCAAGAATCCCGATGGATCGGTGACGAACTGGGGGTTCGAAATGCCGGGTCCTGCGCAGCTGCTGCGTGCGGGGTTGAAGCGCGACACGATGAAGGTCGGCGACGTCGTAACCGTCGACGCACGGAGAGCGCGCGACGGCAGCAACAACGCGAACGCGCAGACGGTCACGGCGGCGAACTCGGGCCAGCGCCTCTTTGGCGGAGCGCCTCCAGGTCAATAGGAGACGTGAACGTCCCGATCATCGATACCCATCCGCACGTCATCGCGGCAGACACGCAGCGTTATCCGCGTGCGCCACTTGGTGGGCATCAATCGGACTGGTCGCAGAAGCGCCCCGTCGGCGTCGAGCAGCTGATCGCGGAGCAGGATCGCGCCGGTATCCGCAAAGCGGTTCTGGTGCAGGCGTCGACGTGCTACGGCCACGACAACTCGTACGTGGCTGATGCCGTGGCCGCATACCCACGGCGCTTCACCGGAGTCTTTTCATGCGACATCCTAGCCGCCGATGCCTCTGAGACGATGGAGTGCTGGATGAAGCGTGGGTTGACCGGCATGCGGCTGTTCACAACCGGCAGCACGATGCCCGGGCAGGCCGGCTGGTTAGACGATCCGCGGTCCTTTCGTGGATGGCGCACGGCACAGGAAAGTCGATTGCCAGTGTGTTTGCAGATGACGGCCGACGGCATTCCGGCGGTCGAGCGCATTCTCCAGCGGTTTCCGCGGCTGATTCTCGTGCTCGATCACCTCGCGAGACCTGTCCAGGACGACGGCCCGCCGTACGGAGCGGCCGACCGCTTATGGCGACTGGCAAAGCGTCCCGGCGTGTTTCTCAAAGCAACCGAACGCAACTTCATCGGCGCAACGCAAGGGAAGGCGACGCCCGAAAGCTTCTTCGGCCGCGTCGTCTCCGAGTTCGGCGCGTCGCGAGTGGCCTGGGGCTCCAACTTCCCCGCTTCGGAGCGTTCGCTTCCCGAGCTCGTCGCGCTCGCGCAGGAGACGCTCGCATTTCTTCCGGATACTGATCGCGAATGGATCTTTTCGCGCACCGCGCAAACGATTTACCCGGCGTTGGCATGAGACTGCGCTCGCTGCTTGGCGATCATCCGGGAACCAAAGCGCTGAAGGCCGGCGCTGTGTCGTCACCACTGGTGACGTTCGACTTCGCCGATGTGAAGGCGGTGTTCCCGGAATTCAAGCCGATGATGCGCGAGCTGAAGTACGACTTCGGCGAAATTGCGCTGAACACCTATCTGCAGGGATTCGAGTACGGCAAGCCGTACGTGCTGCTGCCCGCGACGACGCTCGGACGAAGTCAACACCACACGATCTTCTACAACGCGCAGCGCGGCACGCTGACGCCGCGTGAGCTGAATGGCAAACGCGTCGGCGTTCGCGCTTACACGCAAACGACCGGCGTGTGGATGCGCGGCATTCTCGCGGACGACTACGGCGTCGATCACCGCCGCATCACGTGGGTGACGTTCGAGGACCCGCATCTGGCCGAGTACAAAGAGCCGGCCAACGTGCAGCGCGCGCCGGCGGGGAAGGTGCTGAAGCAGATGCTGCTCGACGGCGAAATCGACGCGGCGGTGCTCGGCGACGTCGCCGAAGAAGGGCCGCTCAGATATCTCATCCCGGACCACGAGGCAGCGGCGCAGCGCTGGGCCCGCGCGCATGGCGGCGTGCCCATCAACCACATGGCGGCGATTCGTCGCTCGATTGCGGAATCGCGGCCCGACGTGGTCCGCGAGGTCTATCGCCTGCTCGTCGAGAGCCGCGCGGCGGCGTCCCTGCCGAAGGGTCTTGATGACCCGCTGCGATTCGGCGTCAACGCGACCCGTGCATCGGTCGAGCGGATGATTGCCTATTCATTCGATCAGCGTCTGATTACCCGGCGTCCGTCGGTCGATGACGTCTATGCCGAGGCCGTGCGGATTCTCGGCGCGGCGGCGGACTGACATGGCGACCGCGGCTCCCGTTCACGCCGTCACGCCCGGCCGGGCGAGACGCCCGCTCTACGCCGACCTCTCGCTGCAGATCCTTGTCGCGATGCTCGTTGGCAGCCTCGTCGGCTACCTGTGGCCGCAGAGCGCCGACTCGTTAAGGCCGCTCGGCGATCTCTTCATCCGGCTGGTGCGCATGATCGTCGCGCCCATCATCTTCTGCACCGTCGTCCACGGCATCGCCAGCGTCGGCGAAGCGAAGCGTGTCGGACGCGTGGCTATCAAGACGCTCATCTACTTCGAGATCGTCACGACGATTGCGCTCGTACTCGGCCTTCTCGTCGTGAACCTATGGGCGCCAGGTGCGAACATGCACGTCGATGCGGCGACGCTGGGAAATCAGGCCGAGGTGCAGCAGGATACGCGGCCGGTCGGCTATGGCGAGTTTCTGGTCAGCCTCGTGCCGACGAGCGCGGTCGGCGCCTTCGCCGAGGGCGATGTCCTGCCGGTGTTGTTCTTCTCGGTGATGTTTGGGTTCGCGCTGCTGGCGCTCGGGCCGAAGGGCCAACCGATCATCGAGGGCGTCTATGCGGTCTCGCAAGTCTTCTTCAAGATGGTGACCTTCGCGATGTACGTCGCGCCGATCGGCGCGTTCGGCGCGATGGCGTTCACCGTCGGCAAGTTCGGTGCCTCATCGCTGCTGGCGCTCGGCAACCTCGTGCTGATGTTCTACGTCCTCTGCGCGCTGTTCGTCGTGCTCGTTCTATGGCCGATCGCGTGGGCATTCGGCATCAACCTGGCGCAGTTGATCCGCTATATCGCCGCCGAACTGATGATCGTCGTCGGCACCAGCTCGAGCGAGTCGGTGTTTCCGCGGCTGCACGCCAAACTGCGGCAGCTCGGCGTCGATCCGCCCATCGTCTCGTTGGTACTGCCAACGGGCTACGGGTTCAACCATGACGGCACGTGCCTGTACTTCGCGAGCGTCGCCGTGTTCCTGGCGCAGGCCGTGGGCATTCACTTGTCAATCGGCCAGCAACTCGGGCTGCTGGCCATTCTGCTGGCGACATCGAAGGGCGGCGCCGGCGTTGCCGGTTCGGCCATCGTCGTTCTCGCATCGACGCTCGCCGCCACGGGCACCATCCCTGTAGCAAGTGTGGCCCTTATTCTCGGCGTTCATCGCCTGTTGTCGTCGGCGTTCGTGCCGGTGAACGTGCTCGGCAATGCGGTGGCGACGATCGTGATCGCGCGCCTCGAACGCGCGATCGATGCATCAACTTTCGAGTCGGAGCTGAGGGCGCGCGCATGGTAATCGACTGCCATGGGCACTACACGACTGTCCCCAAAGAGGCGCAGGCCTTTCGCGACGCGCAGATTTCTGGTGGCGCGGACGCGACACCGCCGAACATCAGCGACGATCAGATCCGGGAAAGCGTGCAGCCGCAACTGGCGTTCCAGGCTGCGCGTGGCACCGACGTGACCATCTTTTCGCCGCGCGCTTCCGCCATGGCGCATCACGTCGGCGATGCACGGGCGAATGGACAGTGGGCGCGCGTGTGCAACGATCTGATTCACCGGGTGTGCGCCCTGTTCCCGAACCAGTTCGTGGGTGTCTGCCAGCTTCCGCAGAGCGTCGGCGGCTCGCCAGCCGACTGCATCGGCGAGCTCGAACGCTGTGTCAATGAGCTCGGGTTCATCGGCTGCAATCTGAATCCGGATCCATCCGGTGGCCACTGGGCCTCGGCGCCGTTGACCGATCGCGTGTGGTATCCGCTGTATGAAAAGCTCGTGCAGCTGGACGTGCCGGCGATGGTGCACGTCAGCGCGTCGTGCAACGCGAACTTCCATGCAACGGGCGCGCACTATCTGAACGCCGACACCACGGCGTTCATGCAGTTTCTTACCGCCGATCTGTTCAAGGATTTCCCGACGCTCCGGTTCGTCATTCCGCACGGCGGCGGCGCGGTACCGTATCACTGGGGGCGCTATCGCGGGCTTGCGCAGGACATGAAGCGCCCCCCGCTCGCTGATCTGATCCGGAACAACGTCTTCTTCGATACGTGCGTCTACCACGCGCCGGGCATGGAGCTGCTGTTGAAGGTCGTGCCTGTCGACAACGTCATCTTCGGCTCCGAAATGGTAGGCGCCGTACGCGGCATCGATCCCGAAACCGGCCACTACTTCGACGATACAAAGCGCTACATCGACGGATTCACGTGGGTGAGCGCATCCGACAAGCAGAA
>Ga0075425_100002768_pt1 | contig 17588 bp, 13 predicted proteins | sample SoiMethybrSBSTD4_FD_75300 | JGI IMG/M metagenome (GOLD analysis project Ga0075425, IMG submission 75300) | Bulk soil microbial communities from a Populus tree surrounding site in Tennessee, USA - Soil MetaG P. TD hybrid SBSTD4 | ecosystem: Environmental > Terrestrial > Soil > Tree plantation... | reverse complement strand
AGCCGGGCGAAGCATTTTCCGAAGCCGGACTGGGTGTGTTTCGACCTGGACCCGCAATCCGGGAAGTTCGCAGGGGCCGCGAACGCTGGCTTGCTGCTGAAGAGTTTGCTGGATGACTTGCAGCTACGGTCCTTTGCAAAGACCTCGGGCAGCCGGGGATTACACGTCTTTGTCCCGATTCGCGTGGAGCCAACGGCGGATGAGGTATTGCACTTCGCGGGAACGGTAGTGGCGAAGCTGGCGGATAGATATCCAAAACAGCTGACCGTCGAGCACTCCATCGCGGCGCGCGGAAATCGTGTTTACCTCGACGCATTTCGGAACGGCGCGGTGCAGACGGTGGTGAGTCCATACTCGGTGCGAAGGAAGGCGAAGGCGCCGATTTCCACGCCGCTCGATTGGAGCGAGGTAAAGGCGACGCTCGATCCGGCCAGCTTTAACCTGGGTAATTTCACCGAACGGATGAAGAGGCGAGACCCGTGGAAGGAGTTCTTTGCGAGCCGGCAGAGTTTGCGTGGAGCGATCGAACGGTTGAAGAGAGTGTAGAGAGCGCGAGAGCCGCAGCTGCGGGCAGGCTCCCACACCAAATGGTTGCGAGACGGGGATGTCGCTTAAAAAATATCGAGAGAAGCGGAATTTTAAAGCCACACCGGAGCCGAACGGAGAGTCTGCGGCAAGCCGTTCAAAGGACAAGCTGTTGTACGTGATTCAAAAACATCGGGCGAGCCAACTGCATTACGACTTTCGGCTGGAGTGGAACGGGGTGCTGTTGTCGTGGGCGATACCGAAAGGCCCGTCTCTCGACCCGGCGGTGAAACGGCTGGCGATGCAGGTGGAGGATCATCCGCGAGCGTATGGGGGATTTGAGGGGATAATCCCGGAAGGAGAGTACGGCGGCGGAACGGTGATGGTGTGGGACAACGGGACATGGGCGCCGGAAAGCGAAGATGTGGATGCGGCGCTACGAAAAGGCGATTTGAAATTTTCGCTGCACGGGAAGAAGCTGCAGGGGTCGTGGGTACTGGTGCGCACCAGAGGATATGGAAGCAGGGCGGGCAAGGCGTGGCTGCTGATCAAACACCGGGATACGTTTGCATCGAACGAGGATATTGTCGCGGAGAGACCTCGGTCCGTGCTGAGCAAGAGGCTACTGGCGGAAATAGCAGGCGACGAAGGCGGGGACGCAGAGAGAGCGGCGACGGGCGATCCGGTGTTGAGAAACGGAGAGCGGAAGGGATTAAAAGGCCGCAGCAAACGGCGCGCAATGAAGGCGTGAAGTTTGCATGCAGCGCAAGTTGCGCCGTCCTTCGCGGGGACCATAGTGGCGTGGACCGGAGGCGGCGCAATTTTAGTTTTGGCGGCGGATGCTAAGCAGCAGTCGCTTGCGAGCGATCGCGGGCGGCGATGGCGTTGACGACGCGTTTAGCATCGCGAGACACGCCGACGATGGTGGCGGAGGTCATGGAGTAGAGGTAGTGGAGCCCGACGAAGAAGAGGCCGGGCACGCGGGAAACGATGCCGCGTTCGTGCAGCGGATCGCCGTTGGGTTCAAAAACGGGCAAGTCAATCCAAGAAAAGCCAGGTTCGTAGCCGGTGCACCAGATGACGTTTTGGACGTCGAGGGCGCGGCCGTCGGCTAGGAGAGGCTGGCCGTTGCGGACGTCCACGACGCGAGAAACACGCTCGACGCCGGCGGCAAGAAGGTCTGCAGGTTTGACGCGAACCAACGGCGTCGTGCGATGGAGCATTTTGGGGCGGAGCTTGCGGCCGATAGGTGTGGCCAGCGAAAGAACGTGGTGACCAATGAAACGCACGATACGAACAGCCACAAAGCGAGCAAAGAAAGTCTCGATGGGGAAGGGAATGTGGCCGGATTCCTTTCCGGACATGAGCGTCGGATGAGCGCTGGAAAGTTCGATGGCGATATCGGCAGCGGAGTTTCCGGCGCCGACGATGAGCACTTTGCCAGGCCGAAGCTGCGAAGGGTTGCGATAGTCATTGGAATGCAGCTGCTTGATGGAAGGATGAAGATCTTTCGCGAACGCCGGCGTGCGCGGCTTCTGGTAGTTGGCCATGGCGACGACAACGTTTTCCGCCTCGAACTGTTCGTTGCCGGCGGTGATGAGGAAGCGATCGCCATGTTTGGTGACGCGATCGACGCGCAGGCCGGTGCGGATCGGCAGGTGGAATCGTCTGGAATATGCTTCGAGGTAGTCGGCCATTTGTTGCTTGTTAGGGAAGGAGTCGCCGCGTGCGGGAAAACGGAAGCCGGGCAGCCCGGCGTAGCGCGCGGGCGTAAAGAGGCGAAGGGAATCCCAGCGATTGCGCCAGGCGTCGCCCACACGCTGGCTGGCGTCGAGGATCAGAAAGCGCACGCCGCGACGGGCGAGATGATAGCCGACCGCGAGACCGGCCTGGCCACCGCCGATGACGACGGTATGGATGCGGTTGGCGTTGTTTTGCGACTGCATGATGAGTCCCCCTGGAAAGTCTTTGTGGAGACAGAGTAGGAGATGCGAGGCGGGTGCGCATCGGGCGGAATGCCCATTCGAGGAAAAAAGTGGAATGGGTAATTCTATGTAGCGAAGGCCAGCCGGCCGCTACATCAGGCGGTGCTGGAACGCGTAGGCGGTAGCGGCGGAACGGGAAGAAAGATCGAGTTTGACGAAGATGTTGCTGAGGTGGCGAGCCACGGTTTTTTCGCTAAGGGAGAGTTTTTGCGCGATGGCGCGATTGGTGGCGCCGGAAGCGACCATGCGGAGGACTTCCGTTTCGCGGGAGCTGAGCGGGGAGCGGAGTTGTGGCCGATTCGAAGGAAATGCGGCTTCGAGTCGCGCGAGGTCGGGCTTGGCAGCGAGGCGTTCGAAGGCATCGCGGGCGGCAGCGAGCTCGACGGTGGACCCGTCATAGTCGTCGAGTTCGAGACAGGCACGTCCGGCGAGGGAGCGAGCGCGTGCGGCGGGGTAGGGGGCCTCGAGTTCGGACCAGATAGCGCAGCCGCGGCGAAGAGCGGTCAGGGCGCGGCGTGGGTCGCCTCGAGCGAGCAGGACGGCGCCTTCAGCGCAGGCGGCCATGGCCTGGAGCATAGGAACTTTGAATTTTGCGGCGAGTTTGCGGAGCGACTGAGCGTAACGGCGGGCGGATTCGAGATCATGTTCCGCTACAGCAATTTCCACACAGGCTTCGAGCAGTTCGGCTTGGCCAGCAGCCGGCTTGGCGGCGCGGGCGCCATTTTGGCTAGCATGCCGACGAATGGATTTGGATGCAGCGTCGAGCCGGCCTTGCGCAAGACGAAGTAACGCGAGACCTGGCTGCGCAGAGTGCCCCGCCTTGGCCGAGAGGAGGTAGGCGTCTTGGGCTTCGGAAAATTCGCCGAGCAAGCGAAAAAGTTCGCCCATGCGATAGAGGGCGGCGCCGAGCGCGGGCTTGGGCCTGGGGTGGGAGAGGCGGTCGCGTGCGCCGATCGTTTCCTGCAACGCTTCGCGCCAGGAGCCGCGGAGCTGAAGAAGTTCAGCGCGATGCAAGAGACAGTGGCCACGATAAGGGACGAGTTCGGGCTGGCCGGCGCACCATTGATCGAGGGCGCGGGTCCATTCCTGGGCGCGGCGGAGGTCACGAGTCTCGCGGCAAGATTCGAGGACGCTGCAATACATGCCGCCGGCCACGATAGGAGAGACTTCGCCGGCGACGACGGCGACCATGGCTTCGTCGAGAAATTTGTTGCCCTTGGGGTGGTCGCCGCCACGGATGAGGGCGCGGCCGTGTCCGTTGAGGGCCATGGTCATGAGATCTTTATCGGCAAACTGTTTGCCGATCTGGCCTGCGCGGACGAAGGAGGCGATCGCGGCCTGCATCTGGCCGCCGCGCGCGGAGTGGATGCCGGCTGGAATCAATAGGTAGCCGTGTTCGGCGCAGGTTTTCTGGCCTTCCAGCAAGCGGTCAGCGCGCGCGAGCCAGCCATTGGATTGAGCGAGCTGCCCTTCGTTGAGGGCGATGAAGCCGAGCCAAAAAGCGAATCGGGCAGCGCGAGAGATGTTGCCGGCGTCCAGGTGGGCTCGGTGGATACGGGCGAGGAGTTCGAGTGCTTGTGTTTCATTCCCACTGAGATGGGCGGCAATGGCCAGGGCTTCGAGCTCGTCACCGGTGAGGGAAGAGGATTGATCAGCGACGGTAAGCTCGGAAAAGGCGGTGCGCCAGTTGCGATTGCGCAGCGAGTCCAGTCCTTGGGTAAGGGCCAAGGTCTTGCGGGGAATTTTGGCGAGCTTGGGGCGACTCATGATTGCGGATGCGGAAGCTTCAAACAGGATTGTGGCGAATCAGTATGACTCAGGAGAAGTAGAAGGGGCAATTCAGCGCCGGTTTGCTGGCGGTCGAGCGGGAGCGGCATCAAGCCGGCTGTTACGTTCAGAGCAGCGATTCACCAGGTGTTGTAGGCAGTACTCTCGAATGGGGATACTTTGTCGGACGCCGAGTGCACGTCGGTAATTCCGCTGCCAGCCTGATCCGGGCTCAATACCACGGATTCCACGTTGGGGACCCAGTCCTTGGCGTGTGTGATGGGGTCTTCCGGGAGGATGTGGAGGTAGTCTGGCACCAGATCGTCGAGTGATTGCGGAGCGGCCTGCTTGTCCATGGTGTAGTTATCGATGGCTTTGCGCATTTCGACGAGGTCCTGCTTGAGGACGGTTTCACGGCTGCGCACGATCGTGCGCTGGTAGCTGCCAGCGGCGATACCCACGAGAATCAGAATAATCGAGATGACAATCAGCAGCTCGATCAGCGTGAAGCCGCGCGATTTAGAGAGGCGATTCTTTCTCATAGCTCACCAGTCCGAGTATTTGCTTCCGTCCAGGGCAGTACCCTGCGATTTGGAATAGACATCGAAAACGTTTTTGCCGCACCAGCTTTGCGAATCGGGATCGTCGGTTACACAGCGCATGCCCCATTCGGCCCGGCCGGTCAGGGGATCCACGGGAACTTTGCGGAGGAAGCGGATTTTCTTGTCGGCAGTGCCTACCTGGACGCCCTTGACAAGCGTTTCCAGATCCGGAGGATAGTTCTCGCTGCCGACTTCGACGCGGATTTTCTGCTGGTCGGCGAGGTCCTTGTAGCGATCAATCGCGTCTTTCATTTCGCGGAGGTCGCGGCGAAGTTCATTTTCCTTGCCGCGGATGATGGAATAGCGGGCGACAGGCAGCGCAGCGGAAGCCAGAATGACCAGGATGGAGCAAGCGATGATGAGCTCGATCAAGGTCATGCCGGCTTGTGGGTTGGCGCGTCTCATCCTGGGTTTCTACTAAAAATATAACGCGGAATCGGCGGCGAAGAAAAGAGCAGTCGACGCCACCGTTCCATGAGCCAGTGTCTTCGTCCGGCGACCACGGCGCCGGCAAGCGCATTCCCGCAAGGAAGCCTCGATGCGGGATCTGTGTCGGCAGCAAAGCTACTGGGGCTTCACCTGCACGCTGGCTTCGGTAGTGACTAGGGCAAGTGGCCTTTGCTGGGAGTCCTTGGCATTGACCTGGACGATCGAAAGGTTGGTGGCGCCTGGGCCAATGGCCTTGATGACGACGCCGAGAAGGGTGCCGCTGCCGCTGACGCCCGGCGTGTTCGGTTGCCGCGTGGCGGCGATCATGACTTGACCTTTGGACTTGTCACCGCCCTGTACGATGGCGATTTCCTGGTTGCCGCTGGAGAGAAAAGTGCCGTGCTGAATGTCTTCGATGCTGATCACGGCGGGGTCGTACTGTAGCATCATGGGGATGGAGTAGAGGTCGCTCACATTGTCCACGGCGACGCCGAGGGTGGCGGTTTGTCCGGGAGCCAAGGTCAGTGCCTGCGGGTCGAAGCGTAGACGCGCGCCCTGACCAGATGCAGCCGCCTGGGGCGTGCCGGGTTGCGGCTGGGTTGCGGGCGGAGCGACACCAGGCACCGGCTGTGCAGGAGCCTGCTGCGGGGCCGGTGGTTGCGCGGCGGGTGCCTTAGGTGTTTCTGGAGAACGGATATCGCTCTGGCGCCGTGTGGTAATGTTCTGCTCTACGCCAGAAGAGATGGGCCGAAGGTCGGTGCGAGACCAATCTGGGAGACGCACGATACGGGGAATGAGGACGATGAGAATGTCATTTTCCGAACGATCCGTACGATTGTCGGAAAACAGATATTTCATCAAGGGAATCTGGGCGAAGCCGGGCCAGCCGTTTACGGTCTTGCTGTCCGTTTTTGAAAAGAGGCCTCCGAGAATGCTGGCTTCACCCTCGCGCAGGCGGATGTCGTGCTCAATCTTATTTTGACCAATGACCGGCTGCTGGATGCCGCCAATGGTCTGGAAGCTGGTGACTTGGGAGACTTCGAGCGAGACTTTAAGGCTCACCTCGTGGTTAGGGTGGATGCGGGGCGTGATGTTGACGTTGACGCCGACGTCTATGTATGTGAACTGCGTGTTGACGAGAGGGTTCACGGATGTGGTGCCCACGCCGACGCCTGCCTGAAAGCTACCTGTGGCGATAGGGACGCGGCTGCCAATGTTGAGCTTGGCCGGCTGACCGTCAATGGAGCGAATTTCCGGATTTTGGATGATCTTGCTGGTGGTGTCGGTGAGCACGAAATTGGCGGTGGCTCCCGGAAGGGTGATGGTGTAGTCGCCAGCGCTAAACGAGAAGCCCTTCAAGGGCGCACCGGTTGTGGTCGATGAGCCCGAACCGCTGGAACTGCCACCGGAACTGCCGCTGGAAACGGTACTTCCCGGCGGGGTGAAGGCCGCCGACGCGGTCTGACCGGGGAGCACCCCGAGGTCACGGAGGCGGTCGGTGCTGGCGGAAAGCACTTCAACCTGAATGATGACTTCCGGTTTGGCTTTGTCAATGTCCTTCAGAAGGCGGCGAGCGATGGCCAGCTTGTCAGGCGTATCGCGCACAATGATGGCGTTTTGCGAGTTGAGCTGCTGGACTTTGGTAAGGTTGAGAACCTGACGGAGGCCGTTGGCAATTTCGGTGAGGTCCTGAGACTGAATGGTGTTGGAGAGGTAAAAAGTCTCGACCATCTGCTCGTCGTAGTCTTTGTGCTTTTGCGTGGTGTCCTGTGCCACGAAGATGATGTTTTCGGTGACCGGCTTCCAGAACGTTTTGCTCTGGATGGCCACGATATCGAGAGCCTGCTGCAGGGTTACATTGTTGAGTTCGACCGAAATGCGCCGTGCGGGGAAGTCCGGATCGTAAATGACGTTGATGCCGCACTGTTTGCCGATGGTGTCGTAGATGATTTTGACGTCGTTGACCATCTTCAGACTGACAGACGTTTCGGGGAGAGGCTTAAGTTCGGGAGGCCCGCTGGCAAGGTCGGACTCAACGGCATTGTTGGGGCCGGCAGCCGCTTCGTCCTGTTTGCGGGCGACATCGTTCAGCTGGTCGACAGTATTGCGGAATTCCTGGACCGCGACCGAACTAGAGGGGTCAATGGTGGCAGCGTGCTGGAATTCGGCGGCTGCACCTTGAAGGTCTCCCTTTTCGCGCAGCTCCTGGCCCTTCTTGATGTGGAAGGCGCCAGCTTCAAAACGAATCTGATTGAGCTTGATGCGATAATCGGCGTTCTGCGGATCGCTGGCCAGGGCCTTTTGGTAATACTGAAGTGCAGTGTCGAAGTCCTGCAGATCCTCGGCTTTGCGAGCGGCTTTATAGTGTTCGTCGCCTTTGGGGCACCCTGCAGCGAGCAGACCTGCTACGGCGCACAAAATCAGGATAGTCTTACGGCGCATGCACACTCCGTGAGTTGTAGCCAGGCCTCGACGAAAAACTGTACCACTCTAGCACTGGCTTAGAGGCAGGACAAGAAGTGTAGGGTTGGCTGTCCTGCATTTGCTAATGCCGCTTAAAAGGAATGTTATATTGGGGTGTTATGGCCAAAGCGGCGAAGAATCAGGGGCGGGACACGAACAAGAAAGGCGAGCAGATCGTGGCTCAGAACCGAGCGGCGGGCTACAACTACCATCTTTTGGAGCGAATGGAAGCCGGGCTGGTACTGCATGGGACGGAAGTGAAAGCCTTACGCGAAGGGAAAGCCAATATTCGGGATGCGTTTGTGGACTTTAAGCCTTCGGGGCCGTGGCTGGTAAATGCGCACATAGCGCAGTATATGGCAGGGGGCCCGTGGAACCACGAACCGCTAGGCAACCGGAAGCTCCTGTTACACAAAAATGAAATTGCCAAGTGGGCCGGGCGCAGCCAATCGAAAGGGTTAACCGTCATACCGTTGCGGATTTACTTCCGCGACGGGATTGCGAAGTGTGAGATCGCGCTGGCGCAAGGCAAGAAGCTGTGGGACCGGCGTCAGGACGAACGCACCAAAGAAGCACGCAAAGAAGCAGAAGCAGCGATGTATCGCAATCGGAGGCGATAGACAGTCATGCAAATCACGTTGGATACGAAGGCGTATGCGGGAGTCGAGAGCGACGCCCTGGTGAGCTATGTGTTTGAGGAGGGCGAGCCAGTTCAAGGGCGGCTGGCGGAGATTGATGCTGCGGCGGGCGGACTGTTGAAGAAACTGGCGGCGGGCGGTGAAGTTACCGGCAAGACGCTGGAGTTTACGCTGTTGCATGCGCCGGCGGGACTGAAGGCGGCGCGGCTGTTGCTGGTGGGTGCGGGGAAGCGCGAGGCGTTTAATGTGGCGACGCTCCGGAAAGTGGCGGGCGCGGCTCTGCGCTACCTGAAGGCGCGCTCGGTGAAGAATTTTGCGTTTCTTGTCCACCAGAATGGCGCGACGGCGGACGCGGCGCAGGCGCTGGCAGAAGGACTCACGACAGCGAATTTTGAAACGGACAAGTACAAGACCGACAAGAAAAACGGAAAAGAGATTGAGTCGGTGGCAGTAGTGGGCTTTGGGGAAGCAGAAAAGGCGGCTGGCGAAAAAGGCCTGGCTGTGGGAAAGATTATTGCCGAAGCGCAGAACTTCACGAGGGATTTGGTGAACGAACCGTCGAACAAGCTGACACCCCGTATCCTGGCGGATAAGGCGGCGGCGATGGCCAAGGAAGCCGGACTGGCTGTGGAGATTCTGGACGAAAAGAAAATTGCCGAGCTGAAGATGGGAGCGCTGCTCAGCGTGGCCCAGGGAAGCGTGGAGCCGCCGCGGGTGATTGTGGCGACATATACGCCGGCGAATGGGAAGCCAGGCGGGCCGGTCATTGGCTTGGTCGGCAAAGCGGTGACGTTTGATACGGGTGGAATTTCCATCAAGCCGGCCGATGGCATGGAGAAGATGAAGTACGACATGGCGGGCGGAGCGACCATGCTAGGCGCAATCCGGGCGCTGGCGGCACTAAAGCCGAACGTCAAAGTGATTTGCGTAGTGCCTTCCACGGAAAACATGCCGGGAGGCAGGGCGCAGAAGCCCGGCGACATTCAGACGGCGATGTCCGGAAAGACCATCGAAGTGTTGAATACGGATGCCGAGGGGCGATTGATTTTGGCGGACGCGATCACCTACGCGAAGCAACTCGGTGTGACGCACATCGTGGATGCGGCGACGCTGACCGGCGCAATTGTGGTGGCACTGGCGAACATCAACGTGGGCGTGTTTGGTTCGAACCAGGAGTTTACGGACAAGCTGCTGGCTTCAGCGAAAGCCTCGGGCGAGAAGATGTGGCAAATGCCCATGGACGATGAGTACCGCGAGTTCATCAAAGGAAGTTTCGCGGATATACAAAACATCGGCAGCGGCAAGGGTGGCGGGTCAATCACCGGCGCATGGTTCATCAGGGAGTTTGCGGGCGATACTCCTTGGATTCATTTGGACATCGCGGGCACAGCGTGGAATGACGATGCCAAGCCCTGGTTGGCAAAGGGGCCGACCGGAGTAGCGTTACGCACGCTCGTGCATCTGGTGCAAACATATTGAGTCGTTCCTCAAATGGTGGCGGCGGCTACATTCGTTCGGGCGCCGTGATGCCGAGCAGGGACAACGCACTCAGAAGCTGGCGCTCGACAAGCTCGGTGAGGCCGAGAAGGAAGGCCCGTTTTTCCGCGTCAGCTTCCGAAAGAATGTGGTGTTTGTGGTAGAAGTTGTTGAAGGCCTGTGCCAGTTGGAATGCGTATTTTGCGACGAATGCAGGCTCTTGTGCGCTGATGGCGGCGTCGGCCGAATGATCCAGCATTCCTGCATGCAGCAATAACTCCCAGAGACCTGCGCCGTCGGCAGCGTGAAGGAATCTCGTGGCAGCTTCCGCCGATACATGGTCGCGCCCGGCTTCGGAGCCTTTGCGGCGGATGCCGCGAATTCTGACCACGGCATACTGACAATACGGCCCGGTTTCGCCCTCGAAACTCAGCGCATCTTCAAAGTCAAACGCGATGATGGTATTGCGGGTGAACTTCAGCAGGAAAAAACGCAGCGCTCCTACCGCAATCGCGTGCGCAGTTCGTTGCTGTTCGTCCGGCGGCATATCCGCGTGACGCTTGTGGACCTCTTCCAACGTGGCTTGTTCCAGCTTTGTGATCAAATCATCGGCTTTGACGCCCAGGCCTTTGCGGCCGCTCACTTCGATGTAGGGTTTTCTTGCGTCATCGCCGGTCAGTTCGTAGCCGAGTTCGCGAGCACAGCGCGGAGTCAAGGCAACGATTTCGTAGGAGAAATGGATGGAATTGGCGGCCGCTTGTGCGTGACCAAGTCCGTGCAGACCTTGCGCGACTACGTCCTGCAGATAGGACTGGCGGGTATCAATCACGTTGTACACACGCGCGGCGGGTTCGCCGAAATGGGGGGCGGCGGGGTCATCGGCATCGGTGGTGGTGGTCCAGACGGTTTCGTTCGGAGGAGCATCCAGCCAGCGTTTGTAGCGAAAATCCTTGCCTAGCAGGCCGAATTTCCAAAGCTGATAGGCTATGTCTTTGCCAACATAGGTCACAATTCCGTTTGACCGGACAATGATCTTGTCTTGAATGTTTTCTTCGTTGTCCTTTTCGGTTGACCCATCGCGAGCGAATGGGTCTTTCTCAGCGGGAATGATCCAGCAGCCGGCCATTTTTCCGGAGGTGGCCAGATGGATAACACCCTGTTCTTTCAGCTTTGCGAAGGCCGCATCCCAGAACTTAAGATGCAGAATTTCGCTTTCGCGAGCCAGCAGTTCGTAAGAAATTTCGAGCCGATGCATCGTACGCAGATGGAAGCCGACGATGGCGTCGGCGACGACTGCACCCATTTCGGCGGCCTCGCCATGGCCTTCTTCGATCGCTTTCAGCGTGGCCCCGCGTAATACGGCGGCTTGCGCTTTGTCCTGTTCGTAAAACTGCGTGACCTGTGCGTAAAGATCCCAGCATAAATAGTCGAATCCGGGTTGCGCGGCAAGCGCGCGAAGGTCCGCCGCGGATTTCTTTTGCATATGCTGGAAGCCGATGACCACGTCAGCGACCTGCACGCCGGTGTTGTCAATATAGTTTTGTACCTGCACGCGTTGGCCGGCGTTGCGCAGAATGCGGGCGATCGTGTCACCGAGCACGGCGTTGCGAACATGCCCGATGTGCGCGGCTTTGTTCGGATTAATGCTGGTGTGCTCGACAATCACCTTTTCGTGTGTGGCGCTATCAGCGCCGCTTGGGGCAGCGGCGTTAGCCAGTGTCTGCCAGAACTCGCCGCGATCCAGAAATGCGTTGAGGTAACCGCCGCCGGCTACTTCCACGCGCGCAATTCCAGGAACGGCAGGGAAGCTCGCCGCAATTTCCTGGGCTATCTGGCGAGGAGCACGCTTCAGGCGCTTGGCCAGTTCAAAGCAAACCGGAGACGCGGCCTCACCCAACTCCAGCTTCGGTGGCTTTTCGAGGGTAACCGTCAGTTCGACATGGTATTTCTCGCGGATATGGCCCGCCAGAGCTAGTTTGAGTTCCCGCAGGAGTTTCAGGTACACGTCGCCTCAATTCTGATATAGGGAAACCATAAGTATAGAAAACGAGCACATCACGGTCAAAATGCCCGGCGCGGTTGAGCGCCGGACATTCGCCGCTTCACTGTAAGCGCGCCGCCGCAGCCACAGTCAGAAAGTTGGAGACAGCGAAGTGCCAAACAGCTCCGCAAAGTAATCGTCGATCGCGATAGTGGATCGCCGATCGGCAGCTGCGTTGAAGGCGACACCGGGATTCCTGGCGGCGCCCTTATATGTAAAGCCGTGCTCTGCGTTGCCGTACAGGATGAGCTGCCAGTCCGCGCTGGCTTGCTTCATCTCGTCGGCGAATGCGACGACGTGCGCCATGGGCACGTGAGGATCCGAAGCGCCGTGGCAAACAAGGATTTTTGCTCTGATGCTGCCCGCCTCTGCCGGCCGCGTAGTAGCGAGGCTCCCGTGCACGCTCGCGACTCCGGTGAGTTCCATGCCACTGCGCGCCATCTGCAGCACGGTCATGCCCCCAAAACAGTAGCCGATGGCCGCAAATTTCCCGTTCACCTGCGGATGAACTGCAAGGATGTCGAAACCCGCACGCGCCCGCCGCACCAGTTTTGCTGAATCAGCACGCATCTCCATCAGATAGGCCACGACGCGTTCGCGATTCCCAGCGATGCCCGGGCCGTACATGTCACACGCGAAGACTACAAAGCCCTGCTCCGCGTAGTAACTGGCGTGCTCTTTGGCGTGATCGTCCAGCCCGGAGCCGTGATGAACCAAGAGTAACCCAGGCCGCTTGCGCGGTTGGGCGCCGTCGGCGAAGAGCAAGCCGGAAAGGGCTGTGTCGCCGTCGCGATACTGGACAATGCGCGTTGTGATTGCCATGAATTCTCCTTTTGCTGAAGCTTGGACCTGCCTCGCGAAGCCTGCGTCAAGCGACCGCCGTACAGAGGCCCATAGCGGGGTTGGTCTAGGAAGCTCCGTCTATAATTATACCACAAAACTACTATTTATTCAAGAGCTATCAAACTGTCTGCGCGTACCGCGGCGAACTTGCCCGATTTGACAGCCTCACAGGGGCTTCATACGATCAACTTCGCTTTTTCGTTTTTTCTCCGGAGGTGCGGATGGCCATGAACGTTTCCACCTATCGCCGGCCTGCCTTACTCCTCGTCGCAGTAGGCGTGTTCGCTGTGGCGATGTCCGCCAGCGTTCATGCTGCCGAAAAGTCAAATGCCGCTCAATTGGTAGCGCTGGCCAAGTCGGACAGTCCGCAACTGCGTGACGCCATCAAGGCGTCGTTCGAGGCAAAAGATCTCCGGGAAGGAACAGCGTGGGCCGGCCGCGGACCGGATTTCTTCTTTGCTCTGGAAGCGCCAGCCAAGCCGCAGCTCCTGATCGATGGCGCGGCTGGACCGCCAATGCGACGGGTTGCCGGATCAAAACTATGGTACGCAGCGGCCCGCGTCGAACAGGTTGGAAAGTTGCACTCATTCCACTACGTCGTGAGTGGCGCCAAGTTTGGCGGAAAGTTGGACGTCCCAGCGTTCACGCCGCTTTCCTATCAGCAGTCGGGCGTGCCTGCGGGAACGCTCTCGGACAAAATCACCCACGTCAGCAAAATTTACGACGGTATGAAGAGCAGCTATTGGGTTTACGTGCCGGCACAGTACAAGCCCGAGACGCCGGCTGCGGTAATGGTCTTTCAGGACGGCGAGTGGTATATGGACCGCAATAGCAACAATCCCGCGCTGAACGTGGTCGACAACCTGATCGCCCAGAAAAAGGTCCCGGTGATGATCTGTATCTTCATCAATCCCGGCGATATCAGCGATTCGCCGGGCAATCCGACGTACAACTTCGTGAAAGGCTATTCCGACAAATGGAAGCGCACGTTGAAGGATTCCATGCGCAGCACGCTCTATGACACGGTGAGCGACCGCTATCCGCGATTCCTGCGCGACGAAATCCTCGCCGAGGTCGGCGCGAAATACAATTTGCGCACCGACGCCTACAGCCGCGCGATTACCGGATTGTCCTCGGGCGGAATTTGCGCCTTTAACGCCGCATGGCAGATGCCGGACCAGTTCAGTCGCGTAGTTTCCTGGATCGGCAGCTTTTCCGCGATTCAGTGGAAGGAAGATCCAGCCACTGCGGATGGCGGGCAGGACTATCCCGACAAGATCTTGCGCGAGCCAAAGCGCAACATCCGGGTCTGGCTGCAGGACGGCTCGGAAGACCTGGACTTGCACTATGGCAACTGGCCGCTGGCGAATTTGCGCATGGCGAATGCGTTGAAAGCGCAGGACTACGATTTCCATTTCAGCTATGGAAAGGGAACTCACAATTCCGCCCACGGCGCGGCGGAATTTCCCGCCGAGATGATTTGGCTGTGGCGAGATTACGATCCGTCAAAAACTTCACAGACGTACCAGATCGACCCATCTGAAAAGTCGAAACCTGTCTTCCGTGTTTCCGTCAGCAACCGCGACGCCGAATGACCGGCGCCGCTTCTCAGGTGGCGTGTTTCTCGAACGTGAAAATCTTGTTCACGATCTTCCATCCCTGCTGCAGCTTGAGCAGCGAAACGTAATCCGTGTAGGTGGAATCCGCATAAATTTCCACGACTTTTACCGACGCGGCGTTGTCGGTGATGTCCACAGATACGATGCGCAGCTCGCCTTCCTCTTCCCTACCGGCGCTGGCCGTAAATCCCTTGTACCAGTTCTCCTGGGTCAGCTCGCCCAATTCACCGTCCTTGCGCACAAAAAACAATTTGGCCTCCGGATAGAACGCCTTCTTGAGACTATGCACGTCGTTGAATTTCAGGCCATGTAAATAGGTTTCTACGGTCGCTCGCACCGCCGTTTCTTCGGCGGCTGCTGGTGCGCGCGCGCCGATGGAGATGCCGGCCAAGAGCGTCGCTACCGTACCCACCAGTACTAGAGTCGCTCGATTCATCGCAAGTGCTCCCCGGTTGGTTGAAAATCTTGATGCCCACCGCATCATCATCTGAACATTCCGATTTTTCGCGCTGGTTTGACACTGCCAATCTCCGCGAATAGTATCAAGCGAGCGGCAAAGTTCGATGAAACTTGCTTATTTTGATTGCTTTAGCGGAATCAGCGGCGACATGACGCTTGGCGCGTTAGTGGATGCCGGCTGCGACCTGGAATTGCTGCGCTCTGGCCTGGCGTGCCTGCAGGTGCCCGGGTGGACTATTTCCGCCGAAAAGGTCTGGAAAAACGGCATGGCGGCCACCTTTGTGCGAGTGGTCACCGAAGACCAAAGCAAGCATCGCGGGCTTTCGGCGATTCTCGACATACTGGATAAATCGAAACTCACCGAGCCAGTGCGCAAGAACGCAGCCGCGATTTTCGGGGAGTTGGGGGCAGCCGAAGCCACCGTTCACGACGTTCCGCTCGAGAAAATTCATTTTCACGAAGTCGGCGCAGTCGACGCCATCGTGGATATCGTGGGGGCATGTATCGGCTTTGAAGCACTCGGTATTGAGAAGTTCGCTTGCTCGGCTCTGAACGTCGGTGGCGGAACGGCCAAGATGGCGCATGGTGTGTTGCCAGTGCCGGCCCCAGCGACAGCGAAGCTTCTGCAGGGCAAGCCGACATATTCAAATGGCGTGGACAAAGAGCTTGTCACGCCGACGGGTGCGGCGATCGTCGCCACTTTGTGTGATTCGTTTGGCCCGCAGCCGGCCATGAGCGTGGTGGCGATCGGCTATGGTGCTGGCTCGGCCGATCTGGTAGGGCAGCCCAACGTGGTTCGTATCATGGTCGGCGAGTCGGCCGAAAAAGTTGTCCCTGGTTTTGACGAGGAAATCTCGGTCATCGAAGCCAATCTCGATGATATGAATCCTCAGATCTACGGCTATTTCCTCGAAAGAGCCTTGGCCGCGGGCGCGCTGGATGTTTACACCACTCCGGTCCAGATGAAAAAGGGCCGTCCAGGTACGTTGCTAACGTTGCTCTGCAAGCCGACCGACACAAACAACCTGATGTCATTGGTTTTTGCGGAAACCACCACGCTCGGCGCAAGAACCTATCGCGCGCAGCGGCGGGCGTTGCCGCGCGAGACTGTAAACGTGCATACACAATATGGCGACGTTCACATTAAGCTGTCGCGCGTAAACGGGGATATCCGTCACGTTGCGCCGGAGTACGAAGACTGCCGCAAGCTGGCTTCGGAGAAAAACGTTCCGCTCCAGCAGGTAATCAACGAAGCGCTGCGCAGCTTCGAGCGAATGTGACGAGATTGGGCCGTTGTTGCGGCCACCTTTAGGTGGCCTTTTGGCACATCAATCCTGCAAAATGCCTTAGGCAAAAAGAAGGGTCTTAGCAGACGAATGCCTCGCAAAGAAAAATTCTATCTGACCACGCCGATCTACTACACCAACGGGTTGCCGCACATCGGCCACACCTACACGACCGTGGTTGCCGACGTGATTCGCCGCTACAAGCGGATGCGCGGCTACGAAGTGGTCATGACCACCGGCACCGACGAGCATGGCGTCAATGTCGAACGCGCCGCGAAAAAAGCGGACATACCCGAATCGGAATTCGTCGCCAGAATGGCCAACGCATGGCGCGACCTGTGGAATGATCTAGGTTTGAATGCGGACGAATTTATCCGCACCACTGATCTGAAACATGTCCGGACCGTGCAGTGGCTTTTCAAGCTGTGCAAGGAAAACGGCTACGTCTACAAGGGCCATTACACCGGGCAATACTGTATCTACGACAATGCGTTTGTAAACGACGCCAAGGCGGGCGACAACTGTCCCGATTGCGGGCGACCCACTGAAACTGTCACCGAAGAAAATTACTTTTTCAAGCTCAGCGCGTTCCAGAAGCCGCTGCTCGATTTTTATCAAAAAAATCCCACGTTCATTCAGCCGGAAACCCGCAAGAACGAAATCGTCAGCTTCGTTGAAGGCGGCCTGAAGGATCTCAGCATTACCCGCACCACGATCCGCTGGGGTATTCCAGTTCCCGGCGAAGAACCACACGTCTTTTACGTGTGGTTCGACGCGCTTACTTCTTACCTCAGTGCTGTCGGCGGTCCCGAATACGAGCAGCGCGGCATGTGGCCAGCCGATCTGCACTTGGTCGGGAAGGACATCATCCGGTTTCATGCTGTTTACTGGCCCGCGTTTCTGATGGCCGCGATGCTGCCGGTGCCCAAACAAGTGTGGGCGCACGGCTGGTTTCTGATGGACGCCTCAAAAATGAGCAAGTCCAAAGGCAATGTAGTATTGCCTCGCCCGATCACCAACATGCTTGGCATGGACGCACTTCGCTACTTTCTTCTGCGCGACGTGGTCTTCGGTCAAGATGGCAACTTTAGCTACGACGCGCTGGTAACCCGCTACAACTCGGATCTGGCGAATGGGCTAGGCAATCTGGCCAGCCGCACTGCTGCGATGATCGAGAAAAATTTTGCCGGTGTGATCCCGAAGCCGGGCGCCCGCCAGCCGCAGGACGACGTCCTAGCGCGAGAAACGCAGTCCGCCATCGGCGAAGTCCTCGAGCGTTACGAAAATATGGAATTTGCCCGGGCCTTGGAAGCAATTTGGGGAACGATTGGCGCGGCCGACAAATATCTGACTACGGAGCAGCCCTGGGCGCTCGGCGATTCCGAAGCAGACGCGCAACGCAAAGCGATCATTCTGTGGACCACTGCGGAGCTGCTTCGCATCGTCACCGTATTG
>Ga0075425_100002767_pt1 | contig 17589 bp, 13 predicted proteins | sample SoiMethybrSBSTD4_FD_75300 | JGI IMG/M metagenome (GOLD analysis project Ga0075425, IMG submission 75300) | Bulk soil microbial communities from a Populus tree surrounding site in Tennessee, USA - Soil MetaG P. TD hybrid SBSTD4 | ecosystem: Environmental > Terrestrial > Soil > Tree plantation... | reverse complement strand
GGGGGAGCGGGCGGCCCGTCGCCGGCCGTTAGAATGGGGGCCCTATGACGACGAGTGACCGCCCGCCCAGGCAGGTGGCCGGCCAACTGCGCGCAGCGCTGGACCAGCGGGTGGTCGTGGCCGACGGGGCCATGGGCACCATGCTCCAGGCCAGCCCCGTCAGCCTCGGCGATTTCGACGGCCACGAGGGCTGCAACGAGATCCTCAACCTCACCCGGCCGGACGTCGTCCGCTCCATCCACGACGCCTACCTGGCCGCCGGGGTGGACTGCATCACCACCAACACGTTCGGCGCGAACCTCGGCAACCTGGGTGAATACGGGCTCCAGGCGCGGATCGAGGAGCTGTCCGAGGCGGGAGCGAGGATCGCCCGCGCGGCCGCCGACGAGGCCACCACCGGAAGCCGCCCCCGGTGGGTGCTCGGCTCGGTCGGTCCCGGCACCAAGCTGCCGACCCTCGGCCACGTCCGCTTCGCCGACCTGCGCGACGCCTACCAGCGCAACGTGACCGGCCTGCTGCGCGGCGGGGTGGACGCGATCGTGGTCGAGACCTGCCAGGACCTGCTGCAGGCGAAGGCGGCGATCATCGGCGCGCGGCGGGCGATGGCGGCGGACGCCAGCGACATCCCGCTGATCGCCCACGTGACCATCGAGACCACCGGTTCCATGCTGCTCGGGAGCGAGATCGGCGCCGCGCTCACCGCCCTGGAGCCGCTCGGCATCAGCCTGATCGGGCTCAACTGCGCCACCGGCCCGGGGGAGATGAGCGAGCACCTGCGCTACCTGGCGGCTCACGCGGCCATCCCGGTCTCCTGCATGCCCAACGCCGGGCTGCCGGTGCTCACCGGCGACGGCGCCCACTACCCGCTGACCCCCGGCGATCTCGCCGACGCGCACGAGACGTTCACCGCCGAGTTCGGGCTCGCCCTGGTGGGCGGCTGCTGCGGCACCACCCCCGAGCACCTGGCCGCCCTGGTGGACCGCGTGGGGGGCAGGCCGCTCACCCCGCGGCGGCCGCGGCCCGAGCCCGGCGTCGCCTCGCTCTACCAGCACGTGCCGTTCCGCCAGGACACCTCGTTCCTGGCCATCGGCGAGCGCACCAACGCGAACGGGTCGAAGGCGTTCCGCGAGGCGCTGCTGGACGCCCGGTTCGACGACTGCGTCGAGATCGCCCGGCAGCAGACCCGCGACGGGGCGCACCTGCTCGACGTGTGCGTGGACTACGTGGGCCGGGACGGCTGCGCCGACATGACCGAGGTGGCCGGGCGGTTCGCCACCGCCGCCACCCTGCCGCTGGTGATCGACTCCACCGAGCCGGAGGTGGTCGGGGCCGGCCTGGAGATGCTGGGTGGCCGGGCGGTGGTCAACTCGGTCAACTACGAGGACGGGGACGGCCCGGGCTCCCGGATCGCCAGGGTCATGCCGCTGATCCGGGAGCACGGCGCGGCGGTGATCGCGCTGACCATCGACGAGCGCGGGCAGGCGCGCACGGCCGAATGGAAGGCCGAGGTCGCCGCCCGGCTGATCGAGGACCTGACCGGCAACTGGGGCATGCGCACGTCCGACATCATCGTGGACTGCCTGACGTTCCCGATCGCCACCGGCCAGGAGGAGACCCGGCGGGACGCGCTGGAGACGATCGAGGCGATCCGCGCGGTCAAGCGCCGCTACCCGGACGTGCAGACCACGCTCGGGGTGTCGAACGTCTCATTCGGCCTGAACCCGGCGGCGCGGGCGGTGCTGAACTCGGTCTTCCTCGACGAGTGCGTGCGCGCCGGGCTCGACTCGGCGATCGTCCACGCGTCGCGGATCATGCCGATCGCGCGGATCGGCGGCGACGAGCTCCAGGCCGCGCTCGATTTGATCTACGACCGCCGGCGCGAGGGGTACGACCCGCTGGCCCGGCTGCTCGAGCTGTTCGAAGGCGTCGACGCGGCGGCGGTCAAGGCCAGCCGGGCGGCGGAACTGGCCGGCCTGCCGCTGTGGGACCGGCTCAAGCGCCGCATCATCGACGGCGAGCGAACCGGGCTGGACGCCGACCTCGACGAGGCGCTCGGCCAGCGGCCGGCCCTGGAGATCGTCAACGACATCCTGCTGGACGGGATGAAGACCGTCGGGGACCTGTTCGGCTCCGGGCAGATGCAGCTCCCGTTCGTGCTGCAGTCCGCGGAGGTGATGAAGGCCGCGGTCGGCTACCTCGAACCGCACATGGAGCGGTCCGGCGAGGCCGGCAAGGGCCGCATCGTGCTGGCCACCGTCAAGGGGGACGTGCACGACATCGGCAAGAACCTGGTCGACATCATCCTGAGCAACAACGGCTACGACGTCGTCAACATCGGCATCAAGCAGCCCCTGTCGGCGATCGTGGACGCCGCGACCGAGCAGGACGCCGACGTGATCGGCATGTCCGGGCTGCTGGTCAAGTCGACGGTGGTGATGCGGGACAACCTGGCCGAGCTGAACTCCCGCGGCCTGGCCGCCCGGTGGCCGGTCCTGCTCGGCGGCGCCGCCCTGACCCGCGCCTATGTGGAGCAGGACCTGGCCGCGCTGTTCGACGGCGAGGTGCGCTACGCCCGGGACGCCTTCGAGGGCCTGCGGCTGATGGACGCGGCCATGGCGGTCAAGCGCGGGGAGCACGGCGCCCAGCTGCCCGCGCCGCGCGAGCGCCGGGTCACCGCCCACGGGCGGCTGCAGGTCACCGAGCCTGCCGACATGCCCGCCCGGTCCGACGTGGCCAGCGACAACGACGTGCCCACGCCCCCGTTCACCGGCGACCGGGTGGTCAAGGGCATCGCGCTCGCCGACTACGCCGCCTTCCTGGACGAGCGGGCCACCTTCATGGGGCAGTGGGGGCTCAAGTCGGCCCGGGGCGGAAACGGGCCCAGCTACGACGATCTGGTGGAGACCGAGGGGCGCCCGCGGCTGCGGATGTGGCTGGAGCGGATCCAGACCGAGGGGCTGGTCGAGGCCGGCGTGGTCTACGGGTACTTCCCGGCCGTCAGCGAGGGCGACGACCTGATCGTGCTCGGCGACGACGGGCGGGAGCGGGAACGGTTCACCTTCCCCCGCCAGCGCCGCGACCGCCACCTGTGCCTGGCCGACTACTTCCGGCCAGCCGGTTCGGGTGAGCCCGACGTGGTGGGATTCCAGCTGGTCACCGTCGGGACCAGGATCAGCCGGGCGACGGCGGAGCTGTTCGCCAAGGACGCCTACCGCGACTACCTCGAGCTGCACGGGCTGTCGGTGCAGCTGACCGAGGCGCTGGCCGAGTACTGGCACGGCCGGGTCCGCGCCGAGCTCGGGCTGGCCGGGTTCGACCCCCCCGAACTGGACGGCATCCTCAAGGTCGGCTACCGCGGCTGCCGCTATTCGTTCGGCTACCCGGCTTGCCCCGACCTGGAGGACCGGGCCAAGGTCGTGCGGCTGCTGCGCCCGGAGCGCATCGGGGTGACCCTGTCCGAGGAGTTCCAGCTCGCCCCGGAACAGTCCACCGATGCGCTGATCGCCCATCACCCCGAGGCAAAGTACTTCAGCACGTGACCGGACATTCTTCACGCCAAACGACAGGCTCCGGGCGGCTGCCGTCCGCCGTGCCAGACGGCCCAGCCCCGCCGGACACCGGCGGCAGGCTGCGTGCCGTCCTGTTCGACATGGACGGGCTGCTGGTGGATTCCGAGCCGCTCTGGTTCGAGGCGGAGCGGTCCGTAATGGCCCGGATGGGGGGCCCGTGGACCGAGGCGGACCAGCACCAGCTGATGGGGGGCACGCTGACGCACTCGGTCGGGTACATGCGGGACCGGGCCCTGCGCCCCGCCGAGCCGGAACTGGTCGGCGCGTGGCTGCTGGACACCATGGCCACCCTGGTGGCCGAGCGCGGGGTGCCGCTCATGGCCGGCGCCGCCGAGCTGCTGGCCGAGCTCGACGCCGCCGGGATCCCGAAGGCGCTGGTCACTTCCGCGCAGCGCCGGATCATGGACGCGGTACTCGCCCGTACCGGCCTGGCGTTCGCCGTCACGGTCTGCGCGGAGGACGTCCGCCGGAGCAAGCCGGATCCCGAGCCCTACCGGCGGGCGGCGGCGCTGCTGGGGGAGGCGCCGGGCGGGTGCGTGGCGCTGGAGGATTCGCCGCGTGGCATCGCCTCGGCCCAGGCGGCCGGCTGCCCGGTGATCGCCGTGCCGAGCATGCCGCTGCCCGCCGGGATGGCCGGCGCGGAAACGCCCGGCGCTCCCGCGCCGATGGTCGTGGCGTCGCTGCGGGAGGTTGATCTCACGAGGCTCCAGTGGGTGGTGATCTCCTGCGCCGATGGGGCGTGAGGCCGGAAATCTTAGCCCCCCGATCTGCTCCGCCGGAAGAACTCTGATTCGGTCACAATCCAGGAACGACATCGTCCCGGGTCTGGCGGATGCAGGCTGCCAGGGGCATTCTCCGATAGAGAGCCGGCGGCCTGCTTTCACCCCAGATGGCGGACCGCCGATGCGCCGCGTTTCGGGAGTAACCGCCGCCTATGACCGCACCGCTCGAGCTGCCCACCGACGCCGCTCCCGAGGCGGTACTTGAGGGAGTTGGCGGCGAGGCCATCCAGGGACGCTCACTGGGCCAGATCGCCTGGATGCGGCTGCGGCGGGACAAGGTGGCCATGGCCGGGGGCGTCGTCATCATCTTCCTGATCCTGGTTGCGATCTTCGGCCCGTTCCTGGTGCAGAGCCCCACCCTGTACCACCACAGCCTGATCAATCCCACGTTCAGCCGCCCGAACGGCCCGTTCGGCGGGATCAGCCTCAGCCACCCCCTCGGTGTCGAGCCGGTGACCGGCCGTGACATGCTCAGCCGGATCGTGAACGGAGCGCGGGTGTCCCTGCTCATCGCCTTTCTCGCCACGGCGCTCGCGGTGAGTATCGGCGTCGTCATGGGTGTCATCTCCGGCTATGCCGGGGGCTGGCTAGACGCGGTGATCGCCCGGACCATGGACGTCTTCCTCGCCTTCCCGCTGCTGGTGTTCGCGATCGCGCTGGTCGGCGTCATCCCGTCGTCGGCGTTCGGGCTGTCCGGCAACTCGCTGCGGATCGGCTTGCTCATCTTCGTGATCGGGTTCTTTGCCTGGCCCTACATGGGCCGGATCATCCGTGGCCAGACCCTGTCGCTGCGGGAACGGGAGTTCGTCGACGCCGCCCGCAGCCTGGGCGCGCGCGGGCCCTACGTCCTGTTCCGCGAGCTGCTGCCCAACCTCTGGGGTCCGATCCTGGTCTACGCGACCCTGCTGATCCCGACGAACATCCTGTTCGAGGCGGCCCTTTCCTATCTCGGGGTGGGGATCATTCCGCCCACACCCAGCTGGGGGGGCATGATCTCGGACGCGGTGCAGAATGGCTTCTACGCCATCGACCCCATGTACATGATCATCCCTGGCCTGGCCATCTTCATCACCGTGATGGCCTTCAACCTGTTCGGTGACGGCCTGCGCGATGCACTTGACCCGCGAAGCGCCAGGTAGGCCGTTGCGGCCGGCATCTATGACAGATAACGACAGGAGGGGTTTCACCCGATGAAGCGAAACAGAGGGATAGCCCTGGCCGCGGTGGGCGCGGTGGCCGCGCTCGTCCTCGCCGCCTGCGGCGGCAGCAGCGGCGGCAACAACAACAACAACAAGGGTTCCAATGCCGCGTTCAACGCCGGGACCACGGGGGTGGTCAACGCGTCCAACGCCAAGGGCGGAACGCTCTCGTTCGACAACAGCAGCGCTGTGGAGTCCACCGACCCGGGCAACATTTATTACGCGTACGAGTGGAACTTCGTGCAGCTGTATTCCACCCCCCTGATGACCTACAAGGCCTGCCCGGGAGCATGCGGCCTGAAGCTCGCCCCCGCCCTCGCCACCAGCCCCGGCATCGTCTCCGACAACGGGCTGACCTGGACCTACCACATCAAGCCGAACGTGAAGTTCGAGGACGGCACCACGATCACCTCGCAGGACGTGAAGTACGCCGTCGAGCGCACGTTCGACCGGGGCAAGTTCCCGCTCGGGCCCGCCTACTTCACGTTCCTGCTGGCGCCGCAAAAGCCGGCCTACCCGGGGCCCTACACCGACCGGTCCAAGAACCTGATGGGCCTGAACGCGGTGACCACGCCGGACGCGACCACGATCGTGTTCCACCTGGCCAAGCCGTTCGCCGACTTCAACTACGTGGTCGCGATCCCGCAGACCGCCCCGGTGCCGCCGAACAAGGACACCGGCGCGAACTACCAGCTGCACCCGGTCTCCAGCGGCCCGTACATGTTCCAGAGCTACCAGATCAACAAGCAGCTGACGCTGGTGCCGAACCCGCACTGGGACCCGGCGACCAACCCGCAGGTCAAGCAGCTGCCCAGCAAGATCACCATGACCATGAACGTCAACGCCAACGACATCGACAACCGGCTGATGGCCGGTGACCTGAGCGTCGACGCCGCAGGCACGGGCGTGCAGGCGGCGGCGCGGGCGAAGATCCTCTCGACACCCTCGCTGAAGGCGCAGGCCGACAACCCGCTTATCCCGCGGCTCTGGTTCGCCGCCATCAGCACCCAGGTGCCGCCGCTGACCAACGTCCACTGCCGGATGGCGGTCGAGTACGCCGCCAGCAAGGTCGACTACCAGACCGCCTACGGCGGCCCGGTGGCCGGCGGCGCGATCGCGACCACCGCGTCGCCGCCGGTCCTCATCGGCCACAAGAACTTCGACCTGTACGAGGCCGCCACGAAGCCGAACGGTGATCTCACCAAGGCCAAGCAGGAACTCGCCGCCTGCCACCAGCCGAACGGGTTCACGACCGGGATCAGCTACCGCAGCGACCGGCCCAAGGAGGTCTCGGCCGCCCAGGCGCTGCAGGCCTCCCTGGCCCGGGTCGGGATCAAGACCTCGCTGCACGGCTACCCGACCGCCACCTACACCGCCAACTTCGCGGGCGTGCCCAAGTACGCGCACGCGCACGACCTCGGCATCATCGTCTACGGGTGGGCGCCGGACTGGCCGGACGGCTTCGGCCAGTTCTACTACATCGTGGACGGAGCCGCGATCAGCCCGGCGGGCAACACCAACCTCGCCGAGCTGAACGACCCGGTGGTCAACAACCTGCTCACCAAGTTCGGCAACACCACCGACGACGCAGCGCGGAACGCCCTCACCAGCCAGATCGATATGCAGGTCATGAAGGACGCGGCGATCCTGCCGGGGGTGTACGCCAAGAATCTGCTCTACCGGCCGCCGAACATGACCAACGTGTTCGTCCAGCAGGCGTATGGCATGTACGACTACGCCACGCTGGGGGTTAAGGGCTAGGCAGCACGGTCAGGGCAGCAAGCACGGCAAGAAGATTGCCGTCTCCACCAGAGAGCAGGTGATGGCGCCGGTGCCCGGTCATCCGGCCGGGCACCGGCGCCGGGCCCAGTGATTACATTCATCGTCCGCCGCCTGATCGCCACGGTCTTCCTGCTGGTCGTGGTCAGTGCCATCACGTTCGCCATCTTCTTCCTCATCCCGCGGCTGGCCGGAGTGACCACCTACCAGCTCGCGACCGAGTACGTCGGCCGGAACCCGACGGCCACCGCCATCCGTCAGGTCGAGAAACAGCTGGGGCTGGACGCTCCGCTGTACCTGCAGTACGGCAGGTTCCTGAAGGGCCTGGTCGTGGGGGCCCACTACAACAGCGGCACGGCCACCGCCTACTGCCCGCCGCCCTGTTTCGGGTACTCGTTCCGCAGCCAGACCCCGGTGTGGCCGCAGATGGTGAGCGACATCCCGGTGACGCTCTCGCTGGCGATCGGCGCCGCGGTGATCTGGCTGATCGCCGGGGTGTCGATCGGCGTGCTCTCCGCGCTCAAGCGCGGGACCCTCTTCGACCGCTTCTCCATGGGCGTGGCGCTGGCCGGGGTATCGCTGCCGATCTTCTTCACCGGGCTGATCGCGCTGGAACTGTTCAGTTACAAGTGGCCGATCTTCCCCAACGTGACATTCGTCCCGTTCACCCAGAATCCGTTCCTGTGGGCGAAGAACCTGATCCTGCCCTGGATCGTCCTGGCGTTCCTCTACGCGGCCCTGTATGCCAGGCTCACCAGGGCAGGCATGCTGGAAACCATGAGCGAGGACTACATCCGGACGGCCCGGGCCAAGGGCCTGCCCGAGCGGATGGTGATCGTCAAGCACGGCCTGCGGGCGGCGCTCACCCCGATCGTGACCATCTTCGGGATGGACCTCGGGCTGCTGCTCGGCGGCGCGATCATCACCGAGGTGACCTTCTCCCTGCACGGGCTGGGCCTGTTCACCGTGGAGGCGGTGCAGAACCAGGACCTGCCGGAGATCCTGGGCGTCACCTTGCTGGCCGCCTTCTTCATCGTCATCGCCAACTTGTTCGTCGACATCCTGTACGCCTATATCGACCCGAGGGTGAGGCACTGATGGCGGGCGGCGAGGGACCAGCCCGGGACGACCGGGCCGACGGGCGGCTCACCAGGCTCCGTGCCCGCGACCGGGGCGACCGGCGCAGCGGGGAGCCGGAGGTGCCGGTGCCCGGGCAGTCCCCGCCCACCGCGATGCTCGACGTACGGGACCTGCGCATCCACTTCCCGACCATGGACGGGCTGGTCAAGGCGGTGGACGGCGTGTCGTTCACGCTGGACCGGGGCCGCACCCTCGGCATCGTCGGTGAATCCGGGTCCGGCAAGAGCGTCACCAGCCTCGGCATCCTCGGCTTGTACCACAGCGGCAACGCACAGATCAGCGGCAAGATTTACCTCGACGGGGAGGATGTCGTCGCGGCGCCCCAGGCCCGGGTACGTGAACTGCGGGGCAGCAAGATGGCGATGATCTTCCAGGATCCACTCTCCTCGCTGCACCCGTACTACACCATTGGCAACCAGATCGCCGAGGCCTACCTGATCCACAACAAGGTGAGCAAGAAGGCGGCGCGCGCGCACGCGGTCGAGCTGCTCGAGCGGGTGGGCATCCCACAGGCGGCGAGCCGGGTCGACGACTACCCGCACCAATTCTCCGGCGGCATGCGGCAGCGCGCGATGATCGCGATGGCCCTGTCCTGTGACCCCGAGCTGCTGATCGCGGACGAGCCGACCACCGCGCTGGACGTCACGGTGCAGGCCCAGATCCTGGACCTCATCTCGGACCTCCAGCAGGAGTACGACTCCGCGGTCATCATGATCACCCATGATCTGGGCGTGGTGGCGGAGCTGGCCGACGACGTCCTGGTCATGTACGCGGGCCGGACGGCGGAGTACGGCAGCAGCGAGGACATCTTCGCCCATCCCGGGCACCCGTACACCTGGGGCCTGCTCGGCTCGATGCCACGGCTGGACCGCACCCGGCTGGACCGGCTGCTGTCGATCCGCGGCACCCCGCCCAGCCTCATCAACGTTCCGGAGGGCTGCCCGTTCCACCCGCGCTGTGACTATGCGGCCCGCACCAACGGCCGGTCGGAAAACGAGGTGCCAGCGCTGCGCCAGGTCGGCCCCGGCCATCTGGTCGCCTGTCACCTGAGCACCGACGAGCAGCGCCGCATCTGGGCCGAACGGGCCAAGGTGGCGTCATGACGGGGGTGCGGGAGGGCCCTCAGGACGCAAGCGTGACCGCGGAGCCCGGCCGGCCGCGGGGAAACGGCACGCCGGCCGGGGACTCGCTGCTAACGGTGACCGGACTGACCAAGCATTTCCCGGTCATGCGCGGCATCATCTTCCGTCGCGCCGTCGGTCAGGTCCGTGCCGTTGACGACGTCAGCTTTTCGGTGGCGCCCGGCGAGAGCCTGGGCGTCGTGGGCGAGTCCGGCTGCGGCAAGACCACCACCGCCCGGATGATCGTCCGGCTGGTCGAGCCGACCGCCGGGCGGATCGTGTTCGACGGCCACGACATCACGCACATACGGCAGGGGGCGATGCGCCCGTTGCGCCGGGAGATCCAGATGATCTTCCAGGACCCGTACTCGTCGCTCAACCCGCGGCATACCGTCGGCTCGATCGTCGGCGCCCCGTTCCGGCTGCAGAAGGTCAAGACGGAGAGGGGGATCAAGCGGAGCGTCCAGGAACTGCTGGAACTCGTCGGGCTCAACCCCGAGCACTACAACCGCTACCCATACGAGTTCTCCGGCGGCCAGCGGCAGCGGATCGGCATCGCGCGCACACTCGCGCTGCGGCCCAAGCTCATCGTCGCCGACGAGCCGGTGTCCGCGCTGGATGTGTCCATCCAGGCCCAGGTGATCAACCTGCTCGAGGATCTGCAGAACGAGCTCGGGCTCACCTACGTGATCATCGCGCACGACCTGTCGGTGATCCGGCACGTCTGTGACCGGGTCGCGGTCATGTACCTGGGCAACCTGGTCGAGCTGGCCGGCCGGGACGACCTGTACGCCCGTCCCCGGCACCCCTATACCGTCGCCCTGCTGTCGGCCGTGCCCTCGCCGGAGCCGGTGGGCCGAACGGCCGACGGCCACCGGGAGCGCCGGGAGCGGATCCGGCTGACCGGGGACGTCCCGAGCCCGCTCAACCCGCCGCCCGCCTGCCGCTTCCACACCCGCTGCTGGAAGGCACAGGACATCTGCAAGACGGAGCCACCGCCGCTGGTGGAGAGGGCGCCCGGGCACCTGGCGGCCTGCCACTTCCCCGAGAACACCTGAGGGTCGGCGTCCCGCCGAGGCGAGCGGATGGTCAGCCGAGGTCGGGGCAGACCTCGTGCACCCACTTACCGTCGGCCCGGCGCCGCACATCCTGGCCGCGCGTGATGACCGCACCACACCGCTGGCAGACCTGGCCCGGGGCGTGCGCTTCGTTGTCGTCCGGCAGGGCGCCGTCCTGGTGGCTCACCGCGTGATGCTCTGCCGGGCCGCCCAGGTCTTCCAGCAGCCCTTCTTCGATCTCGCGCCCGCCGAAGTCAGGTGGGGTTGTCATGTGCGCCTCCCCGCAGGTGCGAAACCGCTATCCGCACGCTGACAGCAGTCTCGCACCGCAGCGGGTCTCCGGGCGATCGACAGCGCATCGCTGCCCCAAGCCGGCCCGGCTGGTGGCCGCACGCCCCGGGACGTCGATGTCGCCGGGACCGGGTGCGGTAGCGGGGTTCACGCGGCCGTGGGTGGCGGGGCTGCCGGGAAAATATGAGGAGATCCTGCGCCTTTTTGGTGCCAAAGCGTTATCTCCTGCTCCTTCCGGGAGCTTGAACAGTCAAGTATAAAATTGCGGGACTCGACGTCGGTAAGGAGGCGCCCAGGTGTCAGGTGCGGTCAGGTCCCCCCTCAGGGGGCGCAAGCTGTACACATGGAGCACCGTGGCGGCCATCGCCGCGCTGGTGGGCGCCGCCGGCTGCGGCGGAAGCTCGGGCTCCTCATCATCGTCGTCCTCCAGCTCGGCCACGGGGGCTCAGAAGGGCGGGACCTACACGATCCTCGCCAACTCCGCCTTCGGCGTGGCCGACCCGGCGCAGAACTACACGCTGCAAGAGTGGCAGCTCCTGATCGACACCCACGACGGGCTGGTGCAGTTCCAGCGGGTGGGCGGGACCCCGGGCACCAAGATCGTGCCCGATCTGGCCACCTCCCTCCCAACGCCGACCAACGGCGGCAAGACCTACGTGTTCAACATCCGCAAGGGGATCAAGTTCTCCAACGGCCAGGTGATGAAGCCCAGCGACTTCGTCACCACGTTCGAGCGCCAGTTCACCGTGCCCGGGCCGACCTCGTTCTACGCCGGCATCGTCGGGGCGGACAAGTGCTCCACCAAGGGCTGCGACCTCAGCCAGGGCGTGGTCGCGGACGACTCCGCGTACACGCTGACGATCAACTTGACCGCCCCCGACCCCGAGTTCTTCGACAAGCTGGCGCTGCCGTTCGCCTACGTCGTCCCGGCCAGCACGAGCAAGAAGCTGACCGGCAACAACGTGCCGCCCGGCACCGGGCCCTACATGTGGCAGTCCTACAACCCGAACTCGCAGGCGGTGCTCGTCCGCAACCCCTACTTCAAGGTGTGGAGCGCGGCCGCCCAGCCGGCCGGGTACCCGGACAAGATCGTCGAGAAGTACGGCCAGACGATCTCCGATGAGGTGACCGCGGTCGAGAACAACCAGGCCGACGAGGTGTTCGACGGGGACGTCATCCCGTCCGACCGGCTCAACGAGCTCAACAGCGCCAAGTACTCCAGCCGGGTGCACGTGAATCCGCTCACGGCCGACTGGTACTTCGCCCTCAACACCCGGACGCCGCCGTTCAACAACCTCAAGGCCCGGCAGGCGATCAACTACGCGGCCGACCGGAACGCGTACGTGAAGATCGGGGGCGGCCCGTCGCTGGCCGTGCCGACCTGCCAGATCCTGCCGCCCAACTTCCCCGGCTACAAGCCCTACTGCCCGTACACCGCCGGCAGCGACACTACCAAGTGGACCGGGGTCGACCTGGCCAAGGCCAAGCAGCTGGTGCAGCAGTCGGGCACCTCGGGCATGAAGGTCGTGGTCAACAGCGCCAGCGACGACACCAGCAAGGCGCTCGCCCAGCAGATGGTGTCGGACCTGGACAAGATCGGTTACAAGGCGACCACCCAGCTCCTCACGGGCAGCATCCAGTACCCGTACGTCCAGAACTCCAACAACAGCAGCAAGTGGAACGTGGCCTGGTCGGCGTGGTACCAGGACTACCCGACCCCGTCGGACTTCCTCAACGTGCTGACCGGATGCGGCAGCATCCACCCGCACAGCGACGCCAGCCCGAACATCGCCGCGTTCTGCGACAAGACGATCCAGGCCCAGATGGACAAGGCCTTGTCCCTCGCCCAGACCAACCCGACCGAGGCCAACAGCATCTGGGCGCAGGTCGACCACGCGGTCACCGACCAGGCGCCCTGGGTCGACATGTACAACCCGAAGCAGATCGATTTCCTGTCCTCCCGCGTCCACGGCTACCAGTGGAACCCGCAGTGGTACATCCTGATCGACCAGCAGTGGTTGAAGTAGGCCGTTAGCTGCGGCGATAGTTAGCTCATGGCGGCCATCCTCGAGCAGGCCGAGGCAGCCACGGAGTTGCGGCCGGCGATCGCCGGCCGCAACCCGTGGCTGCTGGCCGGGCGCCGGCTGTGGCGCAACCGCATCGCCATGGCGGCGCTGGTGCTGTTCCTGCTGATCGTGGTGGTGTCCCTGCTCGCGCCGCTGTACGCCAGCCACATCGCCCACACCAACCCATTTGTCAACAACCTGAACGGCACGACGGTCGTCCACGGGAAACGGGTGCCGCTGATGCAGCAGGGCGGAGGCATCCTGAAGCTGGGTGAGACCCCCATCGGCCCCACCCGGGACGTGCACCACTATTTCCTGGGCGCCGACGCGCTCGGCCGCGACGTGGCCGCGCGGCTGCTCTACGGGGGGCGCACCTCGTTGCTCATCGGGATCGGCTCCGCGGTCATCTGCTCCCTGTTCGCGACGGTCACCGCGCTCATCGCGGGTTTCTTCGGCGGCGTGACGGACTCGCTGCTCTCCCGGCTGATGGACGTGATCTGGGCGTTCCCGGTCTTGCTGTTCGCGATCAGCGTCGGCACCGAGCTGCAGACCCTGCCGCACGGCCTGTCGGTCGGCCCGGTGCACATCGTGGCCTCCAGCCTCTGGCTGCCCACCCTGATCATCGCCTTCATCTACGTGCCGTACGTGTACCGCCCGGTCCGGGGCCAGGTGCTCACCGTGGTCCACCGGGAGTACGTGGAGGCGTCGATCTCCCAGGGAGCGTCGAACGTGCGGCTGCTCTTCTCCGACATCCTGCCGAACGTCATAACGGTGGTGATCGTGCTGCTGCCGCTGATTATCGCCACCACCATCCTCACCGAGGCGGCCCTGTCGTTCCTTGGGGTCGGAGTGCAGCCGCCCAACGCCAGCTGGGGGACGATCATCAGCGACGGCTCGAGCCTGCTGTACACGCGGCCCTGGGTATCGATCGCGCCCGGGATCATGATCGTGCTGACGGTGCTGGCGCTCAACGTGCTCGGCGACGGGGTCCGGGACGCACTCGACCCCCGCGCCAAGCTGCGGGTGGGGGGATAGTGGCGCCGCTGAGCGACGGGGAGGGGCGCCCATGCTGACGTTCATCGTCCGCCGCCTGCTGTGGACCGTCCTGGTCATGTTCGTGATCTCTGCGTTCGTGTTCGTGCTCTTCTTCAAGACGCCCGGCATCGACCCGGCCCGGGCGATCGCCGGCCGCAACCCGAGCCCGCAGATCCTGGCCGAGATCCGGCACCAGTTCGGGCTCGACGAGCCGTTCCCGGTGCAGTACGCCCTGATGATGAAGGACCTCTTCATCACCCGCGACCTGGTGTCCTACTCCAACCAGGGGGTGAAGGTGGTACCGGAGATCTTCGCCGCGGCGCCGGCCACCCTGTCGCTCGTCTTCGGTGCCGCGGTGATCTGGGTGGTGATGTCGATGGCCCTGGGCATCGCGGCGGCCCTGCTCCGGGGCACCATCGTGGACCCGCTGCTGATGATCCTGGCCCTCATCGGCATCTCCATGCCGGTCTTCTGGGTGGGCGAGGTCGCCAACCTGATTACCCAGAGCCGCTTCCACGATACGTTCCTGTTCAGCTGGGTGCCCCCGCTCGGGTACACGTCGTTCACCCAGAGCCCGGTGGGATGGTTCAAGGGGCTGCTCATCCCGTGGATAACGCTGTCCATCCTGTACATCGGCCTCTACGCGCGGGTGCTGCGGGCCAACATCATCGAGACCGAGGGCGAGGACTATGTGCGCACCGCCCGCGCCAAGGGGCTGACCGAGCGGCGGGTCCTGCTGCGCCACACGCTGCGGGGTTCCATGATCTCGTACGTGAGCCTGTTCGGCCTCGACTTCGGCGCGCTCGTGGCCGCCGGCGCGCTGCTGACCGAGGTGGTGTTCGCCATCCACGGCGTCGGGTTCCTCTTCTTCCAGTCACTGGGAAACCTGGACCTGCCCACGATCATGGCGATCGTGGTCTATGGCGCGTTCTTCATCGTGCTGGCCAACGTGATCGTCGACATCGCGTACGCCTGGCTCGATCCGAGGGTGCGGCTCACCTGATGGCGGACCCGTTGCTGGAGGTGCGCAACCTCAAGGTCTCCTTCCGCACCGAGGACGGAACCGTCCAGGCGGTGGATGGGGTGTCCCTCACCCTCGCCGAGGGCGAGACGCTGGGCATCGTGGGGGAGTCGGGCTCCGGCAAGAGCGTGACGATGATGTCGGTCATGCGGCTCATCACCGACCCGAACGCGCGCTTCGAGGGCCAGGTGCTCTACAAGGGCCGCGACCTGATGGCGCTGACCCAGGAGCAGATCCGCGGGATACGCGGCGCGGGCATCGCCATGATCTTCCAGGACCCCATGACCTCGCTCAACCCCGTCTACCGGGTGGGGTGGCAGATCGCCGAGCAGATCCAGGCCCACGACAAGGTCAGCAAGCAGGCCGCCCACGCCCGCACGATCGACCTGCTCAAGTCGGTCGGGATACCGCACGCCAGCGAGCGCGTGGACGACTACCCGCACCAGTTCTCCGGCGGCATGCGCCAGCGGGTGATGATCGCGATGGCCCTGTCGTGCAACCCCGACATCGTGATCGCCGACGAGCCCACCACCGCGCTGGACGTGACCATCCAGGCGCAGATCCTCGGCCTGATCCGCAAGCTCAGGGACGACTTCGGCACCGCGGTGGTGCTCATCACGCACGACATGGGCGTGGTGGCCGAGATGGCCGACCGGGTGGCGGTGATGTACGCGGGCCGGATCGTCGAGGAGGGCAGCCGGCGCGACGTCTTCTACCGGCCCCAGCATCCGTACACGTGGGGCCTGCTCGGGTCGATCGCGCGGCTGGACCGGCCCAAGCCGAGGCGGCTGGCGACGATCCCGGGGCTGCCGCCCTCGCTGGTCAACCTCCCCCCCGGGTGCGCGTTCGGTCCGCGCTGCGCCTACCGGTTCCCGGCCTGCGCGCAGACCCCGCCGCTCACCGACAAGCTCGGCAACGGCCACCTGGACGCCTGCCTTCTCGACCCGCAGGCCAAGAAGGACGCGCGCGCGGGCGCCACCCCGCCGGAGCTGGTCGAGGACGCGACGTGACCGCCGACCCGGACGGGGACGTCCTGCTGCGCGTGGAGCACGTCAGGAAGCACTTCCCGATCAGGAAGGGAATCCTCCTCCAGCGGGAGGTGGCCCGGGTGCACGCCGTCGACGACGTGTCCTTCGAGCTGCGCGCGGGGGAGACGCTGGGCCTGGTCGGGGAGTCCGGGTGCGGCAAGTCGACGCTGGCCCGCTGCATCGCGCGCCTGTACGACCTGACCAGCGGCTCGGTCATCTTCGACGGCCGCGACATCTCGAAGCTGTCGCGGCGCGCGCTGCGGCCCATCCGCGGCGGGCTGCAGATGGTGTTCCAGGACCCCTACGCCTCGCTCAACCCGCGCAAGCGGGTCGGGACGATCATTTCCGACCCGCTGCGCATCCACAAACAGGGGAACCGCAGCGAGATCAAGCGCCAGGTGCGGCGGCTGCTGGAGGTGGTCGGGCTGTCGCCGGAGCACGTCAACCGCTATCCGCACGAGTTCTCCGGTGGCCAGCGCCAGCGGATCGGGGTGGCCCGGGCGCTCGCCCTCAACCCCAAGCTGATCATCGCGGACGAGCCGGTCTCCGCCCTGGACGTCTCGATCCGCGCGCAGGTGATCAACCTCCTGGACGACCTGCAGGACGAGCTGAGCCTCACCTACATCTTCATCGCCCACGACCTCGGCGTGGTGCGGCACGTCTCCGACCGGATCGCGGTCATGTACCTAGGCAAGATCGTCGAGGTCTCGCCCGCGGAGGAGCTCTACCGGCGCCCCGTACACCCCTACACCGAGGCCCTGCTGTCCGCCGTGCCGATCCCCGACCCCGACCTGTCGGAGCAGCGGGAGCACATCGTGCTGGAGGGCGACGTGCCCAGCCCCATCGCGCCGCCGCCGGGATGCCGGTTCCATCCGCGCTGCCGCTACGCCACGGAGATCTGCTCGCGGGAGGAGCCGCCGCTGGTCGAGCACGGGCCGGATCACCTCGCCGCCTGCCATCACCCGCTGAGCTTCACCCGGGCGACGGCGGCGGGCGGGCAGGCAACGGCGGCGGCCGGGCCACCACCAGAGGACCAGGTGTGACGGCGGACGAAGGGACCATCGAGGTCCCGGGCGGGCGGGTCTGGTACCGCTCGGTGGGCGAGGGCGGGACGCCGCTGCTGTGCCTGCACGGCGGGCCCGGCTTCACCCATTACTACCTGGAACCCCTGGAAGCCCTGGCCGCCCGGCGCCGGGTGATCTTCTACGACCAGCTGGGCTGCGGGCGCTCCGACCGCCCCGATGACGCGTCGCTGTGGACGGTGGAGCGGTTCGTCGAGGAGCTCGCCCGGGTCCGGGCCGCTCTCGGGCTCGACCGGCTGCACCTGTTCGGCAGCTCCTGGGGCGGCATGCTGGCCCTGCAGTACGTGCTGGACCGCCGCCCGCCGCTGCGGAGCCTGATCCTGTGCGGAAGCCCGGCCAGCATGCCCCGGTGGGCCAGGGACTGCGAGGAACTGCTGGCGGCGCAGCCGGCCGAGGTGCGCCGGACGATCCGGCAGCA
>Ga0075425_100002766_pt1 | contig 17594 bp, 18 predicted proteins | sample SoiMethybrSBSTD4_FD_75300 | JGI IMG/M metagenome (GOLD analysis project Ga0075425, IMG submission 75300) | Bulk soil microbial communities from a Populus tree surrounding site in Tennessee, USA - Soil MetaG P. TD hybrid SBSTD4 | ecosystem: Environmental > Terrestrial > Soil > Tree plantation... | reverse complement strand
GACGCAACGGGCGTTATCCACCAGATAGTTGTCGTAATAGCCGAGCCGTGCCGGACCACCCTTGGTCGCGTAGGTCGAGTCGGGATCCGTGGTGGAGACTTTGTCTTGCTGCTCAACCGAAGCTTCGACCGGGTTCTCCCGCTCCAGTTCGACTAAATACTCGCGCACCCTGTGGTTCACCTTAGCAACTTCCGCCAGTTGTTCGCGGGACACGGTTGTGATGATCGGCATTGGCCTGAATGAAACTGCCGTCCACCAACATGTGCTCGCCCTTCACCAATCCGGCTGCCACGCAACGAGTGACGATCTCTTCAAACCACTCCTGAAACAAATTCGATTCCTGGAATCGTCCATGCCGGTTCTTGGAAAACGTAGAGTGGTGCGGAATCTCCGGATCGAAGCCCAGACCAGTGAACCAACGCCATGCCAGATGCATGCCTAGCTCTTCCACCAGTTTCCTTTCGCTCGTCACCCCGTAGAGATAACCCACCAGCAGCATGCGCAACCGCAGTTCGGGGTCGATCGATGGCCTTCCCGCATCGCTGTAACAGTCCTTCAACTTGGCGCGAATAAATTCCAAGTTGACATGGCGATCGATCAGCCGTAGCAGATGATTTTCAGGAACCTGATCTTCCAGGCGAAAGTACTAGAACAACGCTTCTGAGCGGGAATGGTGTCCCATCATGCGCAGCAGGCCTCCAAGTATGTTGGTGAACAGCAGCATCGACTACTCTGGCCTGCTTATAACCCGAACCTTGCACAAGCATCAACAGAGGGACTTTTTCAACACACACGACTGTTTGCAACCGTTAGTCTTGCCAGTCGCTACTTCCTTTCTAGGGTCCTAGGTTTTCTGTAGTCCGCGTTTGCCGCCAGATCCCAAGCTGCGAACATACCCGCTGCCCGAGCGAGCTGTTTGACACTCCCACCGCATAAGACTAGGCTCAAAGTTGAGGTGGTCACCACCCTCTCCTCTTTCAGGTTCCCTGGACTAAGTCAGCCTATCTGAAGTTTTATCTCTTAGTTAACCCCAACCTAAGGAGGTTTCCATGTTTGCACGTAATGTCTCGATTCATCTGAAATCCAATATGCTTTCCGATTACACGCGAACTTTTGAGAAGGACGTCCTTCCTTTGCTTCGTAAACAGAAAGGCTTCAAGGACGAAATCACATTCGCTGGTCCCGGCGGAGTTGACGTGACTGCAATCAGCCTGTGGGAAAATAAGACCGATGCCGAAGCTTACAACACCAAAACTTATCCCGAAGTGTTGAAGACGATGGCAAGATTTATCGAGGGAACGCCCAAGGTTCAGACGTCTGACGTTGTCACCTCGACCTTTCATAAGATCGACGTTCATGCAAGTGCGTAGAACTGTGAGCCTTTCGCACGAGAAGGCGGTTAACGTCCGCCTTCTCGGTTAAAAGTGCGGGCGCCTTTTATTCGCCAGAATCGGGGTTAATGAGTGTCATCGCGACTTGCGACGGTTCTGCCGTGATTAGGAGTATCATGCGGTCGGCTAATAACACCCCTTCCCTGGTATGAGTCACCGACGTGGAAACCCGAATTGGGGCAAATCGTTGGCTCCCATTCTTGCGGGTCCAACCTAGTTTTTTCCCGAAAATCCGGCGAACTAGAAAAACTGTGGAAACTGTAGCGGAAATTCAGAAAGCGCTTAAACCCCGCGTAAACCCTGAGTATTATCGCTATCTGTAGGAATCATCACGACTAGCTGGAAAATGGCGGTAATAGAATCCCACTCTCTCGGCCATGACTGTGGATCCGATTTTGAATAGCTGTCAGAAAAATCCAACGAAACTAATGTCAAGGAAAGCCCATGTCTCGCAAAAGCGGCGAGACATGGGGCACCCCAGCTATTAGTACCCCAGCGGTTAAAGAGAGGCGGCAGATTTCAAGTCGATTACTGCAGATGGTAGCGTTCGCGCATTAACCGCTGGAGGCGCGGGCGATAGAGGATGTCGTAGGCTAGTTCTTTGTCGGGGAACATGGCGAGGGCGGCGCGCTTGGCGCCGGCACACAACTCCGAGGCTTCTTCGACGGTGAGGTTTGGGTCCTGGCTGATGACCGACATCACCATGCTGACCATGATCTGCAGGCGGCGGATCTTTTGAGCTTCCTGCTGGACTTCGTTACTCTCCGCACCTTCCAAAAGTCTCGGCTCCCGGGCGTCCCACGCGGCTTTCCGGCCCTGCTCTCAAGTTAGATGTCACGCCGCGAGGGAACGTTGCGACCATTCTGCGCCTGGTCTGAGGGCGACACAATGGCACTTCGGTCACTCCCTGCTCCTAACGGTTATATTGATAGATGAAGCTGTTGATCGTCGTCCGTCGCACGTCGTCCGTCGTCCGCATTCTTGATCCCTATCCGACGGGATTTCGCGAACGACCTGCGACCAACGACGTACGACGATCAGCGAAACGGTGATTCTTGAGCAGCAACATTCGCAATATCGCCATCATCGCGCACGTGGACCACGGGAAGACCACGCTGGTTGACGCCATGCTCAAGCAGAGCGGAACGTTTCGCGCTAACGAGGCTGTGGCAGAGCGCGTGATGGATTCCAACGAGCTCGAGCGCGAGCGCGGGATCACGATTCTCGCGAAGAACACGGCGCTGTTTTACGAGGGCACAAAGATCAACATTGTGGACACGCCGGGGCACAGTGACTTTGGCGGCGAGGTCGAGCGGGCGCTCAAGATGGTGGATGGAGTGATGCTTTTGGTAGATGCGAGTGAAGGCCCGTTGCCGCAGACGCGCTATGTGCTGAGCAAGGCGCTCGAAGCTGGACTGCCGCCGATTGTGGTGATCAATAAGATTGACCGCGCCGACGCGCGGCCGCAAGAAGTACTCAACGAGATCTACGATCTGTTCATCGATCTGGATGCCGAAGAGGAGCAACTCGACTTTCCGGTGCTTTACACCAATGCGAAAGCGGGGACTGCGACGACGAATGTGGCGGCAGGCGGGCAGGATTTGCAGCCTTTGTTTGAAGCGATTGTGACTACCACTCCTGCGCCGCAGGGCGATGCTGGAGGGGCGCTGCAGGTACTCGTCGCGAACCTCGATTACAGTGATTATCTCGGGCGATTGGCGATTGCGCGGGTATTTAACGGGACTCTTCGAACCGGCGAAGAAGTCGGGATTGCCAAGCTCGATGGTTCGTTGCAGAACACGAAGATCACGAAACTGTTTTCGTTCGCGGGCCTCAAGCGGACTGACATTACAGAAACTGAACTCGGCGATATTGTTGCGGTCGCCGGAGTAGAAGGCATCACCATCGGCGAGACCATCACGAACGCCGAGAACCCTGCCCCGTTGCCGCCGATCACGATCGACGAGCCGACGATTGCGATGCAGTTCACGATCAACAACTCGCCGTTCTCTGGACTTGAAGGCACCTACGTGACCTCGCGGCACTTGCGCGAGCGATTGCAGAAAGAGCTGCTGACGAATGTTGCGCTTCGAGTTGAAGACTCGGGAAACACAGACACGTTCACGGTGATGGGCCGCGGGGAACTGCAGCTTTCGATCTTGATCGAGATGATGCGCCGGGAGGGTTATGAGCTTGCAGTTGGCAAGCCCGAGATCGTCACGAAGCGTGTGGATGGCAAGTTGATGGAGCCAGTGGAGCGGCTCACGGTTGATGTCCCCGAAGAGTTTGTTGGTGTGGTGATGGAACAACTGGGAGCGCGCAAGAGTGAAGTCGTAAACATGCACAATCACGGTTATGGGCGTGTGCGCATCGAATTTAGAGTTCCAAGCCGAGGACTGATCGGACTGCGCAGTCAGCTGCTTACCGATACGCGCGGAACGATCGTGATGAACTCGCTCTTCGATGGGTACATCGAGTGGCAGGGAGAAATTCCACATCGGCTAACAGGCGCGTTGATTGCCGACCGACCGGGAGTTTCGACCGCGTATGCATTGTGGAACCTGCAGGAACGCGGGGAGTTGTTCGTTGGGCCAGGAGTGGATGTTTACGAGGGGATGGTTATCGGCGAAAACGCCAAGGACAACGATCTCGATGTGAACGTTGTGCGGGAAAAGAAACTGACGAACATGCGGGCTTCGACGGCAGATGAAGCGATACGCCTGGTGCCGTTCCGGCAGTTAAATCTCGAGCAGGCGATTGAGTTCATCGCAGACGACGAATTCGTTGAGATAACGCCGAAATGTTTACGCCTGCGGAAGAAGGTCCTGCAGGCGAACCGGCGCAAGAAGAACTCGATGGTCACCGTCGAAGAAAGCTGATTGCACACTGGCACGTAAGGAGGTGTTGTGGCGACCGATCCGATTCCAAATCCGAATGAGAGATTAGTGAAGGTATTCGATGCCGAGCAGGACTCGGAGGTCATGGTGGTGCGCGGTTTGCTCGAGGCGGAGGGAATTGACTGCCAGGTCACCGCCATTGACATGCCGCAGGACGTGATGCCACTGGGCGGAGTCATGATCCTGGTGCGCGAGGAAGATGCGCCGCGCGCCCTGCAGGTGATTGAGGAATATCGCCGGCAGCCGGGCGAGGAATCGGACGAGGACCTCACCGAAGAGTCGCAATCCGGGTCGTGACGCTTTTCCCATCAAGGAAAAAGCTGGTTGCGCCGTCGAGGTCGGTGCGGTAAGTGAGCACTCCCGCATGTTGGAGCCGGCTTAGACTTCAGCACGCGGATGATGATATACATTCCTGGCGCCGACAGAAATCACCGCGAACTTCGGATGCACCGCTTGCAATAAGTAATCGTTGGTCGAACTGGCACTGCCGTGCTGCGCAATTTTTAGAACATCGGCAGAGGGATCTTCTTTGGCCAGAAGACGCTCGGTGGGACGTTCCGCCTCGGCTTCAAGCAGAGCGGATGTCTGGCCCAGCGTGAGCTTCAGCACGAGGGATTCGTCGTTCCTGCGTTTGTCGTTGCTCTCTTCTTCTGCGCCCGATACGGGGCCAGCACCCGGAACCCGGCTCCGCCGAATGAGAAATCGTCGCCGGCTTTCCAGTACCTCACCTTTAGTCCGAACTGATACGCAGTTTCAGCAAGCCGCGGATTTCTTCCTGGTGAATCGCCACCGGGAGCCAGAGCTCGCGCGGATGAAAGTTCGCAATGATTGCCGGCAATCCGCCCATGTGGTCGGCGTGCACATGAGTCAGCGCGACTGCGTCGATACGAGAAATTTCGCGTGACCACAAATACGGCGAAACGACGTCTCACCGACTTCCATTTGCGAGTGGGTCCAAAAAGGCAGGCCACCGGCATCTACGAGCACAGTTTTTCCACCCGGGAGAGCAAGAAAAATCGAGTCACCCTGGCCGACATCAATGGCTGTCATCTCCAGCGCGTCTGGGTGAAGGCAAGGGCGCGGAGGGAAGAACCAGATCCACATTGCACCTGCCGCAAGAACTGCAGGTCCACAAATCGCAAGCTTACGTTGCTTACGAATGAGTGCCGCACCCACGCCAATTGCCACGACCGAAAATACGACCGCGGCGGTCCCGGAAGTGGGGGCACGAATATCTGCAAGCCGCAAGCCACCGAACCACTTCACGGTGCCGGCGATGCCTTGCAGGGCGAAGGATGCGATGACGGCCGGTACTTTTGCCAGAGCGAGGGAAATGTAGCCTACAGCGATTGCAACAACTCCTGTTGGCATGAGCAATTGCAAGAAGGGGATGATAAGCAGGTTGGCTGGCATAGCAACCGAGGTTGCGCGATGAAAGGAGTAGGCCAAGGGCAGGGCCAACCCGAGCTGCATGATGGCTGACATCAGGACCAACTCGATGAATGCGAGTAAGAACCGAAAAGAAAGGATGAGAGCGCGTATGGAGACCCAGGCCGGCAGAATTTGCTGCACGCGGCCGAGCAGCAATCGCACATCCAGGCGGAACTGCGCGACTCTTGGCAGGAGATGACGATCGTAGGCGAATGAATTGAGCTTCCGGAGTCCTTGTGAATACGGCTGAACGGTTCGTTCCAGCGGAGGAAGCCCAATCCCCGCCACTAAACCGACGCACAGGAAGGTCACTGGAAGCTGGCTCCGAAGAGTGCTCGGGGATCGAAGATCAGCAAGGCCAATGCAGATGCGCCGAGCGCATTGAGCATGGCCCGGTCACGATAAATAAGACGGGTTGCGAGATAGACGGAGAACATCAGGGCAGCGCGCCAGACCGGCGGACCGAGGCTAGTAATCCCGGCGTAACTCACGATGAGCACGATGGCGGAAATGCTTGCGGCGATCTGACCAAGTCCGATGCGGCGCAGGAACCAAGCCGTGAAGATTGCGAGGATGCTCACGTTCATGCCAGAAACAACCAGAACGTGATAGGTTCCGGAGCGCTGGAAGTCGACGCGGGTAGGGCGTTCGATGAAAGTATCTTCGCCGATGATGATGGCGTCCATCAGCCCGGCTTCCTGCTCAGGCCAAAGCCGGTGAATTTTGGCGATGATGCTGCGATGAATGCGTTGGCGTATCTGCTCGACGCGAGCACCGGCAAAACCATTCAGGAGTTCGAGTTTGCTGTATTTCAGCGATGCGGCTGCTGAAATCCCTTTTCGCGCAGATATCCGGCGTAGTCGAAGGCTGCGGGATTACGGAAATTGCGCGGCGGAATCAGCGCGGCGGAGAAACGAACTCGCTGGCCATATTGCAAGAGCGGCATGGGATGTTTTTCCGAATAGATATTGAGGCAGACTCCCAGCGATGCGTGCTGCGATTGCGAATCCCCTGCAAGCGTCTCGGTCTCGATGTCAATTCTCTGCCGAAAGGAATCGGGGCCTTCCTGTTGCAGTTCACCTTCGGCAGTCACATGTGCGGTGACTGCGAGTTTAGCGTTACCGAAGGTAGGGGCCGGAGCGCGGTTTCCCGGTACTTGCATTGTCAGCGCGCTAGTAGAAAAGATCGCGCCAAGGCAAAGGCCGAGGGCGGCCAGTTCTCGGCGATGCAGAAAATAGATCGCTGAGCAGATGGAAACGATCGCCACGATGACCCACCAACTCGACGGTCGCCAGAGGTATCTGCCCGTAGAGAGGCCGGCGGCAAAGGCGAGCGCGGCATAGAGCAGAGGCTGGCGAGCGGAAATGTGAATTCGGGAAGCCGGGATCGGCGGGTTCGGACGGGCGAGACACCCATCTCCCCACGATTGACTCTGGTTGTGCTCGAGAGTTGCGGTGCTCAATGCTGACGCGCAGTCGAGGTTTCAGCGGGCGAGGTGAAAAACGCTCTCTATGTGGTAGGTCTGGGGAAACAGATCGAACAGGTGAGCCGCTTCGATCTTGAATCCCGAGTCAACCAGCATTCGCAAATCGCGAGCCAGTGTCGAGGGATCGCATGACACGTATGTCAGGCGAGATGGCTTGAGCCTGGCGAGATTGCGAATCACGTTTTCACCCAGCCCGCGGCGTGGGGGATCGGCCACCACCAGGTCCGGACGGAGTTCTGAGGAGACCTGTTCGAGGTACTGCTCCGTCGTGGCCAGGACTGCCTTCACCTCCCGGCCGCAATTGTGCTTCAAGTCGGCATGCGACGTCTGTGACGCTTCAACGGCGATTACCTGTGCAAAACTCCCAGACAGTACGGACGAGAACAGGCCGACACCGGCGTAGAGATCGAGGGCTAGCTTTCCTTTTTGGCCCGCGCAAGCGACCTCGACTAAGTCGTTGACCAGAAAACGGTTCACCTGGAAAAAGGCGCCCGCGCTCACGCGATAATTACGCCTCACAGCCTGGTACTGAAGCTGCGGCTTTCCAGTACTAGCCAGCCGCTTCGTCTCGGAGAAACTGGCGGCATCGGATCGCACGAAAGCGGCGACGCCTTGGAGTTCGGCGAACGCGCTGCCGAGCTGCTCGGCAGCTATTTGCGCCTCCGAGGGAGGCGTGCCGCGGCTGCAGTACGCCTCGATGAGTAGGGTGGCGTCGTCATGGCTGGAAAAGAATTCCAACTCCTGCAAGCTTTGATTTAGTGTTCCGGATCGTCCGAGGTTCCAAATCGCAGCGATCGCCCGGTTGATCAGAAGAGAGCTGATCGGGCACTGCTCGACCGGCAACAAATCATGAGAACGGAATCGGTAATAGCCAAGGACGAACTGCGAACCAGTTTGAAGCTTCAAGCGCGTTCGGTTGCGGTAGTTCCATTCGGGTGAGGGGTGGACCGGCAGATCGCAGTCGAGATCCAGCTTGGCGGTACGCTTGAGAGTTTCAAGAAGCACCGCTTTCTTGATTTCGAGCTGATGGGCGTAGGTTGAGTGTTGGTAGTGACAGCCACCACAACGTTGGAAATATGGGCAAAGCGGTTCTCGACGATGCGGAGAAGCGGCAACAACGCTCTCGATCCTGCCGCGAGCGAAGCCTGGCCTCGGTTCGACCAGCGTGATTTCGGCCTCTTCGCCCTCGAGGACAAACGGGACAAAAACACTCTTGCCCCGTCCCCGTTCATCCGCGGGAAGTCGACCCAGACCTTCTCCGCCGTAAATCAGCTTTTCAATCTTGATCTGCACCTTGGAATTGTACGGTTTGCGCAGACGCACTGGGAGCTTGACAATGTGACACATTATGTGTCACATTGAATTCATGCCTTCAGTCAACATGCGCCAGCTTCGCGATACCCGCCGGCTGAAAGCTTGGCTGCGCGCGGGGAAGACCGTGGAACTGCGAGAGCGGGACAAGTTGATCGCGCGCATTGTTCCCGAGCAGGAGAACACAAAGCAGGTTGAACGGCCTGACTTCGAAGCGCGTCGCAAGAAGCTCTTTGGGGATCGTATCTTCCCGAATGTCATCCTCGAGGATCGGGGCAGGTATTGATCTACGCCGATACGAGTTTCTTCGTGTCCGTTTATATCACTGACAGTAATTCCCAAGCAGCCGACCAGGCGCTGCGCTCAGGGCTGCGCCCCTGCTTTACTCTCCTGCATCTAGCCGAATGGGAACATGCAATCGCACAACAGATCTTTCGGGGACAGTTATCATTCGCGAATTCGCGATCGATTTATCAGGATCTGCAACACGATCTTGCGGCAGGGCTTTGGCAACGAGTGCATTTCCCTGAAGATGCGCTCGCTCGTTGCGCCGATCTGGGTGGCCATCACGGGCCAAAACTCGGTGTTCGCACGCTTGATACCCTGCACGTTGCCAGCGCGCTTGAACTAAAAGCGGAGCGGTTCTGGACCTTCGACGAACGGCAAGCAAGCCTGGCTCGGGCCGAGGGCCTGAAGACGTCATAACCGGTCTTCGGCCTGAGGAACTCGCGACCTAACAATGGCTGTTCTCTCACGATAGACTAAGTCGCCATGGCATCTGGTTCCATGCCGCCTTTGCGCGGCTCCGCCGTCGGTCTATTTCTCTTCGACGTGTGCGAAGAGATGAAGCTGGACGAAGTGCGCTCGCTTCTCGGCGCACGCCGCCTGGGCGAAGGACTGAAGCACGCGGCAGCAGAGCAACTGTTTTTTGAGCGGCCACCGGTGGTGGAAGAAGCACCATTTCCCGGAGACGGCAAAGCGCAGACTCGCGTCAAGTATTACGACTATGGAGTTGTAAGCGTCTTATTTGAGTTCCCCTTTGCTGGCGAATGGAGCGATCTGATATCACTTTCTTCGAAGTGGATCTCGGGAACCGATCTGCCAAGTCGCGCCGAAAGCATTGCACGAGATAAGGTCGGGCGCATCATGCCCGCGCTGATCAAGCCATATAACAGCTGGCTAAATGAGGACTACTTCATCTTTTTCATGCGGGAGATTCAAGGTAGTTCTACGGCATCGCAACTCCTCGGCTCGTGCCGTCAGCAGCTCGCGCAAGTAGTGCGCGGCGAAAATGCAGCGCTTTCCGACGATGAGTTGCGAGAAATTCTGCAATCGGCAATGTCGTACTATCCGAACGATCTTGCGGTCCTGGGGTGGAATGCGGCGTTTGTTTACGATTCCGCGGCGGGATCAGAGACTGCACTGCAGCTGCTTGAATACGCCAATTCGCAGCTGCTCGAGTTTCGTCATTATGACGACTTGCTGACCCGCGAACTTGCGGCTGTCTACGATTCGCTGGAAAAAAAACCGACTCTGTGGAATAGCTGGCGGCTGCCAGCAGAAGCTTCCCGCTTACAAACAGTACTGCTCGATGTAACCGAACTGACGGAACGCGCCGACAACGCCATTAAGTTTCTCAGCGACATGTTTTCGGCGCGCCTGTACCGGCTGGCGGCGAGCAAGATAGGCGTGCCGGACTACAAGATCCTGGCGCAGGCAAAGCTACGGACCGCGGAGGACCTATACAGGTTTCTGATTGACCAGTTCCACCAGTCGCGAACGTTCGTGCTGGAGTCAGTTGTTGTGCTCATTTTGTTGATTGAATTGGTGTATGTGTTTCACGGGAAGATGTGAAGCTCAACCGTTATCGCGATTTTATTGAGCGCCAGCCAGCCACCCAGTAGCTACGCCGAAACAAAATCGACTGGTTGCCTGCTTTCTTTAAGCGAACGCGAAGGGTGTGCAGGCCGGGGGTGTGGGTCCTCTGGCTGAAAGTTCAACAGATACCGGCTGTGAAGGTGATTTGCGAAGGCCACCAAATTTGCTTCGAATGCGTCTCGTGTCGCAAATGTCGCATATTCATGTTGGTGAGGCTTTTCGGCGCATTCTTCCTCATCGATTGACGAATGGCGGCGAGCTTTTCCAGAATATCGACATTCCGTGGCCATTCATCGCTGTTTGTGCCGCGCATCGCTTCGAGTTGTTGTGAAATGTAAGGTGAAAATGTCAGTGCATACACCGCGGTACTGGTGCTGCCGATGAGACCGATAACATCATCGAGTTTGTGGAAATGACTGCCGTGATCGCGTGTTTCGCCGATCAGCAAGAGGACCCGTCTTCGTTCGCGTGGCCGACGCTCGAGCAACCGAGCCGAAAATGCGAGAGCGTCGAAAATCGCAGCTCCACCGTCACCCGGCTGTAAATTCTTGAGGTCTTCTTCAATCGAATCAGCGTCGCTGCCAAAGTCCCTCACTAAATTCAATTTGCTATCAAAAAAGACCAGCGCAGCCTCAGTATTCGATTCATTGAGTACTGGATCAAGCATCGAGGCCAAGCCCTTCATTCGGTCAAATACGCGGGTTGCCCGCCGGCCGCACTGGACCCCGATTATGAGTGACAGCCCCTCTGTTTCCGCAGAGTCCTCAAGGTGAACCAGCTGTGGAACGCCATCGTCCTCAACGACAAAGTCATCTGCATGTAAGCCATACACTGGGTTGCCATCCTGGCCTCTGACCGTAGTTGGGACAGAAACCAAGTTCGACTGAGTCTTGAAGGTGGTTTCTTGCGTTGTACCAAATTGGGCGATGAAAATCAGAGTAGAAAGCAAGAACGCAGAGCGGCACTTCTTGCAATGCAGCAAAGGCGGCATGAAGGATAGGATGCGCTCACATGTAGAACAAACTAAGTCGTGGGACGCCATACTTCTCCAGCAAGCGCTTCTGCACGAACTGCTTCCGCAGCTGTTCAATTTGGGAAGCAGCCATTTTGGCGCGATAGGCAGCGAGTTCACGATCCGCCTGCGCGCGAACGGCAACGATCTCATCGTCGGGAATGGCGGCCAGCAGAACGGCGAACAGTTTCTCTTCGATGACAGTCAGGCGGCGCTCGAGATCTTCGAGGCTTTCTACGCCCTTACTCTCGACATGGCTAGCAAGGTCAGTGAGCGTCTGCGCCGTTCCAAGTGCGACTGCCTGCGGAGTAACGCCAGGCCTCGACGGAAGCATAGCTCGTTCTAATTCGGATGCGTTACGGCGCAAAAATGCGGCTATCTCGCCCGGATCGAATCCCTTGTTTGGCTTCGGCTCAGGCGTGGCGCCGACGGCGGCTTCCTTCATGGCTTCAGCGGCAGCGAGAACCTCTTGCGCGCAAAAACCAAGGCCATTGATCTTGCGTGCCTTGGATGGGCGTTGCTCGTAGTGATCGAATGTCGCGTCAATCCCGCGGAGCACGGCTTCGAGCGGAATGCCCGCGTCTTTCCAGGTCTCAATCAGCGCCCAGTCGAGCGTGGAGAGCATGAGGATGTTGCCCCGCCGGCGCTGGAAGTGCTCCTCAATTTCGGTGAAGTAGTTGAAGTAGTTGTTCAAGACCGCTCTTGGCTCTGGGTTATTGGCTCTTGGTCAACGCGACCTGGCCGCCGTGGATCGGGGTTTCGTTGACGAGCGCGAACCTGTGGTTGCGGGCTCGTTCCTTTCCCACAAGATGCGCAGTCCTTCAAGTGTAAGGAACTCGTCAACCTGCTGAATGTACTTCGATCCCGAGCCGATCAGTGCCGCGAGGCCGCCGGTGGCAATGACCTTCACTGACGCGCCGATCTCTGCGGTCAGGCGCTCGAGCATTCCATCCACCAGACCCAGGTAGCCGTAATACAGGCCCGACTGCAGGCTGCCAACAGTAGTTGTGCCGATGACTCGGGAAGGCTTACGAATATCCACGCGTTGCAGGCGCGCTGTCCGGCTGAACAATGCATCGGCAGAAATGCCAATGCCTGGACAAATGACTCCACCTTGATATTCGCCCTTCACCGTTACGCAATCGAACGTGGTCGCGGTGCCGAAATCAACGACGATGCATGGACCTCCGTATTTCTCGAAAGCGGCCACCGCATTCACGATGCGGTCGGCGCCGACCTCGGCGGGATTCTCGTACAGCACCGGCATGCCGGTCTTGACGCCCGGCTCGATGAAGAGCGGCTTGTATCCGAAGTAGCGGTCGCAGACGCGACGCAGCGTCGAATCCAGCGGAGGAACAACCGAGGAGACAACGATTCCGCCAATGTCTTTGGGCTCAAGACCTCCCATGGAAAACAGGTTTCTGAAAAGGACCCCGTATTCATCCACCGTTTGAGCGGCGCGCGTAGTGATTCGCCAATTGGCGACGAGTTTGTCGTACTTGGGCGGAAGAATGGTATCGGTCAGCGACTTGGCAAAGACGCCGAGGACTGTGTTCGTATTGCCGACATCGAGGACGAGCAGCATAGGAGTGGCTGGTTGTTAGTTGCTAGTACCAAAATCCGCAAGGCTACTAGTAAATAACAACTAGCAACTATCAATTACTTGAATCTTACTGTCCCACTATAAATGGGTTTTAGCCCCTCACGCGTGCGGATCCGCAGAAATCCGCGGTCGTCCAGCCCTTCGGTGATGCCGCGGAGCTCAGGATTTTCTTCGATGAAAATCTCGCGTCCGCGAGCAGAGGACGAGTGTTGCTCAAAGCGTCGCAAAATGTCCGCATGAGACTCCGGGCCGGTAAGCAAATTCTTGTACTCGCGGTCGAGCGATTTCAGCAATGCCGCGCAGAGCTCGGCGCGCGACCATTCCGTTCCTGTGGTCAGACGCAAGGAAGTGGCAATCGGTTCGAGCTCGGCGGGAAACTCCGTGTGATTCGCATTAATTCCGATTCCGACCACGATGTGCCGCACCGTGGTGGCTTCGGAGCTCATCTCGGTGAGAATGCCGCACACTTTCTTTCCGCTGATGAGCACATCGTTCGGCCATTTCAGGTCTGCGAGCACACGCGAGTCAATTTCCTGAATGGCAGCCTGCACAGCCAGACCGGTGGCGAGAGTGAGAACCAGAACATCGGAAGGCGGCAAGTTCGGCCGGAGAATGAGCGAGCAATAAATGCCGGTGGATTCGGCGGAGTGCCAGGTGTTATTGCCACGCCCGCGGCCGGCGGTTTGCTGCTCAGCAAGGTAAATGCTGCCTTCGGGAGCGCCCTGGGCGGCATCTTCGAGCGCGATGGTGTTGGTCGAGCCTGCACGGTAGTAGTGATGGACGTTGCTTCCGAAAATTGTTCCCCGCAATAACGGATCGAGCATTTCGGGGAGAAGCAGGTCGGGGATGGAGGTCAATTGATATCCACTCGAAGTGTGACCTTCAATTTCTACACCCAAAGTTCTCAAACTCTGCACCAGCCGCCACACTTCCGAACGCGTCACGCCGATTTCTTGAGCCAGCTTGGTTCCGCTGATGACGACAGTGGGATAGCCCATCAGCACGCGAATGACTCGGCCTAGACGGGCATCGGTTTCCTGCGCTGAAAGCTTGCGCTTACGAAGGCGACCTTTGATCGCTTGGCTGATGCCGGAATTATGCGGCAAGAGCGGGGAAAGGACAACGGCGGCCAAGAACGAAAATTAGTTCGCCCTTTCACTGAAAGTCGCAACAGGGTGCCCCAGCCCATACGGCCCTTCAGCGGTTAGCGTCATCGGTCCTCTCATGGCTCGTCGCTCGCAGATCGCAGCTAAGCGGGCGCTACACGTAAGCTCATGTCGACCGCTGGGGCAGAGTGCGTCAATGCTCCGACGGAGATGTAATCCACGCCGGTTTCGGCGTAGGCGCGCACGTTTTCGAGATTGATGCCGCCGGAGGCTTCGAGCGGAATCCGGCGGTCGGCTTTGGTACAACGCTCGACAGCGGAGCGAACGTCGCCGACGGGCATGTTGTCGAGCAGAATGGCCTCAGCGCCAAATGCCAATGCATCTTCCAACTCGGCGAGCGTGCGCACCTCGACCTCGATCGGCTGCTGGCCACGCCGGTTGCGATGCGCGCGCTCGAGCGCATTCTTGATCCCACCGGCGAGCGCGATGTGATTGTTCTTGATGAGTACGCCATCAGATAGATCAAGGCGATGGTTCTGACCGCCGCCGCACCGGACGGCGTACTTGTCCAGCGCTCTTAGCCCTGGGGCAGTTTTGCGAGTGTCGAGGATGCGCGCTCTGGTTCCCGAAATCGCTTCGACGAACTTGCGCGTGATGGTGGCAATTCCGCTGAGGCGCTGCAGAAGATTCAGGATCACGCGCTCGCAGGAGAGAATCACGCGGGCGTTGTCGCGAATGACGGCAATGGACTGCCCCGTGTGAAGACGCACGCCGTCGAAGATTTCGGGATGGCTCGTAACTTCATAATGCGAGACCACCGCGCCATCGAGCTGGCCATAGACTTCGAGGATGCGGGCTACAGCGCCAAGGCCGGAGAGAACGCAATCTTGTTTAGCAAGGATGGTTCCGGCTGCGCGCTGGCTGGGATCGATGCAGGCGTAGCTGGTTGCATCGCGCGTGGCCCGATCCTCGAGCAGCGCGTTCTCGAGGACGGTGGTTAGGCGGCGTGAGTTCCAGTCCATAAGGCAGTTGCTAGTTGCTAGTGGTCAGTTGCCAGTGAAAACCGGCTGCCTCGGCTTTCACCCGGGTTCGAGACCGGTACTGCATTCTAAACTTTAGGGAGCTGTCGAGCTTCGCTCGACTGGCCAGCAGCCGAGGGCAGCTGCCACCACATTTTTCAGGTCAGTTCAGTTCATCCAATTTCTTTCTCAGCTTGGCAATCAGAACTTTCAGTTCTTCCACCCGCGCTCGGCGCTGCTCCACGATTTTCGCTGGTGCCTTGCTCGTGAATCCTTCATCCGCGAGCTGCTTTTCGCCGTTCGCCAATTCTTTTTCCAGCTTCTCCAGCTCTTTTGTCAACTTCTCGCGCTCAGCGGCGACGTCAATCTCCATTTCGTAAATCAGGCGGACATCGAAGCGCGCCGTGTGACGCACGTTGGGCAACTTCTCCAATGAAGTTTCACTGGAACGGATTTCGTCCACGTTGGCCAACCGCTCGATCGCGCTGCGATTGTCTTCGATCAGCCGGCGAATTTCGAGCTCAGCAGAGAAGACTTCGATCGGGGTCTTCAGCTTAACTTCTATCTTCAATTCCGCTCGCAAGTTTCTCACGCTGACGATCAGGTCTTGCAGAATTGCCATCTGTTTTTCTGCGGATCTGTCGATGTGTTTCTGGTCTGCCTGAGGATAGGCGGCGAGGGCAAGCGATTTCTGTGGAGGCTTGCCGTCGTAAATTGCATGCCAGAGTTCGTCAGTGATGAAGGGCATAACGGGGTGAAGCAGTCGAAGAGAGGCCTCGAACATTGAAACGAGATTCCTGGCCGCGAGGTCAGACTCCTTCCAGTCGGCCACGTTGGCTGCTTTCGCTTGTTTCTCGAAGTTATTTATCTGAGCGTCCGTGATCTTGGGCGTTGGACGCGGCTCACCGGCGACGCGTCGAAGGCTGGCAAGTTCATTTTCCTCGAGCTTATTCAATTTCGCAAACGTGTCTTCTCCCAGCTGACTGAGTAAATCAGCGGCCCTTTCATGGTGTTTCCTTAATTCGGCAATTAGGTATTCTCGGCCCGCAAGCCGCTCCTCGCGCTGCAATCTCGGCTTGATCAGTTCCAGATACCAGTCGCAGAACTCTCCCCAGAAGAAGTCATAGATTGAATTAGCGGCTTCATCGAAGCGATATGCGGTCAGAGAGTCATTCACACTTTTCGCGACACTGTTGAAGCGGGAGAGAATCCAGCAATCTTCGAGAGTTGAGGCCTGGAATCCGGCAACGCCGTGTAAATCAACAATGCTCGCGTGGGGACGGGTGCCCTCACCCGTCCGTTCGGGGCCCGAAGCTACCTCGCGGACAAGAGTGTCCGCGCCACGCTGACCTAGGATGTCCGACCCTTGCAAGCCGAGCCGCTCCATGTTCATGAACATGAAGCGGGCGGCGTTCCAGATCTTGTTGGCGAAGGCGCGATAGCCTTCTGTCCGACTCTCATTGAAGGCAATGTCGGTTCCGGGGGATGACATTGCCGCCAAGGTGAAACGCGTAGCGTCGGTGCCGTATTTCTCAATCACCTCGATGGGATCGAGCACGTTGCCCTTGGTCTTTGACATCTTCTGGCGCTCGGCGTCGCGGACCAGGGCATGGATGTAAACGTCGCGGAAGGGGACGGAGGACTTGAGGTCCTCGTGGCTGAGCGCGGGCGAGGACGCCCGCGCCCCCACATTCTCTCTAATGAGGCGGCGGGCGTCTCGCACGCCTGAGTCCGGCTTTTCTGGCGGGGCCATGAACCAGCAGCCCAGCATGATCATGCGCGCGACCCAGAAGAACAAGATGTCGAATCCGGTGATCAACAGAGAGGTTGGGTAGAAAACGTCGAGATCGCGTGTTGCGGCAGGCCATCCCAAAGACGTGAACGGCAGCAGTCCTGACGAGAACCACGTGTCGAGTACATCTGAATCCTGTTTCAGCTCAGAGCCGCCGCACTTCGGACAGGTCTTGGGCTCTTCGCGCGCGACCATGATTTCTCCACAGGAGCAGTACCAGGCGGGAATGCGATGGCCCCACCACAGCTGGCGAGAGATGGTCCAGTCGTGGATGTTGCGCATCCAGTTGAGATAAACCTGGCGGTAATTCGCCGGCGTGAAGCGAATGTAGTCTTTCTCGACGACTTCGATTGCGCGGTCGGCCAGCGGCTGGATTTTGACGAACCATTGCATCGAGAGCCGCGGCTCGACCACAGTTCCGCAGCGGTCGCACTTGCCGATGGCGAGCGTGTAATCCTTCTCTCCCGCCAGAGATCCCTGCTCGCACAAATCTTCCAAAACTTTTTTGCGTGCCTCTTCGCGTTTCAGCCCTGCGTACGGCCCGGCATTCGCGTTCATGCGCGCGTGCTCATCGATGACTTCGATCTGGGGCAGATTGTGGCGAAGTCCCGCCTGGAAGTCATTGGCATCATGCGCAGGCGTGACCTTCACGGCCCCGGTGCCAAATT
>Ga0075425_100002765_pt1 | contig 17595 bp, 18 predicted proteins | sample SoiMethybrSBSTD4_FD_75300 | JGI IMG/M metagenome (GOLD analysis project Ga0075425, IMG submission 75300) | Bulk soil microbial communities from a Populus tree surrounding site in Tennessee, USA - Soil MetaG P. TD hybrid SBSTD4 | ecosystem: Environmental > Terrestrial > Soil > Tree plantation... | reverse complement strand
AGAAGTCATCGCCCGGCGCCACCGCGCGGTCGATACCGGCGAAGTCGAGTCCCTGGCCGTCCGTGTTGGCGGCGCGCCCGATGCCTGGGAGCGGCGCAGCGCTCAGCGCAAGTCCGGTGAGCGCAGCGAGTGTCAGCGCCGCGGCGCAGGACGGCAGGCGTTGGTGTTTCATATGTTGGCAGTCTACATGAAGGCCCGCGGTTGCAGCCCGCAGCACAGCGCGTGAATACTGTCGGGTAGTCGAATGGGCAGCGCGACATGGCCAACAGTGACTCGCATGACCGGCCTGGCGGCCGCGCTGCTGCTTAACGTACCGGCGGCGCTCGCCTGGGGTCCACAGGGTCATCGCACCATCGGTGCGATCGCCGATCGCCTGCTCACTCCCGCAACGCACGCTGCGCTGCTCGAGATCCTCGTGGACGACCGCGACAAGTTCGGCAACCCCTCCGGACGCACGACGCTCGAGGCGGTATCGGACTGGGCGGACGAAGTACGCGGTACCGCGTCCGACCGGCCCGCCTGGCACTACGATGACATCCCGATCTGCGGCAGCGCCGACAAAGCCCGCTATTGCCCCAATGGGCAATGCAACAGCGCGCAACTCGAGCGGCTGATCGTGGAGTTGGGTAACACGCGCGCCGCGGCGCGCGAGCGCGATGAGGCGCTCAAGTGGATCGTGCATCTGCTCGGGGACATCCATCAGCCGCTGCATGCCGCCGACAACGCCGATCAGGGCGGCAATCTCGTCCCGGTCGCGCTCGAGGGCGTGCACACACGCGGCCGCGAGAGCCTCCATCGCGCATGGGACAACGACCTGGTGCAGCTGGCGCTCCATGCCCGCCGCGGGCAGCAGCCCCCTCGAGACATCGCGGCGCTTGCGGCCGAGGCCGCCAACCTCGAGCGCGAGGTGGGCCGTGGTACACCCGATACCTGGACGCGCGAATCGAACAACCTGGCCCGCAACCTGGCCTATCGATATCCGGGCTTTGCATGCAACCGTACCCCGCCCGGCATCGTGGTGCTCGATGCGGCTTACCTCCAGGAGGCCGAGCTCGTGGTTCGCGAGCGGCTGTTGCTTGCCGGCGCGCGGCTTGCGACCCTTCTCAATCAAACGCTGCCGCCAACCTCGGGCAGCCAAAGGAGATGAAATGAGAATCCTCGCGCGGCGCACTGCACTCGTGCTGCTTGGGGGGTTGTGGCTCGCCGCGGCGCTGGAGGCCGCCGCTCCCTGGACGGACTCGCTCACCCAGCAGGCGCTCGATACCGGCTTTCTGACTCGGCTGCCGCCCACCGTTTCGGAGGCTTTCGGACTCACCAAACCCAAGGAGGGGACCGAAGTGAGGCAGCTGCTCACCAAACAGGGTCACGACGTCCGCACCTTCAATGTCAGTGTTGCGAATCACGCCGATGTGGTGGTGCTCGATCTCAACGCGCACAGCGGCGCGACCGTGGCGTATCTGCTCTCGCCCGATGGCAAGCTCCGCAAGGCGGTGTCCTACCAGGGAAATGGCGAGCCCAAGGCGTTGAGCGCGGCCGATGCGCAGGCGGGGTTCAACCGCGAGAAGCACTACTGGTCAGCGCGCGCCCAGAAGCCCTCGCCGGCCCCGGCGCCACCGGCAGCGCCAGCGGCGAAGTCTGGATCCGGGCCGTGACCCTCGCCCGGCGGGGCGTCCGGCGGGTCTCCCGTGGGTGGCGTGCTAAATTAGCCGTTCCCGAATTGTCCGGAAGGTGAGCCGTGAACGCCGTCGAGCAGCGCCTGACAAAAGAGCCCAAGCGCGCCCCCGCCGCGCAGAGTGCCGCCCCGGAGCTACCGGCGCAGGCGGGGGGCGAAGGCAAACGTACCGACCGTTGGTTGTTGGGGCGGATGCTGGCCTCGCTCGGCTCCCCGCCGCTCGAGCTTGCGATCCAGGGCGGGGCGCGGGTAGGGGCCCATACGCCTGTCGCACGGGTCACTTTCGACAGCCGCGCGACGATGCTCTGGGTCCTCGGCGATGTTCCGCTGCGATTTGGCGATGCCTACAGCGATGGCAAGCTGAGCGTGGAGGGTGATCTCGTCACATTGCTCGAGACCGTCTACCGGGCGGGGCGGCGGCTCGGGGGGGAGCGCGACCCCATCGCGAGGCGCGTATCGCGCGTGCTGCGCCGTCCGCACGTGAATACCCTCTCCGGCTCGCGCGACAACATCCATCACCACTACGACATCGGCAACAGCTTCTACGAGCTGTGGCTCGGCTCGACCATGGCCTATACCTGCGCGTACTACCCAGACCCTGCGGCCACGCTCGATGAGGCACAGGTGGCGAAGATGGACCACGTGTGCCGCAAGCTTCGGCTGCGGCCGGGCGAGCGCGTGGTCGAGGCCGGCTGCGGCTGGGGAATGCTCGCAATGCACATGGCGCGCCGCTACGGGGTGCGCGTGCGAGCCTTCAACATCTCGCACGAACAGATCCAGTGGGCACGCGAGCGCGCGCAACGCGAGGGACTTTCGGGCCGGGTCGAGTACGTCGAGGACGACTACCGCAACATCAGCGGACAGTACGACGCGTTCGTATCCGTCGGCATGCTCGAGCACGTTGGCCTCAAGAACTACCCGACGCTCGGTGGCGTGGTGCAACGCTGCCTCGGAGGGCGCGGCCGCGGCCTCATTCATTCGATCGGGCGCAACCGTCCGGCGCCGCTGCAGCCCTGGATCGAGAGGCGCATCTTCCCCGGCGGCTACCCGCCGGCGCTCTCCGAAATGGCGCGCATCTTCGAGCCCTGGGACCTGTCGATACTCGATGTCGAGAACCTGCGGCTGCACTACGCACAGACGCTACGCCACTGGCTCGCGCTCTTCGAGGGAGCGCGCGGGCGGGTACGCTCGATGTTCGATGAGAAATTCGTGCGCATGTGGCGGCTGTACCTGGCAGGCTCGGTCGCGGCTTTCTCCACCGGGTCGCTGCAGCTGTTCCAGGTGGTGTTTGCGCCGGGCGAGAGCAACGACATCCCCTGGACGCGCGCGCACGCCTACACGAGCTGACTGCTCCCATGCGCAGCTGTGACGTGCTCATCGTCGGCGGCGGCCCGGCCGGCTCGACCGCCGCCTGGCAGCTGCGCCGCGCGGGCGCGGACGTGCTGGTGCTCGATCGCGAGCGCTTCCCGCGCGTGAAGCTGTGTGCCGGCTGGATCACACCGGAGGTGGTGCACGAGCTCGCCATCGATCTTGCGAGCTACCCGCACCGGCTGCTCACCTTTCCGCGGCTGCGGGTGCATCTCGGCCGGCTGCACGTGCCGGTGCCCTGCGTGCAGTACTCGATCCGGCGCTTCGAATTCGATGCGTGGCTGCTGGAGCGCGCGGCTGTGGAGGTTTTGCAGCACAACGTGCGTCACATAAAAGCGGAAGCGGACGGATTCATCGTCGACGATGAGTTCCGCTGCCGCTACCTGATCGGCGCCGGCGGCACGCGCTGCCCCGTGTACCGCGAGCTCTTCCGCGAGCTCAACCCGCGCGAGAGCGCGCTGCAGATCGTCACCCTCGAGCACGAGATTCCCTACGACTGGTCGGATGCCGACTGCCACCTGTGGTTCTTCGAGCAGGGACTGCCGGGATATTCGTGGTACGTGCCGAAGGAGCGCGGCTGGCTGAATGTCGGGGTCGGTGCCATCGCCGAGCGCCTCAAAGCGCGCGGCCAGGACATCCGCGCGCACTGGGCGCACCTCGCCGCGACTCTCGAGCGGCGGCTGGCACCGCGCGCGCAATACGATCCGACCGGCTACAGCTACTACCTGCGCGGCAAGGTGGAGGTCGTACGGCGCGCGAATGCCTTCATCGCCGGGGATGCCGCCGGACTTGCCTCGCGTGATCTCGGAGAGGGTATCGGTCCTGCCGTCCGCAGCGGGCTGCGCGCCGCGCGTGCCATCCTCGCCGCGGAGCCGTATCGTCTCGATGATGTCACCGGCTTGAGCATCGGCAGCATCGCCCGCAGTATGGTCGGGCGGCTCAGGCCCGCAGGGTCGGATGATCGGCGGCGGGCGCGTGCGGCGACGGGAGGAAGTGCACATGGCCTACGTCACGGTGATCAATGAGCACCAGCACGTACAGCAGATCGTCTCCGGACATCATCATCTGACCGCTGACGAGCCCGTCGCAGCGGGCGGCAGCGATGCCGGGCTCGCTGCGCGCGAGCTGCTGCTCGCGAGCCTCGGCGCCGACACCGCGGTGGCGCTGCGCAGACATGCGATGCAGAACGACTGGTCGCTGGGGAAGATCACGGTCGGCGTCCGCTGGTCGCGCGATGAGCGCGGGCATGATCACATCGAGCGGCGGCTGTCCTTCGCGCGACCCTTGTCGGCGGAACAGAAGGCGCGGCTGCTCGAGGTGGTCTCGGGCACCCCCGTGACCTCGGTCCTGAAGGCGGGCATTACGATCCAGTCGGCGGTCGTCGACTGACCGCGACCGAGCGGTCACTTCAAGCGCATCGCACCGATATTCACATCGACCCGGTCGCGCGTCGTCACCTCGACCTCGCTCCGGCCGCCATTGACGAGCGCCCAAGGCAGCGGGATGTTGTCGGTCTGCACGGTGAGCACGTGGTGCCCGGCCGCCACCGCCGGGAAATCGAAGCGGCCGTTGGCATCGGTACGCGTCGAGAAGCGGCCATCGAGGATCACGGTGACATTCGCCGCTCCCGCCTCGCCGGCATCGAAGCGGCCGTTCTCGTTGGCATCCAGATACACCACACCGGTGAGGCGGCCCGAGCCTGCGCCCGGAGCGCCACCGAGCGGCGCGAAATGGCCGCCGCGCGCATCCTGGAAACGCAGCGTCAGGAATACCCCGCGCTGCCCCTGCCAGGACTGCGGGACCGGAGTAGGCGGGGTCAGCGGCGAGTTCACCACCAGGGAGGTATAGGAGCCGATGCGGTTCTCGTAGTAGCTGAAAAGCAGATCCCAGCGGCGCGCGATCTGGTAGGTGAGGGTGATGTCGGCGGAGGCCGCAGGGGCGGCGTGACCTGCCACTGCGGTGGCCCATTGCACGTTGCCGTCCAGCGCAACCCGCGCGGTCAAATCCGCGCCCCCGTAGGCGGCGAGCCGCACGAGCGTAGCGTCCTGCTGCGGCTGGCCGATTACGGTGCTGCCCAAGACGCGCTCGACCGAGACCGAGGTGGCGAGGCGCGCCCCGGGGCGCAGCGTCCAGCTCTGTTGCAGCGTGAGCGAGGCGTCCTGCGTCGGGTCGGCCTGCGCGTAGTAAGCCTGCAGGCGCCCGCTGCCCCACGCATTGGCATCGTCGAAATAGCCCTCGAGCGACCAGGAGGTGTTTTGACTGCCGTCGCGGGACAACAGCAGGTTGGCTACGCCCCCGATGCCGGCATCGCGCGATAACTGGTAGCGCGCGTCGCCGTTCAAAAAGGTGCTGTTGACGCCGTTACCTGAAACCGACAAGACCTCGTCGATACCGGCGTCCGCCGTCCAGCGTCGACTCTGGTAACCCACGCGGTAATAGCCGCCCTGCACATCGCTCGCGATCAACTGGTTTCCCCAGGTGAGATGCGGATCGATGCGGAAGGCGCCGAAGGATTGCGTATACGCGCCGCGGTTGAGCGTGGCGTCCGCCCAGACACCAAAGGAATTGGCGTTGCCGTCGAGCGTGCCGTCGATCAGGTTGAGCTGAAAGCGATCGTTGCCGTCATGCCAGCCGGCGGCGAGCAGGCCGGTATCTGCGGAGATGCGGGGGGTCGCGACTTGAGGACCCAGGAAGGTATTCGGCGGCACGTAAAAGATGTCGGCGTCACGTGCGCCGGCATACTCCCCACCAAGCGTCAGGTGCGGCGCGGGCGACCACTGTGCGCCGACCGTTGCCGTCGAGCCGCCCAGAGTGTCGAAGCCGGGAACCCTGATGCCGTTGAAAATGCCAGGTTCGCCACCGCCTGCGACGAGCTGAAACTGGGAGGGTCCGAGCCACTCGGTGGTGGCCCCTAGCATGGTGCCTGAGGAGAGTAGAAAGCGCGGCTGCTCGCGGGCGAGATCGATCAGCGGAGTGCTGAGGTCCCCGAGTGCATTGTTGGCCAGCCAGCCGCCATCGAAGGGCATGCCGCGCTGGTGTAACGAGAACGAAGCGTGTGAAGTGCCTGCAACGCCGAACCGCTGATCGCTGTCGCCGATGCGTCCGGCGGCATCCGCGGAGAAGGTGCCGAAGTCGGCGGTCTCCCATTGCGCGTTGGCCACGATGCCGTTCTCATGGTACGCCGGCCCGGCGTTGGCTCCTTGCTGCGACAGCAGGCTTGCCACTGCATCCACGCGGATCGAGCGCGCGAGTCCACTCGTATCCGGGCTGGCATAGTCACCCAGGGAGATATCCGGCGTCAGGCTGCCGCCGCCGATGAGCCGGTCCTCGTACGCGGAGGGCGGGGCGGGATCGGCTGGCGGCTGCGCACCGGCCGGTGAGGTGGTCGCGGCCAGGACTGGGAGACCGCACAGGCACGCAGCCTTGAGAGCGCGCGCTGCGCGGGCATTCATTTGAAATGCTCGTCGAGCTCGGTGCGCTGGTCGGACCACTCCAGCGTGCCCCGCACGGCGACCGGGAAGGTCAGGGTTGGTGTCGGGTTATCGCTGGTGGAGGGGTTGAGTGCGACTTCGCGCACCTCGCCCGGCAGGACAGGCAGGTCCGAAGGAGTGAAGTCGAACTTCCTGCCCGTGGCGTCGGTACCGGTGAGAAAACCGCTCATGCGCGTATGCGCGGTCCCGGAGTTGTGTACGCGCAGCGCCGGAACGCGACGGCCATCGAGCATCAGGGCCGTTGGCCCGAAGAGCTCGACCTGCGGGGCGGCGGCGCCCACGGTGACGTACACGATGACACCGATGCGGCCGACGATCGGCAGCTGCACCGCGCCCGCTTGGGTTACCTTGGGCTCGTCGCCCTCGATCATGATGGCGAAGCGACACTCGCCGTCAGGCGCATCCTGTGGCACCTGCACCTCGAACCGGTAACGGATGGTGCCGCCGGCCGGCAGCGTGACCAGTGGCCGCTCGATGGCCACCCATGGCCGGCAGCTGTCCTTCAGGAGCTCATCGTGAAAGGTGATCCCGTAGTCGGCCCCCAACACGAAGTCGGAGGTGTGCATGCGAAAGCGCGAAGGGGCGTTGCTGCGGTTGGTGATCTCGATCACCTGTCGCAGCGTCTTGCCGGCCTTGCCGCTGATCTCGAATCGTGGTGGCGAGACGATGGCCGCAAATTCCTGCGCGCGGGCGCGGACAGGATCCAGGCAAGCCAGCAATACGAAAGCCAGGCAGAGAAGTCGCGCGATCATGGCTCATCCATCTCGAAGCGAAAGTTGACCGAGTAGCCCTGCAGCATGTGTCGCGCGTCGACGGTGATGGTCAGCTGCACGACATCCTCGATGAATGGGGTAGTGATGGGGCCGGAGTACACGAGCGCCCGGCTGCCACTGGTGAGTTGCGCCGGCAGCAGTCGCCCCTGAGTAGTCCACGAGGCGCGGACACCGCTCGGTTGCTGGGCGGGCAGTACCAGGTAGATCCGGCCGGCGTGTCGTAACCACGGCGAGACGTTGAGCCGCACGCGCAGCTGCACAGTACCCACCAGCACGTTGCTCGCGGGTCCGCGCGGCGCGAGCTGTTGCCAGTGCATTGCGAGCGCGGCGTTGTAGGGCAGCGTCCCGGAGTCGTCGATTAGTGTCGTTCTCGCCTGCGCCGCGGCGAGCCAGATTATGCAGAATGCTGAGGCCGCGAAGGTGCGCATGACGGCAGGCGGTAACAGAGACCGCTCAGGGCACCGTCAGCGTGTAGAGCACGCGGCCGGTATAGGTACCTGCGGGCGGAAGGACCGTGTTCTTGTAGGAGAAGGTCCAGCAGCTCTCCGCCCATTGATTCTGCGCGATGCTGCCGACGGTCACGGTCGTACCGGTGAAGCTGCCGGCGGGAAAGGGCTGGCTGGCGCCGTCGCCGTTACCGCTGCTGGTCCAACTGATCTGAGAGAAGGGGATGGTGTCGCCGGCGCCATCGGTCAGCGCGACCGGCACGGTCGCCGTCACGTTGGCGGTGCCCGCGCCGGCACCGGTGGTGCGATAGAAACCGCCGATGTAGAGCTGCGCCGGGACGCTGCAGAAGACGAAGTTATCGTAAAAGCTGTGAGTCTGGGTGCTGTCGGTCGTCATCGCCTGCGCGGCTCCGTTGCCCACCGCGGCAGCCGCCACAGCGACCGACTCTCTGTTGATGGTGGCGTTGTTCTGGGGTGTGCCGCCGGCGTTGTAAAAGCCGGTGAACGAGCCCACGCCGATCTGCAGGAAGATCGTCTTGGGAGCAGCCGGCGTGATGGCCACGGTAAAGGCCTGAGCGGCCTCGACCGATGTCAGCAGCGCGACACAGACCAGCCGCGCAGCGAGCCCGCCTGCAAACGGTTGGGCATCACACCCCCGGGGGCGCTGTTCCATGTCGCGCCGCCCGGGGGACATGATGCACCGTGTACTCGGTTGATTCCGGTTTACGGAATCGCAGCGGTGTAGGTCACCCGACCGGCGCCGGTGTTGCCGGCACCGCCGCCACCGTAGGTACCGGCTGGCGGGACGGTCGCGTTGCTATAGGTGTAGGCCCACTTCGCGTCGCGCGCGACGATCTTGGCGACCGCGGGCACGACCACGGAGTTGGTCGTCCCATCCGCAAGCGGACACACTGGCAGCGCGGTCCCTGATGTCAGGACGGCCGCGGTGGTGGTGATGGTCGAGTAGCTGATGGTGTCGCCGGCGCCATCGTTGAGCGCGCCGGTCGTCGTGCAGCTCAAAGTGACATTGCCGTTGCCGTTGGCGTACACGACCGCCGTCTCGGTGCCGGTGCCGAGGTCACCGCCTGCGCCAGCCAGAACGCCGGTTCCCACCTGCGCCGGAGTCGGGGCCCAGGTGATCTGGTCGACGGTGGCAAGGTTCGCCCAGGCGCCCGCGAGGGTGCCCGTACCGGTGCCGATCCGCAGGAACACGAACTTCGGGATCGTGATCTGGAAGTCGACGTGAGCTGTGGCCGTGAGCGCGCCGGCGCCCGTCTGAACATTCGATTCCGCGAGGCAAAGCATCGGTGCAACTGCTGTGGCCGCGAGCAGCGCTTTGATTACCGTTGAAGTCCGCATGGTTATGAAGTCCTACAGTAGGTAAAGGGAAACCGGGAGCGAAACGCTTGCGGAAATGCTAGCGATCCCGGCTTTGGCCGCGCCGTACTTATGTCACGATTCTGTCGCGTGGCGCGGCGGGCACGGTGGCAGTGAGATCTCGCTGCCGAAGCCACGCGGCAGTCTGTGACATGGCGCACAAGGCGAATGAGCGCTGCGGCACAGCGCCGGGCGTGCGCAGCTTCAGGGTACCGAGGCGGTGTAGGTCACGCGGCCGTTGTTGGTGTTCACACCGCCGTACGTACCGGGAGGGGGGCTCGTCTGGTTGCGGTACGTGTAGGTCCACTTCGCGTCCCGCTGCACGATCTTAGGGGTGGCCGGAACGGTGATCGTGCGGGTGGCGCCATCCGCCAACGCGGGCACTGCAAGGACCTGCGTAGTGGTGAGCTTGCTCGCGACCGTCCTGATCTGTGCGTAGCTGATGGTGTCACCAGCACCATCGTTGAGCGTGCCGAGCGTGGTGGAGCTCAGTGTCACGTTGCCGTGATTGGCAATGACCACGGCGGTCTCGACGCCGCCCCCGAGGTCGCCTCCGGTGCCGGCGAGCGCCACGCCGTTGCCCACCGACCCCGATGCCGGAGCCCAGGTAATGAGATCGATGTTGCCGTTCGCTGTCCAGCCGCCGGCGGCCGTGCCGGTACCCGTGCCGACCCGCAGGAAGAGGAACTTGGGGATCGTGATCTGGAGATCGACGTGGGCTGTAGCCGTGAGCGCGCCGGCGCCCGTTCGCACGTTCGATTCGGCGTAACAGAGCAAGGGTGCCGCAGTCACAATCGTCAGCAGGGCTCTCGCCCACAGGGAAGTCCGCAGCATCCTACCGATGTTAGCGGCACCGGCTCGGAGACGGCGGCACGCATGTCACGATTCCAGTGCCGGCGCGTCGGCTGCCTGTCAACTCGGAGTCCATGTCGTAAGTTGGGACCTGGCGCACATCACCTGACGGCGCGTTGAGATGTTTCTACAATGTGCGTCCGCCACAGCCGGCCGGGCGTGGCGAGGTGCGCCGGCGTGCGTGTTGCCGATGGGTCAGGGGGAGGCGAATGATAAATCCAAGAGCAGGTGCGGCAACTCTGGCCGCTGCAATGTGCGGGGGAGTGGTGGCGCTCGCGGCAGTGGCCGCCGCGCCGGATGAGCCCGTCAGGCTTTTTGGTTTTGGCACTACAGAGGGCACGCGTCAGATCGCGCTCGAGCAGCGCTTCGATGCCGCGCTCGATCCGGCGGACCTGCGCGCCTGGCTCGAGACACTTTCCGCGGGAGCGAATCACGTAGGTTCCCCGCACGACAAGGCGAACGCCGAGTACGTGCGCGATCTCTTCCGGCAGTGGGGTTGGGAGGTGCGCATCGAGGAATTCCAGGTGCTCTATCCTACTCTCAAGCAGCACTCGCTCGAGCTCATCGCACCGAACCATTTCACGGCGAGCCTGACCGAGCCGCCGGTTCCCGGCGATGCGACCTCGAGCCGCACCGATGGGCTGCCGCCCTACAACGAGTATGGCGCGGACGGCGATGTGACGGCCGAGCTCGTCTATCTCAACTACGGTATGCCGGAGGACTACCGCGCGCTCGCGCGACGCGGCACCGATGCCAAAGGAAAGATCGTCATCGCCCGCTACGGCAAGGGCTGGCGGGGACTGAAGCCCAAGCTCGCGCAGGAGCACGGCGCCATTGGCTGCATCATCTACTCGGATCCGCGCGATGACGGGTATGCCAAGGGCGACATCTACCCGCACGGCGGCTGGCGTCCGCCCGCGGGCGTGCAGCGCGGCTCGGTGCTCGACATGGCGGTCTACCCCGGAGATCCGCTCACTCCCGGGGTGGGCGCAACCAAGGAGGCGAAGCGGCTGCCGATTTCCGCGGCGCGCACCATCCTCAAGATTCCGGTGATACCGATCTCCTATGCCGATGCACAGCCGCTCCTTGCGGCGCTTGCCGGTCCGGTCGCGCCCGGGGAATGGCGCGGCGCCCTCCCGATCACCTATCACATGGGACCGGGTCCGGCGCGCGTGCACCTCGTGATCTCCTCCAACTGGAGCCTGAAGCCACTCTACGATGTGATCGCGAAAATTCCCGGCTCCGAGAGTCCGGACGAGTGGATAGTGCGTGGCAACCACCGCGACGCCTGGGTGTTCGGCGCATCGGATCCGCTTTCCGGGCAAGTGGCGATGCTCGCCGAAGCCAAGGCCATCGGCGCGCTCCGCAAGAGTGGCTGGCAGCCGCGGCGCACATTGGTATACGCGAGTTGGGACGGCGAGGAGCCGGGGCTTCTCGGCTCGACCGAGTGGGCCGAGCAGCACGCCGCGGAGCTACAGCGCAAGGCGGTGCTCTATCTCAACTCCGACACCAATGCGCGCGGTTTCCTGCACCCGCAGGGCAGCCACTCGCTGCAGCACTTGGTGAACGACGTCGCCCGCACTGTGAGGGATCCGGAGACGGGCGTCAGCTCACAGGCACGGTTGCGCGCACGGACATTGGTGGAGGGATACGAGAAAGATCCCAGCGACGAGCGCGATGTTGCCGAGGAGAAGGCACGCGCAGCCAGCATCGCCGCGCGCGGCGGCGATCTCGCCATCGCTGCGCTCGGCTCGGGCTCGGACTACTCGCCGTTCCTGCAGCACTTGGGTTTAGCCGCCCTCAACATCGAGTACGAGGGGGAGGATGACCAGGACGGGGTCTACCACTCGAACTACGACTCGTTCGATCACTACCTGCGCTTTGGCGATCCCACCTTCGCCTACGGGATCGCCGAGGCACAGACGGTGGGCCACATCGTGCTGCGCATGGCCGACGCTCCCGTCGTGCCGCTCGAGTTCACGGCTTTCGCAGACACCGTGCGCGACTATGTCGGCGACCTGCACAAGCTCACGGATGAGCGGCGCAAGAACGTTGCCGAGCTCACCCCGCTCCTCGATCAGAACGCCTTCGGTCTCGCCGCGGATCCTACCCGCGTGGTGGGCGCACCCGAGCGAGAGAGTCCGGTGCCTGAGATCGATCTCACACCGCTCGATGCCGTGCTCGAACGCCTCAAGTCGAGCGCCGCGGCTTACGATGCGGCGTACGCGCGGCTCACCGCCGGGGAGATCCAGCTGAACGCCGCACAGCGCGCAGCACTCAACACGCAGCTTCAAGCCCTGGAGCAGCGGCTCACCGATCCGCGCGGGCTTCCGGGCCGCGAGTGGTTCCGCCACTTCGTGTATGCGCCGGGACTCCTCACGGGCTACGGAGTCAAGACCCTTCCCGCCGTGCGCGAAGCCATCGAAGGCAGCCGCTGGGACGAGGCGAACCGCTACGCTGCGATCACTGCGCAGCGGCTTGCTGCGTATGGCGAGGGGATCGATCGGGCGACAACGCTGATCAACGGAGGCAAATGAGGGATCGTCCTCAGGCGCCGAGCCGCCGGCCGATCACTTCGCGAACAGCTGCTCGCTGATGTTGCGGAAGGACTTGAACTCGAGTGCGTTGCCGGTCGGATCGAGAATGAAGAGCGTCGACTGCTCGCCCGGCGTGCCGGCGAAACGGGTCGTGGGCTCGATGACCCACTCGATGGCATGTTGCGTCAAACGCTCGACCAGCCGCTGCCACTCCCCGGGCTCGAGCACCACGCCGCAGTGGGGCACCGGCACCCCATGCCCATCGACTGGATTGAAGTGGGAGGTGAGGCGTCCCTCACGGCCGAGTGCGGGGTTCAGGTGGCACACGAACTGGTGCCCATAGAGATTGAAGTCGACCCACTCGCGGGCGCTGCGTCCCTCAGCGCAGCCGAGCACCTCGCCATAGAAGTGGCGCGCCTCGGCGATGTCCCGGACCTGAATGGCGATGTGAAAGGGGGTTAGCGGCATACCTCAACATGGTACAGGGGCAACGTCGCCGTTGCAGCGCAGTGCGGAGCTTGTGCAAGCCGGGTTGCTTAGCGGCGCCGACACCGGCGACCAATAGCAGGCTACTGCTTTATCTCGACCATAATCGGCTTGTCGATGTCCTTGACCCGGATCACTACGGTCTTAGAAGGCTTGTCTGTCAGATTGCTGCCGAAGTGCGGCGTGTTCGGCGGCGTATAGATAGCCTCGCCCGCTTTAACGATTTTCGTTCCGACCCCTTCGATGTAGAACGTCTGCTCGCCCTCGACGACGTATGTGACTTCATGCCCGTTCGGGTGCACATGCAGCGGCAACCGGAAGCCGGGCTGCCAGGTGGACTCGAATATCAACATCTCCTGGCCGGGCAGGTTATTCAAATTGGTCTTCAGGACCTGCTTTGTCGCGTACTGCGATCCCTGTGCATGCACGAGCTCGCTTGTCAAAGCGCCGGCTAGAAGGCCAGCCGCAAAGACTGCGCCCCATGCAATAGCCTGCCTCATTGTTTTCTTCTCCCTCGTTGCGCTTTATGAGGTCCACAGGACAAACATCGATAGTACCAGCACCAAGAGGGCTAACAGCACGATGAGCCCGTGCGCGTGCTCGAATCGTTCTGTTGGCGTCCCCGTCGAACGTGGTCCGGCTGCGCGTGCCATCTGATTTAAGCGCGCCCCATAGCGCCCTCGACCCCGAACTGGATTACCCTACGTGCCGGTACGTGGTGCGAGTGTTCACGACGGGGTGCTTATGAACGTTGATACAACGGGGCGCGTCGCGGTTCGTGGGCCGTTCCGGGCGATGGGGGCGGCAATCGCCATGTTAGGAACGCTCGTTTTGCTCTGGCAGGGATATCGGCTCATCTTTGCCAGACCACCCTACTTGCAGGCATCTGACCTCTTGATGATCCCGGGTATGGTCTGGCTTATCCGCCTGTGCTGGTTCTCGGCGCGTACGGGCAGCACGCCTAGAGTATTTCCCTACTGGCCTTTTGCCAGCGAACGCGTGTTGGCAGTTTACTGGGCGCTTTGTTGCGCGGTGTGGTGGTTTGGCCGGTGATTGGCCGCTCAATCGAAGGCTACGGGCAGCCTGGCTGAGCGCCAGCCGGATTAGTGGCTCTGTGGACTGTAGAGCTCGCTAGTCTCCACAGTGACCCTGAAGAGCGGCGCGGGTAAGGCGCCGCGTCGCTGCTCGAATGCAAATCCGCACGCGAGCAGCAGCCGCTCCGACCATGGTGGTCCCATGAATGACAGTCCGACTGGTAACCCCTGCACCGTTCCCATGGGAACCGACAAATGCGGGTAACCCGCTACCGCGGCGAGCGTCGTGTAGGCATCCGCATTGGGGTCGCCGTTCACGACGTCAACGCGCCAGGCAGCGGTGGTGGTCGGCGCCACGAGCAGATCCAGATGCTCGCCGCCCAGCAGCCGATCGATGCCTTGCTCGCGCGATAGACGCCGGGAATCGGCGAGTGCCGCCTGGTACTGCGGGTCCTCGAGTCCCGTCGTCTCGTTCGCCCGTGTGAAGACGTCCTGGCCGAAGAACTGCAGCTCGTAGGGCGAGTCTCGATTGAAGGCGATGAGCTGCTCGAGGGTGCGCGTTTTGACGGCGCTCGGCGTGCGGGCGAGATATGAATTCAGGTCCGCCTTAAATTCAGTGAGGAGCACCTTCAGCTCTGCGTCTGAGAGTGGCGCGGACTCGGGTGCCTTGACTTCGACGAGCGCCGCGCCCGCAGCGCGCAGCGAGCCCAAAGCGCGCTCGAACACGATGCCCATCTCAGGATGGCTGCCGGCATCGAAGCGCAGCACCCCGATGCGCTTGCCCTGGAGCGCATTGGCATCCTGCGCCGCGGCATAGTCCAGTTTGTCACAGCCCGTCGGGGGTGCAGGTAAACCGGCACTCGCCGTGCAGCCTCCGGCATTGCCGGCCATTGCCGTAAGCAGCATGGCCACTCCCCGCACGTTGCTCGCCATGGGGCCTGAAGTATCCTGACTGTGCGAGATGGGCACGATGCCGCGTTGGGACAGGAGTCCCAGCGTGGGCTTGAGGCCCACAATGCCGTTTATGGACGCCGGGCATGTCACCGATCCGTCGGTCTCGGTTCCAAGCCCGCCGGGCGCGAGGCCTGCGGCGATGGCTGCTGCGGTCCCGGAGCTCGATCCACACGGGGTTCGATCCAACACGTGCGGGTTACGCGTCAGGCCGCCGACCGCGCTCCAGCCGCTCGTCGAGTGGTTGGAGCGGAAATTGGCCCACTCGCTCAGGTTCGTCTTGCCGAGGATCACGGCTCCAGCGGCCCGCAACGCGGCGACGACCGGCGCGTCCTCACTCGCGAAGTTGGCCGTGAGTGCGAGCGAACCCGCGGTCGTCGGCACGTGATCGCGAGTCTCGATGTTGTCTTTGATGAGGAGTGGAATCCCATGTAAGGGACCGCGAACGCGGTTGGCGCGCCGCTCCTGATCGAGTGCACGCGCCTGCGCGATCGCATCGGGATTGACCGCGAGGACGGCGCGCAAAGTGGGACCATGTCGGTCCACAGAGTCGATGCGTCCGAGGTAACCCTTCACCAGCGCCTCCGAGGACAAGTGCCCCGCGGTCATAGCGCGCTGCAGCTTCTCGATTGACTTGAACTCGGGTGACTCAACGCTCCAGGCGAAGTTGCACAGCCCCGCGCAGATCGCCAGAGCGAGAGCCGCATGTAGCGGCGGGCTTCTCAGGGTGTTACGCAGACTGAGCTCGTTGACCGCACGCCAGCGCTTCAGTGAGCCCCAGTCGGGCATAGATAGGCATTCCCGTTCCATACGAGCTCGTTTTTCCTCAGCAACACGTTGCCGCCGAGCCCGGCGGTCTGAGCGCGTGCTTCCTTCGCGGCGTCGGGGGCGGTATCAGAGACGATTACTTTGCCGAGCAACTTGCAGTCAGCGACCTCGGGAAGCGCAGTGGTGACTCTTACCGCGTCAGATGCCGGAGGCGGGGTGGCGCAACTCGCAGCGCAGCACGTGATAGCCAGGACCGCACTCGCACAGCTCAGGACATTCATGTCGACCTCCCCGTAAAGAGTGAAGCAATCTGGTCGTCCCGCAGGTCGACTCGATTCTCTAACCGACCGCTGCGCGTCCGTTACGCCTGAGTGACACCGCGCCGGATGGCATAGCGCACGAGTCCCGCCGTATCGTGAATATCGAGCTTGCGCATGAGCTTCGAGCGATGCGACTCGACGGTCTTGGCACTGATGCCGAGCTGCGCGGCGATGTCCCTGGTGGAATTGCCCTCGGCGATGAGCTGCAGCACCTGCCGCTCGCGCACCGAGAGCCCATTCACGGTGTGCTCCTGTGAGACATACGCCTCGGCCACGGCGCTGGCGACGCCGGGACTCAGGTACACCTCGCCGCGGGAGACCCCTTCGATGGCACGCACCAGATCGCGTGCCGCCTGGTTCTTGAGCACGTAGCCCTTCACGCCACAGCGGAGCGCTTCGGCGACGTACTGCGGCTCATCGTGCTGCGTGAGCACGATCAGGCGAACATGCGGGTGAGTGTGACCCAACTCGAGCGCGGCATTCAGGCCGTTGAACTGCGGCATGCCGATGTCGATCACGGCGACATCGGGATTCTCACTGCGCACCAGCCGCACGGCTTCCCGCCCGTCGGCGGCCTCTCCGGCCACGACGAATCCTGCGCCTTCCAGCAGCTTCCTCAATCCTTGCCGCACGAGTACGTGGTCGTCGGCGAGCACCAGGCGGATAGTCACCTCATGAGCTCCGTTGCTGACGCTCGGGTCCTCTGGCGATTATACCGCGCAGCCCGCGGTGACGGCTGACAAAAAGTTCCGGCATTGCTGCGCCCGGTGATGCTTGTCTAGCATCGAAGCACGATGCGAACGTCCTGGTTCCTGGTCCTGTGTGCGCTGCCTGCGGTAGGCACGCCGAGCGAGAGCTCGGTGCCGAGCGATGCTCCACTGCCGGCAGGCAGCGGGCGCGAGATCGCAGCCAGCCGTTGTCTCAGCTGCCACGACTCCGGCCGACTCGTCACTCCGGGTTACAGTCGAGCGGGCTGGCAGCGGGTCATCGGCCACATGATGAAACTCGGTGTCGCGCTGCGGGCAGATGAGCGCGAGCGGCTGCTCGACTATCTTGCAGGTAGCTTTCCACCGCAGTCGCAGCCTGACGCGCAGCTTGTTCCCGGCGCCGCGCAGGTCTCCTTCCGCGAGTGGGCGGTGGCGACACCGGGCGCCTTCCCGCACGACCCGCTCGCGACCGCCGATGGTGCGATCTGGTACACGGGTCAGCGTGCGAGCCTCCTCGGGCGCATCGATACACGCAGCGGCGCCATCCGCGAGTACCCCACGAGCATCAAAGACTCAGGGCCGCATGGGCTCACCGCGGATCGGGCAGGTCACATCTGGTTCACCGCCAACTACGCCGGCTACATCGGACGGCTCGATCCGGCAACCGGTGCGGTCACCGCGTACCGCATGCCCGATCCGCGCGCACGCGATCCGCACACGCCGGTGTTCGATCAGAGCGGGACGCTCTGGTTCAGCGTGCAGGGCGCCAACATGGTGGGGCGTCTCGATCCGCGCAGCGGCGCGGTGCGACTC
>Ga0075425_100002764_pt1 | contig 17596 bp, 16 predicted proteins | sample SoiMethybrSBSTD4_FD_75300 | JGI IMG/M metagenome (GOLD analysis project Ga0075425, IMG submission 75300) | Bulk soil microbial communities from a Populus tree surrounding site in Tennessee, USA - Soil MetaG P. TD hybrid SBSTD4 | ecosystem: Environmental > Terrestrial > Soil > Tree plantation... | reverse complement strand
ACGTCACCGCCGGGGCCGCACAGGTGTGGCTCAACCACCTGCAAGGCAAAGGCGGTCGCGACGCCGGCATCGAAGGCGTTGCCACCCCGCTCGAGTATGCCCATACCCACGGCGGTGCCGATCCAGTGCGTGGAGGCAACCACGCCAAAGGTTCCGTCGATCTGCGGCCTGGTGGTGAAGGGACCTGCATTAATGTTGGCCATGATGGCTCCGTTCGCGGGTCATGAGCAGCCGTTGCGGGTATTGCCCGGGTAGCCTAGGGGCCGCCGGGGTCCAGTTCAACGCTTGTTCGGCCACGGATTGTGCGTACCCAGGGCGCGGGGCCAACTGGCTGCCGCGCCGCCGACGCATGGCTGGCGGGCTTGTCGCTGGCCAAGGCTCATGCCCCGAGGCGGACGGAGGCGCTCCGGCTCGCGCAGCGATCCCAATCGCTCGCCCATAGCCCGCGCGCCGCGCGTCGACAGCGTGGCTTGAGCGTTCCTTTATTTCGCTCGATTTCGCTCGCCTGCCTTGGCTCATGTGTTCCCTGCGGCGCCAGGGGTGGGATGACAGTTGAGCAAAATCGCGTCGGACACGGATTGGCTGATCACGTGCGTCGCGGGTGGTCGTGGCTTGGGTCGCTGCGAATGATCAGGGCGTGAAGGCGCGACGCACGATCTTGCGGGGCATCGCGCGAGACCTCTTCACGGGCGCGCGCGCCCCATGCGCTTATGGCGGCCCACCATGCTTCGTAAAAGGTTGCCTCTGGCCGAGCCGCTGAGGAGGGCGGATTGAACTTGCCCGATCAGGCCATGGGCCTTGCGCCGAGGAGGACGTCGGTCCCGTCCCTAACGATATCCAGACGCATACGGGTGGAGAGCGCGAGGCGCCAGGTGTAGTAGGCCTGGATCGAGAGGGCGTCGAGCTGCGGCGGCTGGCCGCCGGCGACGTAGTCGGCGAGATACTGAGGCGGGCGTGCGGCGGCGCCACGGCAGCGCAGGCGGAAGGTTGGTTTCTCAAGACTTTCGGCGATGGTGACCTCGATCTCGCCGCCGCGCGGCAGGCTGGTGATGGCGCTAGCGATCAGATTGAGCAGCAATTTTACCTTGTCTTTGGCCATCTGTCCGGGAATGCCGCGCCAGACCAGCTTGTGCTTGCCTTGTCCTACTAGGCCACGGCTGATTTGCTCGGCCGTGCCAAGCTCGATCTGGGCGCCCGCCGAGCCGGCCGCGCCGAAGGCGAAGCGGGCAAACTGCAATCGTGCGGAGGCTTGCTGGGTGACGTTGCGGATGACGTCGAGGGCATAAGTCTTGGCCTGCACGTCGTCGTCTTCGTCGAGGATCTCCAGCCCGTTATAGATGGCGCCTACGGGGCCGATCACGTCGTGGCAAATCTTGCTGGAAATCAGGGCAGCGAGCTCAAGATCGGTCGGCTGGGCGCGCTCGGTCATCGAGGAGACCTCTGTTTTTGTTGGCTTTGAGGCGCGGCCGGCCACGCACGAATAGCGGATGCCACGCTGGCCCACAGACCGCTTGCGCAAAGGCTTCGCCTTGATACACGCTTCGCGCCGTCGCTCCAAGGGCCAGGCTCGGCGACGCGACGAGCGGGCAGCTGAAAGTATTGCTTTTGAGTCACTACCCGCGCGTGCATGGTGGCCGGTGGGCGACGCTGGGCCTGGTGCGGGTGGCGAATCACGGGAACCGAGATCGATGCAGGCAAGCGAAATTCGCCACCTCGCCGAGGGCCTCCTCGAGGTGGCGCTGGTCGCCGCCCGCGCGCTGATGTCACACTTTGGGACCGGGCTGGAGGTCGAGCGCAAGGCCGATCACAGTCCCGTAACGGCTGCCGACCGGCAGGCCGAAGCGATCATCCTTTCGGGCTTGGCGCGGCTAGCTCCAGGAGTGCCGATCATCGCCGAGGAGGAGGTGGCCGCCGGCCGCATCCCAGACATCAGTGGCGGGTTTTTCTTAGTCGATCCGCTCGATGGCACCAACGGCTTCATCAGGGGCAGGAGGGAATTCACGATCAACATCGGTCTGATCGAGGCGGGGCGGCCGGTGTTTGGCCTGCTCTACGCCCCGGCTCTGGCCGACTTTTACGTGACGCTCGCCCCCAATGAGGCCGTCAACGCCCGCCTGGAGCCGGAGGCGCGCGTGCGCAGCTTGGCGGAATGCGATCTACGCGCCTTGCATGGGCGAACCCCCGATCCGCACGCGCTGGTGGCATTGACAAGCCAATCGCATCTCAATCGCGCGACCGAGGGGTTTCTGGCGCGCTACCACGTGCTCGAGCGCCGTGCCCTCGCCTCCTCGCTCAAATTCGGTCTGATCGCCAAGGGCGAGGCTGATTTGTATCCGCGCGTTGGTCCGACCAGCGAGTGGGACACGGCAGCGGGACACGCAGTGCTCGCCGCGGCTGGCGGAACTGTGACGAACATCGACGGGGCGCCGCTGCTTTATGGCAATGCCGGGCGCGGCTTTGAGAGTCCAGATTTTGTGGCTTGGGGGCGCGAACCCTTGCCGCGATCGCGCGAGGTCTGAGAAAGACAACGACGGCCTTCGCTGGTGGGTGCGTGGGGCAAAGGCGGGCCCGATGAACGCAAGCGATCTTGTCGGCGCGCCAACCAGTGCTGAGGATCCCGCCGAGCGCCCCTGTCGCGCCCCGCGGCGGGGGGGCCGGTGGGCGCACGCGCTGCCGCGGCGACCTCTCCCAACGCCCTGCCAGGGGCCTATTCGATCTCGACGTCTTCCCAGAATCCGATCCAATGATCGACCTGCGCCATGGCGGGCCGCGGGGCCTCGTAGGACCACGCGGCGCGCTCGCTGCGTCCGGGACCCTGACCGACGTGGTAGAACTGCACGCCGTGGGGGCAGGCCAGATCATTCTGCGATCTGGGGGCCGCGCTGAGCAGGTCCATGCGGACGGCATGGCGTGGGAAGTATGTATAGCCGCCGACCTCGCGCGTTTGATCACTCTCGGCGATGACTTGGCCGTGCCAAATCGCTTTCATGTTCATCGTCCCTCGGCTTTGCATTGCGCGTTTTGCGATTGCTCCCTTGATAAGTCAACTGTGCTTGCTTCTCCAGGCGCGATCGATGCGGGGCCGCCCGGCGAGCGCTTGGCGGGCTCAATTTGCGGCAATGGAAGCCGCGCGAATGGCTGCGGCAGATCCCGCGGCTCCTCCCGCTACGCGCGGTCGTTGTTGTCGCTGCGTGACGAACAGATCACAGAAATCGGCCTGATGCGGTCGGCAAAGGCGGAGCCCTCGCCATTCCTCAACAAGGCGGAAACGCTGCTGACGCGATTTTGGGCAGGCGCCACCTGGCAGGCGCGAGAGGAGATCCTGCGCAGCGTGAAATGGCTGCTCAACCTGGCGCGACTGCCAACGGTTCGGCCGCGCAAGGGTCGCACCAGAAAGTCGCCAAGGCGCCATCGCAGAGTGCCCGTTAGAAGCCTGACGCTCGTAAGCCTCAGGGCCGCGCTCGCTTCCCATGGTCGGGAAAATGCGCTATGCGCACGCGCAGATGGCCGCTTCAGCCCTGATGAACGTGATGATCGCTGCCGCACGCAAGGCGGGACGGGGGCTGGCGCGTGATTTCGGCGAAATCGAGCAGCTACAGGTGTCGGTGAAGGGGCCCGGCAATTTCGTTTCGGCAGCGGATCACCGCTCCGAGGAGACCCTGTTCAGGGAGCTGTCGCGAGCGCGGCCAGGCTATGGATTTCTCATGGAGGAGCGGGGCTTGGTTTCGGGTCCGGACCGGTCCCACCGTTGGATCATCGACCCGCTCGACGGCACCACCAATTTCCTGCACGGCATTCCGCTCTTTGCGATTGCGATTGCTCTGGAGCGCGAGGGCGAAATCGTCTGCGGCCTCGTCTACAGTCCAGTTCTTGACGAGCTTTATACGGCCGAGCGGGGTCAGGGGGCCTTCGTCAATAACCGACGCCTACGCGTGGCGGCGCGCAAGTCTCTGGCGGATTGCATGATTTCGACTGGCACGCCGCACCGCGGACGGGGCGACCATGGCAAATTCTTGAACGAATGCAAGGCGTTGATGGCGCAGGTAGGCGGTATCCGGCGCACCGGTTCGGCGGCCATTGACCTGGCCTGGGTCGCAGCCGGGCGCTTCGATGGCTACATCGAGCACGGGCTTGAGGCCTGGGACATGGCGGCCGGCATGCTGTTGGTCCGCGAGGCTGGCGGCTACGCGACCGACGGCAATGGTGGACCTGCCATGGCGGGTGCCGGCACAATCGTTGCGGCCAACCAGGCCGTCCACAAAGCGCTCCTGGAGCTGTTGGCCGACACGGGCCGTGCACCCGCCATTGCTGATGCCTCCGCCGGAGGCTGACGAGCGCGCCGGCGGGTTCGAGGTGAGCCGGCCGGGGCGAGCGCGGCATCAAGTTGCCAGTTTGTAGTGCGAACGTCTTTGGTTAATGTCGCCCCACTCGAGGCGGAGAACGACGCATGGCGCGAGCAAGATCGGTGGATCGGGCACCATCCTCTCTGCACAGGAGCCTGTCGACACCTGGGCTCTACGTGTGGCGCATGTTCGTTTTTCTGGTCTTGGTCGGGCTGCTGGTGGCGGTTCTCCATCGCCAGCTCTGGGAGGCCATGCTGAACAATCCGGGGCTCAATCTTCTGATCTGCTTTGTGCTGCTTTCGGGGGTGCTTTACGCCTTTCAGCAGGTATTGCGGCTCTACCCTGAGATCCGCTGGGTCAATGCCTTTCGCATTGCCGATCCCGGTCTTGCCATCTCGCATCGTCCCGTGTTGCTGGCACCCATGGCGACGATGCTGCGCGACCGCACTGGCTCATTGTCGCTATCGGCAACGTCCATGCGCTCGATCCTGGATTCGATCGGGGCCAGGTTGGACGAGGCCCGCGACACTGGTCGCTACCTGGTGGGCCTCTTGGTCTTTCTCGGCTTGCTGGGAACCTTCTGGGGGTTGCTCGACACCATCCAGTCGGTGGGCAAGGCGATCAGTGCTCTCGATACCAAGGCCGCAGACAGCGTCGCCGTGTTCGATGACCTCAAGAACGGGCTGGCTGCCCCATTGCGCGGCATGGGAACGGCCTTCTCCTCGTCCCTGTTGGGTCTCGGCGGATCCCTGGTACTGGGCTTTCTGGAGCTGCAGGCGAGCCACGCACATGGGCGCTTCTACAATCAGCTCGAGGAATGGCTCTCTGGCATCACGGAGCTGGCTCCCGGCGCGTCGCAGACCTCCGATTATGCCGGCCAGCAACTCTATGTGGCCATTACCGATATGCACCGCGCCATATCGGATCTGAGCGAGCGGCTCGGCGGATCCCCCGGCGGCCAAGGCGCGGCGGCGCCGGCGGGGGAAGGAGCGGTCAAGGAACTTGCCAAGGGCGTCGATCAGCTCGTGCGCCAGATGCGCGCTGAACAGAAGGTCGTGCGCGAATGGGTGGACGAGCAGGCGGCGCAGCAATCGGAGGTTGCCTCCGTGCTCAAGGACCTTGCCGCCAAAGTTACCCGCAGGGGTTAGGCGCAGGGGACGAACATGGCTTACGGTCGTGCGCGCAAGTCCAACAACTATGGAGAGTTTTGGCCTGGGTACGTTGACGTTCTCTCCACGTTGCTGCTGGTTGTGACGTTCCTGATGTCGGTGTTCATGGTGGCACAGTTCTATGTGAGCCGGGAGGCGAGCGGCAAAGACACGGCGCTGCGGCGGCTTACGCGGCAGGTTGCCGAGATCACCAACCTGCTGAGCTTGGAAAAGGGCAGGGGCAAGTCGCTTGAGGATGAGCTCGCCAGTCTGCAGGCGTCACTGGCGACTTTGCGCGCCGACAACGAGCGGTTGGGCGGACTTGCCGCCGTGGGAGGCGAAAAGGACGCGCGCATTGCCGCCCTCACCAAGGAACTCGACGACAAATCGGCGATGTCGAAGGAGGCAGCGGCGAGGGTCGACCTGCTCAATCAGCAGTTGCTGGCGCTGCGCCGGCAGATCGCCGCCCTGCAGGAGGCGCTGGGGGCCGCCGAAGCCAAGGACAAGGAAAGCCAAGCGCGCATCTCAGACTTGGGGGCACGTCTCAACGTTGTCCTCGCCAAGCAGGTGCAGGAGCTGCAGCGTTATCGCTCCGACTTCTTCGGACGCCTGCGCGAGCTCCTGCGGGACCGCAAGGACATCCGCATTGTCGGGGACCGCTTTGTGTTTCAGTCGGAGGTGCTTTTCCCCTCTGGCCAAGCCACCATGACGACCGAGGGACTGGCCGCCATCGATCAGCTGGCAGCCGCCATCGTCGAACTTGAGCGCGCTATTCCCTCCGAGATCGACTGGGCCCTACAGGTGGATGGGCACACCGATTCCAAGGCGATTGCCACGCTGCAATTCCCCTCCAACTGGGAGCTTTCCAGCGCGCGCGCAACCTCGGTGGTCAAATACTTGATCAGCCGTGGTGTCTCGCCCAAGCGTCTGGTGGCCGCCGGCTACGGCGAATTTCAGCCCCTTGAGGAGGGGACCAGTGAAGAGGTGCTGCGCCGCAACCGCCGCATCGAGCTCAAGCTGACGAACCGATGATGGGCGGCGCGACGGCGTCAAGGGGTTCGAAGTTAGGTGGCGTTCGCAACAAGGCGCAGCAAATTACTGGCGGAGGCAACTTCCACAAAGCGGCGTTCACGGCGCGCGGCCGCTTCGGCATCCTCGCCCCACTGGCTGATCTGCCAGTCCTCATCGACGTGCGCTGCGGCCCACGCCTCCTCGAGGCTGAGCTGGCCGTGGGCATGCGCCAGGGCCAGCAAAGCCGATCCCGTTAGCGTGGTCATGACGTAGAGCGCCGTTAAGGTGAATGGATCGTGCTCGGCGAGCGTGTGCGCGAGCGCCGTTCGGGCGGTTTCGGATTGCCTCACCGGCATGACCCCTGTTGTGACGACGAGCGGTACGCCGAGCGCGTCGCGACCCCAGGCGAGGACCGGGTCCCACAGATCGGTCTGGCGGCGTATCAACGGGAGGGGTCCTGAGGCTCGATAGCATAGGAGATCGCTGGCGACATATTTGCCGATCGCCTCGCGCACCTCGCCCTCGCGTCCGCGTACGCCATCAACGGCCGAGGAGACGATCCGCGTCAGTGGCATGGTGGCGGGATCTATGTGCTCGCGCTGCGCGGCCCATTCTGCGGCGACGGCATCCGCACATGGGCGCGTCGGCAGCTCAAGCACGTTCTTGGCCGGCGTGCGCACGGGCTTGCCATCGAGCAGAATGCGGAAGCCGAGGCCCGCATCGGGACTGGCAGCGACCGTTACAGCTTGGTAGAGGCGGCGCACAAGCGCTGGGGCCTCCCGGGTCGGCGGCCGGAGTGGGTCATTGCCGTTGGGCGTCGTTGGAGGCGCTGTCATGCCCACCAGAAAACAGCATCATGCCCGTGCGGTCGAGCCCGCTGTTTTCGGGCAGAAAATTGCAAGGAGCCGCATTGTCCCTGACGCGGGCGGACGGTCCCGCCCTCTGGGGCAACTCCGCCCGGCGGGGTGAGGCGCGCCGGAGGGAAGGGATCCCCCGTGAGCGTCGGGCTTGCGCGACTGCGGATGGGGGGCGGGGGGCCCGTTGTGCCAAATGCTTCTTGGGCGCAATCGCGCCCCTTGGTGGGCGAGCCGTCCGTGGCGAGGGCAGCCAATGATCGCACTCGCGAAGGGAAGCGCTGCGCAACGCCGCTGGCGCGCGGGCAATGCGGTGAGCCGGCTTCCTCTTGGTGCCAGATTTCGTCCACCCGACTGAGGCCGGCGCCCTCGTGCGGCGGCGGTTTGCCGATCCTGGCACGCTGGCGTGAGGGGTCAGCTCTCGGAAGGCAAGCCAGCGCGGCGGGTGCCCCCGGTGGCATCAAGGCCCGAGGCGGGTCGGTCCGGCTCGACAAGGGGATTGGCGCGTGCCCTGGCCAGTGTCCTCTTGACTGGGACTAGCCTGGGTCTCTCGCACCGGGCCAAGCGGAATGGTCGGCACCCCCCCATCGACACGCCCGCCTTTTTTGCGCTAGAAGCGGGCGCGATTTCCCGTGACACGGCCTTGCCGTCCTCTCCCAAGCAAAGGCTGGGAGCGCGGTTGCTTTCCACTCCGAGGAGCTCCCATGGCTTCCATGACCGTCATTCACGATCTTGAGCGTCGTCAGATCGAGGCCATCGCGGCGCAGCGGCGTGTGCCGGAATTCGCCCCCGGCGATACGGTCAAGGTGATGGTGAAGGTGATGGAAGGCACCGAGGCCGACGCCAAGGACAAGAAAAGGGGCGCCAAGCCCAAGGACGAGGACAAGGGTCCGGGTTTCCGACTGCAGGCCTACGAAGGCGTGGTGATTGCCCGCTCCGGCTCCGGCATCAACGAGAGCTTCACGGTGCGCAAGATTTCCTACGGCGAAGGCGTCGAGCGCGTGTTTCCCATCCACTCGCCCTATATTGCCGAGATCGACGTGGTCCGCCGGGGCAAGGTGCGCCGCGCCAAGCTCTATTACCTGCGTGGTCGGCGCGGCAAGTCCGCGCGCATATTCGAGCGCACCGATGCACGCGCGAAGCGCCTCAACGCCGCCTTTAAGGGCTTCAAGCGGCCGAAGGGGGAGGCCGATGATCTCAGCCGCATCAAGGGATTGAGCGCAGAGCTCGCGGCCCAGCTCAATGGTTTGGGCGTCATCAAGTTCGAGCAGATCGCCAATTTCTCTGATGAGGACATCGCCAACGTAGATGAGACCCTCGCTCTTGGCGGCCGCATCGAGAACGAGGACTGGGTGCGCCAGGCGCAGGCGTTCGTTGCGGAGGCCGCTGCGGCCGAGGTGCCGGCCGATGCTGGCAACAAGGGGTGAGTGCTAGCTTCTCCCAGCGCCACCGCTATTTGCCACAGCAAAATGCCCCTCCACGTCGGCATCGTTGCCTGTTCCGCGGAAGGTGCGGCACTTTGTTATCGCACCATCTGTGCAGAGGGTAGGCGGCTGCTGGGTTCGCATGCCCATCCCGAAGTCTCCATGCACACCCATTCGCTCGCCGACTATGTGAGGTACCTCGACTGTGAAGACTGGCAGGGCGTGGGCGCGCTGATGCTCACCTCTGCGAACAAGCTCGCGACGATAGGTGCCGATTTCCTGATCTGCCCCGACAACACCCTTCACCACGCACTGGCCGACGTCGCATCGCGCTCAAGGCTACCCTGGCTGCACATCGCCGAGGTGGTCGCCACCGAGGCCGCCGAACGCGGTTATCGGCGGCTCGGCATCCTTGGAACGCGTTGGCTCCTCGGCAGCGAGGTCTATCCACAGAAGCTTAAGGCGCGCGGACTGGAGGGGGTCGCACCAAGCCCGGCCGAACGCGAAGAGATCAATCGCATCATCATGGATGAGCTGGTCTATGGCGTCTTCAAGGCCCGGGCCATCGCTTGCTTTCAGCGGGTGATCGGGCGGATGCAGGATCAAGGTTGTGATGCCGTCGTGCTCGGCTGCACCGAGATCCCCCTGGTCATGCACGACGGGAATTCAGCGCTGCCGACGCTCGATTCTACGCGTCTGCTGGCGCGGGCGGCGTTGCGGCGAGCCGTGCATGGGACAGCCGCGCCGGCTTGAACAGGCTCGAGCCCAGCGCCCAGGCATCTTGCAGCGTCAGCACGCGCATGGCACCGTGCGATGCTCCGCCGAACCCGTGGCGCCTTGCGCCGGCCGTTGGCGAGGTGAGGGCCGATGCAGAACTGGACCGACATCCACTATACCTCGCGCGACGGGCTGCGGCTCTACGCGCGCCACTATGCAGGCGCGGGATTGCTGCGGCGACCCGTCGTTTGCCTGCCCGGGCTTACGCGCAACTGCCGTGACTTCCACGATCTAGCTGTTGCGCTCGCGCGTCCCGACGAGGCGGGGCGTGACGTTTATGCGCTCGACTACCGTGGACGCGGGCGCTCGCAGAACGATCCCAACTGGAAGAACTATTCCATCCTCGTCGAGCTCAACGATGTGCTCGATTTCATGACCATGAAGGGCCTTGATCGCGCGGGTATCATCGGCACCTCACGCGGCGGGTTAATCGCCATGCTGATGGCCGTGCTGCGACCGAACGCGATGGGTGCGGTGGTGCTGAACGACATCGGCCCGGTGATCGAGCGTGAGGGCCTCACCCGTATCATTGCTTATGTCGGCCGCGTGCCACTGCCGGCAGACTGGGAGGAGGCAACCGAGCTCGTCAGAGAGATGAACCGGCGGCAGTTTACGGCAGTATCGCCGCAGCAGTGGGTGGAGTTTGCCCACGCTGCCTTCAACGATGACAATGGTCTGCCCGCTCCCAGCTATGATCCCCAGCTCGCGAAGGCCATTTCCCTGATGGATGGGCCGATGCCCGAGCTGTGGCCGCAGTTCACTGCCCTCGTGCACGTGCCGCTGCTGGCAATCCGCGGCGAGAACTCGGACATTTTGAGCGACAAGACGTTCGCCCAAATGCGGGCGCGCCACCCTCGCATAACGGCCGTTTCTGTGCGCGGTCAGGGTCATGCGCCACTGCTCAAGGACGCCCCCACCATTGGTACGATCGCCGACTTTCTTGCTCGCACGGACGGCGAGGCCTATGCGCAGGCGCCGGCGTTGTCGGCGGCGGGTTGAAAGTCGTTGCACGCCGCCGCTGCGAGGTCCGCCAAATAAGCGGCCGGATTTAGGCGTACGTTCGCTCGTCGGCGATTACCTTGCCGTCATTGGGGAGCGAGCCGGGAGCGACGAGTTCCACCTCGCCCTTCAGCTTCGTGACGGCCTGCAGGGTCTGGGCCAGCTTGGCTTTGAGGTCGGCGTCGGCCTTGGTGGTCTCGGCGCGCAGGGTCATGACGTCTTGCTCACCGGCCCGCGCGACGACCAACCGCACGCGTCCGAGCCCGGCATATCGCTTGGCCACTTCGGCCACCTGTTCGGGGTGTACGAACATGCCTTTGACCTTGGTGGTCTGGTCGGCGCGACCAAGCCATCCCCTGATCCGCATGTTGGTGCGTCCGCACGGGCTCGTTCCTGGCAGGACCGCGGAGAGATCGCCGGTGGCGAAGCGGATCATGGGATAGTCGCGATTGAAAGTGGTGACCACCACTTCCCCCACCTCGCCCGCCGGGAGCGGATCGCCTGTGCCTGGCCGTACGATCTCTATGATGGCACCCTCATCGACAATCATGCCCTCGAGGGCCGCGCTCTCGTAGGCGATGATGCCGAGATCGGCGGTCGCGTAGGTCTGGTAGGTGTCGATGCCGCTCGCTTTGTATTCGGCCCTGAGCGAAGGGAATAGCGCCCCACCGCCGACCAGTGCCTTCTTGAAGGAGGATGCGTCACGACCGCCCTCCTTGGCCTTATCGAGCAGGATCTTTAGGTAGTCCGGGACACCGACATAGACATTGGGTCTTAGGTATTGGACGGCATCGAGCTGCTGCTCGGTGTTGCCGGGCCCGGCGGCGATCACGGTGCAGCCGAGCGCGCGGGCGCCAGCGTCCAATATCCAGCCGCCGGGGGTCAGGTGATAGGCGAACGTGTTGTGCACGATATCGCCCTTACGAATGCCGGCAGCGAAGAGGGCGCGCGCCGTGCGCCACCAATCTTCGCCGCGGCCTTCGGGCTCGAAAATGGGGCCCGGAGACATGAACACGCGCCCTAGGACGCCGGCCGGCGCGGTGGCAAAGCCGCCGAACGGCGGGACCTTGGCCTGCAGCTGCGTGAGTGCGGATTTGCGCAGGACTGGAAGTTTGGCGAGGGACTGGCGCGAGTTCAGTGCGCCTGCGTCCACGCCTTTGAGATGCGCGGCCCACCCCGGTGCATTCGCCATGGCATGTCGAACGAGGTCCGGCAGCAGGTTGAACTGCGCGAGCTCGCGCTGCGCAGGATCACGCGTCTCAAGTTGATCGTAGTGCTTGTCGTGCATGGCGCCTCGTTGTGGTTCTTCAGGCCTCACGCCAGCCAGCGTTTGCGCCGCTTGTAGGATTTCACGTCGCGGAAGCTTTTGCGTTTGCCCTCAGCGATGCCGAGGTAAAATTCCTTGATGTCCTCGTTGTCTCGCAGCTCGCTGGCATCGCCGTCCATGACCACGCGACCGTTCTCAAGGATGTAGCCGTAGCGTGCGTATTTTAGCGCCATGAACGTGTTCTGCTCGGCCAGCAGGAACGACACGTGTTCCTTGGCGTTGAGATCGCGCACGATCTCGAAAATCTCCTCGACGATCTGAGGGGCAAGTCCCATCGAGGGCTCATCGAGCAAGATCATCTTGGGGCGTGCCATCAGTGCTCGACCGAGTGCGCACATCTGTTGCTCACCGCCTGACGTGTAACCGGCCATGGCATCGCGGCGCTCCCTCAGGCGCGGGAAGTAGGTGTAGACGAGGTCGAGGTCGTGCCGGACGGCGGCCTTGCCGTCCCGGCGCGTGAAGGCGCCGGTGAGCAGGTTCTCCTCGAGCGTCAAGTGGCCGAAGCAGTGGCGTCCCTCCATCACCTGGACGCAACCACGGCGGACGAGGTCGTTGGGGGAGCGCGCCTGCACCTCTTCACCGTCGAATATGATCGAGCCCTTGGTCACCTCACCTCGCTCGGAATTGAGGAGGTTGGAGATGGCTTTGAGCGTGGTCGTCTTGCCAGCGCCGTTGGCGCCGAGCAGCGCGACGATGCCACCCCTGGGTACCGCCAGCGACACGCCCTTCAAGACGAGAATGACGTGATCGTAGATGACCTCGATGTTGTTGATCTTGAGGATAGACTCCCGAGCCCCGGTGGCGGCAAACGTGGTCTCAGCTTGTGTGGCGGGCGCCATTGACATTGGGATTTGCGGGGATGGCCCGCCCTGACCTGACGGCCAGGGCGGTTCTTGTCGCTGATCAGGACGGTTTGTCGCAGGTTTCCGTGCGGGCCGGCCAGGGCTGGTTCTTGCTCACGTAGTCCTTGGCTGCGGCCTCGAGCATAGGCCGCACCTTGTCCTTCATGGGCGCGATCCAGTCGGTCACCTTGACCCACTTGGACCCGTCCCATTGCTGCATGAATGCGGAGTGATGTCCGTTGTGGTCCTTGCACGACAGTCCGGAGATAGGCGCAGCGAACTCCGGTAACCCGAGTTCCCTCCAACGCTCGGTCGTGATGCCCAAGGATTCAAAGCCGCGCCGTACATCCTCGCCATCCACCACCTTCTTGCCGGTGATCTTCTGTGCTGTACGGATCGCCTCGGCGACGATGGCAGAGTTATAGACCCCGCGATTGTAGAAGGTTTCTCCGACCTTCTCCTTTGGTGTCTGGCTCTTGCCCTTGTCGATCACGTACTTTTGGATGTCTTGGATGGCAGGAAAATTGCTGCCGATGTTGTTTAGGTTGAGGGCGAGATAGCCCTTGCCGTCGGCGCCGGCCGGCCGTGCGTCATCCTCGCTCGCCGACCACCAGATGCCGATGAACTTGTCCATCGGGTAGTTGATTTTGGCGGCCTCCTTGATCGCAGTCGGATTCATGGCTCCCCAGCCCCACATGATCATATAGGCCGGCCGGTCGCGGCGGACGCTGAGCCACAGTCCCGATTGATTTTGCATGTCGGCCACGGGAACGGGGTAGAGCTTGGCCTCGAAGCCCAAGTCCTTGGCGAACTGCTCCAGCAACGGGATCGGCTCGCGGCCGTAGCCGCCATCGAAGAAGATGTAGCCGATGGTCTTGCCCTTGAGCTTGTCGAGCCCGCCTTCCTTATCGCCGATATACTTGAAGATCATCGATAGGCCGTCCCAGTAGGTGGCCGGCGGGTTGAAGATCCACGGGAAGTCGGTGCCGTCGGCCGAGGCCGAGAGCCCGTAAGCCATGGATAGGATTGGGATCTTGTCCACCGCGGCTTTTGGGATGAGCTGCAGGGTGATGCCGGTCGAGTACGGGTTCACCACCACTGGCTTCTTGGCCTTGATCTGGTCATAGCACTCAACGCCTTTCTTTGCGTCGTACTGGGTCTCGCATTCCTCCACCAGGAGCTTGATGCCGCCGATGCCGCCGTCGCGTTCATTCAGCATGTCGAGGTAGTCGTGCATACCGTTAGCGATGGGGATGCCGGAACCGGCGAACGGCCCCGTGCGATAAGTCATGAGCGGCACATAGATGCTGTCTTCGGCCTGTGCGCCCGCGCCCAAGACGGTACCGGCGAGTGCGCAACCCAAGGTCGCGCCAAGGGCCAATGTGCGGATTCGCATTGCGTTCCTCCTTGCTCTATCTGCCTCGCGGCGAGCTTGGCCGCTGCTTTTGTCCCGCCTTTGCGCCGATCCTGCCGGCCCGGCCGGAATTGTCCTGGAGTATGCACCATCAGTAGGGGTAGGGCCACACTCTGAGCTTTTGTTTGACGAGTTGCCACAGCCGCGCCAGTCCGTGCGGCTCGACGATCAGGAAGAAGATGATGAGGGCTCCCACGATCATGAACTGCAGGTGCTCGACGGTGGCAGAGTGGATCGGGATGCCAAAAGTCTCAGGAGCCGCACGCAGGAGCACCGGCAGTCCCCAGATGAAGGCTGCGCCCATGAACGAGCCAATGAGGCTGCCGAGCCCGCCGATGATCACCATGAACAAGATGAGAAAGGACTCATTGATGTTGAAGCTCTCGAATTCCGCAGCACCCAGCCATAGGAACACCATCAGTGCGCCGGCGACACCGCAGTAGAACGAGGACACGGCGAAGGCCAAGAGCTTGGTTTGATAGAGACGGATGCCGATGAGCTCGGCGGCGATGTCCATGTCGCGAACCGCCATCCACATGCGTCCGATGCGGCCGTGCACGAGATTGGAGGCGAACCACGTCATGGCGACGACAATGGTGAGGACGACGTAATAGCGTGTAACCGGCGAGGCATTGGGGCCGGTGATGGGCACACCCAAGAGCGTGCGCGTGGGCACCTCGATGGCGGCCGAGACGTTATAATTATAGAGCCAGGGCACGCGGATGAAGCACCACGACAGGAAGAATTGCGCAGCCAGCGTCGCGACCGCTAGGTAGAAGCCCTTGATGCGCAGAGAGGGCAGGCCGAACAGAACGCCCACGGCCGCCGCGATCAGGCCCGAGACCAGGATCGGCACGATGATGTTTATTTCGGGCATGACCGTGGTGAGCTTATAGGTCGCGTAGGCCCCCACTCCCATGAAGCCGCCCGTGCCGAGCGATATGAGGCCGGTGTAGCCGGTGAGGATGTTGAGGCCGATGGTGGCAAGGGAAAACACCAGGATCGGGATCATCAGCGAGTTGAGCGTGAAGCTCGACATGCTGAGTGGCATCACCACGAACGCGAAAAACAGGATGACGGCAAGCCCGACACGGTCTTGCCGAAGCGGGAAGATCGCCATGTCCGAGACATAGGAGGATTTAAACTGGCCGGCCTCGCGGTAAAGCATGGGTAGCACTCGCTCTGGCTCAAATGCGCTCGATGATCCGGTCGCCGAACAGCCCCTGTGGTCGGAACAGCAGGAACACCAGGGCAATGACGTAGGCGAGCCAACTCTCGATACCGCTGCCGATGAGCGGTCCCCAGTAGAACTCGCCGAGCTTTTCGCCGACGCCGATGATGATGCCACCCACGATGGCGCCCGGGATGGAGGTGAAGCCACCGAGGATCAACACGGGCAAGGCCTTGAGGGCGATGATCTGCAGTGAGAACTCCACCTGCGATCGCGCACCCCACATGATGCCGGTGGCCAGCGCAACGATGCCGGCGGTGAACCACACCACGACCCAGATCTGCTCAAGCGAGATGCCGACCGAGAGGGCGGCCTTGTGGCTGTCGGCAACGGCCCGAAGCGCACGGCCGATGCGGGTGCGCTGGAAGAAGATGGCCAGTGTGGCGACCATGATCGAAGCGATGATGGCCGCGGCGATGTCGATCTTTTGTAAAGCGACGAAGCCGCCGAGCATCTTGATGTCGAAGGATCCCTTGGGCAAGTAGAGCTCGTTGGTAATCATCACCTTCGGCTCGCCGCCGAACATGAGCTGGCCAAGGCCGATGAGGAAATAGGTGAGGCCGAAGGTGGCCATGAACAGGATGATGTCGGGTTGGTTGACCAGCGGTTTGAGCACCAGGCGTTCGACGGCGTAGGCCAGCGCCAGCATGACCAAAATCGTGAGAATGAGCGCCACGAACGCGGGCACCCCCTTCTGATGCAGGCCGATGAGGGTAAGGGCGGCAAACACGACCATGATGCCTTGGGCAAAGTTGAACACACCCGAGGCCTTGAAGATCAACACGAAGCCCAGTGCAATGAGGGCATAGAGCACGCCTGAGACGAGACCCTCCCACAGGGTTTGCACGAGCAGATCGGGAGCGGCGACCATCTGCCCGAACGGATTGACGAAGATTTGGTAGAGGAGGTCCACGCTCGCCTCAGTGCGCCACGCCCAGATAGGCGTCGATGACGGTCTGATCGGTCTTAATGGTCTCGGGCGAGCCATCGGCGATTTTGCGGCCGTAGTCGAGCACGACCACCCGGTCAGAGATATCCATTACCACGCCCATGTCGTGTTCGATGAGCGCGATGGTGGTGCCATACTCGCGGTTCACCTCCAGGATGAAGCGCGACATGTCCTCCTTCTCCTCAAGGTTCATCCCCGCCATCGGCTCGTCCAAGAGCAGCAGCTCCGGCTCCATGGCAAGGGCGCGGCCAAGCTCGACGCGCTTTTGCAACCCGTAGGGCAGCTGGCCGACGGGGATCTTGCGAATGTGTGCGATCTGCAAAAAGTCGATGATGTCCTCGGCGCGGCGACGGTGGCGCACCTCCTCGAGCATGGCTGGGCCGTGGCGAAACAGTTGCCACACAAAGCCGCGTCGCATCTTCAGGGAGCGTCCTGCCATGATGTTGTCGAGCGTCGACATGCCCTTGAAGAGGGCGACGTTCTGGAAGGTGCGGGCGATGCCTTGGCTGGCGGCGAGATAGGGTCGCATGTCATGGCGGCGTTTGCCCTTGAACGTGATAACGCCGTCCTGCGGGTGATAGAAGCCGTTGATAACGTTGAGCATCGAGGTCTTGCCGGCACCGTTGGGACCGATGATGGCGCAGATTTCGCCCTTGCGGATGTCGAAGGAAACATCACGCAGGGCGCGCACGCCGCCAAAGGAAAGCGAAACGTTGTCGACAGCGAGCAGGACGTCGCCCGGGGCGATGGCAGCGGCGCTGGCCGACACGGGTCTTGGTTCGACATCGGCCTTCATTCGGCGGCCTCCCGCAGAAGCTCGGCGGCCGCAGTCGGATGGGTCTTCATGTCGATGATGCGCACATCGCCCTCAATTTTGCCCTTTCGGCCATCCTCAAAGGTGACCTCGATGCCCAGGTGGCACTCCTTGGCACCATCATAGAGCGCCGTGATCAGCGCTCCGTAGCGTTCGCCGATAAATGATCGGCGCACCTTCTGCGTGCGCGTGAGCTCGCCATCATCGGCATCGAGCTCCTTGGGCAGGATGAGGAAGCGGCGGATCTGCGAGCCTGCCATCTGCGGTTCCCGGGAGAGCGCCTCATTGAGCTCGTCCACCCGCCTGGCAACGATCTCCTCGACCTGTGGGTGGCCGGCGAGTTCCTGGTAGCTGGCATAAGAGACGTTATTGCGTTCGGCCCAGTTGCCCACCGAAATCGGATCGATATTGATGAACATGGTGACGAAGTCGCGCTCCTGGCCGAACGCCACGGCCTCGCGCA
>Ga0075425_100002762_pt1 | contig 17614 bp, 16 predicted proteins | sample SoiMethybrSBSTD4_FD_75300 | JGI IMG/M metagenome (GOLD analysis project Ga0075425, IMG submission 75300) | Bulk soil microbial communities from a Populus tree surrounding site in Tennessee, USA - Soil MetaG P. TD hybrid SBSTD4 | ecosystem: Environmental > Terrestrial > Soil > Tree plantation... | reverse complement strand
CGCTTGGGCATCAAGACCGGCGAATCCTCGAAGCGCGTCACCGCCTGATCCATCAGTCTTTGCGCGCCGGGATAATCTTTGCGCGCGAGATAGATGTCGATCAACCGCGAATAGATCTCCCATGACGCTTCCGGCCCGTTGGCGGCGCGCTGCAGCGCCGCTTCGGAGAGCGGTTTCTGGTTGTTCTTGTCGTAATACTCGTAGGCGACGAACTGCGTGTAGGCGTGATCGGCCGTCGGCGCCGTCGACGAACGCATCACTTCGCTGCGCGCGCTGTCGGCCGAACCCTGGCGCGGATCGGCGATATAGGCCGCGGCATTCTCCGCTGCCGCATAGTGCGCGAGAAGCGACGTCATCGCGAGACCGTCCTTGGTCTTGTTGCCTTCCGCCCAGGGCAATGGTGTCGGCTGTGCCGGCAGCGTGTCGCGATATTGCTTAAACGCGTAAGTGCTCAAGAGCTTCAAACGCTCGGGGGCAGGGTGATGCGCCACCGCCTCGTCCGACATGTTGTCGACCGCCGTGTCGAAGGCGAAGATGGCGACATCCTTCCAGTTGCCCGACATGGCATTGCCGACGGCGCCCAGGATATTGCCGAACGACGGCCCGCTCGAGCGCTTGTCGTCACCCGACGCTTCGCGCGCCGCGCGTGCCGCGGCGGCCGCTTCGGCTTCCTGCTCGGCAAGCTTGTCCATCACCGCAAGGGCGGCTTCGGAGTCATATCCAGCGCGTATCATCAGGTCGAAGCCGAGCGCATCGGCCGCATCTTCCTGGTTCTGCGACATCTGCGGCGCCAGCACGTTGGCACTCAATTTCGCGAGATGGCTCGCGACATCGAGGCCGCGCGCCACATCGCCACCGGCAAGGCCGCCGAGGCCCGTGCGATAAGCGACGTCGGCGATGCCCTGGATGGCGGCGCCGTTCACCACGGCGAAATATTGCGACTTCTTGAACCAGTCCTTTTCGTGATGACGATAGATCGCATGACTGACCTCGTGGCCGAGGATGAAGGCGAGCTCGTCTTCATTGTCGAGTTGCTCTAGCAGTCCGACGGTCACGATGATGGTGCCGTCCGGCGTGCACAGCGCACTGAACTCCGGCGCGGCGAGCACGCGCACCTGCGGCTGGAAGGATGGCGGCAGCGGAATGCCGGCGAGCAGCTTGGCCAGTACCGCGTTGGCATAGGCCTGCATCACCGGCGACGGCACGAAACCGTTGGCGCGCGCGCGCATGATGCCGAGCGCAAGCGCGCGACCGCCGCCGACATCGCTGTAATCGCTCGCCGGATGAAGTGCGTCGATGGCGCGGCCGCTCGACGGATAGCCGTTGGCGAAGGCCGGTGAGGTGAAAAGGCAGAGTGCGAACGCACCGAGTGCGAGCGAGCGTCTCATGGCGCACCGACTTTCTGCGGGCAGTCTTCGCCGAGCGCGCGCGTGGCGCCGACCTTGGTGTCGTTTCCGCCCATCGCAAGATTGCGACAGATCGCGGGCTTCTTGCCGGTCAGTCGGTAGTTGACCATGTGCGGCGGCACCCAGACCACCGCGCCGTCGACCGAGACCTGCAGCATCATGTTGGGCGCGCGTTGCGTGACGGCGAGACACTTCGGAAACTTGTCCTGGTCGACCGACTTGATGCGCTTGCCGTTGGGCGCGTCATAGAGGTCGACTTCAGGCGTGCGCGCCGAAAGAACCGCATCGCCGGACAGGCTGCTACATTCGTTCTGTTCCGCCGCGAGTGCCGGAAGCGCGCCCAATGACGCTGCGCCGGCGAGAAGTGTGAACAACAATGTGCGTTTCATGATGCTCCCTCCGAATGGGCGGTGAGGCCGCCCGCGACATGATGCAAGTAACCCCATATTGAATCCGGCAAACCGATCAGCAGCATGGCCGCGAGCTCGACCGATAGGAAAACGTCCTGCGCCCAATTGGCGACCGAAAGGCCGACCAGCATGGCCAGCAGAAGGCCGATACCGAGTGCCAGGAAGAAGGCGAGCCAATGCCACAGCTTCTCGACGCCCTTGCCGAGAAACCATTCCATTATCGCGCCATGCTCCTTGTGCGTCGTCCTTTTCTGGCGCCAGCGGATGCGGCGCATATGCATGTAGGAGAGGATGAGGACGATCGGCACGATGGCCATGATCTGCGCCGGACTGTTGGAAAAGGTGGTGCCGCCGAGCGTCATTACATTCTGCTGCGGCCGGCCTTTGAAGCTGATGAGATTGTCGAGCGCCATGGCGTGCACGAAGACATTGGGCTGCAGTGACGAGTTCACCGGCGTGAACGACTTGTCCTGCGCCCCTTGCAGCGAGCCGCCATAGAAGATGACGTGACCCGGAATAAGCTCCGCGACGTCCTTGTCCTCGAGCCCCATCATCAACGCCTGGATCGGCACGATGGCGGTGTAGGGACACGCAGACTGGGCGGTGTGCTTGTCGAAGAAGGCGCGATAGGTACGCACCAACGCGCCCGACTCCTCACGACACGGTTGCGGCTTGCCACTGGCATCGTGATTGAGCTTGCTGTTGATCGGCGCCGTCCTGGTGCCCCAGACGAGTTCGATCTTGTCGTTCAACTGCGCCAGCGGATATTGCGGATAGACGTCCTTGAACACCTGCAGCGCCGCCGAGAGACAGGTGTCGCCGCCGCCGCGATAGCAATGCCCGCTCGTCGGATATTGCCGCGCAACGCCGTCATAGAGTTCGATGCTCGGATCGAGAATCGGCACCCCGGTCGCGGCAAGCTTGGGCAGTAACGGCGCTTCGCCGTAAGGCAAATTGATACCGCCTTCGAAATAAAGCGGCACGCCCGCCTTCTTGTAGCGGGCAATTGCATCGACCAGCTCGGACAAGGTGTCGTCGTTGCGTTCATCGACGAAGAGAAAATCGATCACGACCGCCTTCGGTCGATATTCGAGCAGTGCGCCGAGCGCGCGGGCGTGATCGCCATAGCGCCACGGCCAGGGCATTTGCAGGCTGTGCAGCGATTCTTCGTCGATCAGCGCGACCGTCACCTGGTCGCGGCCCGTCGTCGGATAGAGATAGGGCCCGGTGATGAGCAGGTTCGCGATGTCCTGCGCGTAGCGCTGCGTCAGATCGCTGAAGCCGAACGGATTCAGCATGATCTGCAGGATGGAAAAGCCGAGCAACACGAGCACGACGAACCAGTAAGGCACGCGGGACTTCAAGGCCTCGACATGCGCCCGATCGGGTCGCCGCGCGCGTTCCCAGGTGCGCGCCGCGCGTCCCCGCGACGAATGCATGGCTGGACTTGTCATAAGTGCGGAACCGTTCCCCGTTCGGCGCACAACAGTACCACGTTACGCACGCGACGAAATATGTAGTTGGCGTTCGAAGGTTCGTCTGTCGTCGTCGCCGTTAACGCGAAAATTTCTCCGACAGGACGATGGATGACACGGTTCGTGCCACGCCGGTGGCGCGGCCGATGCGGTCGAGCAGCTGATCGATGCGCGCCGGCGTGTCGGTCTCGACCGTCGCGATCAGGTCGAAAGTTCCCGCAACTGCCGCGAGCGAGCGCACCTCGGGCATCTTGTTGAGTTCGATGGCGACACGATCGGCGCGTTTGGGATCGGTCGAGATCATCACCACGGCGCGCAGCTTGCCGCCTGTCGCCTCATCGGAGAGGCGCACGGTGTAGCCCTTGATCGTGCCCTCGCGTTCGAGGCGCGCAATCTTTTCCTGCACGGTCGAGCGCGCCAAGCCGAGTTTGCGTGCCAGCGATGCGGTCGGTTCGCGCGCATTGGCGCGCAAAAGAGCGATCAGCCGTTCGTCGGTGTCGCGCATGGTGTTCCCTGCGAATCGCCGGTTTACCCTGCGATTCGTCGGAGCGAAATGCAAGTTCCGGCGCTTTGCCGTCTCCCCGGCGGCTGAAGTCGAGTGCATTGTTTGTGCTGGATAATTTCCGAGGAAACGACCATGAAAAACGTCCTGTTGGTGGGCGGCGGCAAGATCGGCGTGGCAATCACCGAATTCTTGTCGGGCTCGGGCGACTATCGTCTGACGGTCGCCGATCGTGACGCCCAATCGCTGGCGCTTCTGCCGGAAAAGAATGTCTCGCGCCAAAAGGTCGAGATCGGCGACGCGACGAACTTTGCGCGTGTTGTCGACGGTCACGACATCGTCTTGTCGGCGACGCCTTACCACCTGACCGCAACCGTCGCCGAAGCGGCCAAGCGCGCCGGCGCGCACTATCTCGATCTGACCGAAGACGTCGAATCCACCCGTCTCATCAGGAAGCTTGCGGCGGGCGCGTCGACTGCCTTCATCCCGCAATGCGGTTTGGCGCCTGGGTTCATCTCGATCGTCGCGGCGGACCTCGCCAAGAAGTTCGACAAGCTGCGCGAAGTTCAGATGCGCGTCGGCGCGCTGCCGGTTTTTCCCACCAATGCGCTCAAATACAATCTGACCTGGTCGACCGATGGTTTGATCAATGAATATTGCAACCCGTGCGAATCCATCCGCGATGGTCATCGCGGCGAAGTCCCGGCGCTCGAGGAACTCGAGGAGTTTGCGCTCGACGGCACGGAGTATGAGGCGTTCAACACCTCGGGCGGTCTCGGCACGCTGTGCGATACGCTGGAAGGCAAGGTCGAGAATCTGAACTACAAGACGGTGCGCTACCCGGGGCATCGCGACATCGTCAAGATGCTGGTGCGCGATCTGCGCCTTGGCATGCGCCGCGACATCCTCAAGGACGTGATGGAGACTGCGATCCCGATCACCTATCAGGACGTCGTGCTCATCTTCGTCACCGTCTCGGGCTGGCGCGAAGGACGACTGACGCAGGAGAGCTATGCCAAGAAGATCTACGCCCAGACCGTCGGCGACAAGTTGATGAGCGCCATTCAGGTCACGACGGCAGCGGGGATCTGCGCCATGTGCGACATGCTGGTCGATGGCAAGCTGCCCCAGAAGGGGTTCGTGCGGCAGGAGGAAGCCAGGCTCGACGATTTCCTCGCCAACCGGTTCGGCCGCTACTACGCCAAAGATTGACCAGGTTGAGGTAGTCTTACGTGGTAATGGCGGTGAATTTCGCATTGCAGGATTGGCAAGCGGCCGATCTGCGTCTTTCATTCCGCTCGACGTTGCCAAGTCAAAGGCATCCGGCACGGATTGCGGCGAAGATGATCGGGTATATCGCGGGATATATCGCCAGACACTGGCGCGGCCAGTTGCCGCTCACCCAATCGTTTGGCTTGGGCGCCCTGGTGATGGTGCCATTTGCTCTCTGGTTCGCGCTGTCGGCAAACGCCATCGCCTCGCATGTCGGATCAAATCTATCGCGCCTGATCCTCACCGTCGCGTTGCCGTTCACCCTGTTCGTGCTTGCCGACATCTGGGGCGCGGTCGGCATCTGGCGTTGCGCCAGCAAGTACAACAAATTCGCCCGCCCGATCGCTGCCTGGGCGGCACGAACAGCGCAGGCGGCCGTCGTAACGAACTTCATCGTGCTGGTCGCGGCGACCGTCATGTTCGGCAGTCAACTCCGCGCTATTGGGGAGAGCGCGCGCGCAACGGCGCCCGCCTACGAAGTGACCTTGCGCGGCAACACGGCCGTGTTCCACGGTCGCCTGAGCCAGGCGGCGGCCGGCGAGCTTGAATTGCTGCTCGGCGATAAGTCGGTCAAGCGTCTGGCCATCGCCGACAGTTCCGGCGGCGAGACACGAGCGGCACTGCCGCTCGCCAAGCTCATCCGCACGCGCAAGCTTTTCGTCGTTGCGTTGGCGACGTGCGATGCAGCCTGCATCTTCATGCTCGCAGCCGGAGATGTGCGTGCTGTCCTGCCGCAAACGCGGCTTCAGTTCGGCAACGGCATCGACACGAATATCTATCGGCAAGCCGGTCTCATCGGAATGCCGTTCGATGCGCTGCACGCCAAGCGCCCAGGAGGACAATTCACGCCATCGTTGCGCATGCTGATCGCGAACGGCTTCGTCACGAGCATGTTTGTCGTGGCCAATAGGCGTTATATGCGCGCGACGGAGTGGTGCGTGAAAAATCCTGTGGCCTGCAATCGTACGGCTGGTCAGAATGCCGGCGCACATGAGACGCGAGGAGGCGGCTAGCATGGCGCGCGAACTATTGACGGCCTTGGGCGTCGCGGCGACGGGCGGACCGCACATCGTGCGCTCGCCCATCGACGGCAGCGAGATCGGGCGCGTCGGGTTCGACGATGCGAAGACAATTGACGCCAAGATCGCACGCAGCAGCGAAGCATTCCGCGTCTGGCGCGAGGTGCCGGCGCCCAGGCGCGGCGAGCTCGTGCGCCTCTTCGGCGAGGAACTGCGCACGCACAAGGAAGAGCTCGGACGGCTCGTCACGCGCGAGGCGGGCAAGATTCTGCAGGAAGGCCTCGGCGAAGTGCAGGAGATGATCGACATCTGCGACTTCGCGGTCGGCTTGTCGCGCCAGCTCTACGGTCTCACCATCGCGTCCGAACGACCCGGCCATCGCATGATGGAGAGTTGGCACCCCGCGGGTCCGGTCGCGGTCATCTCGGCCTTCAATTTTCCCGTCGCCGTCTGGGCGTGGAACGCCGCATTGGCGCTCGTCTGCGGCGACAGCGTGGTCTGGAAGCCGTCGGAGAAGACGCCGCTAACGGCGCTCGCGTCGCAGGCGCTGTTCGAACGCGCCGCAAGGCGCTTCGGCACGGCACCGCCACATCTGTCGCAGATCGTGCTTGGCGCGCGCGACGCCGGCGAACGCCTGGCCGGCGACGGCCGCATTCCGATCGTCAGCGCGACGGGCTCGACGCGCATGGGCCGCGAGCTGGCGCCGACGGTTGCCGGGCGCTTCGGCAAGGCGATCCTCGAGCTCGGCGGCAACAATGCGATGATCGTGGCGCCGACGGCGAAACTCGACCTCGCCTTGCGCGCGATCCTGTTCGCCGCAGTGGGCACCGCCGGTCAACGCTGCACCTCGCTCCGGCGCCTCTTCGTGCACGACGCGATCTACGACAAGCTCGTCGCGGCCCTGAAAGCAGCCTATGGCAAGCTCTCAATCGGCGATCCCCTCCAACAAGGCACGCTCGTCGGTCCACTGATCGACAAGAACGCCTTCGAGAACATGGAACGCGCGCTTGCCGCGGCGAAGGCGGAAGGCGGCAGCGTCACCGGCGGCGGACGCGTGCTCGATGAGAAATATCCCGACGGCTTCTACGTTCGTCCCGCGATCGTCGAGATCAAAGAGCAAAGCGAGACGGTGCGCCGCGAGACCTTCGCGCCGATCCTCTACGTGATGCGTTACACGCGTTTCGAAGATGCGCTCGCCCAGCACAATGCCGTACCGCAAGGCCTTTCGTCGTGCATCTTCACATTGGACATGCAGGAGGCCGAGCGTTTCATCGCCGCATCAGGTTCCGATTGCGGCATCGCCAATGTGAATATCGGACCCTCCGGCGCCGAAATCGGCGGCGCCTTCGGCGGCGAAAAGGAGACCGGCGGCGGGCGCGAAAGCGGCTCGGACGCCTGGAAGGCGTATATGCGCCGGCAGACCGCGACCATCAACTATTCCGATGCCTTGCCGCTCGCCCAGGGAATCGAGTTCGGCATCTGAAAACGTCCGGAGTAAGAGAAAACCTCATCCTGAGCTTGTCGAAGGATGAGGGATTGCGTGCTGCATCCATCCTTCGACGGGTTCTGGATGAGGAGCGGAGCTAGGCCTCGCCCTGAGCTTGTCGAAGGGCCTAGGCCTTCCCATATCTGGACCGACATTGGGGAGAGAGCACCATGCTCCACGCCTTCCTGTTTTGGCCGTTCTTCTGGTTTCCGTTCCACGGGTTGATCACGCTCATCGTCATCGTCTTGATCCTGAGCCTGATTTTCGGCCGCCGGCATCATTACTATTACGGAGCGACGCCGCCGCAGACGCCGCCCACTGCCGCCAGCACCAGCCGTTCGGACGCGCTCTCGATCCTCGAGGGCCGCTATGCCCGGGGTGAAATCCAGCGCGAGGAGTATCTCCAGAAGAAGCAGGATCTGAGCCGCTGAAACGCCGAAATTAACTTTTTCTTGACCATGTTCTTCCCGCGCCGCCGCCCATGGCCTAGCGTCGCGGGTAGCAACGCCAAGAGCATGGTCGGATGCCAAAAAACATTGCGCAATTCACCGGCATGATGGTCACGACCATCATCGTCATGGGCGCCGACCTCGATGTGTTCTACGCCATGCCGCTCGGCATCATGGCGGGCATGCTGGCGACGTTCTTCGTTCAACTCTCCGACGCGCGTCCGAAGCCGGTTCGCGCTTAGCCTCTTAAAAGAGAAGCATTCAGCACTGCCTCTCGGGCTGCTAGAACGAACCATGCTGTCTGGCATCAACGTGCTCGCGTCTCGCTTGGCCCTTAACGCAATGATGACAGTGAAGGCACTGCGTGCGCCGGTCGCGCTCGGTGCGCATGCCCTGATCGTCGACGGCGACGGCAAGGTTCTGCTGGCGCGTCACAGCTACATGGCAGGTTGGTCGCTTCCCGGCGGCGGTGTCGGGCGCGGCGAGCCGCCGCTTGCGGCGCTCAAGCGCGAACTGCGCGAGGAGATCGGCACTGTGGATTCCTCTGCACCGGAGTTGATCGGCGTTTTCTCGCGCCCGTCCGGTTGGGCGACCAACGTCGTTTTGCTCTACAGGCTCAGCGAGGCAAGCGTTACGTTCACACCGAACGTCGAAGTCCGCGAAATCCTCTTCGCCGATCCCAAGTCGCCGCCGGCCGGCACAGCGGCCGGGACGAGGCGGCGGCTCGCCGAATTCGCGAGCAAATCGCCACCTGCGCTCATCTGGTGATCAGCCGGCCTTGGCCTTCGCCGGTTCGGGTGACGTCGCCGAACGCGACACGGGGAAGAATTTCTCCTTCATCTGGGCGAACGCTTCCTTCGCGATGCCTTCCGGCGTCCAGCCGCCTTCCTTGTTGATGTTCATGATGGCGCGCGGCTGGCTGTAGAGCTCGATCGTATCGGCGCGGGCGCCGAAGATCTGGCCCGAGACGTCCTTGGCCAAATCGGAGACGAGCGCGACGGCGAGCTTGGCGGGCTGGTCGGGACGGATCGTCGCCGCCATCTGTTCGCGGCGCTTGGCCTGGGCTTCGTCGCGGATCGGCACCGATTGCGTCATGCGCGTCCAGGCGACGGGCGCAATGATGTTGGAGCGCACGCCATACTTCGCGCCCTCCATCGCCAGCACGCGCGACAAGCCCATGATGCCGAGCTTCGCCGCGGCGTAGTTCGTCTGCCCGATATTGCCGATCAGACCCGAGGTGGACGTGAACAGCGCGTAGGCGCCGTCCTGTTGTTCGCGGAAGTGCTCCACCGTGGCGCGACAGACGTTGTAGGAGCCGCGCAGATGGACCTCGATCACCTTGTCCCAGTCGAACTCGGTCATCTTGTGGAACATCGCGTCGCGCAAAATGCCGGCCGGATTGATGACGGCGTGCAGGCCGCCAAACTCCTTGAGCGTCTGATCGCGCAGGGCCTGCATCGCCGCAAGCGACGAGACGCTGTCGGAATTGGAAAAGGCCTTGCCGCCCTTGCTGCGGATCTCGGCCGCCACCGCTTCGGCGGGACCAGTCGAACCTTCGTCATCGCCCTTGAAGCCGCCGCCCAGATCGTTGACGACGACCTTGGCGCCTTCCTTGGCCGCGATCAGCGCCGTGTCCTTGCCGATGCCGTTGCCGCCGCCCGTCACCCAGACGACTTTGCCTTCGAGAATGCCCATCGTTACCTCCGTTATTGTTGTTCAAACCGGGTCCCAGCCGAATGTGCCCGTCGTCGGCTGCAGGTCCGTGAAGTTCGGTTTCAGCGCCGCCATGCAATGCTCGGCGATGGTCGCCGGCGTCCAGCCTTCGATTTTGCCGAGCCCGCGCACCGGGCGCGGCTGGCTCATCAGGAAGATCTCGTTGCCGCGCGCGGCGAAGATCTGGCCGTTGACATCCTTGCAGGCGGGCGAAGCCAGCGACACGGCGAGCTGCGCCACCTGATCGGCGCGCATGAAGTTCTTCATGCGCTCGACGCGCTTGGCGGACGCTTCGTCCTTCACCGGGATGGTCGCGATCATGCGCGACCAGGCGAAGGGTGCGATGCAGTTCGAACGCACGTTCTTTGCCTGGCCTTCCATCGCGAGGATGCGCGACAAGCCGACAACACCCATCTTCACGGCGGCGTAATTTGCCTGGCCGATATTGCCGATCAAACCCGACGTCGAGGTGAAGAGGACGTAGGAACCTTCCTGCTGTTCGCGGAAGTGATTGATCGTCGCGCGCGTGACGTTATAGGCGCCGTTCAAATGGACATCGACGACCATGTCCCAATCCTGATCCGTCATCTTGTGGAACATGGTATCGCGCAGAATGCCGGCCGGATTGATCACGGCGTGCAGGCCTTTGAACGTATCCATCGCCTGCTCGATCATGTGGGCGACGCCCTTGCGGTTCGTTACGCTGTCGGAATTCGACACCGCCTTGCCGCCGGCCGAGACGATCTCGCGCGCCACCATCTCGGCCGGTCCGGCGGAACCTTCGTCGCCGCCTGCGACCGCGCCGCCCAGGTCGTTGACGACGACGCTGGCGCCTTCCTTTGCGGCCAACAGCGCGCACTCCTTGCCGATGCCATTGGCGCCGCCCGTCACCAGAACAACCTTGCCAGCAAGCACGCCCATGTGTTTTCTCCGCGCGGATTATCTGACCTTGAGACTAGCGAGCCCGCCTTGAACGACGCAAGCGAATGGACGATCCGTTCCGAACGGTCGGAAGACGCGCCTCTGGTCGACGCCTTGAACCGGGCCACCTTCGGCCCGGGACGGTTTGCCAAATCCGCCTATCGCCTTAGGGAAGGTGTGTCGCAGGTCGGCGAACTTTCTTTCGTCGCGGTCGAAAGCGGCAAGTTGCGCGGCTCGGTGCGCTTCTGGCCGGTCGTCATCGGCGCGCGGCGCGCCTTGATGCTGGGTCCGCTTGCCGTCGAAACCGTTCAGCGCGGACGCGGCATCGGTGTTGCGCTAATGGAACGCGGTATCGCAGAGGCGCGCACGCGCGGGCACGAGGTGGTGATCCTCATCGGCGACGAGCCTTATTATGCGCGCGTCGGATTCGCGCGCGTGCCACAAGGCCGCATCCGCTTTCCGGGACCGGTCGATCCTTCGCGCATCCTTGGCTTGGCGCTCAAGCCTGGAGCAGCGCTCGATCTCTCAGGCGATGTGCGCCGTGCGCAGATCGACGTTCCCGTCTGCGCCGATGGCGCGGAGCTGGGTTAGATGTAATGCTTAAACGGCAAAGGCGGCAGATCGACGAGGGGCGCTGCCGTAAGAATTTCGCCAACGTCACTGGCAAATCGGAGCGTCACGGGAAGCCCGTCTCCGAAGATGCAAGCGTTGAAGTTTAGCTTGGTAAGGCCGAGCACGTCCTGCATCACCGTCCCCAGATCGGCAGTGCCACGCGTGATTTCGACCAGCAATGGGTTTGGGACCTCGCGACCCGTGTAGGTCTGAAGTTCTGGAACGAAGCCCAACGTCCACAGATAGCCCATGCGCTCATAGACCTGATAAGCCGTTCCACGAAGTACAGGGCTGCGGCCAGAGCGGAAGAGCTTTATGTCAGTGCTCGGTTTGATGCGGACGCCGACAAGCTTGGTCAACAGCGGGACGGCTTTCGAGAACCCTTTCCATTCTTGATCCGAGAATTTTTGACGAGCGTGGATGAACAACTCGGCGGGCGGTTCGCCGTGTATTTTCTGATAAGCATCCACGACCATGCCGGCGATCTGCTGGGCCTTCTCTGCCGACAGATGGCACTCTTTCGTGTCTGCCGAATACCACGGGCCGACCGCACCTTTGAACACAAGCCCATCGCCGCTGCCCAAGAACATCTGCGCGCCACAGCAAGCATCTTTTCCGTTCGGATCGATCTCAGTCTTCTTGAAGACGAGACCGATGTAACAGACACCGTTACGAACTTGGCCCAGCGCCCAAGGGCGTCCGCCCCCTTTGAAAAAGGCAGTGGTCGATAGATTCCAGGACACGTTCGCTGGGTCCTGAAGTCGTCGAATCTTCTTTGTCTCTTCCACAACTTCGTCTGGAGCGATCGTGGATTCACGGACGATCTGGAGGACCGCTTGCTTGTCCAGAAGCCGGGCCTTGAGCTGATTGTGAAAGTCCACCTCATAGCGATAGGGCTCGGCGGCCACGTTTTCATCGGGAAAAAGGGAGGGAGAGCGGATTATGGAGCGCGCCGCGCTGCGCGTTATCTCGCCGGGCGTAATAATCCTGTCGCCGATTGGCACCGATGATTTCGGACGGCAGAATTCATGCACCTCGTCTGGAATGATGACAAACCACATCGCAGGGGTGGCATCCTCTTCGGTGAGATACTTGCGAATCTCCTTCTCGAAGAGATCAACGGTTTCATAGACCCGTTTATGCCTCTGTCCGATGCGAACCGTTTTCTCAATAGCGGCTTTTGAAACTTCCAGTTCCGCGATTGCTAGCTCTGGCCAGTGCGTCCGAAAGGCGGCTTCAAATCCTGGAAATGCGAGATGATGAGCAGCGGACTTCGCAGCGGGGATATAGCCCCGGTTTTTCTTGACCCACGCGTTGTAGCGCCGAATGCCATCCTTCGTGCCGATGACGCCTACGCGCATTTCGGCAGGTTTTGCTCGGTCCTCGAGCGGCCCGAAGAGGAACAGGCCATCCTTGGGATCGGCCAGCAGCTGCCGATGATTGAAGAGAAGTGGCGGCTCCGGGACATGAAAGGCCTTAGCATTGCGGGCGCTCATACCGATGGCGCCTCATCATCGGGCTCATCGTCAGTCTCGCTGTCGTCGTCCCATTCCTCGTCTTCCTGGACCGGCGTATCCAAAAGTTCTTCGGCCTCCTGATCTGGCTCTCCTGGTTCTTCGGGTGCTGCTTTCTTCACGGGCGGATCGTTGAACGCGATGGGGGTTTCAAGCACGAACGGAGATGCACTGAGCGCGATGGGGCCGGCCATGCCAGCGTCAAGGTCGATTGTCGCATTGCCGTTTGCGAGCCAGGAAACGAAAGCCAACATCAGGTCGCGCCATTGAGGATTCCACCAGCTCCGGCAAAAGCCGCGCCGCAATCGGTGCATACGAGCATCGCTGTTGAGCGGCGCCTTGCCATCCTCGGAAAAGAGGATCGCCGGCTTGAGCACCATATGCCCACCATCGCTCATCTTGGCTTTGGCCTGATAACCAAGATGCCAGTAGACATTCCGCTTTTCGCTACGGCCAACGATCTTCTTCGATCGACGTTTACCTCCGCGATCGACAAAATGAATTTTGTCGTCCTGAATCTGCCCCTTGGTGAAGAACCAGGCGATAGCACCATTTGCCATTTCGTGGGGGGTCATTCCGCGCGCAAGCATCGTACGGTTCCAGCTTTGCCCTTATGAGGCTGGAGATATGATTCCGCGCTTCCCGCGCCTCCATTCCCGGAAGTTCGGCGGGCTTGCCTTTGAGAAACGCGTCGAGGGAAATGAGGTATTCTCTTTTGATCGCGAGTTCGGGAGGAAGGCTGTCGCGCAGATCGGCTTCGGTTCCAAATGTTCCGACAAGGCGGAAATATGGAAACCATGGCAGGCTGGTCGCCTTCATGACCACGCTCACCTTCGACTTCTCAATGCCCAGATCGAAAACGGCGATTTCAGGCGGCAATGACTCGACGGTAAGCCAGTTGGAGATGAGCGCTTCCGTTCCTTCCCATGGCTTCAAGGACGGATCGAGCTTTTCAGTACAGAGCCTGGCAACGTCCAAGGAGTGCACCGGTCCTTTCGGAACGTCGTCACGCTCCAAGACCTTCAAGGCAGCGGCGAGGCCTTCCTCCCAGCTCGCAGTGAAATCGATAGCAATCTTGCGCAAGACATTGGCGCGGAAGTCAGCGAAGTCGATGTCATCAACGCGCAGGGGGATGACGAATTGAGGCAGGTTATATTTTCTCTCGACCGTGACGGCCAGATTTACTTCATCTAGCACGCCCTGCTTGGTGTTCGCGTCCTTCGAGACGGCAACAAGAACTTTTGCCGTATGATTTCGGATCGCATCCTCAATGTTGTCCCAGAAGAGTTCTCCGCCAATGAGTTTCGTAACGTCGCTCCAGACCTCATAGCCGGCATTCGCAAGCTGTGCCGAGAGCCAACGAGCGAAATCGTTCTGTTCTGGGTTTGCGTGGCTAACGAACACCAGTTTCCGAACAATTTTGGGCAGGCTAGGGGGAGGGTTCACTCAAGAATCCGATTCGGTCTTTTTGACAATGTACGATGCTACACCATGAACATCTTACGACCCGCCTCGGACGCGCCTTATTAAGCCCACGTCAACGCCGACGCAATGACGGCGGACAATTGTGCCCTTCAGCGTCCTTCGACACGCCAGGCGAGGAGGAGCGTGCCGAGGAGAAACAACAGTGCGGCCCAGGCGGGGAATAACGGTTGCTGTTCGACGCTCGTCACGCGATAGGCACCGTTGGCGCGCAATCCGATCCAGTTGCTGCCTGCCGCGGTACCACTCGCGCCGACGCGGCGTGTGTCTGGAACGCCATCGACGAGCCAATGCACCGAACCGCCACTCGCCTCGGCGATCGGTGCGAGAATGCGATCGGTCGCGCGCATGTCGGCGACTTCCTTGGGATTGAGCGGTCCTGCCGCCGCGACTGCCGTCAGCGTGCCGTCGTTCAGTCGATAGAGTCCGAGTTCATCGGCCTTTGCGGTGGTGCGCCACAAGCCGGGTTCGACCTTGCGCAAGGTCAAAGTGAGTTTCTTGCCGGAGGGATAGCTCAGCGTCACCGGCTTGGCGGCGTCGGCCATGGTGCGACGCTCGATGCGGATCGCACCTTCCGCGATCGTTGCGGCGAGGCGTTCCTCCTCGAGTTCGGGCTCCTTCATCAGCCAGTGCGCCAGGCGACGCAGCAGCTCCGCCTGCGGACCGCCGCCTTCGAAACCGCGTGCCCAAAGCCAGGCTTGATCGGAGAGAAGCTCCGCGACGCGTCCCTGCTTCACCTTGTCGAGAACCAGAAGCGGTCTGTCGTTCGGTCCACTCATCACTGTCTCGCCCGCGATCTTCGTCGCGCCGATGACGCGAAACCAGCGGCCCCAACTCGGCGACGAATTTGCGCTGTTGGCGCCGGGCAGCTGACGCGTCACCGGGTGCGCGAAGCCTTCCGGCGTGACGATGGGCTTGAACCCTTGCGTCAGAATCTCGCCGGTGGGTTGCGCCGGAAGCACCGCAGCAAGCGGGGTGCGCGAAATGCTGATGTCGGGCGTGAATTCCGGCCCGACATGGGCGAACTCCGGACCCGAAGCGACGAGAAGTGCGCCACCATTTTCGACATAGGCCGCGAGATTCTCATAGTAGAGCAGGGGCAGGATGCCGCGCTCGCTGTAACGATCGAAGATCACCAGGTCGAAGCCGGTGAGTTTTTCCTGGAAGAGTTCGCGCGTCGGAAACGCGATCAGCGACAATTCGTTGATCGGCGTCGCATCCTGTTTTGACGGCGGGCGCAAAATCGTGAAGTGGACGAGATCGACCGACGGATCGGCTTTCAGCAGATTGCGCCAGACGCGTTCGCCGGCATGCGGTTCGCCGGACACCAAGAGCACCCGCAGGCGGTCACGCACGCCCGACACCGTGACGACGGCGCGATTGTTCTGCAGCGTCAGTTCTGCCGGCCCCGGCCTCGCCTCCACCTCGACGACATTCTCGCCGCCATGGCCGATTGGAATGTCGATTGTCGTGTCCTTGCCGACGGGCACGCTGCGCGTGCCTACGGCGTTGCCGTCGATGCGTACCTCGACATCGGCCTTGCCGCCTTCGCCCGCGCCGAAGTCATCGACTCGCACGACCAGGCCTGCCGTCTGTCCGACGATGGCGAAGCGCGCCGCGTTGACGATGGTGAGCTTGCGGTCGCGTTCGTCCCGGCGCCCGGCGATCAGCGCGTGAATCGGCGCATGGATCGCGAACTTCTCGGCCGGCGGGGCATCATGGACTTCGCCGTCGGTGATGAGGATCGCACCGGCGATGCGCTCGGGTGGAACGTCCGACAAAACCGCGTTCAGTCCGGCAAACAGCTGGGTACCATTGTCCTCGCCGGTCGTGGTGGTGGTGACGACGCTCTCACGCAGTTCAAGATTCTTCTCCGCGGCCAAGCGTTTTCGCAACGTGGCCAGCGCCGCCTCTTCGACGGCGCGCCGATTCTCGATTCCCATGCTCTGCGAGCGGTCGATGACGATGGCCGCGACATCTGGCAGCGGCGAACGCGTCTCGTGCACGATCAACGGATTGGCGAGCACGAAGATCAAGGCCGCAAAGACGAGGGCGCGCGCCCACGCGCCGCGTGCCCGCACGGCGAAGGAAAAGATCGTCAGCACGCCGGCGATGGCGATTGCGCTCCACAAAAGAATGAGCGGAATCTGCGGCGCAAAGTCGATGCTGGTGCTCATTTGCCGAGCCTTTGCAGCAGCGCCGGAACATGGATCTGGTCGGCCTTGTAGTTGCCGGTGAAGGCGTACATCACGAGATTGACGCCGAAGCGATAGGCAAGCTCGCGTTGGCGTTCGCCGCCCGGCACGACATCGGCGATGGGCGAGCCGTCGGCGCGCACCGCCCACGCCGCGGCCCAGTCATTGCCGCCGATAATCACCGGCGAAACGCCATCGCCGCCGCGCGCCGGCGTCGGTCCGGCGTTCGGATCGGCCGGCGGCAATGCTTCCACCCAAACCTTGCCGCCGTCCCAGCGGCCGGGAAAATCCTGCAGAATATAAAACGCCTTGGTGAGGACGTGATCGCCGGGCACCGGCTCCAGCGGTGGCACGTCGAGCTTGGTGAGCAGCCGACGCAGCGTCTGTTGGCCCGGCGACGACGGCCCCTGCGTCGCGCCGAGCGTCAAGTCGCGCGTGTCGAACAGGATGGTGCCGCCGTTGCGCATGTAGTCGGAGATCTTCGATAGCGCTTCGGGCGTGAGATCCTTCTCGCGCGGATCCATCGGCCAATAGAGCAGCGGAAAGAAACTGAGATTGTCCTTCGTGACGTCGACGCCCATCGGTTCCTGCGGTTCGTACGACGTGCGCAGCTTCAATTGGTTGCCAAGGCCGACGAGCCCCGCCTTGCTCATATCGTCGACGTCGCCAAGTCCTGTGACGACATAGGCCAGGCGCGTATCGGTTGCCGCCTTCAGGTCGAACACGTCGTCGGCGCGCGCAGCGCGACTATCCAGGATGAAGGTAAAGGCCAATAAGACGGCCGCGGCGCGCGCGAAGTTGAGGCGTGCGAGATAGCCGCGCAGCCAAAGCGAGATCGTTGCGTCCGCGAAGAGCAAGACGATGGCGAGCGCAAGCAGGAATGGCGCCAACGGGATGACCTTGGTTTGCGCATATTGCAGAACCGGCCGGCCGAGATCGCCGATCCCGAGCAAGGCGTCTTTCGGGCCAACGGCGTTGAGCGCGTCCTCGGTTCCCGCAACACCGTAGAGGCCGGGAGGATGGGCGCGCGACGGCACGGTTTTCGCGATGTCGGCGGCGCGGATGGGAAAGACTTCGGCCGGAGGTTTCCGCGCGCGGCCAAATCCGTCGAGCGTCAGGACCGGCGGCAAAGTCTGGGCGCTCTTCATGTCGCTTGGG
>Ga0075425_100002761_pt1 | contig 17618 bp, 16 predicted proteins | sample SoiMethybrSBSTD4_FD_75300 | JGI IMG/M metagenome (GOLD analysis project Ga0075425, IMG submission 75300) | Bulk soil microbial communities from a Populus tree surrounding site in Tennessee, USA - Soil MetaG P. TD hybrid SBSTD4 | ecosystem: Environmental > Terrestrial > Soil > Tree plantation... | reverse complement strand
CGGGAGGTGGCCGAGGCCGCTTGATCGAAGCAGGCCACGGTGCTCCAGTCGGGGCGATAGACTTGAATCGGATGGTGGATGACGTCGCCGCCGAAATACGCCACCTGCCCGCGCGACGAGAGCCGGATGTGGCAGTTGCCCGGCGTGTGGCCGGGTGCGAGCTCGACCACCAGGCTTCCATCCACCTCGTGGCCGTCCTCGATCATGTCGGCACGGCCCGCCTCCACGATCGGCAGCACGCTGTCGTTGAAGGCATTGCGGCGGATGGGATTCTGCTCCCGCGGGGATGTCCAGTGCTCGTATTCGACGCGGGAGAAGAGATAGCGGGCCTTCGGAAACGTGGGCACCCAGCGTCCGTCCCGGAGCACGGTATTCCAGCCGATGTGGTCGGGATGCATGTGCGTGCACATGACGTAGTCGACGTCCTCGGGCGCCACGCCCGCCGCGCGCAGGCGCTCGAGGAACGGGTGCTGCTGCCGATGCCAGTGGGCGCGCGGCATGCGGTCCTTGTCGTTGCCGATGCAGGTGTCGATGATCACCGTGTGCCGGCCGGTCTTGACCACCCAGGCGTGCATGCTGAAGACCAGCGCTCCGCCCTCCGGGATGAAGTATCGCGGCGCGAGCCATGACAGATGCGGCCGCATCACTTCGAAATCGTACGAGGGGAAGAATCCCTCGGCGGTGAAGCTCGTGTCGACGGTTTCCTCGATGCGGGAGCACGTCGCGTCGCCGACCGTCAGCCTGTCCATGCGGATCTCTCCTGTCGTCTCACGTGCACTCGATGCCGCCGCCAGATTCTAGCGGAATCCGGAGCGGGGGATCGCGTGTGATATTCTTGCGCGGCCGCAACGCGGATATCCACCGAATCGAGAGGAGAGAGGGGAGGCGCGCGCATGGACTCCGGGACAGCATACGGACGTCCGAAGCCATCGTACGACGCCATGCTCGTCGAAGTGGGGCACGGCACCCCGGGCGGCGAGATGCTCCGCCGCTACTGGCATCCCCTGGCCGTGACGGCCGACGTGACGACGCGGCCCCAGAAGGTTCGCGTGCTCGGCGAGGACCTCATCCTCTTCCGCGACGGCGACGGCCGCCCGGGCGAGGCCGTACAGGCGGGGCGCGATCCGCTGGGCGTGATCTTCGATCCGGCCCGCGCCCTGGTCCAGGTCGAGGCGGGCAACTTCACCCTCGAGCCGGCCGGCTAGTCACATCGGGTTCGTCACCGATTCGACCCGGAGCTCGCGTTCCCGGACGACTTCATGCCCCGGGAGCCGCGATGGTTCGGATCGTGGTGGCGCTGATCGTCACGCTGACCGTACGTCAAGCGGACCGCGTCATCGAGTGGGACCCCTCAGCCGATCCCGAAGACCTTCGCCCCTCAGGCGGTGCTGAGCACGATCTTGCCGAACTGACCTGCCTCTTCCATGCGGCGGTGCGCCGCCGCGGCCTCCGCGAGGGGGAAGGTCTTGTCGACCACGGGACGGAGCCCGCCCTGGCCGAACAGCTCGAGCATGGCCGCGAATTCTCGCGGGCTGCCCATCGTGGTGCCGAGCAGCGTCGCCTGCTTCCAGAAAAGATTGCGGAGCACGAAATCCTTCACGGCGCCCGTGGTGGCGCCGAAGCTCGCGACGCGCCCGCCGGGCTTGAGGATCTCCACGCACTTGGCGAACGTCTCGCCGCCCACGCTGTCGATGACCACGTCGGGTCCACCGCCGGACAGGGTCACGATCTCGCGCGCCCAGTCTTGCGTCCGGTAGTTGGCGCCTCCGGCGGCTCCCAACTCGCGGGCGCGCGCGAGCTTGGCGTCGCTGCCCGAGGTCACGAGCACGCGCGTGCCCAGATGCGCGGCAATCTGGAGGGCAAACGTGGAAACGCCGCCGCCGATGCCCGTCACGAGCACGGTCTCGCCCTTCTGGACGCGCGCGCGACTGATTACGGCCCGGTAGGCCGTGAGGGCGGCCAGCGGAATGGCCGCGGCCTCCTCGAAGGACAACCCGGCCGGCTTCTTGTGGATGTTCGCCGCCGGCACGCGAACCATCTGGGCATACGTGCCGTCGTCTGGCAGCCCGAGGATGCGAAAGCTCGGACCCTGCGCGAGGTCGGCCTCGCCCCAGTCGAGGCTGGGATTGATCACGACCGCCTGCCCGACGAGCGAGGCCGCTCCGCCGCTTCCCACGGAAAGCACCTCGCCGGCGCCGTCCGAGCCTAGGATCACGCGCTGCTTGAAGCCCCCGGCATACGCGCCGGTGCCGCTGCGAATCCACACGTCGCGATGGTTGAGGGCAGCCGCCTTGAGTCTGACTACAGCCTCACCCGGCCCCGGGAGGGGGTCCGGTACATCCTCGAGCTTGAGGTTCTCGGCCGGCCCCGGCGCCTTCAGGATGGATGCCTTCACGGCTAGGCGACCCGTCCGGCGTTCTTGAGCGCTTCGCGAATCCGAGGCGCCTGCTCGGCCGAGGTCGGCGGCATGGGAGCGCGCGGCACGCCGGCCGCGCGGCCCTGGAGCTCCTGGCAATACTTCACGTTGGCCGGCAGGTTGTCCTGGGAGATCGCGTTCCAGATCGGGAGGAGCTTCTCGTGGAGCGCCAGTGCGTGCTTGTGATCGCCCGCCTGCACGGCGTCCCAAAGCTCCACGCAGAGCCTCGGGGCCGCGGTCAGGATGGCGGCGATGGCGCCGTGAGCGCCGAGGGCGAACGACGGATAGAGGAGCGCATCGACTGCGCTCATGATCCGCGCATGGCTGCCCGCGAGGAGCAGCAGATCGGCCAAGAGCTTCATGTCCCCGGCGCTCTGCTTCACGCCGATCACGCCCGGCACCGCGCGGATGATACGGTCGAGGAGCTGGGGCGAGAGATAGGTCCATGGCACGACGTTGTAGATCATGATGGGCAGCTCCGTCCGGGTGGCGAGCGTGTCGAAGTGCTTGAGCATCGCGTCGTCGTCGGGGCGGAAGAGGTAGTGCACCGGCGTCACCTGCAGCGCCGCCACGCCCAGGTCCTTGACGGCAAGGCCGCGCTCCACGGCGGAGGCCGTGCTGTCGGTGATGATGCCCGCGATGACCGGCACGCGCCCCTGAGTCTCCTCGGTCACGACGGCGGTGATGCGCCGCACTTCGTCGGTGCTGAGCGCATGCCCTTCTCCGGTGCTGCCGCCCACGGCCAGGCCGTGCACGCGGACCGTCTCGATGAGATACCGCGTCTCCGCCCGCAGCGCGGCCTCGTCGATCGTGTCGTCGGACGAAAACGGCGTGGTCATCGGCGGAACGATGCCAAAGATGCGCTCGCGCATGTTGATTCCTCCCCGCTGAAGCAGTACCCTACCGCCCGGGCCGCCGTCAATGCTCTTCGCTGCCCACGTCACCCGCTCACGACGCCTGCTGCTCGAGGAGGACGGATCCGATGGCGAGCCGTGTGCATCACGTGAAGACCGCGGACGCCGTGCCCTGGATGACGCGGGAGCTCGAGAAGATCTCCCGAGCGTGATGCCGTGATCGGCGAGTCTCATCCGCGCCTCGGCGGCGACCGCCTCGCCACGGGAGCGGGCTGCTTCGTGGCGGACGTGCGTGTGGCCGGCATGCTCCACGCCGCCGTCCTCCGCTCTCCGCACGCGCACGCCCGCGTGGTCTCCATCGACGCCAAGCGCGCCCTCGAGCTCTCCGGGGTGCGCGCCGTGCTCACCGCGGCCGACGTGCCTACCACTGCCGTCATTCCCAACCGCGTGGGTGCCCCGCCCGGCACCGAGCGCTATCTCCAGCCCGCCATCGCCCGCGAGGTGGTGCGCTACGTGGGCGAGCCGGTGGCCCTCGTGGTCGCCGACGACCGCTACCTCGCCGAGGACGCGCTCGCCCTCGTCGACGTCGTCTATCAGCCGCTGCCCGCCTGCGCCACCACCGCCCAGGCCCTCGCTCCGGGTGCTCCTCTTCTTTTCCCGGCCACAGAGTCGAACAACGTCGCCCTGATCACCATGCGCAGCGGCGACACCTCCGCCGCGCTCCAGAAGGCTTCCGTGGTGATCCGCGAGCGCTTCGTATATCCGCGGCAGACCGCGGCCGCCCTTGAGACGCGCGGGCTGGTCGCCGTGCCTCCCGATCCCGCGGGTGGCGAGCTCCATCTGATCGGCTCGACCAAGTGCATCCACATCAATCGCGGCATCCTCGCTCCTATCTTCGGCATTCCCCTGGGCGCGCTCCGCCTCACCGAGGTGGACGTGGGCGGCGGCTTCGGCGTGCGCGGCGAGCTTTACCCGGAAGACATCCTGGTGCCGCTCGCCGCCCTGAAGCTGGGCCGCCCCGTGCAGTGGATCGAGAGCCGCCGCGAGAGCCTGCTCGCGACCAATCACGCGCGCCAGGTCGAGTACCAGGTGGAGATGGGCTTCGACGGCGAGGGGCGCATCCTCGCCCTGCGCGCCCTCATCCACGCCGACATCGGCGCCTACGTCCGCACGGCCGCTCTCGTGCCCGCGGAGTTCGGCGCTGCGCTCTTCCCCGGCCCTTATCGCGTGCCCAGCTACGACTGCGATCTCTGGTCGGTGGTGACCAACAAGACGCCGGCGGGCACCCTGCGCTCGCCGGGTCGACCCGAGTGCAACTTCGCGCGGGAACGGCTCATGGACCTGGGCGCAGCGCGGCTCGGCCTGGATCCGGCGGAGATCCGGCGGCGCAACCTCGTGCGCCCCGACGAGATGCCCTACGACTGCGGGACCAAGTCCTTCGGGGCGAGCACCGTCTACGACTCGGGCGACTTCCCCGCTCTCTTCGACGAGCTGCTCCGCCGCATGGACTACGCGGGCGCGCGGCGCGAGCAGGCGGCCGGCCGCGGACGCCCCGGCGCGCGGCGCGGCATCGGTCTCGCCGTCTACGTGGAGAAGACCGGGCTTGGCCCATTCGAGACCGCCCACATCGAGGCGCGTTCCGATGGACGCTTCATGGTGGACACGGGCGCCTCGTCGATGGGGCCGGGACTTGAGACCGTGCTCGCGCAGATCACGGGCGAGTCGCTGGGGCTGCCCGCCTCCTCTTTCGACGTGCGCCACGCCGACACCGCGCACGTGGAGAGCGGCGTCGGGACCTACGGCTCGCGGGGCACGGTGACGGCCGGGAATGCCGCCGCCCTCGCCGCGGCCCGTCTCGTCCAGGAAGCGCGATCGAGGGTGGCCACGAGCTGGGGCCTGCCCGAGGCGGAGATCACGTACGCCTCGGGCGCGCTCGAGGCGCGCGGCCGCCGCATCACCCTCGCCGATCTCACGGCGGAGCGGCGGCTCGCCGCCGGCGCCTCGTTCAACGTGTCGAAGATCACCTACGCGGGCTGCGCCGTCGGCGTCATCGCGGACCTGGATGCCGAGACCGGGGTGGTGCGACTCCGGCACGTCACCATCGGCGCCGACGTGGGCCGAGCCGTCAATCCCGCGCTGGTCGACGCCCAGCTCGTGGGCGGCGTCGCCTTCGGCATCGGCAACACGCTCCACGAGACGCTCGAGTACGACGCGGGCGGCCAGGCGCTGTCCGGCACCTTCATGGACTACGCCCTGCCCTACGCGACCGACGTGCCGCCCGTGGACGGCTTTTACCAGGAAGTGCCGGCGACCACCAATCCCCTCGGGCTGCGCGGCCTGGGCGAATGCGGCAATCCGGGACTGGGCGGCGCCATCGCCAACGCGATCTGTGATGCGCTCGGCCAGCCGGGCCCCGGTATCACCCGCCTGCCGCTCACCCCGGCCTCCATATGGAACCAGGTCCTTCGTTCCCACCTCGGTGGGGGCCACGCATCCTTTTCGCGGCCGGGCACATCTCAACGGCAGGAGGAACTTTCATGAGCTCCAGCCGAAACGAACACGGATACGACAAGGGCGTCGTCCACCTCACCGAGCAGACGTTCGACGAGGCGCTGGCCGCCGCCGAAGGGATCTGGATGGTCGATTTCTGGGCGTCCTGGTGTGGCCCCTGCCGGGCCATCGCGCCGGTGCTCGAGGAGCTGGCCAAGACCTCGAAGGGTAGTGTGACGCTGGCCAAGGTCAACGTGGACGAGCAGCCGGGTCTCGCCGCGCGCTACGGCATCCGGTCCATCCCGACCATTCTGTTCGTCAAGGATGGCAAGGTCGCGGACCAGGTCATCGGCGCAGTACCCCGAGCCCAGGTCCAGGCCAAGATCACCCAGCTCAGCGGCGCAGGCGCCACCTCCTGAGCCGGCCTACAGGATGACCGACTCCACCCCCGAGGAGGCGACTCCGACTCCGGGTGTGCCGGAGCGGGCCCGCTCCGCCCGATCTGCCCGGAAGGAGCCGTCGCCTCCTCCGCGCGTGATGAGCATTCACGCGCATCCCGACGACCAGGAGTTCACCGTGGGGGGCACCCTGGCGAAGTGGGCGCGCGCGGGGAGCGAGATCGTCACGGTGTGCATCACCAGCGGAGGCGCGGGCTCCAACGACCACACGCCGGCCGATATGACGCGCGAGGCGCTCGTGCCCATCCGCGAGGAAGAGCAGCGGCGCGCCTGCCGCGTGCTCGGCATCTCCGACGTGCTGTTCCTCGGCTACGAGGACGGGATGCTCGAGCCCTCCCTCGAGCTGCGCCGCGAGCTGACGCGACTCATCCGGCGTCACAAGCCCGACGCCGTGGTGTGCGGCGATCCGACCATGCGCTACTACGGCAACATGTACATGAACCACCCCGACCATCGCGCGGCCTCCGACGTGGCCCTCGACGCCGTGTTCCCATCCGCAGAGACGCGACTGATCTTCCCCGAGCTGCTCGGCGAGGGGCTCGAGCCCCACAAGGTCCGCTGGGTCTACATCCACGGCTCGGCGCAGGCGGACACCTTCATCGACATCGCGGACGTGCTCGACCTGAAGATCGCGGCCCTCAAGGAGCACAAGACGCAGATGGGGCCGTGGGATCCCACGGAGATGATCACGGGGTGGGCGCGCGAGCAGGGCGCCCGGCGCAAGCTGAAGGCCGCCGAGGCCTTCCGGCTCATGTGCTTCCACGAGGGCTAGCCCGCGCCGGCGCGCGGCCGGCTATATGTTGCCGGCCAGACATCGCCCGTCGGCGGTGAGGACCCCGCCCACGATGTCGCAGGCCTGCTGCGGATTGTAGGGCGTCTGCGACCATCCCGCACACCCACCCGCGAGCGCCGCCGCCAGGAGCAGCCCTCCCGCCAGCCATCGCATGCATGTTCTCCTCCCGGGCGAGACTAGAGGACGGCAGACTTGAGGGAGCGGCTGGGCTTGAAGCGAGGGACACGCGTGGCGGGAATCCGGATGACCTTGCCCGTGCGCGGGTTGCGTCCGTCGCGGGCGATGCGCTTGCTCACCATGAACGTGCCGAAGCCGCCGATGGTCACCCGCCGCCCCTTCTTGAGCGCATCGAACACGCTCACGAAGAAGGCGTCGAGGGCGCGCTCCGCGGACACCTTGCTGCCGCCCGCGGCCTTGGCCATGGCGGCGACGAGATCGGCCTTGATCATGACGCTTCCGATTTACTCGATGGGCGCACGGGAAGTCAAGACGGTGACGCGCTCCAGCGCGGCGAAGAGGCTGTCCGCGGTGAAGGGCTTCTCGAGCACGGGCGCCTGCACCTCGTCCACGAACTGCCACGGGGAGGGATTGGCGGTGTCGCCCGTCATGAACACGAAGCGCTGGGCCAGTCCGGGCTGATCGATGACGGCGGCACGATAGAAGTCCTCGCCGCTGCCGTCGGGCATGCGGATGTCCGATAGGACGACGTCGAAGCGCGTGGAGCGCACCCGCTCCAGGGCGGAGCGCCCGGTGGCGGCTACCTCGACCTGCCAGCCCGAGTCCCTCAAGAGCGTGGTTACCAGCTCCACCATGCCCGGCTCGTCGTCCACCACGAGCGCGCGCCGGCCGAGGCCGTAGACGCCGGCGGGCACCGCGGCGGGCCCGCTCTCCGCCGGCTCCGCCGCCGCTGTGGTGGGCAGCTCGATGGTGAAGACCGTCCGCCCGGGCACGCTCTCGCCGGTGAGACGTCCTCCATGCTGCTGCACGATCCCGTAGGAGACGGACAGCCCGAGCCCCGTGCCCTCGCCCACCTTCTTGGTGGTGAAGAAGGGCTCGAAGATGCGTGGCATCACCTCGGCGGGGATGCCGGGGCCGTTGTCCTCGAACTCGACCACGACCCAGCGGCGGCCGCCCTCCACGCGCGCGGAGGCGCGCACGCGGATGGTGTCGCCGCGGCCCGCGGCGAGGATGGCGTGCTCGGCATTCAGGAGGAGATTGAGGATCACCTGCTGGAGCTGATGCACGTCACCTTCGGCGGGCGGCAGGTCGGGCGCGTACTCGGTGATCACGCGGATGCCCGAGAGGCGCAGGCGGGTCGTGCGGAGCGCCACCGTCTGCTCGATGACCGCGGGCAGGTCCACCGGCGCGCGCTCGGGCTTGCGCTGGCGCGAGAAAAGGAGCAGGCCCTGGACGATCTTGGCCATCCGCTCGCCCTGGGACACGATCAGGTCGATGGGGCCCCGCAGCTCCGGGGGCAAGGCCTTGCCCTTGAGGAGCTGGCCGTACCCGATGACCACGGAGAGCGGATTGTTCAGCTCGTGGGCCACCCCGGACACGAGCTGGCCGACGGCGGAGAGCTTGCCCGCCTGCACGAGCTGCGCCTGCGTCTCCTGGAGCTGGCGCACGCGCGCGGCGAGCTCGTCGAAGAGACGGCTGTGCTCGATGGCGAGCGCGGCGGGGGCGGCGAGGGTGGCAAGGCGATCGAGGTCCTCGGGAACGAAGCGGCGATCCTTGTCGCCCATGTAGGCGACGGAGAGCGCGCCGATGGCTTCGCCGCGGATGAGGAGTGGATAGGCGAGGGTGGCCCGCACCGGCTCCACCCGCTCGGTGTTCAGCACGCGCCGCACGCGCCCAGGCCACGTCGCGTAGTCGTTGACGAGCACGCCTTCCTTGGTCGAGGCGGCGATGCCCAGCGCGCCCTCGCCCAGCTCCACGGTGTGTCCGAGCTCGCCCGCCACCAGGTGATGGCCGGCGCGCACGACGATCTGATCCGATCCCTCGCGCAGGCCGACCAGGGCGCGGTCGGCGTCGAAGAGCTCGGCGGCCTTGCACGCGATCAGGTTGAGCCGCTCCTCGAGGCTCAGGGGCACGAGCACCTGCTCCACCACCTCGCGGATCGACTCCACATGGCGCAGGCGCTGTCGCGTCTGCGCGTAGAGCCGCGTGTGGTCGAGGGCGAGCGCGGCCTGGTCGGCGAACGTCTGGAGGAGGGCCGTCTCCACCTCGGTGAACTGACGGCCCGTGATGTCTCCCACGGACAGGGCGCCGATGACCTGGTCGCGCAGGCGGAGGGGAACGGAGAGATAGGCGCCGACCTTCGTCTCCTCCGCACTCCGGCGCATCTCCGCGGTGAGGAGGATGTGAGGATCGTTCAGCACGTCCGCGCTCACTACGGGGCGTCCCTCCGCCACCACGCGCCCGGAGATGCCGTAGCCCGGCGGCACCACGTGGCCCGGGATGCCGGTGATCCCGCTCGCCTGCGTCTGGGCGATGACGCGGAGGGAGCCGTCGGGCTGGAGGAGGCGGAAGCCCAGGGATAGGGCGCGGAGCACGGGGAGCACGCTCGCCACGATCCGCTGGGCGATGTCGTCCTCGTCGAGGCTGCCCGTGAGCGTCTGGGCCACACGCGCGATCTCCTCCGACTCGCGCTGGCGGCGCGTGGCGTCGCCGTAGAGCCGCGCGTTCTGCATGGCCAGCGCGGCCTGGTCGGCAAAGGCCTGGAGCAGATTGGCCTCGTCCTCGCTGAAGTCGTGAACGTTGCGCGAGGCCACGGCGAGGACGCCGATCAGCTCGCCCTTGGCGCGGAGCGGCGCGGCGAGGAGGGCGCGGGTGCCCGATTCAACGAGTCGCGTGCGCAGATCGTCGGTCAGCGTGACCTTCAGGTCGTCGAAGACGTCGCGCGTGTAGACCGCGCGCCCCTCGGTGACGGCGCGGGCGACCAGTCCGTCCCCCGGTCCCAGCATGTGCCCCGGCTGAAAGTAGCCGATGGCCGAGCCGGCCCACGCAATGGCCTCCAACTGGCCGTCGGGGCGCATCAGCCGGAGGCCGGCCGCGTCCACCCCGAAGATGGGCAGCACGCTGCGCACCACGCGATCGGCGACCTCGTGGATGTCGAGGCTCTCCGTGAGCATGCGCGCGACCTGGGCGAGCTCCTCGGCTTCCCGGCGCCGCTGCATCGCCTCCGCGAAGAGGCGCGCGTTGCGCACGGCCACCGCGGCCTGGGAGGCGAAGGAGGTGAGGAGCTCCCGATCGTCCGCAGCGGGCAGGTCTTCCTTCCGGAGGCTCAGGGTGAGCACGCCGAGGAGGTGATCGCCGGAGACGACGGGCACACCCGCGAAGGAGAGCAGGCCGTGGGCGATCGCCCACTCGCGGCCTCGGAGGCGATCGTCCGGCGTCACGTCCTCGATGAAGAGCGGCTGACGGCTGCGCGCGACGAGGCCCACCCCGCCCGCGTCGAGGCCCACCGACATCGGCATCTCGTCGAGCGCCACCGAGGGCAGCGACGTCCACGCGCGGCGCACGAGCAACCCCCGCGCCTCGTCCACTTCCCAGAACACCACGGTGCCCGCGCCCGTGAGCTGGGCCAGGGCCTGGGTGATCTGCCCCAGGAGCGGCTTGAGCTCGAGCTGCTGGGAGAGGGCCACGTTGACGTCGGCGAGCGCGCGCAGCCGGCGCTGGCGCTCGTCGAGGGCAGCGTGGGTTCGCCGTCGCTCGCCCACCGTGCGATTGAACTGATCGGCCAGCTCCGCCAGCTCGTCCCTCGTCGACACAGAGATGGGCGGGGCGTGATCATCCTCGAGGTTGCGGGCGCCCTGCATGAGCGCCCTCACCGAGCGGTGCATCCGGTTGCCGATCAACCAGGCCACGAGGAGGGCGAGCACAGTCGCCGCGCCCAGCGCGAGGAGATCGCGCGTGAGCCGGTTCGCGGCGGGGGCGGCGGCGGCTCCGCTCGGCATGGCCGCCACCACGATCCACGGCGCGCGCGTCATGCCCGCCGCGCCCGCCAGGTGCGCCACGCCGTCCTCCGAGGCCCATTCCGCGCTGCCGGCCCCACGGCGGATGAGCGCATCGGCCTCGGGCACTCCGCCCAGCGGACGGTTGAAGAAGTCGTGCGGGCTGAGGGAGTGCGCGAGCACGTTCCCGCTCATGGACACCACAGCCACCGTCTGCTCACGCCCCAGGGGCAGCGCGTTCAGATAGCGCGAGAGCGTCTCCAGGTCGAGCTCGGCGCCGAGGGCCCCCACGAGCTTGCCCTGGCGATCCTGCACGGGCACCACCATGGCCACGATCTGCCGGCTGTCGCTCGGGCTCGTCTGGGGCGCGGTGACCACGGGCTCGCCCCGGGCCAGCACCGCCGCGATGGCGTCAGGCGTGAGGAACTTCGGCTCGCCGTCGCGGTAGCCGCTGGTGGCGACCACGCGTCCGTCGGCACTGACGGCAACGAAGCGGCGCATGAACGGATGCCGCTCGCGCACGCGCCCCGCGAGCGTCTCCAGATCGCCGTCCTGCACGCTCTCGAGGCTGCGCAGGCTGGCCAGCGCGAGGAGGCTCTCGATCTGCCCGGTGAGGATCTCGTCGAGTCGCCCCGCGATGAGGTTGGCGGTGTCGAGCTGCCCCTGGTTGCCGACGCGCCGTCCCTCGGACATGTCGCCCCAGAACCTGAACGCGGCGGCCGCGAGCAGCGGCAGCAACACGGCCAGCACGAGGAGGGCGAGTTTGGTTCGAATGCTGAGTCGCATGCGCTCGAGTACCGAAGTTCTCAATTAGTATAGCTGTATAATCCCTCCATGCCGCGAGCCTTCTCGTTCGACCTTTCCGCCTTTGTTCTGATTGCTTTGGCCGTCATCACCGCCGGCGCCGCCTACTGGAAAGATCCCTCGCTCCCGATCCTGGGCGCCAAGAACGGGCTCAGCATGCTCTGGTTCGTCCTGCCCCGCCTCGCCCCCGCGCTGATCCTGGCCGGCATGCTTCAGGTGCTGATCCCGCAGGAGACGGTGGCGCGCTTCTTCGGCAACCAGTCGGGATTCGGCGCCATCGCCATGGCCGCCGTCGCGGGCACGCTCACCCCGGGCGGGCCCATGGTGAGCGTGCCCCTCCTCGTCGTCCTCGCGAACTCCGGCATGGCCCTGGGTCCTCTCGTCGCCTACATGACCTCGTGGTCGCTCTTCGGCGTGCAGCGCATCATCGCGTGGGAGGCGCCTCTCATGGGCTGGCGATTCGTCCTCGTGCGCATCGTCCCCAGCCTCGCCTTTCCCTTCATCGCGGGCTGGCTCGTGAAGCTCTGGTATCACGAGTAGGGCGGTGGCTTTCGAGGATCTCCGCGCCTTCGTCGCGCACCTGGACAAGCACGGGCAGCTCACCCGCGTGCCGGCCCGCGTCTCACGCGACCTCGAGATCGCGGAGATCACCGACCGGGTCTCCAAGGGCCCCGCCGAGGCCAACCGCGCCCTCCTCTTCGAGCACGTGGACGGATTCGACACGCCCGTCCTCATCAACGCCTTCGGCTCTCCCGCGCGGATGGCCGTCGCCCTCGGCGTGGAGCGGCTCGATGATCTCGGCGCCCGCGTGGCCAAGCTCCTCGACCTGCGCATGCCCGGCTCCTTCCTCGACAAGCTGCGCAAGCTGGGCGATCTCTTCGACGTGGCCAAGGCCGGCCCCAAGCGTGCGCGCTCCGCTCCGTGCCAGGAGGTGGTGGAAACGGAGCATCCGAGCCTCGCCACCCTGCCCGTGCTCCAGTGCTGGCCGGGCGACGCCGGCCGCTTCATTACCCTGCCCATGGTCTTCACGCGCGATCCCGTCACCGGCTCGCGCAACGTGGGCATGTACCGGCTGCAGGTTTTCGACGACCGCACCCTCGGCATGCACTGGCAGACCCACAAGGGCTCGGCCGAGCACGAGCGCGTGGCGCAAGAGCGGGGGCGCCCCATGGACGTGGCCATCGCGCTGGGCGGCGATCCCGCGTGCATCTATGCCGCCTCCGCGCCTCTGCCGCCGGGCATCGACGAGATGGTGTTCGCGGGCTGGCTGCGCGGCGCCGGCGTGCCCATGGTCACCGCGAAGACCGTCGACGTAGAGGTGCCCGCCGACGCGGAGATCGTCCTCGAGGGCACCGTGGATCCGGCAGAGCGTCGGGTCGAGGGGCCCTTCGGCGATCACACCGGCTACTACTCGCTGGCGCGCGAGTACCCCGTCTTCCGCCTCAAGGCCATCACCCGGCGCAAGCAGCCGATCTATCCGACGACCATCGTGGGACGGCCGCCCCAGGAAGACTACTGGCTCGGCAAGGCGACCGAGCGCATCTTCCTTCCCATCATCCGGCTCATGCTCCCCGAGGTGGTGGACATGAACATGCCCGCCGAGGGCGTCTTCCACAACCTCGTGATCGTCTCGATCCGCAAGCGCTATCCCGGGCAGGCGCGCAAGGTCATGTACGCTCTGTGGGGCCTCGGCCTCATGATGCTGGCCAAGAACATCCTCGTGGTCTCCGAGCACGTGGACGTGCACAACCTCTCCGAGGTCGCGTGGCGGGCCACGGGCAACGTCGACCCCAAGCGGGACCTCGTCGTCGTGGAAGGGCCCACCGACGATCTCGACCACGCGGCCCTCCGCCATCGTTTCGGGGGCAAGCTGGGCATCGACGCCACCGAGAAGACTGCCGACGACGCCATTGGCCAACCCTGGCCGCAGGAGATCGTGATGAGCGAGGAGATCCGCGCCCTCGTCACCCGGCGCTGGCGCGAGTACGGCTTGTAGTGTCGCGCACCCTCCGCCACTTCCTCGACGCCATCAAGTTCGAGCACACCGTCTTCGCCCTGCCCTTCGCTTACATGGCGATGGTCCTGGCCGCGCGCGGCTGGCCGGGAGCGCGCGTGGTGGTGTGGGTCACCGTGGCCATGGCCGCCGCGCGCACCCTGGCCATGAGCGTCAACCGCCTCGCCGACCGGCTGATCGACGCGGCCAACCCACGCACGGCCGGACGCCATCTCCCCACGGGGCTGCTGCGTCCCGGGCACATGCTGACGGCCGCCGTGGTCTCGGCCGTGCTCCTCGCGGTGGCGGCGTGGATGCTCAACCCGCTCTGCTTCAAGCTCGCGCCCTGGGCGGCGCTCTTCCTCATCGGCTACTCCTACACCAAGCGCTTCACCTGGGTCTCGCACTGGATCCTCGGCTTCACCGACGGCATCGCGGCCGCGGGAGGCTGGATCGCCGTGCGCGGCGCTTTCGAGCCCCCGGCCTTCGTGCTCTGGTTCGCCCTCACCGTGTGGATCGCGGGCTTCGATCTGATCTACGCCTGCCAGGACGTCGACTTCGACCGCCGCACGCGTCTGCACTCCTTCCCCGCCCGCTTCGGCATCGCCGCCGCGCTCCGGTGCGCAGGGATCTGCCACCTGCTCACCGTGGCCGCCTTTGTCGCCCTGGGCCTCATGACCGGCCTCGGGTGGCTCTACTGGCTCGGCGTGGTGGCGGTAGCCGTGCTCTTCGTCTACGAGCACTCGCTCGTCTCGCCCGACGACCTCTCCCAGCTCGACGTCGCCTTCTTCAACGTGAACGGTTACATCTCCGTGATCCTCTTCGCGGCGGTCCTCGGCGGGCGCGTGCTGTGAGCGTGGGGCTCGGCGAGGGACCGGGCAAGGCGCGCTTCGTGAGCGAGATGTTCTCGCGCATCGCGGGGCGATACGACCTCATGAACGGGCTCATGACCTTCGGCATGCACCACGCGTGGCGGCGGGCGGCGGCGCGGGAGACCATTCCCTCGCCGGACGGCCCCGGCCTCGACCTCGCCACGGGCACGGGAGACCTCGCCCTCGAGCTGAGCGAGATCCACCGGCACCGCACGGTGGTGGGCGCCGACTTCGCCCACGGCATGCTGAGGATCGCGGGGCTCAAGTGCCGCACGGAGGAGACGGCGACCCGCGTCCGCCTCGTGGAAGCGGACGCGCTGGCCTTGCCTTTCGAGCCGTGTACCTTCGCCTTTGTCACCTCGGCCTTCCTCCTCCGCAACCTTGCCGATCTCCGCCAGGGATTGAGCGAGATGCGCCGCGTGTCGCGGCCGGGCGGCCGCGTGGTCGCGCTCGAGATCACCCAGGCGGATCTTCCCGGCTGGGCGCCGCTCTTCCACGCCTACTTCCATCACGTCGTCCCCTGGGTCGGGGCCATCGTGGGCGGCGACCGCGAGGCGTACACCTATCTGCCGCAGTCGGTGGATCGCTTCGTCACCCCGCCTGCCCTCGCCGCGCTCATGGAAGAGGTCGGCCTGCGCAACGTGAAGTACCGCCGGCTCGGCTTCGGAACCGTCACCATCCACACCGGCATCGCGTAGCCCGCCGATTCCAGCGTGCAGGAGGGAGCGCCGAGCAGGATCGAGTGGACGCTCAACCTCGAGCGCCGCTATCCCTACGGCGACATCTCCCCCGATCCCGAGCGCCTGGAGCCCATGGGTTTTCCGCCGCCCTGGCCGGACCGGCCGTGGACCTATGCCAACTTCATCGCCTCGCGCAACGGCATCGTTGCTTGGAAGCGCCGCGGACCCCATGACGATCCGATCCGCGCGCTGGCCGGCGGCGATCCGAAGCGGCCCGGGCGCCGCGCCGACGTGCAGCTCATGCGCTATCTCCGCGCCAACGCTGACGTCGTCTCGGTGGGGGCGCAGACCCTCCGCGATCAGCCGGAGCTCGTCGGCACCTTGAGCGATCCCGCGAGCGACCTGGGCGCGCGCCTGGAGCGCTTCCGCGTGGAGCACGGGCTGCCACGGGTGCCCCGTCAGGTCATCTACACGCGCAGCGGGGCGCTCGACATCGACGCCCGCATGTTCAACACGCCGGGGGTAGAAGTAATCGCGGTGACGACCGCTCGCGGCGCCCGCCATCTCCGCGGGCTCGGTTGCGAGGGCAAGGGTGTGCGGCTGCTCGTGGCGGGAGAGGACGACCTCGGCGCGAGAGAGCTCCGGCATGCCCACGAGCTGCTCTTCCGTGACGTCGGGGTCCGGTACCTCGACTGCGAGGGGGGAGAAACCATCCTGGAGGCGCTGAGGACGGCGGGTCTCGTCGACGAGATCTTCGTCACCACCAGCGACGTCGTCATCGATCCCTCGGCGCACGAAGGGGTGAAGCGGCTCGATCCCACGACGGGCGCCCGGCTGATCGCCGAAGGCCTGGTCGCCGCCGATCCTGCCTATGTCTTCCGCCGCTGGCGCTTCCAGGAACGCTGACCCGCCACCTCGCTTCTCATTCAGCTCTCATCCTCCTCTCATCCGGGCACGAAACGCGGCGGTGGCCCGCTCCGTCTCACTCACGGAAGGCTTGGAGAGACAAAGGAGGTGTGGAAGCCATGGTCAAGACGATCGGACTCGTGCTCGCCGCCCTCTTCCTGGGTGGCTGTGCCGTCTACGCAGATCCCTATGCATACGCTCCACCCCCGCCCGTGGCGGGCGTCTATGTGGCGCCGCCGCCCGTGGTCGTCGCCCCCTACCCGCATCACTGGGGCTGGCACGGCGGCTGGCGGCACGCCTAGCCGCGCGCCCACGGACAGGCTCTGACCGAGTCCCGGCGCGTGCTCGACAGCGCCGGGACTCGTGAATCGCCGGTCCGCGTCACCCATGCTACGATTTCGCTCGCCATGCTGTTCTCCACGATCCCATCTACGACGCGACGCATCGGACCGAATCGGATCTGTCTAGATGAGTAGCCCGGCCGTCGCCGGGCGCGTCGCCGAGGTCTTCTATTCGATCCAGGGCGAGGGCGTCACCGCGGGCCTCCCCGCCGTCTTCGTGAGACTGCAGGGCTGCAGCGTCGGATGCGTCTGGTGCGACACGAAGTATTCGTGGGACGCCGAGGCAGGTCGTCCCGTCGATCTCGACGCCCTCGTGCGGGAGGCCTCGGCCTATCCCTGCCGGCGGGTCGTGGTCACGGGAGGCGAGCCGCTCGAGTCGCCGCTGTTCGCTCCGCTCCTCGACGCCCTCGCCGGCTCCGGTTTCGCCCTCGAGGTCGAGACGTCGGGCACGCTCGCTCCTCCCGCCGGCCTCGCGTCCTCGATCCAGTGGAACGTGTCGCTCAAGCTCGCGGCCTCGGGGGTGACGGACGCCACGCGGATCCGCCCTCCCGTGATCCGTGACTTCCTGTCGCGGAAGACCTGGTGGAAGTTCGTGGTCACCGACGAGCGCGACGTGGCCGAAGTGCTGAGCCTGGCCGAGCGCTTCGCTTTGCCGAGGAGCCGCATCCTCCTCCAGCCGGAGGCGGTGCGGCGTGAGGAGCTGATCGAGCACGGGCCCTGGGTCGTCAAGATGTGCACGCGCCATGGCTTCCGCTTCTCTCCCCGCCTCCACGTCATGCTGTGGGGCGCCCGGCGGGGCGTGTAGTGGCGCCGCGCGCGGTCGTGCTGCTCTCGGGCGGGCTCGATTCCACGACCACTCTCGCCATCGCCCGCGCCGAGGGCTACGAGTGCGCCGCGCTGTCGTTCGACTACGGCCAACGCCACCTGCGGGAGCTCGACGCGGCGAAGCAGGTGGCGGCGGCCCTCGGCGCCCGCCCGCACCTGACCATGCGTCTCGACCTCCGCGCCATCGGCGCCTCGGCGCTCACCGCGGACATCGCCGTCCCCAAGGGGCGGAG
>Ga0075425_100002760_pt1 | contig 17623 bp, 18 predicted proteins | sample SoiMethybrSBSTD4_FD_75300 | JGI IMG/M metagenome (GOLD analysis project Ga0075425, IMG submission 75300) | Bulk soil microbial communities from a Populus tree surrounding site in Tennessee, USA - Soil MetaG P. TD hybrid SBSTD4 | ecosystem: Environmental > Terrestrial > Soil > Tree plantation... | reverse complement strand
GCCAGGGCGGATCGCAGCAGGGTGGCCAGGGCGGCCAGAGTGGCTCGGGCCAGGACCAGATCGGCAAGCAGGGTGGCCAGGGCGGACAGGGTGGCCAGAGCGGTTCGCAGCCGGGCCAGGGTGGCCAGGGCAAGCCGGGCCAGGGCTCGACCCCGGACCGTTAGTTGAACCCCCAGGGTCCACTTCCGCCGCGGCCGGGCGAACACCCGCCGCCTCAGGTGGAGCAGGGCAAGCAAGGTGGTCAGCCGATCGATCAGCCTCTTACGCCGCGGCCATCGCCGCAGCCCGAGACGCCGAAGACGATCTGACCGCGACTGCACCCGGACACGACGAAGCGCCGGCGATCCGCCGGCGCTTCCTCATGTCCTACTGATTCAGGCCGCTCGCGTCCACCAGACCCTGCAGCATCGCGAGGATCGCGATACCCGCGATGATCGAGGTCGCGACGAACGCCGCGATCGCCGCGATCGTCAACGCGATCGTCTGTCGCGTGGCCACCCGCGGATCGAGCCGCTTCTCGAGGACGCTGTAGGCGACCGACGCGATCTGGATCGCCGAGCGCGCGATGACGAACGCGCCCGCGGCGATCCCGGCCGCGATGACGAACCACATGAGGATCGCGATCTCCATCGCGGCCTCAGGCTCTCACGATCGGTTCGTAGTAGCCTCTCGCTCGATGGCCGCTCACGGGACGCCGCCCCAGAAGCCCGATCCGCAGTATCGGAAGCAGGACCACATCATCTTCGCGGCGCTCGCGGTGCCGATCTTCGCGGTCTCGTTCCTGATCATCGCGCTCATCGTGACCCTCGGCCAGCACCCTTGAATGGGGCTCGCCGGGGCCGGCATAGCCGGACCCGGCGGGCGCGCTGTCGCTCTGCGCCTTACCCCTTCGCCTCGATGTAGACCTCGTCCACGTAGCACCACATCCAGCTCTCGCCGCGCTCCATCGACCGAACGATCGGATGTCCGGTCTTGCGCGCGTGCTTCGATGCGTGCTGGTTCGGCGACGAGTCGCAGCAGCGGACCGCGCCGCAGCTCAGGCACATTCGCAGGTGGACCCACTCGTCCCCGGTCGCAAGGCACTCGGCACAGCCCTCACCGTCGGGGACCACGCGCCTGATCGCGTCCCGATGGGTGCAGCGGATGGTGCGGGCATTGATGGTGGGCGTCGCTTGATGGTAGGTCTACGCCGGGGCGAGGCGCAGCCGGAATCGCGCGCCGCCGCCGGGGGCCGGCTCGAGCGTCACCGTCCCGCCATGCTTCTCGGCCACGTCCTTCACGATCGACAGGCCGAGCCCCGAGCCAGGCAGGTGGCGAGCGCTGCTCGCGCGCCAGAATCGATCGAACACGTGCGGGGCGTCCTCGGCCGCGACGCCCGGGCCGTGATCGCGGACGCTCACTTCGCCGGCGGTCACGTTCACCTCGACGATGCCGCCCGCGGGACTCCACTTACCGGCGTTGTCGAGGAGGTTGGTCACCGCCCTTGAGATCCGCGAGCGCACGCCGTGGACGGCGGTCGCCTCGCTCGAGAGCGTGAACGTCACGCGCGGGTACCGCCCGCGCACGCCCGCGAGTGCGTCGGCGACGAGCTCGTCGAGGCGCAGATCCTCGATCGGGAGCGCGGACTCCTCATCGCGCGCGAGATCGATGAGGTCGGCGACGAGGGTCGAGAGCCGCTCCATCTGTGCCACGAGATCGGCAAGGACCGCGTGGCGCTCGACCTCATCGGTCGGGTGGCCGCGCGCGAGGAGCTCCAGATTGGTCCGCAGGCTCGTGAGCGGCGTGCGCAGCTCATGCGATGCGTCCGCGACCAGCTGCCGCTGCTGCCGGAGCGATACCTCGAGGGCTCCGAGCATCTCGTTGAAGCTCGCGGCAAGCCGGCTGAGCTCGTCGTTGCCGCCGGCCGCGACGCGGCGTGAGAGATCGCGCGTGCGGGCGACCTCTTCGACGACCGAGGTGAGGCGCTCCACCGGCGCGAGCGCCGCGCGCGCCACGACCGTCCCGAGGGCCGCGGCGAGTAGGACCCCGCCCAGAGCGAGGAAGATGAGCCGGTTACGCGTCTCGGAGAGCACGGCGTCGATATCGGTCATCGCGTAGGTGAGCTCGAGCGCCGTGCCACCGCCGAGCGGCACGACGAGCACGCGGTACGGCGTCCCGCTGATGGTCGTGTCGAACCTGGCGCCGTCCTTCGGCTGCGTCGCCGCCACCTGCTTGGCCTCCGCCGTCACGAGGGCCGGCACCGGCTGCGAGTAGTCGGCGCGGATCACGCGTCCGGTCGCATCGATGCTCTGGGCGAAGACGTCCCCGCGACCGGAGACCGTCTGGCCGGGATCGCCGAACGGCGGCCGTCCGCCACGGTCGTTGGTGCCGCGCGGCCCCTGGGTCTGGGCCGTGGTCGCAGCATCGGAGAGGCTTCGATCGACCTGCGCGAGGAGCTGCTGCTGCAGGACGAGGAACATGAGCAGGGCCGCGCCGATGACCGCGACGGCCACGGCGCCCGCGGCGAGCAGGGTGACGCGAAGGCGGAAGCTCATGCCTCGCGCATCACGTAACCGACGCCGCGCACGGTGTGGATGATCCGCGGCTCGCCGTCGGCCTCGAGCTTCCGGCGCAGGTACCCGACGTACACGTCGAGCGAGTTCGATTCGGGGCCGAAGTCGTATCCCCAGACCTTGTCGAAGATCACATCGCGGCTGAGGACCTTGCCCTGATTCGCGAGGAGCAATTCGAGCAGCTGGTACTCCGTGCGCGAGAGCTGGATCTCGCGCGCACCGCGGCGGCAGGTCATCGCGTCGCGGTCCACAACGAGATCCCCGAACCGCAGCTCGCCGCGACCCTGGCCGGCGGACGGCGCGCGGCGCTCGAAGGCGCGCAGGCGCGCGAGTAGCTCGTCGAGCGCGAACGGCTTCACCAGGTAATCGTCAGCGCCGGCATCGAGCCCGGAGACCCGTTCGGCCACGGCCGCGCGCGCGGTCAGCATCAGCACGGGCACCTGGTTGCCGGCCGCGCGGAGACGGCGGCAGACCTCGAGCCCGTCGAGTCCGGGGAGGCCGAGGTCGAGGACCACCGCGTCGTACGGGACGGACGTCGCCTGCTCCAGCGCCCGGATCCCATCCGTGGCCAGTGCCGGCTGGTGCCCGGCGTGGCGCAGCGCCCGCTCCACCGCGCCCCGTACCGCGGGATCGTCCTCGACCAGGAGGACGTTCACTCGGTCGAGTCTAGGAACGCCGGCCTAAGAACGGGCTAAGAAGGCGCCCGTTCCGGGCCTTTCTTAGGGGCCTCTCATGACTCCCCGCCCGGCGAGTGCCACCTTGACTCTCGACGCCACCGACGGGCGTGAACGGACGCAAGGAGTCATACGTGAAGAATGTGGAGCGGGCCCTCATCGCGACCGGCGTGGCGCTGGTCTTCTCCGGCGGCATCGCCAGCGCGGCGATCCTCTGGACATCCGCGACGGCAGCGGCCGCGACGCCGGGCATCGGGACGCAGCTCGCCGCCCAGCTCGGAACGGGCACCGGCACGCTCGCGGACAACGGCCTCCGCGGCGGCGCCGACCTCATCACCGCCGCGGCCACCTACATCGGCATCACGGCCGCCGATCTCAAGACCCAGCTCGCGGCCGGCAAGAGCCTCGCGGACATCGCCGTCGCGAACGGCAAGACCCGGGATGGGCTCATCGCGGCACTGACAGCCGCCGAGCAGCAGTCGATCTCGACATTCGTCGACGCGAAGGGCACGGCCTTCCCCGGTGGGCCGGGTCTGGGCGGACCGGGCGGTCCGCGCGGCGGATTCGGCTTCGGCGTGCAGGGTGACCCGCTCGCGGCCGCGGCGACGTTCCTCGGCACCACGACCGCAGACCTGCGGACCAAGATGGAGGCGGGCCAGACCCTGACCCAGATCGCGACCGCCGCCGGCAAGACCCGCGATCAGCTCGTGCAGGCGCTCGTCGCCGACGCGACCGCGAAGATCGAAGCCGCGAAGACCGCGGGCACGATCACCGCCGCTCAGGCCACTCAGCTCGAGAGCGGACTCGCCGATCGGATGACCAAGCTTGCCGACTCGACCGAGCCGGCCGGACGAGGCCCGCACCGCTAAGCAGACCACCCCACCACTCCCTCCTTGACCGACTGCGCCCGCCTTCAGGCGGGCGCAGCCCATATCCGGGCATCGCTACGCTGCGCACCGTGGCGGAAAAGGAGATCCGGCTCGCGGATCAGGTCGCGAACGGAACCATGTCCCAGGAGATCGCGGACCTCCTGCGGGACACCGCGCGCGATCACAAGAGCTTCATCGTCATGGCGGTCCCGCGCCTTGCCGGCAAGACCACGACGATGCGCGCGATGCTCGCCGAGCAGTCGAAGCCGGTGCTGGCGCTGGGCTACGACGGCGATGAGGTCGACCCGCTCGTGCAGAAGGCCAAGGGTGGCTACCTCATCGTGCCGGAGATCAGCCGCGGCGCGTGGTCGACGGGCTACGTGTGGGGCGATCCGGTGCGCCGCGCGTTCAACGGCATCACCCAGGGCACCGCGCTCGCCACTGCGCTGCATGCGCCGGATCCGGACGAAGCCTTCGGCATCATCTGCGGCGGCTGCGGCGTGCCCGATGCCCACGCCGCGCGTATCTCGCTGGTGGTGTACCTGCGGTCGCTCGGCGAGTGGGAGCACCCGACGCGTCGCGTCGTCAGCACGGTACACGAGATCCGCGGCGTCAAGGACGGCAAGCCGGACGCGAGGCTGCTGTTCCGGTGGAACGAGAAGACGGACCGGTTCGAGCGCGCGGGCTGATGAGCGAGCTCGGCGACCAGTTCTCGCGGAAAGCGGCCGCGGTCGGAGCGATCGTCAGTGCGGCTCCGGACGATGCGGCGGCGCGCGGCGCGGCAGGGCACGACGACGGCGATCGCATCGCCGCGGGGCTCTTCGCGGTGGCGGAGACCGGATCCGTCGCGGTCGCGCTCCCGCGGGCCGAGCGCGGCGTGGCGCTGCTCGCCGAGCGCCTCTGGCTCCTGGTACCGGCGAGCGAGCTCGTGGCCTCGCTTGACGAAGGTCTCGCTCGGATCGAGGCCCTCGTACGCGGCGGCCGGCCGTACGTCACGCTCATGACGGGCCCAAGCCGCACCGCGGACATCGAGCGCGCGCTCACGGTCGGCGTGCACGGCCCGCGCGAGCTGCACGTGGTGCTCGTCGGGTGATCGCGCCGTTCGCCGAGCGGTACCGGCGCGCGCTCGCGGACCCGCGCCTGCGCGGCAATCTGCTCTCGTTCCAGCGGGCCTGGCGGCTGACCCGGGATGCCGCGTTCGCGAGGCTCGAAGGGGAGACCGGGACGTCGTTCGCACGATCCAAGGCGCAGCTGGTCGCCGCGAAGGACGGGGTGCTGGCCGATCCCGGCGCGGCGCGGGCCCGTTTCGTCAGCGCGTTCACCGCACGCGGCGGGGTCGTACACGACGCGGCGACGGCCGACGACGCGCGCGCGATCGTGCTCCGGCTGCTGCAGGAGCGGAACGTCACGCTCTTCGCGAAGGGGAAGTCGATGGTCGCCGAGGAGGTGTTCCTCAACCATCACCTCGAGGCGGCCGGGATCCGTGTCGTCGAGACCGATCTCGGGGAGTGGATCATCCAGCTCGCCCGCGAGACGCCGAGCCACATGGTCATGCCGGCCATCCACAAGAGCCGTCAGCAGGTCGCGACGCTGTTCGAGGCGGAGACGCATCGGCCGGTCGACCCAGACGACATCGGCGAGATGGTCCGCCTCGCGCGCGCGGAGCTCCGAAAGGTGTTCCTGAACGCCGGCGCGGGGATGATCGGCGCGAACGCGCTCATCGCCGACACGGGGACCGTGATGCTGGTGACGAACGAGGGCAATGGCGACCTTGTGAGCACGCTCCCGAAGACCCTCATCGTCATCGCCGGCTGGGAGAAGCTCGTGCCGACGGTCGCGGACGCGGCCGCGCAGCTGCGGCTCCTGGCGCGGAGCGCGACCGCGCAGGAGATCACGACCTACACGAGCTTCATCACCGGCGTCGACGGCGACCGGGAGATCCACCTCGTGCTCGTCGACAACGGCCGCACCGAGCTGCACGAGGATCCCGGCCTGCGCGACGTCCTGCGCTGCATCCGCTGCGCCGCCTGCGCCGACGTGTGTCCCTCATACCAGGTGGTCGGCGGCCACGTCTTCGGGTACATCTACTCGGGGCCGGTCGGGCTCGTGAACACCGCCGCGCATCACGGCCTCGCGAACGCCGCCGGCCCGCAGAGCCTCTGCGTCAGCTGCAACGCGTGCGCGACGATCTGCCCGGTCGACATCCCGCTGCCCCAGCAGATCCTGCGGGTGCGTGCGCGCGTCGTCGAGGCGAACGGTCTGCCGTGGGCGAAGCGCGTCGCGTTCGCGGTCTGGTCCAGGCCGCGGGTCTTCGATGCGGTGATGCGCGCTGCGGCCGTACTCCAGCGGCCGGTCCGCCGCGGCGCCTCGCTGCGGATCCCGCTGCCACCGGCGCTGCGGTGGCGACGGGTTCCCGCGCTGGCCACGGAGCCCGCGCGCGACACGCTCCTCGGGCGCACGTTCGAGCCTCACGAGCGGGGGCCGTGGACGGACAGCAACGCGCGCGGCCTCACGGTCGCGTACTTCATCCAGTGCATCGCCGACCGCTTCAGCCCCGAGCAGGCCAGGTCGGCGGTCGACCTGCTGCGCGCGTGCGGCGCGCGGGTCGTCGTTCCCGCGGGCCAGCATTGCTGCGGCCTCCCGCCGCTCGACGCCGGCGACCGCGCGACCGCCCGCCGGATGGCGAAGCAGACGATCCGCTCGCTCGAAGCCGTGGCCGCCGACTGGATCGTGAGCGCCGGTACCTCCTGCGCGATCGCGATCGGCCACGACTACGCCGAGCTCCTCGCGGACGAGCCCGACTGGGCCGCTCGGGCCGAGCGCATCGCGGCGCGGACGCTCGATCTTCTGACGTTCCTCGATCGCGTTGCCGATCCGCCGCAGCGTCCCGCGATCAAGGACGCCGCGCCGGTCACCGTGCACTCCTTCTGTCAGACCACGAACGTGATGCGCTCCGGCGGTGCCGGCTCGCGGCTGCTCGAGCGCGCCGGTGTCCCGGTGCTCGAGCTTGCCGAGCGTGAGGTCTGCTGCGGATTCGGCGGATCGACCTCGATCGATCATCCGGCCCTCGCGCAGAGGATCGCGGAGCGGAAGCTCGACAACGTGCGCGCGACCGGTGCGGAGGTGCTCGTCACCGACAACCCCGGCTGCCTGCTGCATCTGCGCGGGGCAGCCGAGGTGGCGCACGACCGATTCGTCGTGCGCCACGTTGCCGAGGTGCTGCTCGAGGGGTTGCGAACGTAGCGATCACCGCGCGGCGGACGAACCCGCCAAGAAACCGCCCACGTTCACCCGTGACGGCCGCACCGCCCGCGAGTTGACCCAGATGTGAGGATCGGGATGGCGGCGCTGCTGCTCGTGGCATCGGTGATCGCGCTCGGCCGTCCGGCAGACGCAGCCACGTGCGCTTCCTCGGTCGGTGGCGGCGTCGCGCCGCCCGCGAGCGTGCCGGCGGGGATCCCCGGCTTCCACGCCGCCTGGTACGGCCAGTCGGGCTACATGTCGCTCTGTCCCGGCGATCGCATGACCGCGACGGTCGCGTACTACAACTCGGGCTCGCGCGGCTGGGTCCAGGGCCGCCTCGGCGAGGTCGCCTATCTCGGCACCTCGGGCAGCGATCCCGGCCAGGACGCGGCCACGATCCTCGGTGGGGACGGCGGATTCGGGTCGCCGAACACGGGCTGGGCCCGGTTCAATCGTCCGGCCGTGCAGCCCGCCGCATATGTCGGGCCCGGCCAGATCTCGTGGTTCCAGTTCGTGGTCCAGGCGCCCACGACGCCGGGCACGTACCGCGTATCGATCCGGCCGCTCATCGAGGGTGCTCAGTGGATGGAGGACTACGGCGTCTTCTGGCAGGTCACCGTCCTGAACCCCGATGGCACCGCTCCCGCTCCGACGCCCGGCGATCCGCGCGGCCTGTCGTTCGCCGTCGGTGCGGGCGTCGACGCTCGCTCCAATGCGGACGTGCACGAGGGCATCGACCGGGTCGCCGCGTATCTCGGCGGCTCCGTCGGAGGCGATCGATCGCGTGCGGCGACGGCGCACATCAACGTGGGCACCGGGACCGAGACGTACTGCTGCCTCGCGCATCTCGACGGCCTCGACATCGTGACCAGCAACACCGAATGGGTGAGCCCGCGCGCGGTGGCCGCCGACACCTGGACCGCCGATACGGAGCGCAAGGAGCTCTCCGCTCACGAGTACGTGCACGTGTGGCAGGGCGAGGTCGGCGGCAACGCCTGCATGCTCGGCCCGCGCTGGATCTCCGAGGGCATGGCCGAGTCCCTCGCGTACCGGTCGCTGGTCGCCGCCGGCCTCATCCCCCAGGCGAACATGGACACGTTCACCAAGCGGCAGCTCATCACCGCCTCGACCCATCCGGCACTCGCCCAGCTCGAGACGCAGTGGCCCGACAGCGCGAACCCGTACAGCGTCGCGTACCTCGCCGTCGACCGGCTGCTGGCCGCGAACGGTCCCCTCCCGCTGCGCGCGTGGTGCGAGGCCGTCGGCCGCGGCGTCGAGTGGCACACGGCCTTCGCGCAGGCGTTCGGCGAGGACACCGTCACCTTCTACGCGCAGTTCGAGGCGTACCGCTCGGCGTACCTCCGCTGACCGCGCGCCGGTTCGCCCCGTGGCTCGTCGCGGCGCTCGTCGTGCTCGCGTCGGCCAGCGGCGCGAACGCCGCCGGGACCAGCATCGCCGGTGACCCGGGCACGACGCCCGCCGCGGTGGGCGGCGGGCAGCTGCGCGCGTTCTGGGTCGATGCGTTCGGCGACGGCATCTACACCCAGGCCCAGATCGACCAGCTCGTGACCGACGTGAAGGCCGCGAACATGAACGCGATCGTCGCGCAGGTCGTGCGGCGCGGCGATTGCTTCTGCAACCGCTCGAGCCTCCCGCGCACCGCGGTCGCGGGCGTCTCGCCCGCGCCGTTCGACCCATTGCAGGCGCTCATCGACGCGGCGCACGCGCAGGGCATCCAGGTGCACGCGTGGATCATCACGACCGGCATCTGGCAGGGTCCCGGGGTGCCGACCGATCCGACGCACGCGTTCAATCTGCATGGGCCATCGACCACCGGCGCCGCGAACTGGATCGACTACCGGTCGGACGGCGCGTCGAACTTGAGCGACGAGTACTTCATCGACCCCGGCAACCCCGACGCCGCGGCGTACATCGTGAACATGGCCACGAGCATCGCGCGCAACTACAACGTCGACGGCATCAACCTCGACCGGATCCGCTACCCAGATGGCAACTTCGGCACGAACGTCCCGTCATGGGGCTACAACCCGACCGCGCTCGCGCGATTCGGTGCGGCCACCGGTCGGACGGACCGCCCGTCGAACACCGACGCGGTGTGGACGCAGTGGCGCCGCGATCAGGTCACGAACATCGTGCGCAGGATCTACCTCGAGAGCTACGCCATCCGGCCGAGCATCCGGATCAGCGCCGACACGATCACGTACGGCGCCGGGCCGCAGAGCGCGGGCGGGTGGGAGAACACCCGCACGTACGCCGAGGTGCTCCAGGATTGGGTCGGCTGGCTGCGCGAGGGCATCCTCGACCTCAACATCGCGATGAACTACAAGCGCGACGCGGACGCGACCCAGCGCACGTGGTACGCCCAGTGGTCCGACTTCGCGAAGGATTCGCAGTTCCAGCGGCAGAGCGCGATCGGCTCGGCGATGTATCTCAACGATCTCCCCGCGACGATCCGCCAGGCCCGCATCGCGGTGGCGAACAGCACCGCCGGCGCGCCGTCGGCCGGCTGGAACGGATACTCGTACCGCACACCCGACGCCGCGACGAATGCCGGCACGCGCACGGGCGCGTCAGCGCGCGCCGAGCTCATCACCGCGCTCACGAAGCCGAGCACCGACGATCCCGTGATGCCCGCGATCTTCGCGACGCCGATCGCCGCGCCGACGATGCCGTGGAAGGACCTGCCATCGGGCGGACAGCTGCGCGGGATCGCGGCCGACCCGACGGGCGGGCCGATCGCGTCGGCCACCGTCACGCTGTACGACAGCGCCAACACCGTCGTCGGGCAGCGCACCACCGATGGATCGGGCTGGTTCGGGTTCGTCGATCTGCGGCCGGGCACATACCGCGCGACCATCGACTCGACGCGTGCGGCCGCGTCCAGCGGCATCGTCTCGGTGGCCGCGGGAACGGTCGCGAACGTCGCACCGGCTCCCCAGAACGTCTCGTGCACCTCGAGCGTCGGCCCGGGGATCCCGGCGCCCGCGTCGGTCCCGTCGGGTCGGCCTGGCTTCCACGCGTCGTGGTACGGGCAATCCGGATATCCGACGCTCTGCCCCGGCGAGCGCTCGACCGCGACGGTCGCGTACTACAACTCCGGCTCGAAGGGCTGGGTCCTGGGCCGGATGGGCGAGGTCGCGTACCTCGGCACGTGGAACCCGGTCCCGGGGCAGGATCAACCGAGCGCGATCGGTGGCGACGGGCAGCTCGGCTCGCCGGACACCGGCTGGCCGCGGTACAACCGCATTGCGCTGCAGCCCGCCGAGTACGTCGGCCCGAACCAGGTCTCGTGGTTCCAGTTCACGATCCAGGCGCCCACGGTCCCCGGCACGTACCGCCTCTCCATTCGCCCGCTCATCGAGGGCGCGCAGTGGATGGAGGACTTCGGCGTCTTCTGGTACGTGACCGTCCGCTGAGCCAGGGCTACCGCCCGACGTCGCGACGGCGCATCGCGACGAGCGCGACCGCGGTCCCGGCGAGCCCGATCCCGAGCAGCGTCGCGGTGCCGGCCCAATCCACCTTCGTGACCGGCTCGCCGTAGAGGACGAACAACGACGTCCGCTGCACCCACTCCGGCCACGCGAACACCGGCCCGAATTCCTGCATGAAGTACGAGATGACCGCGATCGCGGTGATGAGAACGACCGCGACGCGCGGGCGCCAGCCCGCGAGGGCCTGGCCGATCGCACCGACCGCGAAGACGACCGGGAGCATGAGCAGCGCGGCGAGCAGCATGCGGTCCGCGGGCACCGCGATGCCCAGCGTTCCCGCCGCAGCCCAGACACCGGCCGTGCTCACGACGCTGACGATGCCGGCCGCGACGAGCAGCACGGCGATCCGCTCGAGCACGACGCGGGTCCGCGACACGCCGGCCGCGAGGACCATCTCGAGGCGGCCCTCGGCATCGTCGGCTGCCCAGCCGTTCACCTGCGCGACGGCGAAGATGCAGATGATGAGCAGCGCGGTCGAGAACCAGATGACGCCTACGACATCGACCACGGATCCGATGCCCATCGCGCTCAGATAGACCTGCAGCGAAGGGATGTCGCGGAATGAATCGAGGAGCGTGCGCGAGAGCGACGAGAGGAAATACCCGAGGGCGGTCATTGCCACCGTCCACCCGATGATCCAGCCGCGCTGCTGATCGATGGCCGCGAGCACCGCGAGCCGGAGCATTGGATCACCCGACGGGCGATGGGTGGCCGGGGCGGTGGACGCCCGGCCGCGGATGAGCGTGCTGCCGACATCGCGCCGGGCGAACGCGTAGACCGCGAGGCCGGCGAGCACCAGCGCCTCTACGACCATCGCCGCGGTCGCCCCGCCGTCGAGGGTGCCGCCGGCCAGGAGCGGTGTGCTCCGGTCGAACAGATAGAAGGGGGAGAGCCACTTCAGCGCGCTTGGATCGGCCCCGGCCCGCACCGTCGAGTTCAGCGTGAAGAGGGCGACGATGACGATCCCGCCGGCGACCGATGCGGCGCGGCGGGTGCCGAGGAGCTGGGCGATCACGAGGCCGACGCCGAAGCCCCAGAGCGTGATCGCGAGCACCGGCAGGCATTGCGCGGCGACGCTCCCGAGAGGCAGCGCGTCGCCCGAGATCGCGGCGCCGGCGGCGGTCAGCCCGAGCGAGATCGCGACCGACGCGGCTGCGACACCGAGGAACGCAAGACACCGCGTGGCGAGCCAGCGGGTCCGCGAAACGCCGGAGGCAAGCCAGGTCTCGGTGAGTCCGCGCTCCTCATCGCCACGGCCGGCGCCGGTCGCCGCGAGCATCGCCCAGACCACGAAGATCGTCGCCACCGTGCTCAGGTCTCGCCAGGTGAGGTAGCCGCCCATCGTGTCGAGCTGCACCGGGCGGGGAAGGAGATAGACGAGCTGCTGGCCGAGGATCTCCATCTGATGCGCGAAGACCGCTCGCGCGGCGGGGGTGGTGCCCGCGACCTGCACGTACGCGACCGAGTTCAGCAGACCGGCGAGCCCACCGATGAGCACCGTGGCGATCAATCCCGTGCGCTGCGCGCGGAACGCGAGCCGGAGGAGGGTCATGTCGCGTAGTAGCTGAGGAAGATCTCCTCGAGCGTCGGCTCCCTGCTCTCGAGCGTCGCGACGCGTGCGCCGGCGATCGCTCCCAGGAGCTCGTCGAAGCTTCCGCGGTACAGACCGGCGACGCGGCGGCCGTCGATGGTCAGTCCGTCGAAGCCCTTGAGGGCGCGCAGCCGGTCAGCCGGGACGGCATCGGCGAACTCGATGCGCACGTGATGGGCGCGGATGCCGGTGAGCTGATCCAGCGTGCCGACCGTCGCGAGGTGGCCCTCGCGGACGATGCCGACGCGGTCGCAGACATGCTCGACCTCCGACAGGACGTGCGACGACATGAACACCGTCGCGCCGCGCGACCGCGCGTCGCGCACGAGGCCGTAGAACTCCTGCTGGTGCAGCGGGTCGAGGCCGCTCGTCGGCTCGTCCAGGATGAGGAGCCCGGCCCGCGGCGCGAACGCGAGGAGCAGCGCGAGCTTCTGCTTGTTGCCGTGCGAGTACTCGCGGTACTTGCGGCCGAGGTCCAGGTCGATGCGCTTCGAGATCGCCTCGACGGCCGCATCGTCGACGTCGCCGCGGAGGCCCGCGATGTACGCGACGATCTCCGACCCGCGCCAGCCGCCGAACTGCGGAAGCTCGCCGGGCACATAGCCGACGCGCTTCTTCACCGCGACGGCGTCGCGATCGGCATCGAGCCCGAAGATCGCCGCCGCGCCGCGCGTCGCATGCGAGAGGCCCATGAGGAGCTTGATCGTCGTCGTCTTCCCCGCGCCATTGGGACCGAGGAACCCGAACACCTCGCCTTCGGCGACGTCGAGATCCAGGTCGAAGATCCCGCGGCCCGCGCCGTAGTCCTTCGTGAGCATCTGGGTGTGGATAGCGCTCGCTCCGTCGCTCATGGCGCACCTTCCCTCCTGCAGGACGGTAGCAAGACCGCGCTGGCCGCGGTCTTGCGGATGACCGGGGCATGAGCTTCAACGACAACGCCAAGCTGGACCCATCGGAGGTCCAGGACGTCAGAGGCAGCCGGATGGGCGGTGGCGGCCTGGCCATCGGTGGCGGCGGCATCGGGATCGTGATCCTGATCGCATCGCTGCTCCTGGGCTTCGATCCGACCCAGATCCTCAATGCCCTTCCCGCGGACACCGGCACGGTGACCACGGATCCGAGCGCGCAGTCCGTGGCGGACTGCAAGACGGGCGCCGACGCGAACAAGCGCGAGGACTGCCGGATCGTCGGCTACATCGACTCGATCCAGCAGTTCTGGAAGGACGAGCTCGCGAAGCACGGCACCACGTACACGCTCGCCACGACAGTCCTCTACACGGACCAGACCCAGGCCGGATGCGGCACCGCGTCGGCGCAGACCGGCCCGTTCTACTGCCCGGTGGACGGCAAGGTCTATCTGGACCTCGCGTTCTTCGATCAGCTGCACTCCCAGTTTGGTGCGCAGGGTGGGCCGTGGGCCGAGGCGTACGTGGTCGCCCACGAGTACGGGCATCACGTGCAGGACGTCCTCGGCACGTTGAGCAACGATCAGCGCACCGGCCCGGGCAGCCTCTCGGTGAAGCAGGAGCTGCAGGCCGACTGCTTCGCCGGCGTGTGGACCAAGCACGCGGCGGAGACCGGCTACCTGCAGGCGCCGACCCAGGCCGACATCTCGAGCGCGCTCGACGCCGCTTCCGCGGTCGGCGATGACCGGATCCAGAAGGAGACCCAGGGCAAGGTCGCGCCGGAGCAGTGGACCCACGGGTCGTCGGCCCAGCGCCAGCAGTGGTACACGACCGGCTATTCGACCGGTGACTACACGAGGTGCACGCCCTAGCCGCGTCTCGCGCTAGCGTGTCGGTCATGGCCGGACGCTCGCTCGGACCGATCCCGCTTCCGTCGGCGGGCGAGCGCGGGACCGGCGAGTTCACGTTCGGCGGCGATGCCGGCCTCGAGAAATACCGCTGGCCGTTCATCGCGATCAGCGGCACCTCGGAGGGCCCGACCGTCCTGATCACGGCCGGCATCCACGCGGCCGAGTACACGGGCGTCGAGGCCGCGATCCGCATCGGCCGCACCCTCGACCCGGCCCACGTCCGGGGCACCGTGCTCGTCATTCCACTGCTCAACCGGCCCGGCTTCTACGAGCGGAGCATCTACGTGAATCCCGAGGACAACGACAACCTGAACCGCCTGTTCCCCGGCAAGGCCGATGGATCGTGGGGCGAGCGCTTCGCGCACCGGCTGCTGAACGAGATCGTGACGAAGTGCGACAACGCGATCGACCTGCACGCCGGCGACCTCATCGAGGACCTCGTGCCGTTCGTCATCTACCGCGAGACCGGCGATGCCGCGCTCGACGCGCGGATCACCCGGATGGCGAACGCGTACGGCGCGAAATGGGCGGTGAAGAGCGCGCCGACCGGCGAGCGGCCCGGCTCGCTCTACGCGGTCGCGAGCCTCAACGGCGTTGCCGCGATGCTCGCCGAGTCCGGCGGTCGCGGCCTCCTCATCGCGGGCGACGTCGCGCGGCACGTGAAGGGCGTCACGAACATTCTGCGATCCATCGGCGTCCTCACCGGAGTGCCCGACCTCGTGAAGCCGCCGACCGTGGTCAAGAGCTTCGATTGGCTCCGTTCGCCGGTCGAGGGGATGTTCCATCCGCGCGTCGCCGTGGGTCACCTGGTGAAGAAGGGCGAGGTCGTCGGCGAGATGCTCGATCTGGTGGGGGAGCCGCTCGCGACGATGCATGCGCCGGTGGGTGGCGTGCTCCTGTTCATCGTCACGAGCCCCGCGATCAAGAAGGACGGGCTGCTGCTCGCGATCGGCGCGCTCGAGCGCTAGACGGCGCTCACTCCCAGCGATGGCCGACGAGGCCGGCCTCGTACGTCCGGCGCTCGACCCGATGCAGGCGCTTGGCGGTGCCCGGCGCCAGCAGCGGCGTGTGCGAGATCTCGAGCAGGTACTCGGGGATGTACCAGACGTCCTTCTCGGAGGTCATCCAGCTTCGTGCGTCGAAGCGCGCGAGGTCGACCGGGCGCGAGAACGTGCGGAGCGTCCGCTCGCGCCGCAGGTTGAAGTACAGGAGGAAGTAGCTGAGCGCCAGCTCGCGCAGCGTTCGGTGGATCGGCTCGCGGTACTCGAGTCCGGCGTAGTTGGACTTCGCGATCGCGCCCCAGTGGCCGCGCTCGCGGTACACCGCGATCACGTGATCGGTATCGTGCTCCGACTCGAGGTCCACGATGAGCGGCCGGTGGCCGATCGCGCGCAGCGCGGCCGCGCCAAAGATCGCGCCCTCGAGGCAATGGGCCGTACGTTCGTGGAGGACCCGGCGCGGGGACCACGCCGAGGTCGCGAGGTGGTATGGCATGTCGTCGATGAAGCGCTGGATCCCATATGGCGTCTTCAGCGATCGCAGCGTCCGCAGCTCCGCGGGCGTGAAGCTCCGCATCGGCTACGGCGTCCTGACGTCGTTCGCGGTCGCATAGCGTCCGCCGCCGAGATTCTGCGCGCGCTCGGCCGCCCGCAACGCCTCGCTCAGGAGGCTCACGCTGTCCTTCGCGTCGCGCGGGAACTCGGCGATCCCGACGCTGCACTGCACCGACCGCTCCTTGCCCTCGACGCCGAATGGCTGCGCGAGCGCGAGCAGCAATCGGACCGCCACGAGAGTCGAGTCGTCGGGAGAGGTGAGCGCGGTGAGCACCACGAGGAACGAATCGCCGCCGAGCCGCGCCGGCATGTCGCTGCCGCGAACGAACGCCGCGAACCGTTTCGCGAACTGCCGGAGGACCTCATCCTCGACCTGACGGCGTGAGGGATCGCGCGGATCCTGATGCCGGTCCAGCTTGACGCTGAGCAGCCCGACGGACCGCTTGTCCCGTTCGGCGAGCGCGACCGCTCGCTCGAGGTGCAGCATCGCGAGCTGCCGGCCGGGTAGGCCGGTGAGCGCGTCGATGAGTCCGAGCGCCCGCAGATCCTCGCGGCCCTCGCCGAGCCGCTTCTGTGCGGTGCTGTCGCTGAAGAAGACGATCGTGTACCGCGCGCCGGCGACATCGAGCGGGGTCGACCGGAGGTCGATCCACTTGCCCGGGCGCAGCTCGTGGACGCCGCCGGGAAGCCGGACGATCGCGCCGAAGCCGCGCGCGCTGGCCTCCCTGTCGGTCCAGCCGGTGATCGCCACCGCGGCCGAGTTCCACGCGACGAGGTCTCCGGCCGGGTCGATGACCGCAATGCCGTCGTGGGTCGAGCGGGCCAGCAGCTCGGCGAGCTCGAAGCCGACGGCTTCGAGCACCGGCGGCAGCAGGGTCTTGGATGGTTTTCGCCGGTCGATCACGCTGACACGGTACGGCCTCGCAGCATGACGCGACGCCGTAGAGTTCACGATCGGCAGATGAGCGACGGCAACGAGGGGAAGAAGACGCGCTCCCGCGCACGCGGATGTGGCTGCTGGTCCGGCTGCGGTGGCTTCCTGCTCGTGTTCGTGCTTGGCGGCGCGTTGAGTCTCTTCAACGTGGTCTTCGGCCTCGGCGTTTCGGCCGGCGTCCCATTCACGCAGAGCAACGTCACGGTCGCGGGATCGATCGGAGCGAAGGACAAGGCCCCAGGCGCGCTCCCGACCTACACGAAGGACAGGCTCGCCGGAAACCAGAACTTCGTGAACAACTCGACGACGCTCACGATCGGGCCCGCCGAAGGGACCGGTCTCCTGGTGATCGGCAAGCAGGATGGCGCTCCAACGCTCGACCTTTACGTCGTCCTTCGCTGACGACCTGCCGCGGCGGCAGCGCGGCCCGCGCCTCGGACTAGGACTTCCCCGCGAGCACGGGCGACCCGGTCGGCGCGTCGACCCCGCCGGCCGGCTCCGCGGTCACGGCGACCGTGTCCCCTGGCGCGACGGGGGCGGTCAAAGTGAGCGTCGTCACACCGGCGTCGCCGGTGACCCCGGCCCGGACCGGCGTGTCTCCGCGAATGACCCACGCCTCCCACGTCTTGCCGGTGGCCGCCGGCGGAAGATCGAGGATGAGATACGGCGCGCTCCCGTTCGCCGGCACGACGAGGGATCCGCGGACGCCCGCGGCCACGCCGGTCGCCGCGAGCGGCACGACCTTCGCGCCGACCGCCCCGGCGATCACCGTCGCGTACCGATCGGCGTCGCGCCGCGCGGTCCCATAGCCGATCAGGGCGACCACGAGCACGGCGGCGAGCGCCAACGGAACGACGAACGGGACGGGCCGGCGAAGGA
>Ga0075425_100002759_pt1 | contig 17624 bp, 12 predicted proteins | sample SoiMethybrSBSTD4_FD_75300 | JGI IMG/M metagenome (GOLD analysis project Ga0075425, IMG submission 75300) | Bulk soil microbial communities from a Populus tree surrounding site in Tennessee, USA - Soil MetaG P. TD hybrid SBSTD4 | ecosystem: Environmental > Terrestrial > Soil > Tree plantation... | reverse complement strand
GATCTCAGCGTGCTGCGCGGAAACCACCAGTTAGCTTTTGGGGGACAGGCGACGTTATGGTGGAACAATTCGTACTCCACCACAAACCACGAATCCAACTCCTTCACAGGCGCAACAACGGGCCTGGGGATGTCGGATTTCTTGATGGGAAATGTAGCTTCATATAACGCAGGTACCACGGGGATCATGGCCAAGAAGGGCAAATACATCGGCACCTACGTGGCCGACACGTGGAAGGTCAACCAAAAGCTGACTTTCAATTATGGCTTGCGCTGGGAACCTTACTTCCCTCTGGTTCCCCTCGGTGGCGGTGCCATCCATTACGATGAGGCAGGGCTGAAAAAGGGTATCAAGAGCAGCCAGTATGACAACACACCTCCCGGTGTGTTTTTCATTGGTGACGCGGGGTGGCATACCGGGAACTCGGACACCGAAGTCCTATGGAAGAATTTCTCTCCACGCGTTGGCCTCGCCTGGGATGTGAACGGAGATGGCCGTACTTCCGTGCGAGCTTCCGTGGGAACGTTCTACGATTTTCCCTCCACCAACTACCAAAACCCAGCCACAGCGCCGCCGTGGTCACCCCGTTACACGCTTAGTGATGTGAATTACGCAGACCCGTGGGGCAAATTCGCCGGAGGGGATCCATTTCCGGTGAAATTCGGCAAAGATATTACCCGCGACGTGCAATGGCCTTTGTATGGTCTTGTCACGGCCACCGACTACAGAACCAAAAACATGCGGGTTACATCATGGAACCTGAGCCTGCAAAGGCAGGTGGGTACAGACTGGCTCGTATCGGCAAACTACCTGGGTAACGAAACCTACCATATGTGGTCTGCTCAACAGCTCAATGCTCCGATCTTTTTAGGATTGGGACCGTGTACGCTGGCGGGAATCCAATACACCACATGCTCCACAGCAGCGAATCTTGATCAGCGCCGTCGACTCTCGATCGAAAATCCAAACGTTGGCAAATACTACGGCTATGTAGTTCACCTCGACTACGGCGGGACAGCCAGCTATAACGGCTTGCTCCTTTCAGTTCAGCGCCGCGCCACACGGGGTGTGACCGTCAATGCGAATTACACGTGGTCGCATTGCATCAGCGACACCGGAGCGGGCGACAATAAAATTTTTGGCGCAACACCCAACACGAGCTGGCAGGATCCATCCAATCGACGCTTTGATCGCGGCAACTGCGGACTGGCAGCTACTGATCGGCGGCAGGTCTTCAATTTGTCTAGCGTGGCGGAAACACCGCGGTTCTCGAACAGGGCCTTGCGCTTCGTCGGATCCGGCTGGCGTTTCTCGCCGCTCGTTAAAATCATGACGGGCGGGTATCTGCTGCTTACCACCAGCCAAGATAGAGCGCTGAGCGGAACTACGAATCAACGCGTCAATCAGATCCTTGGCAATCCGTACGGTGACAAAACTGTCAGCAATTACCTCAATCCTGCAGCATTCGCACTGCCGGCGACAGGAACGCTCGGCAATGTCGGTTCCTACAGCGTTCGCGGCCCCGGCCTCTGGCAGTTTGATATGTCTGTTTCAAGGACCTTCCAGGTCCGCGAAGCCCAGAAGATGGAGTTGCGCGCTGAAGCTTTCAACGTTACGAATAGCTTCCGCATGATGGACCCGATAACGGTTCTCAACCAAAACACCTTCGGCCAGATAACACAGGCGAGAGACCCGAGAATTATGCAGTTCGCCCTAAAGTACTTCTTCTGATGTTCAGTTTTGCAGTCGCCGATCGGCGATCGGCGACTGCAAATTTCAAAACACCACTCACCGCACCCCCAGGAGAACAAACAAATTGACAGTCGCGACAAAGCTGTGGGAGTCTCATTCGCAATTAAGCCGAGTTTCCAAAAATCAAAGACGAAGCACTCGGTAACTTCCGTTCATTCACCGGGGAGGAAACGATATGAGACGGGTTTTGAGTGGTTTGTTGGGTGGGCTGTTCATTTGTGCTCTCAGCTGCTCTTCAGTCTGGGCGCAGGCAACGGCTCAAATCAGCGGTACAGCGAGGGACCAGAGCGGAGCCGTTTTGCCGGGCGTGGAAATCCACGTCACGCAAACCGACACCGGGGTTGTTCGAGATGCAATCACGAATGAAACAGGAACTTACGTTTTAACGAACCTGCCGATCGGCCCTTACAAGTTAGAGGCGGCCTTGCCGGGATTTCGCACATATGCACAAAGCGGGATTGTGTTGCAGGTCAACAGCAGTCCAAGCATTAACGTCGTCCTCGAAGTTGGACAGGTGAGCGAGACCGTCGAGGTTCAGGCAAACGCAGCACTCGTAGAAACAAGGACAGCAGGTGTCGGCTCGGTTGTGGAGAACACCCGAATCCTGGAACTGCCCCTGAACGGGCGCGCAATGATCGAGTTGGTCGCACTTTCCGGAGCGGCAACGCCGGCGCCGATAGTGAATGCCAGCGGCGGAAGAGATCCGTTCAGCAAGGGTAACCTTTCCGTTGCGGGCGGACTGAACACGGGATTGAATTACACGCTGGACGGCGCGTATCACAACAATCCTTATGACAATGGCTACATGTCCATGCCGTTTCCCGATGCGCTGCAGGAATTCAAAGTGGAAACGGGCGCCACGGGCGTTCAGACCGGCGTGAAATCCTCAGGGTCGGTCAGCCTGGTAACGAAATCGGGCACCAACGAACTCCACGGCGATTTGTTCGAATTTGTCCGGAATGGCAAATTCAACGCCCGAAATGCATTCGCAACCAGGCGCGATACCATCAAGCGCAATCAGTTCGGTGGAACTGTTGGCGCGCCGATCATAAAGAACAAGTTATTTTTCTTCGCAGGTTACCAGGGTACGACGGTTCGGCAGGATCCGTCGGACCAGCCTTCGGTTGTCCCGACCACGGCCATGCTGGCGGGCGACTTTACGGCCTTCGCGTCACCTGCCTGCAACGGAGGACGGCAGATCACATTGAGAGCGCCGTTCGTGAACAACCGCATCGACCCCGCACAGTTCAGCAAGCCCGCGGTTCGTCTCGCGAGCAAACTGCCGCCTGCTTTGGATGCGTGCGGCAACACAAAGTTCGGCGTTCCGAGTCGTGAAAACGATCATATGACCCTGGGCCGCATCGACTATCAACGCAGCGCCAGTCACTCGATATTCGGCAGGTATTTGCTCGATAGCGTCAAGAGTCCGCCGCCCTACGACATCGGTCACAACGTGCTCAATTCGCTGGGGACCGGGAACACGGGTCTTGCTCAAGCCTTCACTATTGGCGACACGTATCTGTTCGGCGCCAACATCGTGAATGCATTCCGTCTGACGGCAAATCGAATTGCTGCCGCAAAGATCCATGCGGACTACGACAACGCCGGTCTTGGTCCCGGAGATATCGGTATCAAGGCGTTCCTCTACGAGCCGCACCGTCCAATCGGCAGCGTCAACGGTGGATTTGCTTTCAACAGTACCGGCGGACCGGCGTCGGGCTCGACGAGAGCCGCGATCTTCGGAGCAAATGATGATCTAAGCCTTCTTCGCGGAAATCACCAGCTGACATTTGGTGGACAAGCGAGCATGTGGTGGACCAATTCTTATTCCAATAATTACTCCACCATGACCGCAACGTTCAACGGTCAGGCTTACGGTGTGGGAATGGCAGACTTCTTCATGGGCAGCGTTGCCAACTTCGGCATGGGCACGTACTCCGACCAAAACAAGAAGTCCAAATACTTCGGAGTGTACGGCGGTGATACGTGGAAGCTGAATCAGAAAGTCACATTAAATTATGGTGTGCGCTGGGAGCCCTACTTCCCTGTCGTCAATGTCGATAAGAGCGTCTTCCACTTTGATCCCGATGCATTGGCAAAGGGCATCAAGAGTCAACGCTTCTCAACCACACCGGCCGGCATGTTATTCGCCGGTGATCCCGGATTCCCAGGCCTCTCGGGCGTCAACAACAAGCTGTGGAATTTTTCACCACGCATGGGACTGGCCTGGGATGTCTCGGGCGATGGCCGAACATCGGTGCGAGCTTCGGCTGGAACGTTCTACGACTTTCCGGCGACGATTTATATGCAGGGCTTCGGCAATGGACCGCCGTTTACGCCGCGCTTCGTGAGACAAGGCGTGAATTTTGAAAATCCCTGGGCAACCGAGCCTGGCGGAGATCCGTTCCCGATTCCGTATGGGAAGAGCCTTGGCAAAAACGACGCGATCTGGCCGCAATACGCGCTCATCTTGACGACCGACTATGACACTCCCAATATGCAGGTCGTTCAGTGGAACCTGAGCGTTCAGAAACAGGTCGGAACCGATTGGCTTGTATCGGCGACCTATCTCGGAAATGAGACGTCTCATATGTGGACGTCGAAGTACATCAATCCCGCTGTGTTCCTGGGATTGGGACCATGCACACTCGCCGGTGTCCAGTACCCGACGTGCTCGACAACCGGGACCACGAATCAGCGTCGTCGCTTGAGCCTGGCGAATCCTGTAACCGGCCAGGACTTTGGAATTATTCAAAAGGTGGACGCCGGCGGTACGGCCAGCTACAACGGCCTGCTTCTCGCCGTTCAACGCCGCGCCGCGCGTGGCATCACGCTCAGCGGAAATTACACATGGTCGCATTGCATAAGCGATCCCGGAGGGGCGGAGCGAGCTGCCACGAGCGGTGTTGAAGCCTATTCCGATCCGGACAACCGCCGATTTGATCGCGGCAATTGCACGATAGCCGGGACGGACAGAAGGCACGTGTTCAATCTATCTGCCGTAGCCAACACGCCACAGTTTTCCAATCGGACCCTGCGCCTGGTGGCGTCCGGCTGGAGACTGTCGCCCATCTTCAGAATTCTGTCGGGCGATTATTTGAACATCATCAGCGGGCAGGACAGATCCTTAACTGGAGCCGGCAACCAACGCGTCAATCAGGTACTGCAAAATCCCTACGGCAACAAAACCGTTGGGAACTACCTCAACCCTGCAGCGTTTGCGCAGCCGGCACTCGGAACGCTGGGATCGATTGGTATGAGCAGCATTCGCGGACCGGGCTACTGGCAGTTCGATACAGCACTGTCGAGAACGTTCGCCTTGAACGAAACCCAAAAACTGGAATTCCGAGCGGAGGCTTTCAACGTTACAAACAGCTTCCGCATGGAAGATCCAACCGCGGCATTCAACAGCGGACTTTTCGGTCAAGTCACAACCGCAAAGGATCCGCGGATCATGCAATTCGCTCTGAAGTACGTGTTCTAATTTGAACGCGGGCTGAAGCCCGCGACTACGAGGTTTGCAACAACAATATCGCAAGCACGTAGTCGCGGGCTTCAGCCCGCGTTCGCGCATTCATTTCACCGAGCAGGGCGTCGGTTTCCACAGCGATCCATCGGCCAACTTCCTGAAGTGATAGTTCACGATGTATGGCTGTGTCAGATACTCCGGGTCTTCGACGATCTGCGTTAGGCGAATCCAACTACTGTTGTCCGGTAACTGTGAAACTCGAAAATATTCCGTGAGTACGGCATTTCCACTGTACGGCATTCCATTTTTCCAGTAATACCCGGGTTTCAAACGCGTCGTTACGACTTTCAAGTTGCCGCCGCGGCGGAAATTTCCGGTTCCACCCATGATCGTCCATAACGCCGACGAGTATCCTTGCCAGCTGGGCTCTGTTCCGGCCGGTGCATCTACTTTTGCTGGCTCTCCGGGAAGAACTGTCGCGTTTGAATAGTCCAACCTCGCTGCGCGTGGCGGCGGATTGAAATGGAACAGGCGCGTTTGTGTTCCAAAGTCGGCTTCGACTTTGAGTGTGTTGTCATCCTGCCAGGTGATGTGCAGATGCGTTGGAAGCCGCATAATTCCCGGCGCGCCGTAGGCCTTGCACGAATTGCCCTCGGCTTCGTCCTTCGCCGGATCCCAACGCAGTGCAGCCTGGGCGCCCTCCGGCTTGTAAGGAATGTTCCCTTGGAAAGCGGGGTTCGGCCCGGTACCGATCTTGCCGCCGCCGGGCATTTCTATGACGCCCGGCGCGCCGCTGCCGAAGTCGCCTTTCGGAGCCGTGAGCATGCGGACGTGCCAATCTTCGCTGATAACGGCTGTCCAGTACCCGGTAAGGTCGATCGGTGCCCTTGCTTTCGCTGCTGGAGGAGGAGCACCTCGGCCGCCTGCCTGGGCTCGAAGAATCGCTGGTTGCGCAATGCATGCCAGAGCAGCAGCGAGTGCGAGACCAACGGTGCGTTTGGTCAGAGTGTTGTGAATCATTTCTTTTCCTTCAGACTGCGGTAGACGGCTTCTACAAAACGCGCGGTTACGCCGGGCTGCCGGCCGTATTCCGGGTCATAGTCCATGGTGGGTTTGGCCGCTTTCACCTGTGCCAGCGTCATGCCTTTATCGATCATCGACTGAATTCGTTCGCGGATGATCATCAGCATATCGCGGTAATATCCGACGTCTCCGGCATCGCTGATCCAGCCGTGACCAGGAACGATCATTGTTCCGCCCTCAGACATGAATTCGGTGACGGACATGTCTATGAGTTTGTCGAGCGCTTCGATTTCACCGTTGATAGTGCCTCCCTTGTCTATATCAATCGGAGGATAGATTTCGCTGTTATAAATGTCACCCGCGACGATCACATCCGCGCGGCGGAAGAACACGGCGCTGTCTCCATCCGTGACGGCGTTGGGCATGTGAAAAATCTGGATCGCCTGATTATTGAGGAACCGGTACATGGTGTATTTGTCGGCTGTGTACGTATCGGTGGGAACCATCATCTCCGGAGCATTGGAGTCAAGAAGCCGCTGCCGGACCATTTCGTGCGCAAGAACCTGCAAGCTGAGCGAAGCATCCCGGTATCCAAGGAACTGAAACATCGGAGATCTTCGGATGCCCTCATTCCCGCCGACGTGTTCTTCATTAGCGCTCGTGTTGATGATCATTCGAATCATCGGATCGGGAAATGCATGCGTGGCCTGCCACGTGTTGGCGAAGGGCGATGTGTTGTCGCGTAGCGTGTCATCCGGCCGCAACATCTGAGTGACCTGCCGGACTGCGGCAAGAACTTTATCGCTTGTTGCTGCGACACCGGAATCCACCAAGATGACGCCATCACCACCGGCCGAGACGGTGATGTTGCCTCCTGCGCCGGCGATCAGATAAATGTTGCCGGCCACATGTAGTGCCTCTGCGTTCTCGTAGACCGGAGCCCGCTTGGGTTGAGCATCAGCGCGCTCGGCGATACGCGTGGAGTCATCACTGTAAACAGGTTTGATACTGGCTTCTACCGTAGCGGGTGGTGCGAGTGTCATTCCTTTTGCCCGCCACTCCGGGTACAGCGTTTCAGCGCCGCCCCTGACACCCTCCATCGGCACTTTGTATTTGAAACCGGATTCCGCGAGATACGGATTCGCTCCGGGGAGGTAATGCGCCACGCGATACTTGCTGCCCGGTTCCGTGTCCTCAGGCTGGCAAGGGTAAGGGGGTAACCGCAATGTTGGCGCGCGAACGTAGGTGGCACTGCGGACCAGGGGCTCCGTCAGATAATCCGGATCGATGACGGTGAATGTCCATTCCAGGTAAGGTTCTTCCAGAGAAATATGTTCGATGACGGTCGCCCGGAAACTGGTCGGCACGCCGTTGCGCCGTTCGAAGCTTTCCTTGAGATGGGTCGTGGTGATCTCGAGCGTATCGCCTTCAAACTCTCCGGTGGAGAAACCATCCCAGGAGTGCAGCGCATACTGCGAGGGGCGCTTGCGTCGGTCGAGCCAGATCATGCGGTCGCCGGGAGTCTTCTCATAGGAAATGCGGTAGGCGACAAGTTGGCGAGTGACGGGATCGACGACCTCGTCTATGCGCATTGGGTCCAGACCTTTCGCCTGATACCCGGGACTACGAGGCCTGCAGGCAAGTAGCGGCGAGGACGAAACCCATTCCTCATCGTACGTGTCTCCCCGCATGCGCGCCGCATCATTCAGCGGCATGCCACGGTAGTCGCCGGGATATGCGCCCGGGTTGCGGTCGCGTTCATCTTCTTGAGGAAGCCAACGCCATGTGCCCGTTAAATCGAGCGGCGAATTCTCCTGCGCAAACAATGCCCGCGATGGGAAAAGAGCCAATAGCGCGAGCACGGCAAAGTGCCGAATACGCATGTTATTTTTCTCCGGTGTGGTTCTTGGTATTTTCCGAAATCGCGAGCAGTGTATCTCAACAAAATTCGAATTTCGAATTTCCTTTTCCTTGACCGTCTTCACTTCCAGTAGTACAAGGTTTGGCAGCCGTCGCCATGTATAAGCTCGCAATCTGGATTCTCTTACCAGCAATGTTGCTCAATGGGCTGTGGATGGTCTGCAGTACACCTGGCACAGATTCGCCCATGAGTGCGCAAGAGAAGGCCGATTGCATCAGGATCTGTGCTGCACTTGAAGCCGAGTTCGGAAGGATCTGCATTATCTGGCCCGGCGGATCAAAGCCATCGATCAGCGTTATTGATTACGGTGCGGCAATACTTCCGGCTGAAATATTGGTGAAGCCGATTGTCACGAATGAACAGGCCCCGGTGGAATTCTTTACTTCATACGGTGACCCGAGCCTGTCAAATCTCACGCCCCCTCCCAAAGCCTGACCTCCGCGACTCTTTCTGAATTCCAGCGCCGAACGCGTGACACAACGCGTGTCTCGCTTTGCGGTCCATCGCACACGTGGAGGACACATGAAACGATTCCCGCATGATTCGTCTCGGAGTTCGATTCCAATTTAAGGAGGTCGAGAAATGCAACGTAAAGCGACAACGATGATTTTCTTAGCAGGACTGGTTCTTCTCGCCGCCGCGTTCGCGTCTTATGCGCAGCAACAACACGACCACGCGGCACCACCGAAAACAGGCTCCTCCGCGGCGGCACCAGAAAAGCCCGATATCGATATTTTCTGTTCAAGTATGAAGACTGGCCAGCTGTGTACTCACGGAACAGCCAACAACCTTGGCCTCACCGGCCAGAAACAGGAGCAGTGGATTGAGTTCGCGCGAAAGTACAACAAAGCAGTGGACGCGGCAACGTTGCAGTTGTTCAAGGATGCTGAGGGCGTGCTGGCACCGCAGCAAGTCGCGCAACTGAAGGCGTGGTTCGCCGTCGGCTTGAATCCGCAGATCAACGAGATTCTGTACAAAAAGGGTCTGGGTCCACAGAAACACTAGCAACACTCAAGGAGAAAATTGATGGCTGACTATGCATCGATTGCCAGGACTTTAATGGATTCGCTTCACCTCCGCGTGGCCCCCGTCGCCGTCTGTCTGACCGATAAAGCTCCTGAAGGAGTTCCGAGTTCTACGCAGGCTGCGGCGGCCGGTTGTGTGTTCTGGGAAAGAGGCGCCAAGGGCGCGTTCGTTACGTCGCAGAAAGATCACAGAAACTGTGTTGTCGGTATGTATACGCATCACATGCCGCTGGCGACACCCGCACATCAGGACGACCTGAATACCTGTTTGAAAGTTTTCGGAGATCTCGGTTATGTGCGTTCCGAAGACATCCCGGGCATTCCTGTCTTGAAGGAAGAGCCGAAAAACGTGACGTACGCTCCTCTGGCATCCACTCCAGTTACTCCAGCCGCCGTTCTTCTGTTTGCGGATTCACGCCAGAGCCTCGCAATCACAGAAGCCGTTCAGCAGGTGGAGCCTGGTGTGCCGCCGGCGTTGGGCCGGCCCGCATGCGCCGTCATTCCACAAGCCGTGAACACCGGCAAACCGGCATTGAGCCTAGGCTGTTGTGGCGCACGCGCCTACCTGGACGTCATGACGGACGACTTCGCCCTTTGGGCCTTGCCGGGTTCACGCATCGGCGATTACGCGGCTCGGATCAAGGTTCTCGCAGATGCGAATCAGATCCTGACCAAGTTCCATCAACTGCGGCGCGAAGATGTTGCCGCTGGAAAGTCTCCCACTGTGAAGGAATCGTTGGTGCGGCTTGAAGAAGGGGGCAAATGAGAATCTTTTTCCGGTCCATTTTGTTCGCGCTCAGCTTGCCGGCTGTGCTATTGGCCCAGTCCGCCGCCAATAGCGGGCAGATCGCAGGCCAGGTTGTGGATCCATCCGGGTTGGCTGTTCCCGGTGTCGAGATTTCCGCGCGTAACATCGATACGAACTACACACGCATCGCTACTACGGACGACGACGGACGTTATGCAGTTGGCCCGGTCCCGCTCGGAAACTACGAAGTAACTGCGGTGCCCACGAATCTGCAGCGGATGACCCAGCAGGTGTACGTTTCGCTGGGAGGCCGCGCGAGCGCCGATTTTCATGTAGGCATCACACCCGTCCGCGAATCCGTCGACGTGGTCGCAGAAGTTCCAGGCAGGATCGAGCCTGAACAGACGTTCTCAAAGGCTGTACTGACGGAATTGCAGCTTCGGAATATTCCGGCTCCCGGACGCCGCATCAAGAATCTGTTTCTGCTGACCCCCGCTACCCAGATCGAGCCGGAATGCGGTGGGTTTTCTATCTCCGGACAGAAAGGTGTCTTCACGAGCATTAACGTTGACGGCGGCGATTACACGAGTTCCCATTTCTGCGGACACGTGGAAATGTCACCGAGCGTTACCATAGAAGCCTTGCAGGAATTCCAGGTGCTTCGCAGCACGTTTTCAGCGGAATTCGGACGTTCAACAGGCGGCATCATTAACCTGGCCACCAAATCCGGTACCAACCAGTTTCACGGATCAGGGTTCTACCTGTTTCGTAACGATGGACTCACCAGGGTGGATCCGTTCAAGCGTGAACAGATCAACCATGGCAACCAGCTTGGTGGTTCCATTGGTGGGCCAATCAAGCAAGACCGTACATTCTTCTTCAGCGCCGGGGAACTGCAGTACAACACTAAACCGGTGCGAGTGCTCTTCGATCAACTGGACAAGCTCGGCGTCCGAAATTCCGCGGGTGCGCAGGCACTGCTTTCCGTCGCCCCGGAAAGCCAGTTGACTGCGCTGAGTCAGTTACAGTCATTCGTCAATCGCATTGACCACCGCCTGACCAACAACAATAGCCTGGTCGGGCGCATCGACTTCACGCGCGGGAAGATTACCGATGTGGTTGGCTCGTTTATCAATACCAACGGGCTCGGGGCAGACTCTCTGACCAATCGCGATGTGAAGAATGCGTCACCCACCAGCAATCGCACGAATGTGACCGGAATGATGCAACTGACTTCAGTGCTCTCGTCGCGGCACGTCAACGAACTTCGTGTCGAGCTGGCACGCGAGTATCGTCCGTGGGATCCAGGAAACGGGCCTGAGGTGACGGTTCGTGACGGAAATCCAACACAAACGATCGCCATCTACGGACCTCAGGCGACCGGTCTCGCGTTCGGCAATGTCGGCTACAAATACACGGACCAGCGCCGTCAGTTCGTAGATAACTTTTCCGTAGTCACGGGAGCCCACACGATGAAGCTCGGCGTGGATGCGAACCTCGTTAAGACGAGTATGCGTTTCAATCCGGGCTACAACGGCATATACCGCTTTGACAGTCTCGCAGACTACCTGGCGCGAAACCCGGCGCAATATCAGCAATTCGCGGGCACGGGCGCGGTGGATGCACGAAAGGATCAGATCGCCTTTTACCTGCAGGATGAGTGGCGCGCCCGCCCGGGCTTTACGATCAGCCCCGGATTCCGTTATGAAACAGCGCTGCTCCCGAATTACCACACAGCAACGGTTCCGGCGACCCGCGCTCCGCAGGCGACCGCGATTCCGAATGACACCGAACTGTTCGGGCCGCGGCTGGGCTTGGCGTGGGATGTACGACAGAACGCCAAGACAGTGGTTCGCGCCGCTGCGGGAATCTTCTACGCGCCGCCGTACATTTCGCTCTGGGAGCAGGCGATTTTGAGCAACGGTGGGAATCCGGAATTGGGCAGCAATATCGTTTTAAATGGAACACCCACAATTCGGAATGCTTTCCAGCAAACTGGAATCAACCTCAGCGGGGCGTCGCTGGACCAGCTTCCGATCTTTACGATTGCGCAACTCAATCAGCTTTCTGCGCCGGAATCGCGCGTGACTCAAGCCACCAGCGTCTTCTACTTTGACCCCAACTTCCGGTTGCCGCGTTCCACGCAGTTCCGCGGGGCAGTGGAGCAGGAGATCGCGCCCGGTCTCATCGCGACCGTCGACTACACACAGATCGCGGTCGCTCGGATGGATCGAGTCCGTGACGTGAATCTTCCGCTTCCTACTATTGACGCGACGGGGCGGCCTGTCTACACGCCCAATGCCAGCGTCAACGTTAACGCGTTGCGACCGAATCAGAAATTCGGAGCTATTTATGTCACCGAGCCATCCGCGCGGTCTCTGTATCGGAGCATGACCGCGACCGTTAACATGCGTCGGCAGCGTTACACCCTGGACGCCACATACACACTGGGTTTCAGCAAGAGCTACGACGACCATGAGAATGGTGGCTTCAGCAGCGGGAACTATGTGGACGTCAACAATCTCCAGAACGAATACAACTGGTCGAACATCGATCAGCGACATCAGTTCGCTACGAACGGCGTGTTCTTTCTGCCGAAAGGATTCGAGGTGTCAACGCAAATGCGGTTCAACACGGGCCGGCCGTTCAGCCCCAGGACCGGGGTCGATTCGAACCGAGATGGTATCGTGAACGACCGTCCGCTACTCAACGGCCAGGTCGTCCGACGGAACACGTACAGGAACCTTGGCTACTCTGACGTGAGCACGCGGCTGCAGAAGACGTTTGTTATTCCCAATGAGAAGGGAAAGCTTTCGGCGTTCGTAGAAATGTTCAACCTGTTCAATGCGGCGAATGTCGAGATCGGTTCCGCGCAGATGACATATGGAAATGATCTGTCGGTGCCTTCCACGAACCCCTTTTTCGGAAAAATAAAAAGTCCGGACGGCAGTTACATCACCGGTAGTACGCTTCGCACAACTCCGTTCCAAGTCCAACTGGGATTGCGTTACGAGTTTTGATGTTTATGAGGACCGTTCTACTGACGATCATTCTCAGTTTGATGCCTGCGCCAGCAGCGATGGCGCAGCCATCTGTTCTGGAAAAGTTAAAGGACCAGTTCAATCACGATCGGGGCGCACTGCGCCTGGTTGTATTGGTCTCGCCAACCTGTCCCGCTTGCACCAGCGGGGCTGAGTGGATCCAGGAATATGTGATGAGGCGAAATCCGAAGTTGAATCTTCGGGTATACGCGGTGTGGTTTGAGATGTATCCGGGCGATTCGCCCAAGGCCTTTCCGAAAGCTCGTACGTTCCTGCCGGATCCTCGGGTGAACCACTACTGGGATCAGCCGAAGGAGGTTGGTCGCTGGTTTGTGAAGGCATTCCCCAGCGACTTTAAAGGAGAAATCCAATGGGATGCTTTCTACCTTTACGGCGAAGATTCCCTGTGGGACGATCAACCTTCTTCCCTTCTGGTCTGGGGCCGTACAATCCTGGGAAGCCGAAAGAAGTTGCGAGACGAAATCACACGCCTCGCCCGCGGAGAGCAATAATGTGGAAACGAATCGCGTACCGAGCCTTGCTTTTCCTCGTCTGCAGCACACCTGCCCTCGCACAGGACAACGCGATTCAATGGTACAAAGACCTCCCGCAGGCAAGCGCCTTCGCGCGTAAGAGCGACAAGCCAATGATGCTCGAGTTCTGGGCGGACTGGTGCGCTCCGTGCAAAGTCATGGAGACCGAAGTCTATTCCGACCCGCGTGTGGCGACTGCCTTGAGAGACAAAATGGTCGCGGTACGGATTCATTTCGATCTGCAAAAAGATCTGGTTCGGCAATACAACGTCGAAGCGATTCCCAATATCGTATTCACCGACTCCTGGGGAACCGAATTGGTGAGACATCGGGGAGTCATTGAAGCTGACGACCTCGCGGCTGTGATTGATGCCCTGCCGTCAAATGTCTCCGAATTCAATCGTTTAGATAACATCCTGCACGAGGATAAAAACAACTTTGCCGCACTCCGTGACATGGCGTCGAAGTTGAGGTCCGCAGGCCTATACCAATCCAGTAACGACTTTTACCGCAAGGCTGGAAATCGAAACGAAGCAAAGAAGGACCCCGTACAGAGAGAAGCCATTCTGCTCGGACTGGGACTTAACTTTCTCGACCTGCATGAAGGCAAGGAAGCGGCCGCCATTTTCGAGCGCTGCCTCAAGGAATTCCCCAAAAGCGAGAATCGGGAGAGATATACGGCCGAGCTGGCCCGAGCCCGCCAACTGCAATAACTCCAGAAAGATGTGTTGATTTTCGTCCCTTTCTTATAATGCCTCTCGCTCTGGAGGTGAGATGGCGAAGATTGACGCTTTTTTCAACCTGATGAATGAAACCGGTGCATCCGACCTGCACCTCGCATCCGGTTCACAACCCATTCTGCGCGTCCGCGGGGAAATGGAACGCGTCAAGTATCCGCCACTCGAGAACGACGACCTCAAGTCGATGCTTTATGAAATCGCGCCCGAATACAAAGTAAAGGTCTTTGAAGAAACGGGCGATGTCGACTTCGGTTATGAGATCCCGGGCGTAGCCAGGTACCGCGCCAACTTCTTCAATCAAAAATACGGCGTTGCCGCGGTCTTTCGGCAGATTCCCTCGACGGTTCTCACGGCGGAACAGCTGGGCCTGCCTCCTATCATGAAAAAGTTTGCCGTGCTGCACAAAGGACTGGTCCTGGTAACAGGTCCGACGGGCAGCGGCAAATCCACTACCCTGGCTGCAATCGTGGACTTCGCGAACAAGACCCGAAAAGACCACATCATCACGGTTGAGGATCCGATCGAGTTCGTTCATCAGAGCCAGAGTTGCCTTGTGAATCATCGCGAGGTCGGTATGCATACCAAATCGTTTGCTGCCGCCCTTCGTGGAGCGCTTCGCGAGGATCCCGACATCATCCTGGTTGGTGAAATGCGCGACCTCGAAACCATCCAGCTCGCTATCGAAGCGGCGGCTACCGGCCACCTCGTCTTCGGCACGTTGCACACACCAAGCGCAGCAAAAACAATCGACCGCGTGATTGACGTGTTTCCCGCCGGCCAGCAGAACCAGATCCGCAACACGCTTTCAGAAGCGCTGAAGGGCGTTGTCGCGCAAAATCTCTTCAAGCGCATTGATGTCAAAGGCCGTGTGGCGGCGCTGGAGATCCTGGTTGTAACGCCTGCGATCGCCAACCTTATCCGCGAAGCCAAGACGTTCCAGATTCCAGGCATGTTGCAGGTTGGAAAGAAGTACGGGATGCAGACGCTGGATGACGCGATCATGGATTTGCTGAACAAAAAAATGATCAGCCCGGAAGACGCCTACAGCCGTTGCATCGACAAGAACAAATTCCGACCTCTCCTCAAGACCCCTCCTGAGGAATGGGAGTAGAGGTATTCGATGACCAAAGCCGAACTCGATTACATTCTCGGAACGATGCTGGATTCGCACAAGAATGTGTCGGATCTCAACATCACCGCAGACAAGCCTCTGCAGGTCGAGTCATCAGGCGAGCTCGTTTCCGTGATCATCGAGCCGCCCGTTGACCGGCTCACACCATTTCAAACAGAAACGATTGCGCTGAACATTATCAATCGAAACCGCCGCCTGACTGAAGACCTGCTGAGGACCGGGTCATGCGATTGTTCGTATTCGCTCGGGCAGAAGGCGCGGTTCCGTGTGAATATCTTCACGCAGCGCGGACACTACTCCACCATTCTGCGTCGCCTTTCAACCGACATTCCGAGTGTCGATCAGCTCAATTTGCCGCCCGTCTTCCACACGATATCGAAGGAAAAGACCGGGCTCATCCTCGTGACCGGAGCTACCGGCAGCGGTAAGTCCACGACACTCGCGGCTCTTCTTAACGAGCTGAACGAGACCAAATCGATTCATATCGTCACGCTCGAGGATCCCGTCGAATTCGTTCATCCGCAGAAAAAGGCCACGTTCAACCAGCGCGAGATGGGCAACGACTTCAGTACCTTCGCGGCGGGCCTTCGTGCCGCGCTGCGTCAGGCCCCCAAGGTCGTGCTCGTTGGTGAAATGCGCGACCGGGAAACAGTAGAAATCGGTATGTCAGCGGCGGAAACCGGCCATCTGGTCATGAGTACGTTGCACACGATCAACGCCGGGCAGACTATTAACCGAATTGTCGGCATGTTTGATCAGGCGGAGGAACAGCAAATCCGCATCCGGCTGGCCGAAACCGTGCGTTGGATCGTATCGCAGCGATTGCTGCCCAAGATCGGCGGAGGACGCATTGCCGCTCTGGAAATCATGGGTAATAACCTCCGGGTTAAGGACGCGATTGAAAACGGCGAATCCGACGGAAAGACGTTTTATGAAATCATCGAGGCGGCGGGTTCCTTCGGATGGCGAAATTTCGACATGACCATGTTGGAGCTTTTTGAACAAGGATTCATTACCGAAGAAACCGCACTGCTCTATTGCACCAACAAAGGCGTGGTCACGCGCGGACTGGACAGAATCAAGAAGACGAGGGGCGAGAACACCAGCAGCCTGACGGGCCTCAGCCTCGACGTCGAATACGGGAAAAGGAAATGAGTTCTCCGGAAAAAATGGACTTCTTCGAACTGGGCGACAAGACGTCGCTCATCTGCGGTGATTCCAGTACGACGGACATCGCCAAAGAAACCCTGCACGACCTCGGCTTCAAATTTCACACCGCCGAAACGCCGGAGCTTGCGATCGAACGAATGCGGTACACGAATTACGACTGCATTATCGTTCACGAAAACTTCGCGGGCAGCTCCCTCCGATCGAACACCGTTCTGAATTTTCTAGCAGCCTTGCCGATGGCCCAGAGACGCTACTGGTTTGTTTGCCTCGTAGGACCGTCTTTCAAAACCCTGGATGCTATGCAGGCGTTCGCGCAGAGCGTTCACCTTGTGTTGAATCCAGTGGATCTACCGAATCTGACGGCAATTTTGAAGAAAAGCCTGGCGGAAAACGACCTGCTCTACCGGTCGTACAAAGACATCCTCACGACCATGGGCGAGAAGTAGCAGCGACTTGTTATCTGGTGTTTACCTGGTATTGAACAAAGTGGTTGATCTGCTTCGTGTAGATCGTGCTTTGTAGAACGGGAATGTCGATGTCAACGTTGTAGTTCACCCGAACGTTCAGCGTACGCCCGCCTCCAAGAATCGTGATCTGCTCACCGTGAACAGGAAGATTCAGCTGTTCGGCCTTCACCAGGATCAGAGCACGAATTTCTTTTGTCGGCCGCTCTTCGCTGCCGGCAACATTCACCACATATTGCAGATAGTCTGCGAACTGCTGGTCATCCATCGTGACGCGGATGTAGCCCCACGACAGATAAAAATAGAAGAAACCGACCAACAACCATGTAAGCAAAACGAGTCGCTTGCTGTGACTGCCCGACGATGTAGTGGGCGTAACCGTTGAGCTCATCTATAAGCTGTCGTATCAGGTCTTGATCCTGAAATCATCCTTCGGACAGACCCAGTACATTCCTCCCGGCATTCCCGCGGACTTGATAACCCGCGTTGCAACCATTGGTGTTGTACATTGGGGACATGGTTTTCCAACCTGAATTGCATCTTTATCTTTTCCAAGGCTGGCCCGCGCCGTCTTGCTGAGTTTTGCACCTGATGCCATGGCTAACG
>Ga0075425_100002758_pt1 | contig 17626 bp, 14 predicted proteins | sample SoiMethybrSBSTD4_FD_75300 | JGI IMG/M metagenome (GOLD analysis project Ga0075425, IMG submission 75300) | Bulk soil microbial communities from a Populus tree surrounding site in Tennessee, USA - Soil MetaG P. TD hybrid SBSTD4 | ecosystem: Environmental > Terrestrial > Soil > Tree plantation... | reverse complement strand
ACACTTGAGCCGCGCGGCTGCGGGCTCAATCATCGGCATTGCGTTGGCAGTGATCCTCGGCGCGCTAGCGTTCAATTTCCGCCAGGACATCGGCGAACTGCTGATCGACGTGGGTCAGAGAATTTCCGGAGACCATCGCCCCGCGGCCGCGCCTTCCACCACCCCCTCCGAGAACAAAACGGAATCCCAGAGCGTGACCGATGCGACCGGATCGCAACCTTCGACAGCGCCAAACAAACTGGACACACCTTCCGGATCGGCGAACGCGCCGAACTGGAATGGCGGTAACGCCAGCGATCCACCGGTCACGCATGGCGCAAATTCCGGAGCATCGCATGAAGCGGCTGCCGGCGTTGCGCGCGATGCCGTTTCTTCCGCGAAACATAACCCGACGGCGAGCCCGTCCAGCACAGTGGCAAAAGGAGCTAACAACCCCGCCGCCGGCGGCACATCGAGCCCGGTGGCGCCGATTCCCGGGGAGAGCTCCCTGAATCCTGTGATTGGAAGCGAGCCCGGTAGCGGGCAGGACGAATTCAACGCGGCGCGCGAGCTATTGCGTGGCGACCACCGGCAGCGAGATTTGTCTAAGGCGTTGGACCTCCTGTGGGCCGGAGTGCGCAAGGGTTATGTCCCGGCGGAAGTGACACTGGCGGATTTATATCGGCGCGGCGACGGCGTTCCGAAAAATTGTGATCAGGCGCAGGTGCTGCTGGTCGCGGCCTCGAAAAAGGGAAGTCCCGAAGCGCGGCATTTGCTGGAGCAGATGGCCGAAACAGGCTGCAGCGAATAGTTTTTTCCGCCGAACCCACAAACCTGCCAATTTGAATCCGTCGAAGTTATTTCATCCCACGGTTGCGTTTTTGCCGACGCTTTTCTCCAAGATTCGGTAGGAACTGGATTTGGGCGCAGCGCCAGAGTCTTTGCCGAGGACGGCTTTGCGAGTGGCGCCCAGCAAATGTGAGAGAAATGTTTTGGGAATTTCGCGGATGATGGGGTTGACGATCCAGGCAAAAACAAAGGGTATGGTGCGACTGAGCTCGATCGCCTCGACTTGAATATACGTGCCGCCGGATTTTTCCTCGACGTGCCACCAGGTGCAAAGCTGCCAGAGATAACCACGTGAATCGGTCGGCGCCAGTTCGCGTTCCGCGGGTTTGCCAAAATCCTCGACGTCGGCGACACGTGTGGAGCAAGCGCGAATCTGCGTTTGCGTGGGCGAATAGTCCGTGGTGTTGGAAGCAAAATTCACATTAAACACCGCGGTGACGGCGGTTTTGCTGTAGAACTGCAGAAAAACATTGCGGGTGGCGCCGTCCTCTGAGACGAGCCTGGACTGGCGCACGTCGGGATAGTAGGTGATTTTTTGGCGCTCATAGTCGTCCAGGATGGCCTTGGTCTGTGCCAACGTCGCGCTGGGGATAAACGCCGCGCCGATCCAGTGGTGGATGAGCCCGCCGGGTACGGGAATTTTTTTGCCGTCATCGAGGGTATGAAGCTGCTCGAGGTAAAATTCGCCGCGACGGAGCTGCGCGTCAATTTCAGCGCGGCGTTCAGCTGAGAAGCGATAGAAGTAGAGAAAGCGGCCGGATTGGCGGTCGGTGTCCATGCGAGCTTCGGTGAGCGAACGGTAGTGGTCATAGGCGGCCAACGTTTCGGGTTTGGGCTGATGAGCCAGAACTGCAGGCGGCAGGCAAATGCTGGCGGCGAGCAGGGCAGAGATGGCGGCGCGAAGTCGAATGCGGAGCACAGTTTTCCTGAGTGGGTCTGTTCGTGGCATTGGATGAGCCGCGGAGGAAAGAAAGTACAACCCTGCCGAGCGACGAGCACAAAAAACAGAGCGCCCTCGACGATCGATTCGGAGTCCCAAGCAACTTCGTTGAAAACAGGACACCTGCCAGGTGTCGACTTTGCAAGTCGCATAAAATCAATGGGTTGCTGCTGACTCGGTAAGAATGGGCCGAAGCGCCTGAGCGCACGTGTCTGCGCCATCCCCCCTCGGCTGCCGATGCTAGCAGGCAGACAGGAACGGTGCAGCGTGGCGCAGTGGAGGCAGATTACAGCAGGGTGAGATCCCCGGCGCCGACGTGGGCGTGAAGTTTGTATTTACCGGAGCCGGATTTTTTGAAGGAACGAAAGAGCCCGCTGTGGGACTCGCCGAAAGGAGAGGCGTCAACGTCTCCTGCGCTGACCGACGCATCCACTTGGGCGTACTCGTCGGGACTGCCAACATGGATCGAAAGATCTCCGGCGTGGAGTTCGATGTCTTTGTCGCCGAAGATACCTTCGACTGTGACGTCCCCCGCGGGAACACGGAGGAAAAGATCGCAGTTTCTCGGCAGGCGAATGGTGATTTGAAATTCGTTCTTTGGTCCGCCGCTGAGATGAAATTCGGCAGAACCATCCAGAACGGTAAGGCGGTGCTTGAGATCCTTGACCTTTTCCGCGTTCTTCCCGGAAACATCGACGGAGATTTTCCCGTCGTCGGCGCCCACGAGACGGATATCACCCGATCGAACATAGAGGCGGAGAGGGACGCCGGAAGGAAGTGGCGCCTCGAAGTGGGCCTCGCCAATTTTGGTGGTGACGTTCTTGGACTTGGATTTGGAGCCGTCGCCGGCTGGTTGGGCAGAAACCGCAGCGGCGAAGGGCAAAAGTACCGAGACGAGAACCCAAGGCAAACGCAGCCGCATAGACACACCTCGCTTTCTTGAGAAGAGATACGGCGGGGAGCCGATAAATGTTCCGTGGGGCTCGCCTGTGGGGTTGCGAGAAACCAATCCCACGCCCGAGGAGCCACTCTGGGCCGAGCACCCAAGGTAGAGATACCAAAGGCATGTAACGGTCGTGAACGGCCTGCCCGCACGGAACCAGGTGGCAGCTAGAGAAGCATCGTGCAAACCAGGCTGGCTTTCTTGATTCGCGGGGAAAGAGCCTGACTCAGGCGGCGAATGCCCTCGCGGATTTCTCGTTCGTTCATGCGGGAGTAGCGGAGGATAATCCCCCCGCGGGAAGTCTTTTTCAGGCAGTAGCCGGATATTCCGTAAACGCGGACGCCCTGCGACGCGGCGCGCTTGATCACAGACGCTTCGCTGATGGGATGGCGCGGCCAAACGACGATGTGCCCGCCGGCTTCATAGCCGGTCACTTCCACGCGATCGCCCAAGAAAGAATGGATGGCGTTCAACAATGCATCGCGGCGCGCTGCGTTTCTACGGCGAACCCGGCGTAGGTAGCGCTCATAGAGACCGCTGGAAATAAACTCGGCGAGCGTTTCCTGTTCGAGGGTTGCGGTTTGCCGGTCGCTGAGCCACTTGGCGGCCATGAAGGCACGGACCAGACGCTTAGGTGCGATCAGATAGCCGATGCGAAGCGTGGAAAAAATAGTGCGCGAAAAAGTTCCGATGTAAATCACGCGGCCCTCATGGTCCAGGCCTTGCAGGGAGTCGAGTGACTGGCCGTCGTAGCGAAACTCCCCGTCGTAGTCATCTTCGATGACGATTGCATTGCAGCGCTTAGCCCAATCCAGAAGCGCGAGACGTCTGGCCAGCGGGAGAATTACGCCCGTTGGAAACTGATGCGACGGAGTTACCACAGCAAGCCGGGCATCCGGTGGCAGCGTGGAAGGATCCAGTCCCAAGAGGTCCACGCGCACGGGAATTACTCGCGAGCCGGCAGCGCGAAACACTTCGCGGGTGCCTTGATAGCTCGGATCTTCGAGGGCCACCCGATCGCCTGGTTCAATCAGAACGCGGGCAATCAGGTCGAGCGCCTGCTGCGAGCCGTTGACGACGATTACTTGTGACGCATCGCAGGCGACCGCGCGGGAGCGCCGCAGGTGCACGCAGATGGCCTCGCGCAATGCCGCGGTGCCGCCCGCAGGGCCGTAGTCGAGTTCGGAAAGCGGCGCTCTCCGCGCGCAGCGCAGCAGGATGCGGCGCCACATTTCGAAGGGAAAATTCTCGACGTCGCTGATGCCGTAGGCGAAGTCATAGGGAAGCGAGCGCGCCGGCCGCTGCGGATAGTTGACGCGGGACCATGCGACCGCCGCCGCCGAACCAAAACGCGAAAGGCGCAGGTTAGCCGATTTCCTCGAAACAAGCGGCGAATTGAGGGTGACCGCAGGGGAGACGTAGGTTCCCGAGCCTTTGCGGCCCTGGACGAATCCTTCGGCGAGCAACTGATCGTAAGCCAGAAGGGCCACTGTTCTGGAGATGCCGAGTTGTTCGGCCAGCGCTCTGGAGGACGGGAGCTTTTCGCCGGCCCGGAAGGCCCCCGACAAGATTGCACCGCGCAGACGAGCGTATACCTGACGGAAGAGGGGCCCTCCACGTTTCAAAAGTGGTATCACGAATGACATAAGAAGTGGTGCTTGAACGATACCACACGGTATTTCAAGGTCGAAGCAGGTGCTGGTGACCGAAGAGCGTTCGCAGGCCACGGCTGAGCGAACGGACAAGAACGTATGAATGAAGAGGGACCGATGGACCTGTGGCGCCGCAATCGACCGTACTTCTGGTGTGGGGTTCTGATTTTGATGAGCTGTGATTGTCCGCAGTTGCGCGCTCAAGGGAATGCGGCGGATATGAAAAGCGAGCCGGCAAGAGCCGCAGAACGAGACGGCAGTCACGATTTTGATTTTGAGATGGGCACTTGGAAGACTCACCTCAGGCGCTTGGCGAAGCCGCTCACGGGTTCCACGACGTGGGTCGAATATGAGGGGACAACGGTGGTCCGCAAGTTGTGGAATGGCCGTGCCAACCTCGCAGAACTCGAGGTGGGTGGCCCCAATGGCCGCATCGAAGCGCTGTCGTTGCGTCTCTACAATCCACAGTCGCATCAGTGGAGCCTGAACTTTGCCAACAGCAACGGCGGCAGCTTAAGCCAACCAACCGTTGGTGCGTTCCGCAATGGCCGGGGCGAATTTTTCGATCAGGAGACGCTCGATGGACGGGCGATTTTTGTCCGCTTTGTGATTTCGGACCTCACGCCGAATTCGGCGCGTTTCGAGCAGTCGTTTTCAGATGACGGTGGCAAGACTTGGGAAGTGAACTGGATTGCGACGGACACACGTGAAGCAAGTGAAGCGGCGGCATCGAAAACAAGCGTGCCAGGCGGTTCTGCGGAACGGGACGGCCAGCGCGGTTTTGATTTCGAGCTGGGCAGCTGGAACATTCACTTGAAACGGCTGGAGAATCCCCTGACAGGCTCGACGAAGTGGGTGGAGTTTGACGGCACGTCGGTGACGCGCAAGGTTTGGGAGGGTCGGTCTCAGATTGAGGAGTTCGAGGTAGACAGTCCAACTGGACACATCGAGGGTCTGACTCTTCGCCTATTCAATCAGCAATCCCGCCAGTGGAGCCTCTATTGGGCGACAAGCAAGGCTGGTACCGTGGGCCAACCGACGATTGGAGAGTTCCAGAACGGGCGCGGCGAGTTTTACGACCAAGAGCCGTTTCATGGCAGAGCCATCCTAGTCCGGTTTATTTGGTCGGAAATGACTCCAAATTCGGCCCATTTTGAACAGTCATTCTCCGATGACGGCGGGAAAACCCGGGAAGCGAACTGGATCACGGATCAGAAGCGGGTACACGAGGCAACGGGCCAGGAACGTTAAACTTCGCGTTATCCTGGGCCTACCTGGTCCATCCCCGCGCTGCACTCTAGCCTAAAAGCCAAGCCTGCGGGAAAATGCGGTGGTTTTCTTGACTTGGAGAGAGACCGCCTCAATAATGGATTGACATGAACGTGGACGCCGGAGGTGCAGAGGCGATGTTCCTGGACGTGAAGGAACTGGCAGTCCGCAAGCTGAGCATCCGGAAAAGCTATGCGCCGGGGAGCATTGATTTTCACACGGCGGAGTTGAAGCAGATTGCTCCTCTGGATGTAGTGGCCACCGCGGAGCTGATTGACGGGCAGATTCGGGTCACTGGGCACCTGGAAACGAAGATCGAGCTGCAGTGCGCCAGATGTCTCGATGTGGTGGTAGAGGATGTACACCGCCAGTTTGACCTGTTCTATAGCCCGATGCCCATGGACACCAAGCCGGAAGAAGAGCGGCTGAAGGATTTGGACGCCGAGATTGCGTTCTACAAAGGCGACGGCCTGTTCCTGGCAGACGTGTTGAGCGAACAAGTGCTGCTCTCGGTTCCGATGAAAGTGATTTGCCGGAGTGATTGCCGCGGATTGTGCGCCACCTGCGGGGTGAATTTGAATCATGAAGACTGTCGGTGTGAGACCCATGCCATGGACCCACGGCTGGCTCCGCTGGCGCGGTTGAAACAGGACTGGCTCAAGAAACAGTAAATTGAGCGGTGGTAGGAGTTTTTGGCGGTTAGGTGTGTGAGCGCGGCGGAAGAAAGACGTACAAGAGCATAAAAGTAACAGGGTAAAAGCGGGGCGGACGCGATTGCCCTTTGATTAGCGAATGAATCGGTAGGGACTGGAAAGAGATTTTAACGGCGGAAAGACTACGCCGAACAAGTTGAGGAAGAAGGAGTAGACGATGCCGAATCCAAAGAGACGCCATTCGAAAAGGCGGACCAGCACGCGGCGGGCGCACGATCATCTGGCGAAGCCGGCGTTGGGGAAGTGCCCCAACTGCCACGAAATGAAGCAGCCGCACCAGGCTTGCCCGCACTGTGGCTATTACAAAGGCAAGGCCGTCAAAGAAGTTTCCGCCTAGCTTTGAGGTGAGGGTGGCGTGATCCGCCCCTGCAGGTCGAGGCATTCCCGTAATTTCCGCAGGGTTGTAAGACAGGCCCTGAAGCCCTGAGACGGCAGTAAGACTCCATGATCACAATTGCCGTGGACGCGATGGGAGGGGACCATGCGCCCCGTCCCGAGGTTGAAGGAAGTGTGCTGGCCGCGCGCGAACTGGGAGTCCGCGTATTACTGGTTGGGCAGCCGAATGTGATCAAACCAGAGCTCGCGAAACACGACTGGCGGGCCTTGCCGATTGAGATTTTGCCGGCAAGCGAAGTGATCACGATGCAGGATCACCCGGCGCAAGCGTTTCGCCGGAAGAAAGACAGCTCGGTGCATGTGGCGGCGCGGCTGGTGCGCGAAACCAAAGCCGATGGGCTGGTGAGCGCGGGAAACACCGGCGCGGTGATGACGGTAGCGCGGTTCTTGTTGGGAACACTCGAGTCGGTGGACCGCGTGGCGCTGGCGGCGCCGTTTCCGAACGCCAAGGGCGGCGTGAGCGTGATGCTGGATGTCGGCGCGAACGTGGATTCGAAGCCGGAGCATCTGGTGCAGTTCGCTGTGATGGGGGAAATGTATTACCGCGCGACGTTTGGGCACAGGAGGCCGCGCGTGGGGCTGCTCTCGATCGGGGAAGAAGAGAGCAAGGGCAACGAGCTGACGCGCGAAGTGCATGAGCGGCTGAAAAAAGCGCACTTGCAGTACATCGGAAACGTGGAGGGTGGAGATCTCTTTTCCGGCGCCGTGGATGTAATTGTTTGCGACGGGTTCGTAGGAAATATCGCGCTGAAAATTTGCGAAGGCCTGGCGGTGCAGATTTTTGGGTTGCTGCGGAAGTCGTTGAAAAGCTCGCTGGTGTCGCAGTTTGGCGCCATGCTTTCACAGGGCGCGTTCAAGGGGCTGAAGAAGACGATCGACTACACCGAGTATGGCGGCGCGCCGCTGTTGGGAGTGCGCGGCGTTTGTGTGATCGGGCACGGGCGTTCGAATGCGAACGCGGTGAAGAATGCGATTCGCGTGGCGGCGGGCCTGGCCAAGTCACGCATGAATGAAAAGATCGAGGAGGAGCTGTCGTTGGTGACGGAGCGGGTATAAAGAAAAGACACATCCCTCGCTTCGCTCACAATGACAGTCATTAGAGGTCTAGAGATTATGGGAAAAGTGGCATTTGTATTTCCGGGCCAGGCTTCGCAATACCCGGGAATGGGAAAAGAGCTGGCGGAAAAGTACGCCGTGGCGCGCACCGTTTTTGAAGAAGCGGACAGCGCGCTCGGATTTTCTCTTTCGAGGATGTGTTTTGCAGGCACGGAAGAGGATTTGAAGCAGACTGCGAACACGCAACCAGCGATTTTGACATGTTCGGTGGCCGCATTCCGTGTCGCGTCGGAAAAAGGATTGCAACCGGATTTTGTAGCGGGGCACAGCCTGGGTGAATATTCGGCGTTGGTGGCGGCGGGCGGTTTGAAGTTTGCCGACGCAGTGCAGTTGGTGCGGAAACGTGGGCAGTACATGCAGGATGCGGTGCCGGCCGGGATGGGCGCGATGGCTGCAATTTTGGGATTGTCGCCTGCGGTCGTGGCTGATGCGTGCCGGCGCGCAGCAGAGAACGAAATTTGCACACCGGCGAATTTGAACTCGCCGGAGCAGACGGTGATTTCAGGACATGCCAGCGCGGTGAAGCGGGCCGTGGAGATTGCTTCGCAGTCAGGAGCGAAGCGCGCCGTGATTTTGCCGGTGTCGGCGCCGTTCCATTGCGCGCTGATGATGCCCGCGCAGGAAAGGCTGGAGAAAGACTTGGCTAATGTTGCGTTTTCTGATCTGAGCATCCCGGTGGTGACCAATGTGGACGCCGACTCGGAAACAAAAGCCAGCGAGGCCAAAGACGCGCTGGTGCGGCAAGTCTCCATGCCCGTGCGCTGGGAAGAATCGGTGCGTACGCTGATTGATGAGGGTGTGAACACGTTTGTGGAAGTGGGCCCGGGACGGGTGCTGACCGGGTTGCTGCGGCAGATTGAACGCTCTGTCGCGGCGCTGAATATCGAAGACGAAAAGAGTTTGGCAACGACGCTGGACAAGATTGCGGGTGCGAAGTCGGACGCCGCGTGAGAAGAGAGCAGAGAACCGCAAACAGTTGGAAATCCGGTGCCAGGCGGCGAGCGAAAGACAAGAGTGTCGCACCGAGAGCAGTGAGATAAGAACGCAAAGGGCACAGAGAAGAATGTTCAGTTTGAAAGACAAAGTAGCAGTGGTGACAGGCGCGTCGCAGGGAATTGGACGCGACACGGCGCTGGCCTTGTCCGAAGCCGGCGCGAAGGTAGTGGTTGCTGCTCGGAATGAGGAGAAACTCGCCGTCTTGGTGAACGACATTGCTGCTGCTGGTGGCGAAGCGTTTGCGCTGAAGATGGACGTGGCGGACGCCGAGCAAGTGAAAGCCGGATTCAAGCAGATGATCGAGAAATTCGGACGTCTGGACATTCTGGTGAACAACGCTGCCATAACGCGCGACGGCCTGGCGATGCGGATGAAGAAAGACGATTGGGATGCAGTGCTGCAGACGAATTTAACGGGCGCGCACTTGTGTGTCCAGCAGGTGCTGCCGGTGATGATGAAGGCGAGGGCGGGGCGGATCATCAATATTTCGTCGGTGGTCGCGCAGAGCGGCAATGCGGGACAGGCAAACTACGTGGCAGCAAAGGCCGGGCTGATCGGGTTGACGAAAGCGATTGCGATTGAGATTGCTTCGCGAGGGATTACGGTGAATGCCGTGGCACCGGGATTCATCGAGACGCCGATGACCGATGTTCTGCCGGATAAAGTGAAAGAAGAATTGAAGATACGGATTCCGCTCGGCCGCATGGGCTCGCCGCGCGATGTCGCTGCCGCCATCGTATTTTTGGCTAGCGACGAAGCCGGCTACATCACCGGTCACGCGCTAAACGTCAATGGGGGGATGCATTTGGCGTGACGCAGTCACGTGACGTATGAAATTCTACGAAATGCCGCAATGGATCGAAGTTAAAAAAGTCTTGCAGCAGAATGTGTCTTCGAGGAGGAAACTGTCGCCAAGATCGGCGAGCAGAAAAGCGATTCGCCGAATTTAGCAGAGATGATGTCGCTGGAAGAGGCCTTCCCCAAGTTGCGTAAAGGGCAGAGGTAAGGAATTTGAATTCAGCGCAGCCGTCAACAGGTTATCAGCCGGAGCGCCGACCAAAGTTGACCTTGCGGTATGGCGTGCATAGAATGGGCAGGTTGCCCGGAGCGGTGAAAAACGACGATTTTGGCGCGGGTACGATGAGTGCTTGTGTGAAAACTGAATGACAAGTCCCGGCACCGCCGGGGCGGAGGAATGCGAATGGCCAGCGTAGAAGAACGCGTAAAACAGATTATCGTCGAACAGCTCGGCGTGGACGAGGCGGAGGTGACTCCGACCGCGTCGTTCGTTGACGACCTGGGCGCGGACTCGCTGGACCAGGTAGAGCTAGTAATGGCGTTCGAGGAAGCATTCGGCATCGAAGTGCCGGACGAGGACGCCGAAAAGATGACTACGGTGAAGGACGCGGTTGAGTACATTGATAAGCACGCCAAATCGAAGTAAGCCTGCGCGAGTGGCGCCACATCTCACATATAAAGGGTTTCAGGGTCCGCGCTGGCAGGCTCTGAGCAGGATAGGAGCGGGAAAACCGTGACTCGCCGCGTCGTTGTTACGGGAGTTGGGCTGGTTTGCGCGCTGGGCATCGGCACCGAGGAAAGCTGGAAGAACCTCCTCGCCGGCGTCAGCGGCATCGGCCCCATCACGCATTTTGACACCGCGAATTTCGACTGCAAGATCGCAGGCGAAGTGAAGAACTTCGACCCGTTCCAATGGATTGAAAAAAAAGAGCTGAAGAAAATGGGGCGGTTCATCCAGCTGGCGCTGGCCGGTGCGGATGCGGCGGTGAAGTATGCGCAGTGGAAGCCGGAACAATCGAACCTGGAAGAAGTCGGCGTGTACGTTTCGTCGGGCATCGGCGGGTTCGATATCATCGAGCGCGAACACGGAAAATTATTGTTCGGCGGGCCGAACAAGATTTCGCCATTTTTTATTCCGTCGGCGATTGTGAACCTGGCTTCGGGACACATTTCGATTCGCTATGGGGCGAAAGGGCCGAATTCAGCCACGGCGACAGCGTGCTCGGCGTCAGCGCACGCCATTGGAGATTCCTTCAAGATTATCGAGCGCGGCGCAGCCGACATGATGATCTGCGGCGGCACTGAGGCGACCATCACCCCGATGGGCGTCGGCGGATTTGCTTCGATGAGAGCGCTCTCGACGCGCAACGATGATCCCGCGACGTCCAGCCGGCCATTTGACGTGGATCGCGACGGCTTCATCATTGGCGAGGGAGCGGGCATCCTGATTCTGGAAGCGTTGGAGCATGCGACCAAACGCAACGCCCCGATTTTGGCTGAGGTTGTCGGCTACGGAATGTCCGGCGACGCCTATCACATCACGCAACCCGTCGAAAACGGCGATGGTGCGTTCCGCGTCATGCGCGCCGCGCTGAAAGATGCGAAGCTTTCGCCAGATGACATCGGTTACGTGAACGCGCACGGAACTTCAACACCGATTGGCGACATCATCGAGACGACCGCAATGAAGCGCCTGTTTGGAGAACGCGCCATCAATAAAAAGCTTCCTGTCAGCTCCACCAAGTCCATGACAGGACATCTGCTGGGTGGAGCGGGCGGACTGGAAGCCGGAATCAGCGTCCTTGCCTTGCGCGACCAGATCTTGCCGCCAACCATCAATCAATTTCATCCTGATCCACAGTGTGATTTGGACTATGTGCCTAACGTAGCGCGCAAAGCGACTGTGGATTACGCGCTTTCCAATTCGTTTGGTTTTGGCGGCACCAACGCCGCGCTGATTTTCAAGCGGTGGCCGGGCAAGTAAAAGTTACTACGGGTGCCTCAGTTGAGATCCTTCGTCCCGATAGATCGGGGCTCAGGATGACAAGTGGTGGGGAGTCAGGGTAAGGAAGATCCCGTGAAAATCATCGTGTGCATCAAGCAGGTGCCGGCCAAAGACGCGCCGCTGGCCATTGCTGGAAACTGGATCAAAGAATCCGATATTGGCTTTGAAATGAACGAGCCGGACAGCTTCGCTCTGGAAGAAGCGCTGCGCCTCAAGGAAAAACACGGCGGAGAAGTGATTGCTCTTTCCATGGGACCGGAGCGCGTAAAACAAACGATTAAGGAAGCACTGGCCAAGGGCGCGGACCGTGGGATCCACATTGCGGACGATCAATTTGCGCAGCTCGATCCTCTGGGCGCGGCGAGCGCGCTGGCTGCGGCAGTAAAAAATGAAAATGCCGATTTGATCTTGACCGGACTGCAGAGCGACGACCAGGGATTCGGCCAGACCGGGGTGCTGCTGGCGGCGCTGCTGGATCGGCCGCACGCAACGATCATCATGGCGATTGAAGCGAGCGATGGAAAGTTAAAACTGAAGCGCGAATTGGAGGCTGGCTGGTTCCAGTGGGTTGAGTGCCCGCTGCCCGCAGCGCTCTCCATTCAATCGGGCATCAACAAAGTGCGCTACGCCACGTTGAAGGGCATCATGGCCGCGAAGAAGAAAGAAATCGCAACGATCACCCGAGAATCGCTCGGCGCAAAGATCGAACCGACACAAAAAGTCGAAAAGATCTATGTGCCCGTAAAAACCAAGAAGACGGAATTTTTGTCTGGCCCGGCCAAGGAAGTGGCAGCAAAGCTGGTGGAAAAATTGAGGTTTGAAGCGAGGGTGATCTGAGCATGAAAATCCTCGTCATCACCGAGCAGCGGCAAGGCAAGTGGAACAATGCCAGTTTTGAGACGCTGGCGGCTGCACAGCAAATTGCCGCGGCCGCATCAGGCTCGGTAAGCGCGGCTGTCGTTGGCCACAGCGTTGCCGCGTTGGCTGCCGAATTGGCCGCCAAGGACGTCTCTGAAGTCCTTCAGGTCGAACACGACCTACTGGAAAACTACACACCCGACGGATTTTGCGTAGCACTGAAACAGGTCGTGCAAGCCAGCAAGCCTGACCTCGTGTTGTTCCCGCACACCTATCAGGTGCGCGATTTCGCCCCCAAACTCGCAGCCACGCTGGGCAAGGGAATGATCGGCGACTGCGTCGGCTATCGCCATGAAGGCGGCAGGTCGGTTTTTGTGCGACAGATGTTTCAGGGCAAGACTGCGGCAGACGTTTCGTTTGTCGGCGCAGGTCCGTGGTTCGCGTCGTTTCAATCCGGCGCATTTCGCGCCGATCAAGTGGCAGCCTCCGAAGACGGGGCGAAGCCCATTCAGAAGGTCAGCGTGGAGATTAAACCCGAGCAGATTCGCACCAAGCCGCTCGAGCTTTTTAAGGAAGCTAAGTCCGCGGTGGACCTTACGCAGGCGCCGTTGATCGTCGCGATTGGCCGCGGCATCAAGGCTCCGGAAAACATTCCGCAAGCCGAAGCCCTTGCCAAAGCCATGGGCGCAGAAATCGCCGCTTCACGCCCGATTTGCGACGAAGGCTGGCTGCCCATGGAGCGCCAGATTGGCAGCTCCGGCCAGACCGTTGCTCCAAAGCTCTATCTCGCACTGGGAATAAGCGGTGCCATTCAACACGTCGTGGGCATGAAAGGCGCCCGCACCATCGTCGCCATCAACAAAGACCAGAACGCGCCGATCTTCGAAATTGCAGACTACGGAGTCGTCGGCGATATCTTCGAAATTATGCCGGCCCTCACCGAAGAACTGCAAAAGGCTAAGTGATTCTGGCCTCCGACACGAGCAGGGCCTATAATTGCCACACTTTATGAGCATCGCAGACTAGTACCACAGCACGCGAAGTTCAGCGTGTAGCTCGCCTGTTAGGTTTCATATTCGTCCGACAAAAGGAAGCCACGCGCGATCCAACCATCCGGATGGGCGAGTTGTAACCATTCCCCTCCGTGGAGGCGAGGAGACTGGTTCCTCCCCACGTTTCGACAAGACCTTCGGTCCGTCGGGCATCGCACGAGACGAATTTCACAAGCACCGCTAGAGGCGCGGGGACCACTCGATTTGATAAATTAGGTGAGGTGATGACCATCCAACGCGAACAACTCGAAGCGGATGTGCTGATTGTTGGAGCCGGCCCTGCGGGGCTGAGCTGCGCGCTTCATCTGGCGAACCTCATCAAGCGACACAACGAATTGAGCGCCAAGCCGGAGCTCTCCGCGGAAAACATCTACGTGCTCGAAAAGGGAAGGGAAATCGGCGCGCACCAGCTCTCCGGCGCCATCATGAATCCCAAAGCCCTCGCTGAACTGGTGCCGGATTTTGCAAAATCGGCGCCACTCGACTCTGCGGTTACCGATTCCGCTGCGCTCTTGTTCACGCAAGGATCCTCCTTTCGCTTTCCCATCACTCCGCCGCCATTTCAGAACAAAGGCAACTACATCGTTTCTCTCAGCAAAATCGTGAAGTGGCTGGGCGGCCTTGTCGAGTCCGCCGGCGTGAATGTCTTCAAGGAATTTGGCGGCGCAGAGCTGGTTTACGGTGAGAGTGGCGCCGTCGTCGGCGTTATCACCGAAGATAAAGGCCTTGACAAGAACAGCAAGCCCAAAGACAACTACACTCCCGGCTACGAATTGCGCGCAAAAATCACTGTGCTTGCCGAAGGCACACGCGGCTCGCTAACCAAAAAACTTGTCGCCGAAAAAAAGCTCGACAACCTCAATCCGCAAAGCTACGGCATCGGCATAAAAGAATTATGGGACGTGCAGCCCGGCCGAGTCGAACCCGGATACGTTGCTCATACTCTTGGCTGGCCAGTGTCTAGGGATATGTACGGCGGGGGCTGGATCTACGGGCTCTCCAACAATCGCGCCTCCATCGGTCTGGTCCTGGCCCTCGAATATGCCGATCCGCGATTCGACGCGCACGCCGCTTTTCAAAAATGGAAGACTCATCCGCACCTCAAAAAAATTCTCGAAGGCGGCAAACTGGTCCGCTACGGGGCGAAATCGCTGCCCTACGGCGGTTGGTACGCCATGCCGCGCAACGCCATCGACGGTGCGCTGATCATCGGCGATTCCGGCAGCTTCCTGGATTCGCAGCGCCTGAAGGGGATTCATCTCGCGATGAAGAGCGGTATGCTGGCCGCCGAAACCATTTTTGAAGCTCTCCAAGCCGGCGATGCTACAGCCAAAACGCTCGGCGGATTCCAAAAGCGCGTCGAGCAGAGCTACATCCGCGACGAAATGTGGAAAGTTCGCAACTTCCATCAGTCCTTCCAGCACGGCATGCTGCGCGGATTCGTTCACACAGCGGTTCAGCAAGTTACCGGCGGGCGCGGCCTTGTCGATCCGATGCGCGCCGACGCCGGCTACCAGCACTACAAAAAGTTAAGCCCACCCCCCGTGGCCACACAGCAAAATTCCGAAGACCGCTTCAAAGGTGACGGCAAGCTCACGTTCGATCGCCTAACCGACGTCTACCATTCCGGCACGCGCCACAACGACGACCAGCCGTGCCATCTGCACATCCTCGATCCGGACGTTTGCATTACAAAATGCGTCGAAGAATATGGCAATCCTTGCCAGTATTTCTGTCCGGCCGCCGTCTACGAAATGGCCACAGAATCGAGCGGTGCGATGAAACTAAAGATAAATTTCCCCAACTGCGTGCATTGCAAAACCTGCGACATTGCCGATCCCTATCAGGTCATCGACTGGGTGGTTCCTGAAGGCGGGGGCGGCCCCAATTACGAAGGGATGTAATCGGCCTGCTGCAAGCAAGTTCCCGGGCGGCACTCTGCTCCCAGCTACGCAAAAAACAAAAAGCCCTATCTCGTTTCCGAGGCTTTTCGCTTCTCGCGATTGCAATGCGCACTTCAGTTTGGAAGCAGCCCGTACACGTCCAGTTCGCCGAGCGTCGTTCCGGAACCGTTGGAGTTGTCATTGCCGCGGGTTCCCATATAGACCTTGCCGTTGGCCACGGTCGGCACGGTGAATTTGACCGCAAATCCCGCACTATTTCCTGAACCCTGCGTGCTGTTCCAAAGCTCGGTGCCGATATTGGCCGCCGAGTAGGCGTGCAGAATGGCGGCACTCGCGGCTCTGGTGCCGCTGTCACTGGTGCCGTATTGGGAACTGTCAATGGCCCACACGATGCCGTTGGATGCGCCGCTCGACGACACCGACGGAGTTGCACCAGGGAATCCAAACCCGGCGGAAGTCGTGAAAGCCGGAGTGGCGTTGAACTGGCCGGTGCTGGGATTGAAAGTATACTGCTCGCCGAGTTTGGCCGAACCAAAGGTGACGCCGAAATAGTACATCGAGTTATTCCAGAAGGCGGGAGTGGAGAACGAGCTCCCGTTGGAAGTCCAGGTCTGCACGGCAGCCGAATCGGTTGACGTGAAGTGACCCATGTTGTCGCGATTCAAAACGTAAAAGACGCCGCTCTTTCCGGCGCCGACCATGAGGTGAGCGATCGGGCCGGTAGTCTGATCGATCAACAGGGCCGTCCCACCCGAACCGACGTCCGCGTCACTGCCATCCAAATTGGATTGATCGTGCGGGGTGAAATAATCCGAAACTGCCAAGCCGGTAGTCAGCTTGACGTAGCTGTCACCGTAATTCGAGCCACCGGTGTTGGCATCAAACACGCCATTACCGGTCATCAAATAAATGTTGTTGGCGGTGTCCGCGGCAGGAGCCCCTCCGGACATCCAGATGCCGCCCCTACAGTAGAAGACAGCCGAAAGCCGATTCGGCGTAGAGTTCCAGACCGCTGTGCGGGCGAGGCTGGTGGGATTAAAGCCGACCACCCAGCCGTGATACTGGTCAACATCACCATGCGAAGCCCAAGCGACGTAGACGATACCGTTAATCAGGGCAAGCCCTGGCCGTTGGTTTTCGCGGAGCGGGCTGAAGGCAACCGTCGAGCCGCCTTCACAGGTGCCGGAAACGGTGAGCGTACTATCGATGGCCACCGGGCTGTTAGTGCGTTCCGAGCCATCGGTCAGACTGACCGCATGTAACCGCTGCTGATATGCACCGCCCGGATTTGTTTTGCTCTTGGTGACGAAATAAACGGTGTGCGACGAAGGATCAAGCACTGGAGTGCCGAGGATGCCGATGTCGGTGAAAATATCGGAGCTCCCAGTGTCGTTGGAGTCGCCCCAAGTCTCGCCAGCCGGCAAGTACTGTTTGTTCCAATACTTTACGCAGGGGCTGCTGTCGGCGTCGAAAACGTAGATGGAGTCGCGCATGGTGGCCACGAGGACGACGTTGTGGGTGCCGCCTCCGATGGTGACTTTAGGTACCCACAGGGGCTGAGCGTAGATTGCGCCGTCAACGGCGCACGAAAAGCGCTTGCCAAAGGTTGCGGTGGCTACGTTTGAAGGAGTCAGCGCATATTCCTTCTGGTTCGTTCCATCGCGCGAAAGGTTGTTGTGATAGGTCAGCACACCGGCCAGATCGGTCACGCCGACCGTCGCCGTCGCAGTTTTCGTATTGTCTCCAACAGCTGTGGCCGTGATCGTCACCACGCCCGCTGCGCTGGGCGCCGTAAATGTCACCGCAATCCCCGACGTGCTGCTCGACGCCGAGAATCCACCTCCGCTCGTCGATCCCGTCGAGGTAAACGACCAGTGCACTCCCTGATTTCCCGTATCATTCGTCAGCGTCGCGGTAATCGAAAGCGTCTGCGATGTTGTGAGTCCGCCCCGCTTCGGACTCACCGAAACCGTAATGCTCGATCCTCCGCCCGAAGGTGTTGTCGCCGCCGCGATATTGGAATATGCGCTCAGGTTGCCGGCTGCGTCGGTGGCCCGCACGCGATAGCTGTACGAAGTGGAAGCAATGAGTCCACTATTGGCAAACGTCGTGGCTCCGCTGGTCGTTGCGATCTGTGCAAACGAAGTGCAGCTCGC
>Ga0075425_100002756_pt1 | contig 17628 bp, 11 predicted proteins | sample SoiMethybrSBSTD4_FD_75300 | JGI IMG/M metagenome (GOLD analysis project Ga0075425, IMG submission 75300) | Bulk soil microbial communities from a Populus tree surrounding site in Tennessee, USA - Soil MetaG P. TD hybrid SBSTD4 | ecosystem: Environmental > Terrestrial > Soil > Tree plantation... | reverse complement strand
CCGGGTTGCGGTCCTCGAACATGTCCCCGGTGCGCGACTCCACCCATTCGCCGTCTATGAAGTTCTTATAAACCCTGGCACTGGAGCTGGTGCCGATGGATGCCGTAAGAGTGTCGGTGGCCATACTGCCTCCCTTTATATTCACGCAAACCACTCATCGTACAAGGCGGCGCCGTGGGGTCGCAAGTGATAGGCGGCACAGGGGGAAGTGACCAGTTCCTTCGCCCGGCCGGGCTTTCCTGACTCGGCACTCTTAGGCCCAGAGACACTAAGGTAATTAGCGGTACCCGGCCTTTTGGCGCTATGGTACTCTCGCTGGAAATCCCTAACTTTCATTAGGCTTAGCCGAATTCGTGGCCCACGACCGCAATTCGAACATCCACATTGCGTGGAAAACGGTCACCTACCGCAGCGTAGCGGTGGGGGTTGCCGTCATCTTGCTGCTGGTCGGGGCCATCGTCAACCTGGTTTTCCCGCAAGCCACGCATGCTGGCCTGCAGGCCGTTAACACTGTACTGGAGAAGGTGGCGGGCAATGCCGGCGCGGGCGACGACATGGGCGGACCGGTCGCTCAGCAGGCGCACTTCACCAATTACGACGGTACCGTCCGGGTCAAGAAGGCCAACAGCAACACCTGGGTTTCCGCCGATTACAGCCTGCCCCTGGAGAAGGGCGACGTGGTGCAGACCGGCTCCGAGGGCATGGCTCGCATCGTGTTCAACGACGGCACCAGCTACACCATCAAGCAGGACTCGTTGATCGTTATTGAGGAGAACTCAGCCACTGCCCAACAAACCCAGGTAGCCGTGAACGTGACTACCGGTACCGTGGACCTGGCTACCGCCACCTACAGCCAAGGTTCCACCTCGCGGGTGATGGTGGCAGGGGCCACCGCCTCGCTGGCTCCGGAATCAGCGGCCATGGTCCATAACGACCCGCGCGCCGACCAGCACGAAATCCTGGTGAAGAAAGGATCCGGCGAAGTCAGCCGCGATGGCCAGGTCGTGCAGTTGACCGACTACGAGAAGGTCAGCTTCCGCTCCGAATCCAAGAATCTGGTCAAGAGCAAGGAAATTGGGCCGCCCACCCTGATCGCTCCCGCCAACATGATGCCGCTTTTCAGTTCCGGCAACAGCAAGACAGTTGAATTCAACTGGACGCCCATGAGCAACGCTGCCACCTACCGGCTGCGCATCTCCAAAAATCCCTACTTCTCCTCCACGGTCTATGACCAGCGGGTGAGTGGGACAGACGTGCAGATCCAGGGCTTAAGCAACGGCGCCTACTACTGGGCGGTGCAGTCGGTGGACGCGCAGGGCAAGGAGTCCATCGAGAGCGAGAAAAATCGCTTCACCATCATCCCCAAGGGGAGCGAGACCATGAGCATGCGCCTGGAGCTGGATCAGTTCATCCAGCACGGGCACGTGATCGAAGTGCGGGGAAGAACGGAAAACGACGCCCGGGTAATGGTGAATGGCCGGGAAGTACCGCTGATTGCGGGAGATGGCAGCTTTCACTACTTTACCCCGCCGCTGCCTAACGGGGAGAGTGTGATTACTATCACTGCGCAAAATGCCCGTGGAGGAGTAAATACACAGCAGAAGACGGTGGTGATTCAGTAGGTTCGCCGGGGGTGCCGGGACTTTCGTGCCCCGACACTACACAGCAACTTCACATAAAATCCAGAGTAGCGCATGCTGAGGCGAGCGATGCGCGCCGGGCGACCGGAACAATCGCCATCTCCTGTTGCTCCTCGCCGGCGCGAGGGCCCAGGTCCTGAAGAGAGCAACGTATGTCATCATCCAACGGCTTCCACAAGAACGGCTCCTGGTTCAGCAACATCCGCTCCTTGGCCAGCATGTTTTCCAGTGACCTGGCCATTGACCTGGGAACCGCGAACACCCTGGTGTATGCGCGCGGCAAGGGCATCGTTGTCAACGAGCCTTCCATCGTCGCCATTAACAAGAACAGCGGCGAAGTCGAGGCTGTGGGCAAAGAGGCCAAGGAGATGCTGGGCCGCACCCCGGGTAACATCGTGGCCATCAAGCCCATGAAGGACGGCGTGATTGCCGACTTCAAGGTCACGGAAAAAATGCTCAACTACTTCATCCAGAAGGCGCACAACCGCAAGATGCTGGTGCATCCCCGCATCGTGATCGGCGTGCCCTCCGAGATTACGCAGGTGGAAAAGCGGGCGGTGATGGACTCCGCCTACCGCGCCAAGGCCAGCGAGGTTCACCTGGTGGAGCAGGCCATGGTGGCCGCCATCGGCGCCGGCCTGCCTATTACCGAACCCAGCGGCAACATGATTGTCGATATTGGCGGCGGCACCACCGACATTGCCGTCATTTCCCTGAGCGGCATCGTCTATTCGCGTTCCGTGCGCATGGCCGGCAACCAGATGGACGAAGCCATCATGAATTACCTGAAGCGCAAGTACAACCTGCTGGTGGGCGAGCGCACCGCCGAGCAGATCAAAATCGAAATCGGCTCCGCCTACCCGCTGGAGAAGCCGCTGACCATGGAGATCAAGGGCCGCAACCTCATCGAAGGCGTGCCCAAGAGCATCACCATTGATGACAGCGAAGTGCGCGAAGCGCTGAGCGAGTGCATTTCCACCATCATGAACGCGATTCGAGTGGCCCTGGAGCGCACCCCACCCGAGCTCTCCGCCGACATCAGTGACCGCGGCATTGTGCTCACCGGCGGCGGCGCCCTGCTCAAGAACCTGGATAAGCGCATTCGCGAGGAAACCGGGCTGCCTGTCTCCATTGCCGACGATCCGCTGTGCAGCGTGGTGCTGGGCACGGGCAAGATGCTGAGCGACTTCAAGCTGCTGCGCAAAATTTCGATCGAGTAACTTCTCCGCCGCGGATTGCCGCGGAGGGAAAACGAATTTCAGGACTGCAGACGCCCGCCAGTTTCCAGGAACTGGGCACCAGCAACTGACAACTGGCCACTGACAACTGAAGTGGAAAACCTCCTCACCCGTCACCGCAACGTCACCATCCTGGTGGTCGTGCTGTTTGCCGAAGTAGTTGGCCTGGCGGTGCAGGTCAAGCGCACGTCCGACACTGATTCCAGCCGCCTGCTCCGGGTGTGGACTGTCACCGCCGTCAGCCCGCTGGAGAAGGCCTTCGTCGCCGCCCAGCAAAGCGTCAGAAACACCTGGCATAGCTACTTTTATTTGCGGGGAGTGCGCGCGCAGAACCAGAAGTTGCAGGAGGAAATTGAGCAATTGCGCCTGCAGCAGGTTCGGTTGGCTGAGGATGCCGGCCAGGCTCGCCGCCTGCAGCGCCTGCTCGGCTTCAAAGAACAGTTCATCGCCCGCACCCTGGCGGCGCAGGTCATTGGCTCCAGCGGCAGCGACATGTCGCGCGTGGTCTACATTGACAAGGGCGCGGGCGACGGTGTGGAGCAGGACATGCCCGTCATCACTGCGGATGGCGTGGTCGGCAAAATCCTGCGCGTGTTCCCCACCTCCTCGCAGGTGTTGCTGATCAACGATCCTTCCAGTGGCGTGGGCGCCATCCTGGAGAAATCGCGCTTGCAGGGCGTTATCAAGGGGACAGCTAACGGGGAACTGCTGCTGGAGAAGATGATGAGCGACGAGCGCGTGGAGGCCGGCGACCAGTTGCTCACCAGCGGCGGTGACCAGATCTTCCCCAAGGGTCTTCCCATCGGCGTCGTGAAAAAAGTGTCGCCCGGGAAGGATGTTTTTCTTAATGTGCAGGTGAAGCCGGCCGCAGAGCTTAGCCGCCTGGAAGAGGTGCTGGTCATTACCCAGGTGGTGCAGCGGCAGCCCAGCGCGAAAGAAGCGCAGGCTTCCATGCGCGCGGTGGATATTCTGGCATCGCGCCTGCCCTCCATACCCGACAATCCTCGGCTACCCTCCACCGGCGTGCCGCTTCCGGTGGGCGCAACTCCGCCGGCCGCCAAACCTGCTGGCAGCAAGACCGCACCGGGAGCAAAGCCCGGCGTGACGGGAACAACCGCGCAGGCAGGAAGCACCCCGAAGCCACGTGTGAAGTCGGGACAAACTGCCGAAGCCCAACTTACCGGTGGGGCAGTCAAGACGTCGGCGCCCAAGCCCAAAGCCGCTAATTCAGCGGCTAACACTGCGGCAGGCGTGACTAGCACTTCTGCTGGGGTTCCGCCCACCGTTACAAAGACGCCGCGAGCGGCAAAGCCGACAGCCGGAGCCGCCACCGGTGCTTCCAACCCAGCGGATCAGAAGCAGCCGGGAACCGCCAAGGCTGAGGACGGCAGCGGCTCTGCCACCGCCGCTCCCAACGCCAGCGCTCCACCCAAGCCGCCCACGGGCATGGCACAGAACCCGCCGCCGGCCACTCCGCCCGCGGAGCCGCAGCCGTGAACGTTTCCTACACTTCCCGGGAACAGATTGAGGTTTACCGCTTCAGCCTGCCGGCAGCCATCTTCATCCCCTTGCTGGCACTTTTTCTGCAGGCCTTTTTGCCCTTGCGGCTGCATTTCTTCGAAATTTTCGATTTACCGCTGCTGGTCACCATTTTCATGGCCGTCTCGCGGCGCAACCCCGCCACCGGCCTGCTTACCGGCAGTATTATTGGCTTGCTGCAGGACAGCCTTACCCACCAGCCCATTGGCATCTATGGCATCGCAAAAACGGTGGTCGGCTACGGTGCATCATCTTTGGGCGTGAAGCTGGATGTCGAAAACTCCGGCTCACGCTTTCTGCTGGTTTTCGGCTTTTACCTGGTGCACCAGGTGATCTACCTGATAGTGGCGCGGGGTATGGTCGGCCAGGACTTGGCCTGGCGCTGGGGACACATGGCTTTCGCCGCGTTCTGTAACGCCGCCCTGGCTGTACCGCTGTTTATGGTCCTCGACCACTTTAAGCAGCGGGGATGAATGGATTGACGATTGATGAATGAGGATTGACGAATTAGCTGTCAGCCGTCAGCTATCAGCTCTCAGCCATGAGCCGAGTAGCAATAGCTGAAGGCTGATAGCTGATAGCTGAACGCTCAGAACTGAGAACTGATGTTAAACCGCGACGACCGAGTACCGCAGCTTCGGCTCACGTTCATCCAGTACGTGATCCTGGGGGTATTTCTCACCCTCGCTTTCGGGCTCTGGCGTCTGCAGGTGATGAGCAGCCAGTACTACGGTGAACTGGCGCAGCGCAACCGCATCCGTACCGTTCCCATCCTCGCCCCCCGGGGCAAGATTTTTGACCGCGAAGGCCGCATCATCGTCGACAACTATCCGTCCTTTACCGCGCTGCTGCTGCGCGATCAATCGCGGGACATTGATGCCGACGTGGACAAAATCGCCGCCGGTCTGCACATGTCGCCGGACGAAGTGCGCGAGCGCATTCGCAAATTCCGCCATATGCCGCAGTACCAGCCCATCTATCTGAAGGACGACATCACGCCCGACGAGCTGGCGTTCATTGAGGCCCACCGCACCGAGCTGCCGGAACTGGAAACCATCATGGCCCATCGCCGCCTTTACCCGCGCCGCGGTTTCATGGCCAACCTGATCGGCTACGTGGGCGAGGTCAGCGAAGACATGCTCAACCAGCCGCAATTTGAGCTGTACAGCGCGGGCGATGTGGTGGGCAAGTCAGGAGTGGAGCAGTATTACAACGACCTGCTCATGGGCAAGAACGGTTCGCGGCGGGTAATCGTCAACAGCCTGGGCAAAGAGGTTAAGCCCCTGGACGAGGTGGCCGCTGTGCCCGGCCAGCCCCTGAAGCTGACGATTGATATTGACCTGCAGATCGCCGCCGAGGAGGCGCTGGGCGACCGCAATGGCGCGGTGGTGGCCATGGACCCCCGCAGCGGGGCGATCCTGGCCATGGTCAGCCGTCCGACCTTCGATCCTAACGACTTCGCGGTGCGCATCTCCCGCGAAAATTGGACCAGGCTGGTCAGCGACGAAAATCATCCCCTGCTCAACAAGGCCATTCAGGCACAGCTGGCGCCGGGCTCCGTGTTCAAGATCATCATGGCGACGGCGGGCCTGCAGGAGGGCATCGCCCAGGATATGAAAGTCAACTGCCAGGGCGGCGCCGTCTTTTATGGGCGCTATTTCAAATGCTGGGTAACGGCTGAGCACCGCGTGCACGGCGAGGTAAACATAAGTAAAGCCATCTACCAGTCATGCGACGTTTTCTTCTACACCCTGGCGCAGAAGCTGGGCATTGAACGCATCGCCAAGTGGGCGACCGCTTTTGGCCTGGGCCAGAAGACCGGCATTGACCTGCCTCAGGAGTCTTCCGGCGTCATGCCTTCGGAGGAATGGAAGATCAAGAACTTCCACCAGAAGTGGTTCCCTGGGGAGACCGTGTCGGTGGGCATTGGCCAGGGCGCGGTGGCGGTAACGCCTATTCAACTCGCCCGCGCCATTGGCGCCATTGCCAGCGATGGCGTGCTGCGCCGGCCGCATGTCGCCTTTCCCGATCAACTGCCGCCCTACTACCGCCAGGTGATGAATTACAACCAGGAAAGCCGCGTGCCCATTGATGAAAAGAATTGGGAGATCATTACCGACGCTATGGCCAATGTGCCCACTCCCCTCGGCACCGCGGGCAGCGCTCACCTGGAAGGAATTGATTTTGCCGGCAAAACGGGCAGCGCTCAGACCATGAGCAACGCCCTGGCGGAGCGCCTGGGCCATGCTCACTCCATGAAGGACAACGCCTGGTTCGTGGGCGTTACCCCGCGGCGCACTCCCAGCCTGGTGGTGGCGGTGTTGTTTGAAGGCGGCGAGCACGGTCAGTTTGCCGGCCGTATTGCCGCCCAGGTGGTCAAAGCCTACGTGGACAAGCAGCGGCGCCTGCCGGTCAAGGTTGCCGGTGTGAGCCCGTCCGGCCCGGTAGAGGTTGACGCCGTGTGGAACGATCCGCATGGGAAGGATGCGGATGGCATCCAGGGCGGCCGGTTTTATATAGATGTACCGCGCGCTGCTCTGAAACACGCAAAGTTTCAAGTTTCGAGTTTCAAGTTTCAGCACGGTGCTGGGAACTGGCAACTGAGAACTGAGAACTGAGAACTGCCTTTGGCACATAACGTTTCATACCGCGATTTTGACTGGCTGCTGTTCGCCTTCGTGCTCCTCATCTGTGGCCTGGGAGTGCTGGAGATCTACAGCGCCACCTACAACACCAAGTTCGCCGGCGTGCATATCAAGCAAATGTACTGGATCGCGACCGGCATCTTCGCCATGTTCGTGATCAGCGTGGTTGACTACCAGTTGCTGCTGGAAAACGTGCACTGGATGTACCTGGTCTCTATCGGGTCGCTTCTAAGCGTACTGGCCTTTGGGCAGAGATACCTGGGAGCCAAACGCTGGATCAAATTTCCCGGCGGCCAGCACTTCCAGCCTTCGGAGTGGGTCAAGCTCATCCTCATCCTGGCGGTAGCTAAGTACTTTGCCGACGCGCGGCGGAGCGAACTAACCTTCTTTGACATGATCAAGGCGGGGCTGCTGGTGGGGGTGCCCATGCTCATGGTGCTGGCCCAGCCTGACCTTGGCACTGCGCTCACTTATATGCCCATTGCCCTGATGGGAATCTACCTGGGCGGGCTGCAGGCCAAGCATGCCGGGATAATCGTGCTGGTCGCTGCCATGGCCATGCCGGCGGCCTGGCACGTCCTGAAACCCTACCAGCGCGACCGGTTGACCAGTTTCATGCAGCCGGAGGCTGACCGGCAGGGGTCGGGCTACCAGGTGATTCAGTCAAAAATCGCGGTAGGAGCGGGGGGCATCTGGGGACGGGGATTTGCCAAGGGTACGCAGACCCACGGCATGTTCCTGCCCGTCCCCCAGACGGACTTCATCTTTGCCGCTTTTGCCGAGGAACATGGTTTTGTGGGCGCAATGGGTGTACTGCTGTTATACTTCATGGTGTTGATGCGCTTGATCCAGAACGCGCAAACGGCGCCCGACCGCGCCGGCACGTTCGTGATCATGGGTGTGGTGGCAGTGCTAACCTTCCATATCCTCATCAACATAGGGATGGTGGTCGGCTTTATGCCGGTCACCGGTATACCCCTGCCGCTGATGAGCTACGGCGGATCGTCGGTACTGTTTACGTTTCTGGCGCTGGGTATCGTAATGAATATCCGCATGCGCCGGTTCGTAAATTAGAGTGCAGAAGCAGCAGGGGGTTAAGGCTACGCCGTGGGGCGTGGCAGGTTTTTCAAGATTTGCCAAATTACGAGCGCCCTCGCGTTAAAAGGGCACTTTGCCGGCCGCAACAGAGGCCGGAGAGGATTGCAGCGGAAAGCATCGGGCGGGTAACGGCCCCCTCCCTTTCGCAGTTACTGGCCTTGGGGCCAGTCGGAGAGAGCGGTCACAAACCCGGTGTCAGCGAGTGCTATAGGTGCAAAAGTTTCTGAGCTCAAAACAAGACTGCAGTGCGCGGGCTTTTTCCCCGGGCCTGGTTGTCCTCTGTTCCTAGCTGCCTATATCGCCAATCCTTCCTTCTCTGTCCAGGCGCCGGAAAAGTGTGTTTCCCGCGGGAAGCACATCCGGAGTCAGCATGACAAAAGAACTATTCGTCTCCAGCACTCCTCACGAAACCAAGGTGGGCATTGTCGAAGACGACCAGCTAGCGGAAGTTTATTTCGAACGTGAAAACGAATACACCCTCGCCGGGTCTATCTACAAAGGGCGCGTCACCCGCGTGCTACCCGGCATGCAATCGGCCTTTGTGGACATCGGCCTGGAACGGGACGCCTTCCTTTACGTTTCCGACTTCTTCGAATTGCAGGATGAAGAAGGAGAATTCCAGGAAATCACGGTGCCCCGGCAGCAGTTTGAAGCGCCGGTAGCCGCCGAAAGCCAGCCGGCAGAGGCTCCGCTGGAGCCGCTGCCCGGTCCCGAAGGGCAGCCACACGTGGCGGAAGCCGGCGCCGAAACGCCTGCCCCTGCTGTGGCCCGCGAGGATTCCGCTCGCGACAATGATCAGGGTGGCCGAGGCTGGCGCAATCGCCGCCGTCGCCGGGGACGGCGTGGCCGCAGCCTGCCCGACTCCAAGTTTGCCCGCGGCGGAGAGTCCCAGGCGCCTCCGCCGGTTGAGCCCGCCCGCGAAAGCCGCGAGCCGAGGGAATCCCGCGAACCGGCATACGAGCCCATCATTCTGCCCGGTGAGTCCATCTCCAAGTACCAGAACCGGGGTCGCCCGCCGCAGCCGGAAGCAGAAGCTCATCCGCAGACGGCGCTGGCCGGGGAGAATACCAGCGCGCTGGAAGAGCATTCGCACACCGGGCAGGAGCAACACGAACCGGAGCAACCAGACGAGCGGCGCTTTGAGCAGATGAACGTGGCCGCGGTATTCGGCGCTGATGAGGCAGAGCACACTTCTGAACGCCCCGCCTTCGAACCGCACGACGAACCAGAAGCGCACGCCGAAGCAGAGGAGCGGCACTCAGAAGAAGAGCAGTCCTTCCACGGGCAAGACCCTGAAGCCGAGCCTTCCCACCTGGCTCACACCCTGGAGGAAGAGGAGATCGAGGACGAGGAGAGCGACCTGCCCTCCTTTGCCGAGGAACTCGAAGAAACCGATTACGAGGAACTTGAGGAAGAGACTCACGAAGCCGGTGGCCTGCGCGAGCCCGAGCACAACCACATAGGCAACGGAGCGGAGCTTACCGAAGCGGTCGAGGAAGCGGACGCCGAGCGGGCTGCTTTCGCCGAAGAGTTCGTCGAGGAAACCAGCGAAGCGCACGCGGAAGGCGAGCACATCGAGACCAGCGAAACCGAAATGGTTGCCGAACCGCAGCCCCACGAGGGCGAGATGGAAGCGCGCGCCGAAGTGCGGGCCTCCTCCGGAACTGCCGGCTACCAGCAGCGCGCCGAGCGTCCTGGATGGGGCGAACGCCGGGGCGGACGCCGCATGGGCCGCCGCTTCCGCCGCCGCGAACCGCAGCGCGCCCTGCCCGCCATTACCGACCTGCTCAAGGAAGGCCAGGAAATCCTGGTGCAGATTGCCAAGGAACCGATCGGCAAGAAGGGCGCCCGCATTACCAGCCACATTGCCCTGCCCGGCCGCTTCCTGGTCTACATGCCCACTGTCAACCACATCGGTGTTTCCCGCAAGATTGCTTCCGAGGAAGAGCGGCAGCGCCTGAAGCGCATTGTTCTCAGTGAACGGGAAAATGGCCACGGCGGCTTCATTGTCCGCACCGCCGCGGCGGCTGCGGATGAAGACGAGCTGCGGGCCGACATCCGTTTCCTTAAGAACCTGTGGAACGAAATCAAGCACCGCGCCGAGAACAGCAAGTCCCCGGCGCTTATTTACCACGACCTCAACCTGGTGGAACGCATTCTGCGCGACCAGGTGACGCAGGACTTTTCCCAGATCTGGGTGGATACCGACCAGGAGTATGAGCGCATTGTGCGCTTCGTGGGCCGTTTCCAGCCGGCGATGGCCAAGCGCGTCAAGCTCTATACCAAGAGCACGCCGCTGTTCGAGCAGTTCAACCTGCAGGAGGAGATCAACAAGGCGCTTAGGTCCAAGGTGTGGCTGAAGAGCGGCGGCTACATTGTGATCAACCAGACGGAAGCGCTGGTGGCCATTGACATCAATACCGGCAAGTACGTGGGCAAGACGACACGCCTGGAAGACACCATCGTCAAGACCAACGTGGATGCCATCAAGGAGATCGTCCGTCAGATTCGCCTGCGCGATCTGGGTGGCATCATCGTGATTGATTTCATTGACATGGACGAGCGCCGCAACCGGCAGAAAGTCATGCAGGCGCTGGAGGAGGCCCTGCGCTCTGACCGTGCCCCCTCTAAGGTGCTCCAGTTCAACGACTTCGGACTGGTGGCCATCACCCGCAAACGGGTAAAGCAGTCCATGGAACGCACCCTGGGTTCGCCTTGCCCCTACTGCGTCGGCACCGGCTTCGTGAAATCGGTGAGCACGGTGTGCAACGAGATCTTTACCGAGATGCGCAAGATCGCCAAGCAACTGGAGCGGCCGGACGTGATGCTGCGCGTGAACCCGGAAGTTGGCAAGGCGCTCAAGGCCAATAACGGGCGCTGGCTGACCGAACTCGAGGAACTGACCGGGCGCAGCGTGATCGTGAAGACCGATCCCACGCTGCACCAGGAGCAGTTCGACATAGACTAGGACGATTCCGAGCCCGGTGATTTGGAGCCGCAACTTCGGTTGCGGCTTTTTTCGTGGCGTCGAGCCTGAGCCGATCGCTGGTCCCTTGGGCCATCACTCGAAGAGCGCGAGGGCTCAGGCATCCACGCTAGCGATTACCGGCCATAGCTGGTAGCCATGATCTGCGTTCCGCTCTTCGCGTTTTTCCAGGTGGCACGGGCGACGGTGGCGGAAGCCACATCGAGCGCCAGTACTTCCTGGAACGATGCCCAGGCGGTGCCGCGGCCGATTGTGTTGGCGGCGCCCCAATTGCCTGACGTTAACTTCGAGACCTGCACGGCTCCGTGGTAGTGGTCAATCCAGCCGACCAGGCCCAGCGTGCCGTCCGGCGAAACGGCAGCCTGCGCGGCATAGGCGTCTATCGGCACCGAGGGGTCCGTAAGACGCAGCTGCGGGCTCCATTTGCCGTCCGGAGTGCCGCGACTTACCCAGATCGAGGCGCGATCCACATTGATCGTAGCGTCGAAAATGGATGCCGCCGCGATCGCATTCCCGCTGTCATCCACTGCCAGGTCAAAGCTGGTATACGAGGAGGACAGAGTCGAGGTGTAGAGGATGCTCTGCGCCGTGGTCCAGGTCTGGGCGGAAAGCTGGCGCACGGCCTCGATGCCGTAGCCGCTGTAGATGACGGTGGCGAGGCCATTCGCATCCAGCGCCACTTGCGGGTACTGCACGTATCCGATGCTGGAAGGAATGGTTTCAGAGATCGTCTTGGGCGCGCTCCAGTTGCCCGTTGGGCCGCTGCGGAAAACGTACTGGGCGTAAGTTCCGCTCAGATAAGCCGAATAGGGCGAAATCGAGTAAACCACCGCGGCATCGCCGCGGGCGTTCTCCGCAAGGCTGGGATAGAGTCCGTCCTCGGGGCCGTTGAGGGTTGCCGCTGCCGACCAGGATTGGCCTTTCAACTGCGTGGCGGCTTGCACCAGGTGGCGAGTGCCATCCCAGTTGAGCCATACCGCAGTGACGTTGCCGGAAGAGTCTACCGCCACGGGAACAAACTCCGTCATGGAAACACCACCTACGCTCGGGTACGCTAGTGTGGTAGTGGTCCAGGTGGTCGAACCCGCAGGCTTGACGGCTACCTGAACTTGCTTGACTCCGGTTGAGTCCTGGTAGGTCCAGCTGACCGCCATGGTCCCATCTGCGCCGATAGCCACCCTGGGCGACATGGAGAATCCGACGGTGCCGGAAATCGTGAAAGGCGCGCCCCACTTGCCGCCCGACTGCACGGCGGCGCCGATGCTGGCGGCTCCGCTGCCGCTATAGCTGAACTGGTCCCACGCCGCGATCGCCTGACCGTTGGCATTTACAGCTACATCGTGCAACTGCGAACCGCGCGTGGGATCGGGCTGCAACAGCGGCGAGATCGCCACCGCGCCTGACCAGTTGGTGGAGGGCTGCTTTGCTGCCCTCGCCCAACCAGCAAAAATAGCTGACAGTACAATTGCCGCCCCGAACGTTGCCACTGCTCGTGAATAGCTTCTCATATGGTTTCTCCTGGGAACCTGCTTGCGACGACAGAACAAGGGGGGCACATTCCTTTTGCCGCGTGGTTCTGGGTCGGGTGGTGGATTGTTTGTTCGGCAATCCTCGGCGGGCCTTAGCCCCCACGAGGACCGCACCCTCTGCGCCTAAGCTTCGAAAATTAGATCGTGAATCGTGAATACCACTTTCCTGGCCGCACGTCAGTGATGTAGTCCTGCTTTTGTCTTGCTGGGGAGATTCCCATAATGGAACCAGGCAGGCGCAGGGTGATGACCAAGAGAGGCCCAGTGGACAGTGGGATTTCGGTGATTGCAAGCCGCAACTTAGTTGCGACTCTTTTATTTCGGAACAATAGAGGGAAAAGCTAAGACGCGCGCGCATTCACGCGGGTGAACAGTCGAATTACGCTGAATGTCATCCTGAGTGCAGCCGGACCATTCGCTTGCGAATGGTTCGGCGGAATCGAAGGACCCCTGCAAGGTTTTCGCTCGCCACAACTGTTCCTGGGAGTTCTCACATTCTCGTCCGTGCCAGAAATTCCTTTAAACGATTTCGCATGTCCACAAGCGCAGGGTCTTTCGACTCGGGCATGCGCCCTCGCTCAAGATGACAGTCAGAAGGTTTATGCAAGATGCCAGTCAGGAGGTTTGTCGAAAGACCCGTTCAGAGGTTATTCGACCTGTCTGTTCTTTCGCTCCCGCTGCACGCGTTTTGCGAGCAGGGCCTTGGCTTTTTCCAGTTTGGCTCGCCGTTCGCGGCTGTTAAATCTTAAATCGTCAATTCTCGCTATCCCCAACTCTGCGGAAAAGGCCCCTTTTTCTGCCTCATTGCCTCCGCTTCGCCGGTGGAGGATAATTTAATCTCACGACAACCGGCTCAGCGGTCGGCGGTCGTTAAGCGCCGAGCTGTGAACCTGCCCAACTACATCACGCTGACCCGCATCTTCAGTGTCCCGGTGCTCATCTGGATACTGTCCAGCAGCCGCTTCAGCAGCGCTCACGGCGAAAAGGAGCTCCTGGCGTCGGCACTGTTTATCGCTGCCTCCCTCACCGACATGGCCGACGGTTACCTCGCCCGCCATCGCGGTCAGATCACCACCCTGGGCATGTTGCTGGATCCCCTGGCTGACAAGCTGCTGGTGGCCGCGGCTTTCGTCACTCTGGTGCAGTTCAATCCGCGTGTAGTGCCCGCATGGATGGCGGTTGTCATCATCGGGCGCGAATTTCTGGTCAGCGGCCTGCGTTCCATCGCCGCCACCGAAGGCTTCACCATCGCGGCCAGCGACCTGGGCAAATTCAAGATGGTGGTGCAGATCGTCGCCGTGGTGGCCGCCATTCTCGACCACCATTGGATGGAGTGGCCGCTGGTGCGCGGCTGGTTTCTGCCCATCCACGTAATCGCTTTTGTGGCCATCTGGTTCATGGTGGTGTTGTCGCTGGTTTCCGCCATTGATTACTTCGCCGCGTTCTGGTCAAAAATTGACCGCCACGTGGTCAAGAGGAGACGGCGCGCGTTCGTGCTCACCCGCCGCCGTAGCAAGAGCGATGTGCCCGCTACCCAATAGCTCGTCTGGCGCCGGTTCACCCGCCTCCAGCCCCGCGCATCCGGACTCAGTGGGCTCTGCCGGCGAGTATTCTCCGGATGAACGCGAACTGCTTCTCCATCTGGCTCATCAGGCTGTTGAGAGCGCGCTGGAGGAGCGCGAACCGGCGCTGCCCGCCATCCCCGAACACCTGAAACAGCAGCGCGGCGCCTTCACCACCCTTTACCTGGAAGGCGACGTTCGCGGCTGCGTGGGCTACGTCTTTGCCGTGGCCCCGCTGTTCCAAACTGTAATCGAAACCGCGCGCGCCGCCGCCTTCCAGGACATGCGCTTCCTTCCCGTTACCCGCGAAGAAGCCGCTCAACTGCGCATTTCCATCAGCGTGCTTTCGCCGCTCTTCCCCATCAAGGCGGAGGAATTGGAGCTGGGCAAACATGGCCTGCTCATCAGCCAGGGCAACCGCCGTGGCCTGCTGCTGCCCCAGGTGCCTGCCGAGCACGGTTGGGACCGCAAGACCTTTCTGGAGCAGACCTGCCGCAAGGCCGGCCTGGCGCCGGATGCGTGGGAGCACGGCGCCACGCTGGAAGCCTTCACTGCCGAAATTTTCGGTGAAGGCGTCTTATAGCTTTCCGCCAGCAACAAAAAAGCGCGGGCCGCAGCCCGCGCCTGAAAAAGCGCTGCATCTACTTCACGGTAATTGACTGTACGGGCGCCTCCGCGCTGGCGGCTTGAGCTGCCGGCGCCGCCGGCTCCAGCTCCACCTCATCGCCTACGTGCACATCTTCCAGTGCGAACGTCACCATGGCCGTGGCGCTGCTCGGCGTGGTGCTCAGCACAATCAGCTCGCCCAGCGAACGCCGGGGCATGTCCTTTACCTCAATGCTGGGACCTTTATGGCGCCAGTTGTACCAGGAGTGGCCGATGGTGGGCGAATTTTTCTGCGTATCCTCCATCACCGTGGCCTGGAAGGAGAGCGAGTCTACGGGATCGTTCAAATCGTCTTGATAGGTGCGCACAATTCGAAAATAGTCGCCCACCTTTACTCCCTGGTTAGAACCCACCGTCAAGTACGCTTCTGCTCCCGTCGCCAGCTGCCCATCAAAATCTTTGGCCATCACGATCCGGCCCTGGGTTTTGCCATTGGATGGAGCATAAACGTCAAAGCTCAGCGGCTGGCGGTAGGTCATCTGCTGGTGCTGAATGAAGGGTATCGCCAGGTCACCGGGTACCACCGGCTCACAGGCGAAATCCAACTGAGCAATGGCCATTCCCTGCCGCGTATCCACCACGTGCCCTTGCGCCAGTTCGGCATAAGGCTGGCCAGTAGCCGCAATCAGCTTGCGCTGCCCGGTGAAGTACTCATATTCGTTGGGATCGCGCAGCGCGCGCACAAACGTGAGCCGCGCGCCTTCTTTGTATTGCTGGCTGCTCAGGTAGACTACCTCGCCGGAAACGAACTTGGTCTCATGGGGGGAGTTCAAACCGCCGGCTACGATGGTTGAATCGGGTACCGCCTGCTGGGTCAGGAAGCCGGCGCAATTGAGATCGGCATAAGTCGGCACCACCACCCGCTCCACGGGGCGCGTCACCGGCGTCACCGTTGCCACTTCCTGAATGGATGTCTCGTTCTCCCGGCTGACGTCCAGAGCCTCCTGGCCCAGCGCCATCCCAGTGAAGAACACCAGGGCTAGCGCAACGCTCGCTCTCCTCATATCTCCTCCCCCAAACCGCTCCTGGCCTGCGCGGCCAGGTCGAACCGCCGCGGACGCACTCCCACCACGCGCACGCAAGTAGCGGCTCAATTTCGGACGGTACCAAGGGGGGTAGCCAGGGTCAAGGTTACGCAGGTGTTATCGCCTCAAGGGAGCCCCATTGCGGCCGTTTTTCGCAGCCCCGCTCACTGCCGCAATTCTGTTGCATCTCACTGCCTCCGGCCTGTAATATCGCGCCCGAAATTGCTTCCATGATTGCGGCGCAATCCACTTACGTGCCTCGGCTTCTGCCGTTGCGCATGCCCAGGCTTTGCGTCGCCGTAACCGGCGCCGACGCCGCCGAAATGATCGCCAGGGCGGAGTCTCTGGCCCGCGATAACCCATTGCTGGAATTGAGGTTAGATTACCTTTCCGAGCCCGCTTCCGCGCTCCCTAAAATCAAGCCGCTGCTGGAATCGCAACCCGGACTCATGATCATTGCCACCTGCCGCCGGGCCGCTAACGGGGGCAGATTCCGCGGCTCGGTGGAACGCCAGTTAGCCGTCTTGAGCAAGGCAGCCGCCAGCGGCTGCCAGATTGTGGATGTGGAGCTGCAAAGCGCCCAGGCCGCCCGCCGGGCTGACCTGCAGCGGCTGCGCAACCGTGCCGCCCTAATCCTTTCGTTTCATGACTTTCGTGCCACGCGCAAGCTGGATGAGACTTTTCAGAAGATGACCGTCTATCCGGCCGAATTTTATAAATTAGTAACTACCGCCACTAGCCTCTATGACAACGTAGTTATGATGAAGTTCCTGGAGCGCAAGGGCCAGCAGCATTCCATTGTGGGACTGTGCATGGGCGAGCAAGGCATCATCAGCCGCGTGCTGGGGGTGCGCGCCGGCAGCGCTTTCACCTTTGCCGCTTCCGGACCCGGAGAAGAAACGGCGCCCGGCCAGATCTCCGCCCGCACCCTGCGTGACACTTACCGCATTGAGCAGGTGGATGCCGCCACCCGCGTTTATGGCGTGGCGGGGGATCCCGTGGCCCACTCGCTTTCTCCCCGGGTGATGAACGCCGGCTTCCGCCGCGAAAATGTGAACGCCGTTTATTTGGCGCTGCACGCCAAGACGTTGGAAGACCTGCTGGATTGCGTGCGCGACATACCACTTCACGGGCTCAGCATCACGATGCCGTACAAAGAGCCCATCGTAAAGCACCTGGACAATTGCGACTCCCACACTACCCGTGTGGGCGCATGCAATACCGTGGTGCGCGGACCCGACGGCAAGCTTTACGGCTTCAATACCGACGTCGCGGGCGTGCTTCGTCCGCTGGAGCAACGCCTGCCGCTGGAGAACGCCAAGGTGCTGGTCTTAGGTGCAGGCGGGGCGGCGCGCGCCGCCGTTTTTGGCCTGAAGGAACGGGGCGCAGAGGTTTACATCCTCAACCGGACTCCGGCTCCAGCTCAGAAATTGGCCCGCCAGGCGCATGCCCGCCTGGCTCGCCGGCCCGACCTGAAGAAGATGAGCTTCGATGTAATCATTAACGCCACCCCTATGGGCATGGGCGCCTCCAAGGATTGCCCACTGGCGGAAAGTGAGATCAACAGCCGCTACCTGATGGAAATGGTGTATTTCCCGGCCGAGACCCGGCTGGTCAAAATGGCGCGTGCCAAGGGAGTGCAGATCATTGCCGGGGCGGAGATGTTCGTGCACCAAGCCGCGCGTCAATTCGAGATTTGG